>ENA-ORSR01001832-ORSR01001832.1-human-gut-metagenome-genome-assembly--contig:-NODE-1832-length-13489-cov-9.813458_pt1 | contig 13489 bp, 10 predicted proteins | sample MGYA00241901_ERZ509166 | MGnify/ENA primary metagenome ERZ509166 (study PRJEB26280, sample SAMEA2338860) | human gut metagenome | biome: human gut; feature: human-associated habitat; material: faeces... | reverse complement strand
ACAAACGCTATACCGCCAATGTCTATGCTGCCGGACAAGCACTCTTCGACGCCAATGATCCTACCCGCTTTATCACCCGTCTCGATGAACCGTTCTTCCGTCCGATGGATAGCTTTGAAAAGAGTGGGCAATATGTGGATGGAACCGTATTTATAGAAGGAATGGTCTACTTCAAAAACAAATGGTATTTGTATTATGGTTGTGCTGACTCCAAAGTAGGAGTAGCCGTTTATGATCCGAAACGACCGGCAAAAGCTGATCCGCTTCCATAGTTATAAAAATAGTCTTGATTACATTCTTTTTTAAAGGAAAGATGTAATCAGGACTAACTTATTTCTTAAAACTATATTCCCCAAAACGGCTGAAAACAGTAAGTTCTTGTTAAGGATTTGCTTTTCAGCCGTTTCTAGTATAAAATAAAGCTTTCCGAAGCAGAATTAAATGCTACAATCGGAAAGCCTTATAATACCTATTGAAAACTGAATTGAATATTGAGAACCAGCTTTATTCTTTCATTGTCGGAGGCTTCTTCCTCCTTTCAACAATTAGCTGTCTTTTATAAGTAAGCCATCTTTATCCATTTATCTTATTCAAAACAACCGGTCTGTTTGCCGGAGCCTTACCAAAATTCTTATTAGGCTTTTTCCCCATTACAAACTTCAATGTGCTGCCATTTATTATACCCTGATAAGTGATATAACTCTTATCATAAGGCTTGCCATTCAAATACACTTTCTGGATATAGATATTTTCTTTGCTGTTATTGGGTGCTTCTACAGTAAAAGTGTTACCACCACGTACCTTCACTTCTACTTTCTTAAAACAAGGGCTACCGAAAACAAATACACCATCCGACGGGTTCACCTGATAGAGTCCCATAGATGAAAGAAGATACCAGGCAGACATTTGGCCACAATCCTCATTACCGATGATACCGTCCGGCTGGTCTGTGTAAAAATCGCTCATGATAAAACGAACCTTTTCCGCCGTTTTCCATTGTTCACCGGCATACGCGTAAAGATAAGCAACATGATGGCTCGGTTCATTTCCATGTGCATATTGTCCGATCAATCCGGTTATGTCGCTCGATGCTTCTTCCCCCATACTGTCGGTATTGGTAAAGAAACCATCAAGCTTCGTTGTAAAAGGTTTGTCACCTCCAAACAAGGCAATCAGCCCATAGGGGTCTTGTGGAGCAAAGAAAGTATATTGCCATCCGTTTCCTTCACAGAAATCTCCAACAGTATGGATGGAACGTGCCGGATCGTAAGGAGTACGCCAAGAGCCGTCTTCCAGTTTCGGACGAATGAAATGGATAGAAGAATCAAAATAGTTCTTGTAATAATGAGCACGTTTTGAGAATGTTTCAGCATCTTCTGTCTTTCCCATCTTACGTGCCATAGCGGCAATTCCCCAGTCGTCCACTGCATACTCCATGGCTATGGAAGTAGCTTCATGAACTTTGTCGGCAGGGATATAGCCTTTTTTGACTACATAAGGTACTCCTTTCTGCTTTTCATAAGTAGCTGTAGCTATCATTGCTTGCAATGCTTCTTCCGCATCGAACCCGGTAAATCCTTTCAGATATGCATCGGCAATCACCGGCACGGAGCTATACCCCGGCATCTGATCGGTCTCTCCACTCATCAAAGGCCAGATAGGGAGTTTGTCCTGCTGACGATAGATGGAAATCATCGAATTGACTACATGGTCAACCATTTCAGGTTGAGTAATAGTCATCAAAGGATTTAATGCACGGTAGGTATCCCATAAAGAAAGAGTCGTATAGTTGGCTTTCTTCGGGTCTGTGTAAATCATGTCATTCATCCCTCTATACTCTCCATTCACATCGCAAAAAAGCGTAGGGGCAATCATAGTATGATAATGGGCGGTATAGAATACACGTTTGGAAGCCTCATCATCAGTCTCTACTGTCATCTTCTCCAGTTGCTTATTCCATCGGTCGGCACTCATATCCACCACCTTATCAAAATCCCAGTGAGTAAGTTCGGATTGCAGGTTCATCGCTGCGTTGTCACAGCTGACAGAAGAAAGGGCGACTTTTATCTTCACTTCCTTCACGTTACCAAAAGTGAGGACACTCTTCACCGATGCCACTTTCAGTTGGTCCCAAGGTTGCGGGTTATTATCATCATAGGCAGTAAACTGCTCTATCTTCTTATCACTTTTCAACACAAAATAAACTTTGCGGGAAGGACTCCAGCCTCTCACATAACGATAACCCTCTACTGTATAATCATCTACCTTACGGATATAGCTGTCGTAAGCATTCGATCCGTTTCCTTCACGTAAGTCGATTAATATGGAAGCCGGTTTTCCTTCAGGATAAGTATAACGATGGAAGCCTACACGATCTGTAGCTGTCAACTCGGCTTTGATATTGTAACGGTCGAGAAGCAAAGAGTAATATTCGGGACGGGCGATTTCATTCGCATGAGAATATCTGGAAGCATACCCATCACGTATATCATCCTGATTGCCTCTGGGAGTACGGATCTCATTCAATGGCATGATGAGAATATCACATAAGTCAGTACAGCCCGTACCGCTCAAATGGGTATGTGAAAAGCCAATTAAAATACTATCGGAATAATGATAACCCGAGCACCAGTCCCAACCTTTATGGATATTGGTAGGACCCAGCTGTACCATTCCATACGGAACACTCGTCCCAACAAAGACGTGTCCATGATAACCGGATCCGATATACGGATCGACGTACTGCAATAATCCTTCACTTTTTGAATAGTTCTGTTGCGCTACTCCATTTCCCGCTGCAAGCAAGACACAAGAAGTAAGTGCAAGTAGTTTAAATGCCTTCATTCGTATTTTTCTTTGGTATGATTGAAAATTATAGTTAGCGAATGGTGCAAATATACTACCTATTTAGGAATTAACTAACTGTCGCTAGAGTTTACAAGAAAAATGGCAGGCAGGTTTACTCTTTTGGCAAGTTCCAACCACAGATTTACACGGTTTTCCACAGAAAAACTGCGTACCGTCTACTAAATAACATAATAAATGAATCTGTGGAAATCCGTGTTAATCTATGGCGAATCCTTTCCATAAATTCCCTTCGGGAAGAGGAGCTTCAAGCTCTATCAGTTCTTTTGAGACAGGATGTATGAACCGTACTCTCCGGGCATGCAGACAAATGCTCCCATCCGGATTGGAGCGTGGAGAGCCATATTTCAAATCTCCCTTGATAGGGCATCCCATTTTTGCCAGCTGACAACGAATCTGATGATGACGTCCGGTTTTTAAATCGACTTCGAGCAAATAGTAATTCTCCGAATGACCGATCAACCGGTAATGCAAGATCGCTTTCTTGCTGTTCGGCACTTCTTTGTCGTATGCATAACTTTTGTTCTGCTTTTCATTACGTACAAGAAAATGTACCAGTTCACCTTCCGGTTCTTGCGGAGCATTTTTCACAACCGCCCAATAAGTCTTTTTCACCTCACTGGTGCGAAACATTTCGTTGAGCCTTGTTAATGCCTTACTCGTTTTGGCAAAAATAACAAGACCGCTTACGGGGCGGTCCAACCGGTGTGTCACACCGAGGAAAACATTTCCGGGTTTCTGATACTTCTCTTTCAGATACTGTTTTACAGTCTCCGAAAGCGGCGTATCCCCCGTCTTGTCTGCCTGGACAATCTCGGAAGCGGTCTTGTTGACTACAATGATATGGTTGTCTTCGTATACAACAGTCATTCTGTTCGATTACATATTCATACCACCATCTACCTGAATCACCTGACCTGATACATAAGAAGACATATCAGAAGCCAGGAAGGTAGCGATGTTTGCCACATCTTCAGGAGTACCACCACGACGCAAAGGAATTTTCTTTGCCCATTCAGCTCTTACTTCGTCAGAAAGAGCAGCTGTCATGTCTGTCAGGATGAATCCCGGAGCGATAGCGTTGGCACGGATGCCGCGAGAACCCAACTCTTGTGCGATAGACTTAGCCAATGCAATCATACCTGCCTTAGAAGCAGCATAGTTAGCCTGTCCTGCATTTCCGTGAACACCTACAACAGAGGCCATATTGATAATGCTACCAGCTTTTTGACGCATCATGATAGGTGTACAAGCATGGATGAAGTTAAATGCTGACTTCAGGTTCACGTTGATTACCATATCCCATTGCTGTTCGCTCATGCGCATCATCAAACCGTCACGAGTGATACCGGCATTGTTTACCAATATATCGATCCGTCCGAAGTCCTTGTGGATTTCTTCAACGACCTTTGCAGTATCTTCAAAGTTAGCCGCGTTAGAAGCGTAACCTTTGGCTTTCACGCCCATTGCTTCAAGTTCCTTTGCTGTATTTTCTGCATTTTCGTCAATGACAAGGTCAGTAAATGCGATGTTTGCACCTTCGGCAGCAAACTTAAGAGCGATAGCCTTACCAATACCGCGAGCAGCACCGGTCACAATGGCTGTTTTTCCGTCTAATAATCCCATACTAAAAGTTATTTAATTAAATTTCTGTTCTATGCAGTGCGCCAAACACAATGTTGGACACATATCTATTTCTCGTATCTTCATCCAGATGTGCACCTATATGGCCACGAATGTAAGGAACTTCAATTCCTTTCACACAATAATGTATCAAGTCGGCAGTCATCTCCACATCGTCAATATGGAAAACTCCTTTTGCCTGTCCTTCCAGAAGAACGGCTTTAAAGAGCTGGACTTCCTTTGCATCAAACTTCTTGCGAACTTTTTCCACCCGCCATATATCACGGAAGAAATAAGCACGCAATGTTCCGTTTCGATAGACCACCTCTTTTACCGCGTCCAACCGGGTATATATCATCTCCAACAATTTCTCGTCCGGTGAGATATTTTTCTCGGCCACCCGCTTCATCATATCCGACAGAATATCCAATTCCGATTCCACAACAGCCAAATAAATTTCATCCTTACTTTTAAAATAAGTATAGAGCGTTCGTCTACCTTTTTTAGAAGCAAGAGCGATATCATTCATAGTTGTGTTTTCTACCCCCATCTTCGCAAAAAGCTGACGGGCTACATCTACTAATTTGGCTTTTGTCTTGGATACGGTCATAGGTTACAAATTGCACATTGCTGAATATTTTGAGCAAAAGTAATTCTTTTCTTGGAAATGCACAAATTGTTTGCAGGCATATTTGTAACAGGTTGGAAATAAGTTGCAATTACAGAGAATAACCTTTCAAGAACACAAATTAAGAACAGAATTTAAGAACCAGTTTTAAGAACAAAGTTATGGGAAGGCAAATTTTCATTAACCAAATGCAATGCAATTTCAATTTAAGACAACCCAAAGCAAATAAACCAACCAATATATATTTGGTTGTATATCTCAATAACAAACAAGTAAAGCTCTCAACGGGAGTTAAAGTATATCCAGAACACTGGAATATAAGAAAACAACAAGCGTATGTCAACGCACGTTTGTCAAAATTAGATAACAATAATAATACTATAGCTAATGATAGATTATCAGAGCTAAAAGATATGTTCTTAGAATTTAAGCATTATCTTTGTGAACACCCTACTGATATTGAAAATAGTATAACCATATTAAGAACACGCATATATAAAAATACAATGACTACAGAAATTAAGAAGAAGTCAGCAACGACTGTAATGAAAGAAATTATAGATGCTAAACATGCAGCATCTAGTACTAAAGAACAACAAAAATTAAATGTTGGCAAATTTGAGAGGTATCTAAAAGAAAATAATATCTCTGACACTTGGGAATCCATGAATTTAAACACCTTTGAGAGCTATCAAAAATATTTAGTTGATAATGGAAGAGGTAGTGTAACAATAAGGAATATCATTCAGAATACTCTATTTCCGTTATTGAAGAAAGTTAGTAAAAGAGTGGATATTCCCTTCACGTGGTATGATAGCAACTTGAACAGCTTTGAATTTGTAAAAGATGAATCTAATAAAGAGCTAGCCAGTAATAAAAAAGTCACATTAACAGAAGAACAACTAAAACAATTATATGATTACCCAATAACAGGAACAGAATTACAAGTAAGAAAACGTACTGAAATAAGAGATTTATTCGTACTGCAATGTTTAGTTGGTCAGCGTGTTGGAGATATGCAGAAATTCTTCAATGGCGATAACGAAAAAGATGAAGAGGAAGATACAATATCTATAATACAGCAAAAGACAAAAGCAAGAGCTATAATACCATTAACCCCATTGGCAAAAGAAATCATATCTAAATATCAAAACACCGAACTGAAATATTATAAACCAAGCAACTCCAATCTAAATGCAGAGTTAAGAATAATTGCAGAAGAAGCAGGTTTAAATATTCCAATCACTTTTGAAGATAAGGATGGCAAACAAGTAAAACCTTTATTTGAATTAGTCCATACCCATACGGCTAGACATACATTCATTACTATAATGTGTAGAAGGGATATTCCTAAAGAAACCATAATAATAGCAACAGGACATGAAGATACAAAGATGATTGATAAAGTATATTCCCATTTAAGCAATAAGGATAAAGCCCAAAAGGTATCTACCGCTTTTAAGAAAAAATTAGATGGTGATATTTTTAGTATGGGCAAGGTGGAGACAAATTCTCTTAATGAAGCGAAGCCTACGAACGATGCAACTAATAATATCACCTTCGATACTTTGCTAGACACTCAATTTTTTGCGTCTAAAATCAATAAAGCTGTTGAACTACAATCACAGGTAGGTCACTTGAAGGATGGGAAACTGTGTAGCTATGACAATGAAATCACGTCTCTTATAAGCGAGATAGAAAAATTCTCCCAATCTTCCACTTCTGATTCTGATGTGGCAAAACAATATGTGAAACAGTTATCTGTCTGGAAGCTGTCAGACTTACATGACTGTTTTAGAGAAATGATTATCAAGTGTGTTAAGATTGGTATCAGTAAGGATGCAATTATGCAGTTTATCAATAAAGCACTGGAAATAGGCTTGTTGGATAAGGAAAGATTCACCAATATAAAAGAAATCACTACAGCCTTATTGGATAAAAGGAATCAGGGCTGACAAGTTTTCGAGGAAATCAAGGCTTCTGGTAAGCCTGAACATCATATTCTCCCCGAACAGTTACGACTATGGGGAGAATTTTTGCTTTATCGCATCCTCTACTCGAATATTCCACAATTTCGACTTGTTGTTTGGTGATGCGGTCGGGACTTTATACCTTTGCAATGTGATTGAAAGTCAGAAATGACCGAGTTTCTCATCACCCAGATTCACCACTACAAACCTAAATCTACTTCAAATGAAAGAACTGACCTACGCAGACATTCGTAAAATGGCACTGGAGCACGGTATTAAGGACACAAGGCTTCACATCGGGCTTTGGGCTACTGACCGATACATCAAAAAGCGCAAAATGGTTCAAGGCAAGACCTACACAATCTACCTACCGCATCATAAACAGGAACAGGAATGATTTTTTAGTTCTAACCCTGTTGCCAAGCTAACATAATAAGAGGTATTTTCTTCATAAAACTTTTAAACTAAAGTTTTAAAAGACGCTTCCGCCATAAACTATATAATACAAGACATAACATTTAGATTGCTTGACTATGCTAAGTCAGCGGTAAAGTAATAGGCGTAGTAATACGCTTATTATTTTATTCTTATGGACGAGTTTTTCTTCAAAGCGTCCCTATATAGGAAGAAAAAAATAACCCTACTTAAACTTAATCTAAAGTCAGATATTTCAAATACACAGATTACAATTTTATAAATCTAAGTTAATCTAAACACAATGAAACAAGAAATCATTAATGGTGGCAATGCCCGATATTTGGGCGAATTAGAAAGATTTAAAGATGGTATTCCTTTTGGCATCGTAAACAAGACAAAGACAGATGTAGGTGGCACTTATGTGGCTGCAAATTGCAGTAGCAACTATATTATCGTATGTCCGTTCAAGGACTTGGTGGATAGCATAGCAGCAGATAAGAATAACAGGTATGAAATATTCAAATGTTATGGTGGTGTAAGAGAATACCAGTTCAGGAAATATATCAAAAACAATACCACATATAAGATAGCCGTGACCTATGACAGTCTGCCCAAATTAATTGGATGGTTGAGCAGTACAGAAGGGTGGAAAGTCTTGGTAGATGAATACCATTTAATTTTGGAAGACATGGATTTCAGATATGATGCAATTAATGGCTTGATGGAAGAAATACAGAAGTTCAGGCATTATTCTTTTCTGTCTGCCACTCCAATTGACCTTGACTTTGAGATAGATTTCCTGAAACAGCTTCCACATTACAAAGTCCAATGGAATGGAGTGACGAAAATAACTCCTATCAGATACAAGGTCACGCAATTAACCAAAGGACTGGCTAGATTCATACAGATATTTTTGGATGAAGGCATATCACTCCCAGACATAAACGGCAATGTCAGCAAGGTGGAAGAACTATATATTTTCATCAATTCTGTAACCAGTATCAAGCAGATAGCAGATACGTTGAAGCTGAATCCAGATGATGTGAAGATATGCTGTGCTGACAGGATTAGAAATAACAAACTGTTGGGCGAATACCAGATTGAATCAGTCAGTAGTCCCAATAAGAAGATTAATTTCTTTACAAAGAAATGCTTTCAGGGATGCAACCTTTTCACCAATAACGGGCTGATAATAGTAGCCAGTGACGCATACAGAACACAGACTTTGGTGGATATAAGTACTACTATGGAACAGATAGCAGGCAGAATCAGAATCAATGATGAATACCAGAACATCTTTAGGAATGTGATAGTCCATCTGTTCTCCACCAATAAGAATGTTATGAGCGATGAAGAGTTTGAAATGATGATGCAGGATAAGGAGAAGGAAGCTGACAAGTTGTTAAGCGGATGGAGTAAGTTGGATAAGGAAGAGAGACAGACCTATATTAAGAGGATGAACCTAGACACTGAACTAGTCTCCATCATTAATGGCAAGATGGTGTATAACAATCTGAAAAAGCAATCCTTCATTTATAAGCAGGAACTAAGGAAGACATACAAGGATGGAATCAGCATCAGGGACAGTTTTATGCAATCAGAGAAATTTGAGCTTACCAACCAGAATGAATGGGAGGATTTCAATATAAAACTGGCAAAGGCTATGACTGTCAGTTATGAGCAATTACTAAAAGATTATCTGGATTCCCCTTCTGAATCTTATGAACAGGAATATCCAGAATTTCCACTAATCAAAAGGTATTTGAAGGAATCTGAAATGAATACTCTTAGATGGAACAGGGAGAAGATGCTAAAAGCTGTAGAGGACAAGAAACAAGTTGATAAAGTTTTCTTGGCTATATATCAGCCTGGCTTTATCAGCAATAAGGATTTGAAAAGCAAATTGAAGGATGAGTTTGGCAGATTGGGAATCAAGTTGTCTCCCAAAGCTACCCTGATAGAGAATTGTACTCTTTACAATGTGGAGAAAGCAAGCAGGAAGATAGATGGAAAAACTGTTAGTGGGTATGAACTTGGCAAGATGGTATTTACCTTTGAATAAGAATCTACCAATATGACAGAACAGGACAAGAATAAAGCTCCAGACCATTAATAAGGTTTGGGGCTTTTTTTAATAAGAAACTAATTTTAATACTTGAGAGGATATTAAATCAGGAAGGCGGTATGGAAAATAGTAATATTACATCAAATAGAGTTACAATACATTGATTTATAATAACCTTGTTCTTTATTCTGTATAAATTCTATTTATTGTTTTTGTTTTTATCTTTTTATATATTTGTGCATCGTATTGAATTAAAGAATAATTATGGATAAGCCTCTATTTTCAGAATACTGTCATGCACTAGAATACAAACATTTATTTAAAAGTCATGATGATATGAATTTTTATTCAGCAAAGGAAGGTGATAATGATTACATAATGGTGGATGATTATGACTGTGGAATTTATGACGTATGGTCTGAAATACCAATTATTCTCTTAGAGAATGACAGATTACTTTGTAAACGTGATGAAAAATATGGTGTAGTAAATGCAGAAGGTTGGACTGTTATACCTTTTGTTTATGACAGATTTGATAACAGAGAAGAATTTGAAAATGATAGATATAGTGTTTTATTAGACAATAGATGGGGAGTGATAGACGCATCAGGAAGGGAGCTCTTTCGAATAAAATATAGTAATCCTATTCCAATATTAAAGTTTCCCAAAATAGTTTCGAATGATATGATATGCAGAGGGACTATACTTGTTGAGGATGCAGATACTCACCGTCAAGGATTAGTTAATTTTAATGGTCAAGAAGTCATTCCTACAATATATTCTAAAATAGAACGAAGTGGAAATTGGGACTATGTTTTTGTTAATTGGGGAGCTATAGAAGAACCTGAACCTAATTGCACATGGAATGGTATTTGGGGATGTTATAATTGGCAGGGAAAGGAGGTTATTCCCGTAAAGTATCATGCCATTCATTATATTAATGGTTATTTTATTGCAGGAGATGATGAATATAAGCACCTAGGTAATGATTGGGAAGATAAATATTATGGGATATATGATTTGTATGATTTGCAAGGTAGTATGATTATAGGCGGGTTTAATAATTGTCAAATTGGAACTAATTATTTTATTCTTAATTTTGGAATAGTTGTTGAATCTTATTGGAAAACAACTTATTGGGGAAATACTGAAATTGAATATGGTGACGAATTAGTAAAAGAATTGAAGTGTGATAAAATGTGTTCTATTGTTGTCAATAAGGAACTTGTCTCATATATCCCTAGACATTTAGTAGAAGAAACTCGTGAAGAAATTGAAAATGAGTATGATTTTTTATGTAATAATTTACCTCAAGGAGAAGGTTTGCTTATAGATGAATGTCCTAGGTTGCAGTTTGGGAAAAAATATAGTGAAAATGATTGGATAATAAAAAGAATTAGTGTTTATTCAGCTTCTTCTATAAATGACACCATTGTAATATATAAGTCAAGTAAGGAAATTACAATGTATGATGGTTCAACAGTGAAACTGAAAGGAATTATTTTTTGTAATAAGCTAAAAGTCATTGCTCCAACATATATAGATGTGAAATCAATAAAAAATAGTGAGTTGCTTTTCATTTTAAATAAAAATGGTTTAGTTGGTATAAGGAATATTTCAAAAGAATTGCTAAAACCACAATTTAACTTAATTACTAATCCACATAATAATATAGCTATAGGATTTAAAATAACATATATAAAAGAAGAGGAAATATATCAATGCCAATGTTCTTTATTAAAGTTCAACGAAGATTCTATTCATCAAGAGGATATTGTGAAAATGACAGGTTCACAGCTATATGAGTTGCTATATTGTGAATTTTCAAATTGGAGAACTTTTGAGTTAAGTGAAGAACATTTAGCATTGATAGCACAGTATTGGAGAGGTATACCTCATAATGACAATGGCACTTTTTGGTATTCAGATTGTCAGGATTTTAGATGGCTTTATGAGGATGAACATTATGAAGAAATAAAAGAAAGTATGTCCAATGATTCGACGGACTCGTATAATTGGGAATATTATAATGATGGTTTGGATATGGACCAACAAGATGAACGTTTTTGGAATTTTTAATTAATATATCTGCACACTAAAATGAAATATGAAGATTTATTAGAAAAAGACGAATGGGAAGTTAAACGCTATGAGATATTGGCTAGAGATAATTACACCTGTCAGGATTGTGGATGCAGAGGTATTAACAATGATATATTTTTCCCTATTTCTAGTATAAGTGATTTAGATATACTTTTACCTGACTGTCTGTTTGATGGTGAGGATTTGCGTTCTTTTTGTAACCATATAAAATGGAACGGTCAACTCATGTGCCCCAATTCTTTAACAGCTAGAGCTTTAAAAGAACATTTTTATATTTACCAAATGATAGCAATAAAGGAAGGTATTTGGAATGCTGAATTCCAGTTTGAATTTGCAGCAGATTCTCTACTTCCCAAATTGAATTTTCAACGAAATGATAGAAATTTATGTTTGCAATGCAAAGGAAAAGCAATTTATGGAAATGGATATTTAGCAGCTTTCATGTTTAAAGAAGATATAGGACAGACAAATTATGCTGCAATAAGCTATTCTTCTGGTGAAAATAGAGAGAAGCTGGAATTAAAGATTCTTTTTAAAAACAAATATTATTATTTTTATTTTGCTCATTTCCCATCTCTTAATGAATCAATGTTATTTCATTTTACTCCATTAAATACCCACCATAATTACTATATATTTGGTAGAAAACCTTGGGATTATGATAATGGAGCTTTAGTAACCTTATGTTCACGTTGCCATCAAAAAAGACATCAACAAACAAAGATTCCATTATATACATCAGACAGACAACTGATTTGTTCCGCCTTACCTGTATGTGACCGTTGTGATGGAACTGGTTATTTACCTCAATATCGTTATTTTATGGGTGGGATATGTTTTAAATGTCATGGTGAGGGTATGTGCGAATATTAGATACGCCCTATTAATGTCTGAAATTGTTATCTAATATCTTATAAACCTACCTATTTTTATCATAGACTTTTATTGGATATAAATATATTTCCCAGGGATAATTGATATTTTCTTGAAAGTTAGGATTTAGTAAATAATATTCATAAGTTTTAAAAGGTAGCCATTCTCGTGATAAGAGGCATAATTTAGTACGATACATATTCCCTTCTTTATTTAATTTCACTCTTCTTTCAAATTTCCAGTTGGATTTCTTCCTGAAATAGCAATATATTAGAGCAGAACCATTTGTATCATCTCCTTTTAAGTTAATATCTATAACCCAATCATATGGAATAATACCAACTTTAATAGCTTTCATTTTGTTATTTTCTGTTAGTTTCTCATTTGAACATCTAATGTATTTTCCTTCTGTATCTTGTACCACATTAATTGTTTCTGTTATAATCTCTATTCCATTAAAAAATGCATCCTTTATTTCTCCTTTTATATGTGAATATCTTCCAAACTTATTATCATTGTTAGGATAATATTTCTCATAAACATCTGCATCTACCAAATAAACTCTACTACAGCGTTTTTTACTATATATTTCAGACTTCAATCTGGATATATATTCATTAATTATTTTTTGGTGAGCCAGTTTATCTCGCATAGACAATCGTTTAGAAAGAAAGAAAATATGATATGCAATAAAGGTTGATATAATGATACTAAATATTGACAAAGCAACTTCCATAGTTTATTCAATTAGTTATTTACCGCAAAGATAAAAAAATATATGGTAAGATTACAGTTTTATGTATTTTCATTGATAATCATTAATATACACCAACTCTGATGTACGGTACCTGAAATTCATACCCCCCCCCTTTTATTGAGGAAGTGTTTTTTATTTGGAGTTTATGCTTTGATAAAGTGAAATATTTAATCTATTAATCCCCTAAA
>ENA-ORSR01001825-ORSR01001825.1-human-gut-metagenome-genome-assembly--contig:-NODE-1825-length-13523-cov-2.584051_pt1 | contig 13523 bp, 10 predicted proteins | sample MGYA00241901_ERZ509166 | MGnify/ENA primary metagenome ERZ509166 (study PRJEB26280, sample SAMEA2338860) | human gut metagenome | biome: human gut; feature: human-associated habitat; material: faeces... | reverse complement strand
TAGGAATACAAAATACAATACATAAAATATTTAAAATCATAATATCGCATACACGGGACAGAAAACGCATAATCGGACTGTCCATATTAAACAAGCTGCTCATAATAAAAATCCTTTCCTGTTTTAAATTTATTCGTCAAAATTTTCTTCGGTTTTTTCAGGAAGATAAATATGAACGGTTTCGATACGATTTCGTTCTGCTTTATCTACAACAAGTTTTACACCGCCATCTGTGGTGACGGACTCGCCGGCAGCAGGAAATCTGTCGAGCTGTTCAATGATATAGCCTCCAATGGAGTCATAATCATCAGAAACAATATTCAAGTGAAGTGTTTCATCTAAATCGTCAAGTCTGGCAGAACCAAGAGCGATATACTCACGGTTCGGGATAATTTCACGAAGCTCTTCTTCCTCTGAGTCATATTCGTCATGGATGTCCCCTACAATTTCTTCAATTAAATCTTCCAGAGTCACAATACCGGAGGTCGCTCCGTATTCATCCAATACAACGGCAAAGGTTACTGAATTTTCTTTCATTTCCATCAGAAGCTCAGAGGTTCGTTTGTATTCGTAAGTGAAATAAGCCTCTCTTAAAATTTTCCGCACGGAAAAATCTTCCTTGCTTGTAAGAAGCAGGTCTTTTACATTGACAATACCGATAATATTGTCGGTGGTATCCTCAAAGACAGGGAAGCGTGTATGCTTTTCATCACGAAACAGACCGACTAAGTCTTCATATGAACTGTTTACATCAGCGAAGGTTACATCAATACGTGGTATCATGACATCTTCTGCCTGAGAGTCGCCGAAATCAAATACATTATAAATCATTTGACGTTCTTCGCTTTCAATAACTCCTTCTTCATGTCCTACATTTACCAAAGTACGAAGCTCATGCTCGGTAATGGTATTGCATTTTGCATTGGCATCAATCCGCATCAGCGTCAGAACACCCTGCGCCAGCTTATTGATAATAAAGATAATCGGCGTCAGAATGAACATTAAAATGCGAATGACTTTTGCATAAGACAGTGCCATTTTTTCGGAATGTACAGTTGCCAGAGTTTTTGGAGTGATTTCCCCAAAGATTAAGACCAGAAGAGTAATAATACCCGTACTGATACTTACGGCAGCACTGCCGAACAAGCGCATGGTAAGCGTAGTGGCAAGGGAAGATGCACTGATGTTTACAATGTTGTTACCGATAAGAATGGTACTCAGAAGCTTGCCGGAGTCTTCAATTACGTTCAAAAGTGTCAGGGCTCGCTTGTCCCCTTGGTCGGCTAAAGCTTGAATACGAATTTTGTTCACTGTTGTCATAGAAGTTTCTGCTGATGAAAAAAATGCGGAAAGGCAAATGAGAATAATCAAAATCAGAAACTGTATGGCGTCACTGGAATCCAATATGTTCAACTCCTTTTGATAATAAATTATAGCTTTGGCTATTAAAGTCTAATATACATGATTTTTATTTGGATTGCAAGAAATCTGTATGAAATCCACGGGAAAAAAGTTGATTTTTGGGGGTGTCGGAAAAAAGAAAATTGTGTTATACTAAATCAGAATAACAAAAACTGAACTTGTTCACATTTGATTTAGAAAGGGAATAAGGGAAATGAATAGAAATAAAAAAAATTTACATAAAGTGGCAGCCAATGTACTGGGGGTTACCCTTGCTTCTGCACTGGTGACAGGAGCAGTGGCAGAGACAGCGGCTCCAATTGCTGTATTTGCTGCACAGCAGGAAGCACAGACGCAGGAGAAGATTATCTACTTGAACGGAAGTATTCAGGCAGGAGAAAATGCTGACGGAACCGGTCAGGCGCAGGCAGTGGACTCCTTTGAAAAGGCATTTGCCTTGGCAGGAGGACAGGGAACGGTTATGGTATGCGGTATGGTCAATGTCAGCACAGAAAAGAAGCTTCATATTCCTGCGGGAGTTAAGATAAAGAGAAATGCCGGATTTACAGGAGCTTTGGTAAAGGTTACAGGCAAAGGAAAGCTTACGGTAACGGGAGACGGCATTACAGCACAGGATGTGGACGTTTCAACGGCAGAAAGCGGAAAAGGGGCATTTGTTGCCGCAAAAATTCCTCAGGTGGTGATGCCTGCACAGATTACCCTGAACAATCTGGCAGAGTGGAATACTTGTAGTTTTCCTCTTTTGGGATTTACGGGAGAAGGTGCTTTTACATGGGGAACACAGGTACCTCCGTCTTCTTACGAAACAGAGATGAAGGTGGTGTTTACACCGAAGGATACAGAAAACTATGACTACTCACAGGTTTCCGGTTGGGATAATCAGAGTAAAACAGTAACCAGAACCATAAAAGTATTTATTGAAGCATTAAAACCTCAGGTGGAGGAGCCGGCAAAGCCAATGGCAGAGGTTCAAATTCCTTCTGAATTAAAATTTGCTACTAAGGAAGAATTTAAAAATCTGGATTTTGCAAATGCCGGATTTAAAGGAGAAGGGGTGTTTGCGTGGGAAGCACAGACAGAACCGTCTTCTTATGAAACGAAGATGAATGTAGTTTTTACTCCTTCTGATATAGAGAAGTACGACTATACACAGACTGCCGGATGGAACGGGGAAAGTAAGAAAATTGTTCGGGAAGTGAAGGTGTTTATTGAGGAATTAAAGGAAAATACGACAGAGCCTGAGACACCACAGCCGGAGGTTCCTGAAACAGAAGTACCGGAGACTGAAAAACCTGAGACCGAAACGCCGGAGACAACTCCTCCAACAGAGCCGGAAAATCCTGACACACAGGAGCCGGAAGTACCACAGACAGAAGCTCCTGAAGCAGAAGTACCGGAGACTGAAAAACCGGAAAACGGCGGTGTGGAAATTGAATACGTAAATCCTGATGAGGTTGTACAGCCGGAAGAGGAAACACAGCCGGAGGTTACTTATCAGGCAGAGGCAGGTCAAAACGGAGAGATTGCACAGGAGGCTCCGGAAGCGCTCCCTGTTGGAAGCTTGATTGACGAAACAGGCGTACAGGTGTCCGGTGACTTTATTCCTTATTATGTGGATTTGCAGGTTACTTATAATGAAGCAGTCAATGAGCTTCCGGATGCGGGAATTGGCGAAATCCTTTCTGCTTATGAATTGAAGCTCTGGGATTTAAAAGAGGATAAGGAATATCAAATCCCGGAAGGAAGAAAAGTAAAAGTGCTTATTCCTTTGCCGGAAAATGCAAATTGTTTTTCAGATTTATCCATTGCACATTATCTGGGCAATAACCGGTATGAATACTTTGTATTTTCCAAGGATGGAAAAACAGGGAATATGACAGTGGAAGAGAAGGACGGAGCAGAATATCTGGCTTTTGAGACGGCTTCTTTCAGTCCCTTCAATGTAGGCGGTCATCAGATTGTAGGTCCGGGTGTAAACAGTGACAATCATAAACCTTCAACAGGAACGTCACAGTCAACGACACAGACAAAGCCGAATACTTCCGCATCAAATTCTTCTGAGCAGAGTACCGTAAAACCGAATACACAGAAAAAACCTGCACAGAATAATACAACACCGGTTGTTCAAATTGTGAAAACAGGAGATGAGTCAAAAACCGTACTTTATGTACTGATTGGTTTCGGTGCTCTCATTATTGCAGGACTTGCTGTCTTTTTTGGAAAAAAGAAAAAATAGAAAAAAGTTATGAGTTACAAATCCCTCCCATATATTGATTATAGGAGGGATTTTTTATGGGAAAAAGAGTTTCAAAAAATGCAAAGCCAATGCTGATGATAAAAGCGCTTTTGCTTGCCTATGCAGCCACCGGAATTTTACTTCTTATTCTGGCATTTTTGCTGTATAAGATGGGACTTGGCGAGAGTCAGATAAACATAGGAATTATGGTTACATACATTGTATCCTGCCTCTTTGGCGGATTTTATATGGGAAAAAAGATAAAAGTCAGACGGTTTGCATGGGGTATGGGAGTCGGTACGGGATATGCCGTTCTTCTTATGGCAGTTACCTTTCTGACAGTGCATCAGATAAGCGGAGATTTTAAGGAAATGCTCATGATGTTTTTCCTGTGCTTTTTCGGAGGTACTCTGGGAGGAATTTTAGCGTGAATTTCTACTTGCTAGGCGGTTGCAGCTATGCTATAATACCGCTAGATGTTATATCTTAAAATTATCATACATGGGAGGATTATGTTATGGAACATATCAAAACATTAAATACAAAAAGCTTACAGAATACAGTAAAAAAAGGCGGATGCGGTGAATGTCAGACATCTTGTCAGTCTGCATGTAAAACATCCTGCACAGTAGGAAACCAGAGCTGCGAACACAAATAAAATAACACAGTGCGTTTTTTTCTGGGCACATGGCTGAACAGCAGCGGTGTAAAAGCCGCTGCTTAATTATTGCATGGGAGACTTAGTCTCCCATGCAATAATTAACGCTCCGCGAGGAGCGCACTGCGGCAGAAAGGAATTATAGAAAATTGTGTTACAGAGAATTGCGCTGGGTAGATAGAAACAGAAAGGAGAAATACGGTGATACATCGTTATAAAAATAATGGCTATAACATTGTGCTGGACGTAAACAGTGGTTCCGTACATGTAGTCGATGAATTGGTTTATGATGTAATCGGACTTCTGGATGAAGGGCAGGAAGAAGCTGTTGTTTATGAGAAGTTAAAGGATACATATAAAAAAGACGATATCCAGACAGCATTGAAGGAAATACAGGAATTAAAAGATGCGGAAATGCTGTTTACTGAGGATATTTATCGAAATGCCATTGAGCATTTTAAAGAAAGAGAAACAGTGGTAAAGGCATTGTGTCTGCATATTGCCCATGACTGTAATCTGGCATGCAGATATTGTTTTGCGGAAGAAGGAGAATATCACGGAAGACGAGCTTTGATGTCCTATGAAGTAGGAAAACAGGCTCTGGACTTTTTAATTGCAAATTCCGGCAACAGAAAGAATTTAGAGGTAGACTTCTTCGGCGGCGAGCCTTTGATGAACTGGCAGGTTGTTAAGGATTTAGTTGCTTACGGAAGAGAGCAGGAGAAAATTCACAATAAAAATTTCCGCTTTACGTTAACCACAAACGGTGTGCTTTTAGATGACGAAATCATGGAATTTGCCAATAAAGAAATGGCAAATGTAGTATTAAGTATTGACGGAAGAAAAGAAGTACATGACTTTATGCGTCCGTTTAGAAAAGGAGCGGGAAGTTATGACTTGGTAGTGCCGAAGTTCCAGAAATTTGCAAAGAGCAGAGGGGAAAAGAGCTACTATGCAAGAGGTACTTTTACACGTCATAATTTAGACTTTTCCGAAGACGTACTGCATCTGGCTGATTTGGGCTTTGATCAGATTTCCGTAGAGCCGGTAGTAGCAGATGAAAAAGAGGAATACGCACTGAAATGGGAAGATGTTCCGAAAATCTGTGAAGAGTATGACAAGCTTGCAAAGGAAATGATAAAGCGTAAAAAAGAAGGAAAAGGATTTAATTTCTTCCACTTTATGATTGATTTGACAGGCGGTCCTTGCGTATATAAACGTTTGTCAGGCTGCGGTTCAGGTACGGAGTATCTGGCTGTGACTCCGTGGGGTGATTTATATCCATGTCACCAGTTTGTAGGTGAAGAAAAATATCTCATGGGAAATGTGTGGGATGGTGTAAAACGTACAGATTTATGCAAAGAATTTAAAAATTGCAATGTATATGCAAAAGAAAAATGTCAGAACTGCTTTGCGAAATTCTATTGCAGCGGTGGTTGTGCGGCAAATTCCTATAATTTCCACGGCTCTATCAACGATGTTTATGAATTGGGATGTGAGCTTCAGAGAAAACGTGTAGAATGTGCCATTATGTTAAAGGCGGCCGAGGCGGCAGAAGAACAAGAAAATTAAGCAAAGAAGGGAAAGACAATGAAGAAAAACAGAGGGATACTTGTACTGGTTTTAACAGCAATCATTACAGGGTTTCTGATTTTTACCACCGCAGTAGGATTTGGTCCTACCGGTACAGGTGCTGCAAAAAATATTAAGACAGGTCTGGATTTGTCCGGTGGTGTAAGTATTACATACGAAGCATCCAAAGAGTCACCGACAGAAGATGAAATGGCAGATACCATTTATAAGCTTCAAAAACGTGTGGAAAATTATAGTACAGAAGCACAGGTTTATAAAGAAGGGGAAAATCGTATTATCGTAGAAATCCCCGGAGCAAAAGATGCAAATAAAATCTTAGAAGAACTGGGAAAACCGGGTTCGCTGTATTTTATCGCACATAAGGATTCCCAGGGAAATGAGAACTATACACTCAATACCCAGACAGGGGAATATGAGCTTACTAAAACCATTGAAGAGATTGAGGCAGACGGCGGTATTGTGCTGAGCGGTACGGATGTCAAGGATGCCAAAGCGGCAGTCGCAGAGGATGATTTAAAGAATAAAACCAATGTTGTAAGCCTGTCCTTTACAAAAGAAGGAACAAAAAAATTCGCAGAAGCTACAAAGACTGCATACGAAGCAGGAAATGACACCATTGGTATTTACTATGACGGAAGCTTTGTCAGTGTGCCAAGTGTACGGGCTGAAATCGAAAATGGAAGCGCGCAGATTGACGGTATGAAAGATGCAGCAGAGGCAGAAAATCTGGCATCTACCATTCGTATCGGAGGTTTGAAACTGGAATTAAGCGAACTTCGTTCCAGTGTAGTTGCGGCGCAGTTAGGTGAAAAAGCAATTTCAACCAGTTTGGTAGCAGCGGCTATCGGACTTGCGCTGATTATCTTATTTATGATTTTTGTATATCGTATTCCGGGACTGGTATCCGGTATTGCGTTGATTATTTATGTATGTCTTGATTTGATTGCATTAAATGCCTTTGATTTGACTTTAACCTTACAGGGTATTGCCGGTATTATTCTGTCAATCGGTATGGCGGTAGATGCCAATGTTATTATTTATGCCCGTATTCAGGAAGAAATTGCTTCCGGAAAGAGTGTCAGAACGGCACTTCAGAACGGATTTAAAAAAGCATTTTCTGCAATTTTTGACGGTAATATTACAACTTTAATTGCAGCCTTTGTATTGAATTGGCTTGGTTCAGGAACAGTAAAAGGATTTGCACAGACTCTGGCGCTTGGTATTGTACTGTCTATGTTTACCGCATTAGTGGTATCAAAATATCTGATGTATGCAGTATATGCCGTTGGCGTGAGAAATGAGAAATTCTACGGAAAGAGAAAAGAAAGAAAACCAATTCCTTTCTTACAGAAGAGAAAAGTATTCTTTGCCGTGTCTCTTATTCTGATTTTATGCGCTCCTGTTTCTATGCTGATTTTCAAGGGAACAACAGGAGAGTCCCTGAAATACAGTCTGGAATTTAAAGGCGGTACTTCCACAAATGTAGAATTTGACAAGGACATGAGTATTGCGGAAATTGATGAAAAACTTACACCTTTAGTAGAAGAAGTTACAGGTGATAAGAACGTTCAGGCAACAAAAGTAGTAGGCAATAATCAGGTTATTATTAAAACCAGAACTTTGAATGTAGAGCAGAGAGAAAAGCTGGAAACAGCTTTAATAGATAATTTTGGCGTAGCACAGGAAGATATTACATCAGAAAGTATTTCTTCTACGGTCAGCAACGAAATGCGTGCAGATGCAGTAAAAGCTGTAATCGTAGCTACGGTACTGATGCTCTTATACATCTGGTTCAGATTTAAGGATATCCGTTTTGCAAGCAGTGCGGTTATTGCGCTTCTGCACGACGTACTGGTTGTTCTGGCATTCTATGCTGTTGCAAGGGTTTCTGTGGGAAATACCTTCATCGCATGTATGCTGACGATTGTAGGTTACTCTATTAATGCTACGATTGTTATTTTTGACCGTATCAGAGAAAATCTGGCAAGTGCGGGCAAGAAGACAGATTTGGAAACACTGGTAAATGCCAGCATTACACAGACACTTACAAGAAGTATTTACACTTCCTTGACAACCTTTATTATGGTATTCCTGTTATTCATTATGGGAGTTTCCTCTATTCGTGAATTTGCACTGCCTCTTATGGTAGGTATTGTATGCGGCGGATACTCTTCTGTATGTATTACAGGCGCTCTTTGGTATGTCATGAAGAAAAAATTTAAAAAACAGAATTAAACTCAGAAAAAAGGAGTTGTTACATTAAAGTGACAGCTCCTTTTGGAATTATAAGGTGATAATATGGAAAAATGGGTAGTTGCTGCCAAGAAGGCAGATTTTCAGGGGATTAGCAATCGCTTCGGAGTAGATCCTGTGATTGCAAGACTCATTCGAAATCGAGAACAGATTACCGATGAAGAAATTGATACCTATCTTCACGGAAAGCTCAGAAATTTACATCCGTGGAAAGCGTTAAAAGGAATTGATGAATTATTAAATATTTTGATTGAAAAAATACAGCAAAAGAAAAAAATCAGAATTATCGGGGATTATGATATTGACGGTGTATGCTCTACATATATTCTTTTTCAAGGCTTGAAAAAAGCCAATGCTTTGGCAGACGTAGATATACCGGACAGAATGAAAGATGGATACGGTATCAGCAAGGAGCTGATTGAGCGGGCATATGAAAAAGAAATTGATACTATCATTACCTGTGACAACGGTATCAGCGCCATAGAGCAGATTGCTTATGCAAAAGAGAAAAATATGACAGTTTTGGTAACAGACCATCATGAAATCCCCTATGAGGAGAAGGAAGACGGAAGCATAGAGCGGTTTTTGCCAAATGCAGATGCCATTGTAAATCCAAAGCAGGAGGGTTGCACCTATCCTTTTAAAGAAATCTGCGGAGCAATGGTTGCATTTAAGGTAGTATGGGGGCTGTTTGAAAAGCGTAACATTCCTCTTTCGGAGATTGAGGAACTTATTCCCATTGCTGCTATTGCTACCGTGGGAGATGTTATGGATTTAGTAGATGAGAACAGGATTTTGGTAAAGGAAGGGCTGAAACGCATCCAGAATACAAATAATGAAGGTTTAAAAGCGCTTATTCGTGTCAACAATCTGGAAAACAGAGAAATTACCGCATATCATATCGGATTTGTATTAGGTCCGTGTATCAATGCCAGCGGAAGATTAAGCACTGCAAAAAGAGCTCTGGAATTACTGCTTTCGAAAGATACCAAGGAAGCCTCTGTGCTGGCAGAGGATTTGAAAGAATTAAACGACAGCCGTAAGGATATGACCGTAAAAGGTGTAGAAAGAGCAGTAGAAATAATTGAAAATACAGAGCTGAAAAATGACCGGGTACTGGTAGTATATCTTCCCGAATGTCATGAAAGTCTGGCGGGAATTATTGCCGGACGTATCAGGGAAAGGTATACAAAGCCTGTCTTTGTGCTTACAAAGGGAGAAGAAGGCGTGAAGGGCTCAGGGCGTTCTATTGAGGCTTATCACATGTTTCAGGAAATGGTAAAATGCAGGGAGCTGCTGACAAAATTCGGTGGGCATCCCATGGCAGCAGGGCTTTCTATGGAAGAAGAAAATATTGAGAAATTTCGAAGAAAATTAAATGAAAACTGTACGCTGACAGAAGAAGACATGGTAGAAAAAATTGTGATTGATGTTCCTATGCCAATGTCTTATGTTACCATTCCTCTTATTCGCCAGTTAGGGCAATTAGAACCCTTTGGAAAAGGAAATACAAAACCGATTTTTGCACAAAAAGATATTCGATTTTCAAACTGCAAGGTTTTCGGAAAAAACAGAAATGTAGTAAAAATGAAAGCGCAGGATAGTTTTGGATTTGGGGCAGAATGTATTTGGTTTGGAGACGGAGACGAGTTTTTGGAACGCTTAAAAGAGAAGGATGTGTGGGATGTAATTTATTATCCTTCTGTTAATTCTTTTCAGGGAAGAGAGAGCATTGAGATGATTATTCAAAATATCCGTTGAGCAAAAATAAAATTTGCGTCTGCAAAGAAAAGATGATATACTAAACCACATAAAAAACACAAAAAAATCACAAAAGTGACATAATTTGATATAAAGGGCAGGGAAACGCAATGGAAGATTGTAAAAAGAAAAAAATTGAAGACTATGTCAGAAGCATTCCTGATTTTCCGCAGGAGGGAATTATCTTTCGGGATGTTACCAGTATTTTAGAAGATGCAGACGGATTTGCACTGGCAGTTGACTCTATGCAGAAGCTTTTGGAAGGCGTGGATGTTGACGTTATCGTAGGAACAGAGTCCAGAGGATTTATTTTCGGAGCGCCGATTGCGTATAATTTACATAAACCGCTTGTATTGGTAAGGAAAAAAGGGAAGCTGCCATGTGAAACCGTAGAGCAGAGCTATGATTTAGAATACGGAAGCGCTGTTATCGAAATGCACAAGGACTCCATTAAACCGGGACAAAAAGTTGTTATCGTTGATGATTTAATTGCAACAGGCGGAACCGTAGAGGCAGCGGCAAAGCTCATTGAAGGTCTTGGAGGAGAAGTTGTGAAATTGGTCTTCCTCATGGAGCTGGCAGGATTAAAAGGAAGAGAAAAATTAGAGAAATATGATGTTCAATCTGTAATTTGTTATGAAGGAAAATAAAATCGGTTGATGGATAAGAGGTGACGTTTTTTATGGAAGAAAAAAGAGAAGCTGCCTTAAAAGCAGAAGAAATTGAAAAAATTAAAAAGGCAGATGCCAATGTGAAGACCATGGAGGATTTCACCAGTCCGGAGGTACTTTATCAGGAGCTGATAACCAGTGTTCGGAAATACCATCCATCTACTGATATTTCCATGATTGATAAGGCATTTCAGATTGCCAATAATGCTCATAAAGGACAGGTGAGAAAGTCCGGCGAGCCTTATATCATTCATCCGCTTTGTGTGGCAATTATTTTAGCTGATTTAGAGCTTGATAAGGAAACCATTGTAGCCGGGCTTCTTCATGATGTGGTAGAAGATACGGTTATGACCTCTGAGGAAATTCGGGAAGAATTTAATGCAGAGGTAGAGCTTTTGGTAGACGGTGTAACAAAGCTGGGACAGTTGAATTATTCCGCAGATAAGGTGGAGGTGCAGGCAGAGAATTTAAGAAAAATGTTTCTGGCAATGGCAAAGGACATCCGTGTTATTTTGATTAAGCTGGCAGACCGTCTGCATAATATGCGAACCTTAAAATACATGCCGCCCCATAAGCAGAAGGAAAAAGCCAGAGAGACGATGGATATCTATGCTCCCATTGCTCAGCGTCTGGGTATTTCCAAAGTAAAAATCGAGCTGGATGATTTGTCTTTGAAATATTTGAAACCGGAAGTTTACTATGATTTAGTAGAGAAAATAAATCTGAAAAAGAGCGAGCGTCAGGCGTTTATTGACCAGATTGTAGGAGATGTACGTGCGCACATTGAAAAAGCGTCCATCAACGCTCAGATAGACGGAAGAATTAAGCATTTCTTCAGTATTTATAAGAAAATGGTAAATCAGGATAAAACCATTGACCAGATTTATGATTTGTTTGCTGTACGAATTATTGTAGATACTGTGCGTGACTGTTATGCGGCGCTTGGTATTATTCATGAAATGTATAAGCCCATTCCGGGGCGGTTTAAGGACTACATTGCTATGCCGAAACCGAATATGTATCAGTCTTTGCATACTACGCTTATCGGGCCAAGCGGACAGCCCTTTGAAATTCAGATAAGAACCTTCGAAATGCACAGAACAGCAGAGTATGGTATTGCTGCCCATTGGAAATACAAAGAGGTTTCCAACAATGGAAAAGTCAGCGTTACACAATCAGAAGAAGAGAAGATGAGCTGGCTGCGTCAGATTTTGGAATGGCAGCGGGATATGTCTGACAATAAAGAGTTTTTAAGCCTTTTAAAAAGTGATTTGGATTTGTTTTCCGAAAGCGTGTACTGCTTTACTCCCGCAGGAGATGTAAAGACACTGCCAAACGGTTCTACACCGATTGATTTTGCTTATAATGTCCACAGTGCAGTGGGAAATAAAATGGTAGGGGCAAGAGTAAACGGAAAGCTGGTTCCCATTGAATATGTGATTAAAAACGGAGACCGTGTAGAAATTATTACTTCTCAAAATTCCAAAGGTCCCAGCCGTGACTGGTTAAAAGTAGTAAAGAGCACGCAGGCAAAAAATAAGATTAATCAGTGGTTTAAGCAGGAATTAAAAGAGGATAATATTTTAAAGGGTAAGGAAATGCTTATCCAATATGCTAAAGTAAAGGCAATTTCTCTCGGGGAAATCCAGAAGCCAAAATATCAGGAAGCAGTTATGAAAAAATATGGCTTCCGAGATTGGGACTCTGTTTTGGCTGCGCTGGGACACGGAGGCTTAAAAGAGGGACAGATTATCAATAAGCTTCTTGAAACCTATAATAAAGACCACAAGGCAGAGCTGACAGATGAGAAGGTTTTGGAGGCAACAGCGGAGCATAAGGATAAGCTTCATATCGGCAAATCCAAAGGCGGCATTGTGGTAAAAGGAATTCACGATGTGGCAGTGCGTTTCTCCAAATGCTGCAATCCAATTCCGGGAGACGAAATCGTGGGATATGTAACACGAGGCAGAGGCGTTACCATTCATCGTACAGACTGCATCAATGTGATGAACATGTCCGCAGAAGACAGAAATCGTTTGATTGATGCGGAGTGGCAGGTACCTGCCCATGAAAGCTGTGAACGCTACATGGCGGATATCAATGTGTTTGCTTATAACCGTACCGGCTTGATTGTTGATATTTCTAAGATTTTTACAGAGAGAAAAATCGATATTCTTGCTTTAAATACAAGAATAAGCAAACAGGGAACAGCAACCATTAATATTTGCTTTGAGGTAAGAAGCAAGGAAGAATTAAACAGTATGGTTGAAAAAATCAGACAGATTGAAAGCGTGAAAGACATTGAGCGTACTGCCGGTTAAGGAGAAAAGATGAAAAAATTGATGCTGAGAGGAATTGTGGTAGGTCCTGTACAGACCAACTGTTATTTTTTAAAAAATGAAGAAACACAGGAAATTTTAATCGTAGACCCGGGGGCGGAGCAGGAAAGAATTATTTATGCTTTGGATAAATTACAGGGAAAACCTGTGGGGATTTTATTGACACACGGACATTACGACCATGTGTGTGCGGTTAATGAGCTGAGAGAACATTATAAAATTCCGGTATATGCGGCAAAGGAGGAGGAACCGCTCCTTGCCGACAGTCAGCAGAACCTTTCTGCTGCATGGTCAGGAGTTCCGTATAAAGTAAAAGCAGACGCTTTACTGGAGGATGAAGAAGAAATTCAGGCAGCGGGCTTTGAGATTACGACTATTCTTACACCGGGGCATACAAGTGGCTCTTGTTGCTATTGGATTAAGGATGAGGAAGTCTGCTTTAGCGGAGACACGGTATTTTACGGAAGCTGTGGCAGATGCGACCTTCCTACCGGAAGTATGAGTGAAATGAAAAAGAGCTTAAACAGCAAATCGGTGTTGTTTTTGGAGGCATCGACTTCTACCCCATGAAAAGTCTTTCTTCCATTACC
>ENA-ORSR01001823-ORSR01001823.1-human-gut-metagenome-genome-assembly--contig:-NODE-1823-length-13531-cov-2.684105_pt1 | contig 13531 bp, 8 predicted proteins | sample MGYA00241901_ERZ509166 | MGnify/ENA primary metagenome ERZ509166 (study PRJEB26280, sample SAMEA2338860) | human gut metagenome | biome: human gut; feature: human-associated habitat; material: faeces... | reverse complement strand
GCGTGTTCGGGACTTTCACCCGTTAGAGCGCGCCCATGGCGCGCAAACAAAAAGCTGCAGGTCATATACAGACCTGCAGCCTTCTGTTTCTTTAAATCTGTGTTATACGATGGATTGCTTCCTGCGTGGTTTCGTAGGAACCAAATGCTGTCAAACGAAAAAAGCCTTCTCCATGAGCGCCGAATCCGGATCCTGGAGTACCCACTACATGCGCATTTCTCAGAAGATGATCAAAAAACTCCCAGGAGGACATCTGATCCGGTGTTTTCAGCCAGATATAAGGAGCATTCACTCCTCCGGAGACGGAATATCCGGCTTTTTTCAGTTCACTGTAGATATAATGGGCATTTCTCATATAATATGCCACCTGTTCCCGAAGCTGTTTTTTTCCTTCCTGAGAATACACCGCCTCTCCGGCTCTCTGAACAATGTAAGGAGCTCCATTAAACTTGGTTCCATGACGTCGTGCCCATAACCTGTGAAGCGACACTCCATCGCGAACCAGTTCCCGGGGTATCACCGTAAATCCAAGACGCACACCGGTAAATCCGGCATTTTTTGAAAAGCTGCGCAGCTCAATCGCACAGGTTCTTGCCCCGTTGCATTCATAAATACTGTGAGGGATATCTGTTTCCGTAATATACGCCTCATAAGCTGCATCATAAATAATCACTGCACCTGTACGATTGGCATAGTCCACCCATTCCTGAAGCTTTTCCCTGGTAATGGCAGGGCCGCTTGGATTGTTCGGAAAACAAAGATAGATCAGATCCGGCACTTCTTCCGGAATCTCGGGAAGGAATCCATTGGATTCCAGACAGGGCATATAGATCACTCCGTCAAAATTTTCCTTTTCTTTGTTATAAGCCCCGGTCCTTCCCGCCATCACATTGGTGTCCACGTAAACCGGATAAACCGGATCACAGACAGCCACCTTATTATCTGCCCCAAAGATCTCCTGGATATTTCCGGAATCGCTTTTTGCTCCGTCAGAAATAAATATCTCATCTGCTGAAATGTTACATCCTCTGTCTTTGTAGTCATTCTTTGCAATGGCATCTCTCAAAAATTCATAGCCCAGATCCGGTGCATACCCCCGGAAAGTTTCCTGATGTGCCATTTCATCCACTGATCTGTGAAGACTTTCAATAATTGCCGGGGCAAGAGGCTGTGTCACATCTCCAATTCCAAGGCGAAGGATTCTGGCTTCCGGATTTTCCTTTTGAAAAGCGGACACTTTTCCGGCAATTGTGGAAAACAGATAACTGCCCGGCAGTTTCAGATAGTTTCTATTTACTGTTACCATATTCTATCTCCTGTTCTTGTTTATTTCTTCCGTAAGGGCGTCCCTTACCGCCTCAGGGCTTGCTGTACCCTTCAATTCTCTCATCATCTGGCCTACAAAAAAACCGAATACTTTTTCCTTACCTCCCAGAAGTTCTGAAAAAGGACCCGGATTCTCTGCAAGAACCTTCTGAACCACACGCTGCATAAGATCGTCATTCTGCACGATCCCCAGACCATGCTCCCGGACAAAAACTTCCGGTTCTGTATCTTCGTTAAAGATATGCTCAAATACCTTTTTTGCATTGGCAGGGCTGACCTTCTTTTCCTCTACCATACAAATCAGCTGTGCAAGGTGTTTCGGCGAAAAACAAACCTTTTCCGGTTCTGTACCGTATTCTTTTATCAGGCGAAGAACTTCCCCCATAAACCATGCTGCTGTCCTTTTGGGATTCTGACTGAGTTCTGCTGTTTTTTCAAAAAGATCAGCCAGATGTGCCGATTCCGTCAAAACTCTGGCATCATAATCGGAAAGTCCCATCTCATCCTGATATATCTGCTGCTTTTCTTCCCGCAGCTGTGGCTGCGTATTACGGATTCTCTGAATCCATTCATCTGAAATATGAACCGGCGGCAGATCCGGATCCGGAAAATATCGATAATCCTTAGCGTCTTCCTTTGATCTCATGGCACGAGAGCTTTCTTTATTGTCGTCCCACCGCCTTGTCTCCTGAATTACCGGCCTTCCCATTTCAAGAAGCTCGATCTGTCTCTCCCGTTCAGCTTCAATCGCTCTTGTGATGGCTTTGAAAGAATTCAGGTTCTTCATCTCTGTTCTGGTTCCCCAGACATCGCTTCCTGACTCACAGACAGAAAGGTTGACATCTGCACGCATGGAACCTTCCTGAAGCTTACAGTCCGAAATTCCAAGATACTGCATCATACAGCGAAGTTTATCCAGATATGCAATAACCTCAGCGCTTCTCATATCCGGTTCGGAAACAATCTCGATCAGAGGTACTCCGCTTCTATTATAATCTACCAGTGAACAGTCTTCCCATTCGTCATGGATCAGTTTACCAGCATCTTCTTCCATATGTATTTCATGGATCCTGATCTTTTTCTTTCCGGCTGAGGTTTCAATCTCTATCCATCCATCATGACACAACGGCAGATAGAGCTGTGATATCTGATAATTCTGCGGATTGTCAGGATAAAAATAATTTTTCCGGTCAAATTTGCATAGTTGATTGATCTGACAATTTGCCGCAATTCCGGCTTTCAGTGCAAATTCCACCACCTGACGGTTCAGAACCGGAAGAGAACCGGGCATCCCGGCACATACCGGACAGGTATGGGTATTTGGCTCTCCGCCAAATTCCGTAGAACAGCCGCAGAAAATTTTGGTTTTTGTGGCAAGCTCTATATGAACCTCCAGTCCGATCACGGTCTTATACTGTCTCATACCTCTGTGCCTCCTTTTTCTGCTGATGGAAATTTCCCCCGTGCATTTTCAAATACAGCCGCTGACCGGATCAGCGTATTTTCTCCAAAACAAGGGCCAATCATCTGAAATCCTACGGGCAGCCCTTTTCTGTCAAAGCCACCCGGAAGGGAAATGGCAGGAAGGGCGCAGAGATTTACTGCTACTGTATAAATATCACCCAGATACATGGTAAGAGGATCTTTCAGGCTTTCTCCCAGCTTTGGAGCCGTATGGGGAGCCGCCGGAGCAAGAATCACATCATACTTCTCAAAGGCCTGGTCAAATTCTTTTTTAATCAGAGCTTTTGCCTTTAATGCTTTCAGATAATAAGCGTCATAATAACCGGAGCTCAAAACAAATGAGCCCAGCATGATTCTGTTTTTTACCTCTTTTCCGAACCCCTGCGTTCTTGTTTTTCTGTACATATCATGAAGTCCCTGATATTCTGCCGCACGAAATCCATACTTTACACCGTCAAATCTTTCCAGATTGGAGCTTGCTTCTGCACAGGCAATGATATAATATGCCGGGATTACATATTCCGTGGTTTTCATGGAAAAAAATTCCACTTCAGCTCCCAGTTCCTCCAAAAGCTTCAGAGAAGCAAGAAAAACCTTGCGGACTCCTTCTTCCATTCCCTCTGCCATATATTCTTCAGGAACGCCAAACCGCATTCCCTTCAGATCTTTCCCTGAAGTCAGCCCAGGTTTCGGAAGTTCTCTCCTGAGAGAAGTGCTGTCCTTTGGATCATATCCGGCAATTACCTGAAGGAGAGCAGCACAGTCTTCTGTATTTTTTCCCACAGGACCAATCTGATCAAGAGAAGAAGCATATGCCACCAGACCATATCGGGATACGGTTCCATAGGTTGGCTTGATTCCGGTCACTCCGCAAAAAGCGCTGGGCTGACGAATGGAACCGCCTGTGTCGGATCCAAGAGCCATATATGCCTCTCCGGCCGCAACTGCCGCACAGGAACCCCCTGATGAACCGCCCGGTACATGCTCTGTATTCCACGGATTTGCCGTAACACCAAAAGCAGATGTTTCTGTTGTACTTCCCATGGCAAATTCGTCCATATTCGTTTTTCCTATGAGGATCATTCCTGCCTGTTCCAGACGGTCGATCACCTCAGCCTGATATGTAGGAATAAAATTTTCCAGTATTCCGGATGCACAGGTTGTCTTTTTACCTCTGATACAGATATTATCCTTTACCGCGATCGGTACTCCTGCCAAAGGACCTGTATAGATTCCCTGCTCAATTCCTTTCTGAACCTGCTCTGCCCTCTTATATGCGTCCTCTTCATAAAGATCCAGGTATGCATGAATTTTCTTTTCTTTTTTTCTGATCTGGTGAAACACACTTTCTACACTGTCTGAAACGCAGATCTTTTTTCCCCTGATATTACGGGACAGTTCCAGTGCAGTCATCTGGCTTAATTCCATTTATGTCACTTCCTATCCTATTGTCTTCGGCACATGATACTGGCCGTCTTTTGTTCTTGGCGCATTAAACAGCATGGCAGTTTTCTGGTTTTCATTTACGATTTCATCCTCACGGAACACATTCTCACTGCCAAAAATATGGGACATAGGCTCTGTACCTTCTGTATCCAGCTGATCCAGCTTCTCTACATAGGTAAGCATTTTCTGCATTTCCGCCCGTGCGGCCTCCCGTTCTTCCTCTTCCAGAGAAAGCTTTGCAAGAAGGCAGACATTTTCCATTGTTTCATCATCTATGATCTTTGCCATGGATATTCCTCTTTTCTGCTTTTTGATTCCCTGTTGACCTGAAATATTTTTCCTGTATCCGGATCAGGGTTCCAGACGGTTCATGTCTCTTGGAAACAGACAGGCTTCACGGACATTTTCCTCTCCCAGAAGCTGCATCGTCAGCCGTTCCAGGCCAATCCCCAATCCGCCATGAGGCGGCATACCATGTTTAAAAGCATCCAGATACTGTTCCATGCCTTCTTCTTCCATCCCTCTGTCTGCAATTTTGGCGGTAAGCTGCTGATAATCATGAATGCGCTGTCCTCCAGTTGTAACCTCAAGACCACGGAACAAAAGATCAAAGCTCAGCGTAAAACGCGGATCTGCCGGATCATCCATTGCATAAAACGGCCGCTTTTTTGACGGGTAATGAGTGACAAATACAAAATCAGAATTATATTCTTCCTTAAAATACCTTCCGATCAGAGCTTCCTCCTCCGGTTCCAGATCGTAAGGATTGCGGACGGGCCTGTTATATTTTTCTGAAACAAGTTCTTTTGCCTTCTCAAACTGTACTGCCGGAATCCTGTCTACATTTGGAAGCTCCAGTTTCAATAAAGACAGTTCTTTATCATAACTTTTTTTTAAAAGAGCCATGGCATATTGAAGATATCCGGTTTCCATGGACATGATTTCCTGAAAGCTGTCTATATATCCCATTTCCAGATCCAGACTGGTATATTCGTTTAAGTGACGTTTGGTATTGTGCTTTTCCGCCCGGAATACAGGACCTGTTTCAAACACTCTGTCAAATACTCCCACCATCATCTGTTTATAAAACTGCGGACTTTGCGCCAGAACAGCCGGCTTATGAAAATAACTCAGTTTAAAAACATTTGCTCCGCCCTCTGCTCCTCTGGCTCCTAATTTTGGGGTATGGATCTCTGTAAAACCATGTTCATAAAGATAATCCCGAAAAGCTCTCACAAGAGCCTCCTGAATCCTGAATTTGGAACGTTCCCTGATATTTCGAAGCGCAACGGAACGCATATTCAGCTTTGACTCAAGCGAAGTATTCAGTTTCCATTTGTCTATGGCAAGAGGCATAGATTCTACCGGGAAAGACAATATCTTCACACCTGTGATCCTCAGTTCCCGTCCATGAGGAGCCCGCTCCTCTTTTTTCAGAATTCCTTTCACCTGTACAGTCATTGCTTCTTTCAGCTGATGAACTGAACAGTCCGGAATTTTATTTTCCAGAACAGTCTGAAACAGCCCCTCTCTTTTTCTCAATATTATAAAAGCCACATCGCCCATATTTCGGATGCTGTGAACGGCTCCTTCAATCACTGCTTCCCGGTCCAGCAGGGAAGTACTCATAAGCTCATCCCAGTCCGTACTGTTTTTTTTCCATTTCCCATCCGTATATTCCATATCCTCATCCTCCATTACGTCAGTGGCTTATTATTTTTTCATGTTACTCCTCGTTATTCCTCAAAAAACAGCATCAGGATCATCTGGGCTGTTTCCACCATGTTCGTTCCTGAATCCATACTGCATTTCTGTATATAGCGATATGCTTCCTCCTCACTGAGGTGGTTTCTCTGCATCAGGATCAGTTTTGCATTGGAAATATAATTCTGCTCTTTCCAGCTTCTGTTCTTGTTTTTTTTCTTTTCTTTCCTTCTGCGTCGTTCCTGCTGAGTCAGCATCATATGAACAGTATTAATCAGATCGCAGGTCTTGACAGGCATTTCCACACAGAGGACAGAATCCGGTACCTGGCATATAAACCCTGCCGATGCCAGCAGGAGCATTTCAAATCCCTCCGGCATACATTCCTTAATCTCCAGATATCCTGTATCAGAAAGCCGGCGTCCACATATCAGCACACCATTTCCAAGCTCCGATAAATAAGAAAGAGCGCCTGATCCGGAACTGCTCACTGCCGCCACCGAAAAACCATGCCGTTCCAGAACCGCACGCAGCTTCTTTGCGTCTTCAATTTTCGGTAATGCGATCACAATGCTGTCCATATGTTCCTCTCCTTAATCCTTCCAAAACCCGGATTCCTTTTTACGGGCTACAGACGGTACAAATACTCCTCAACCTCCCAGTCTGTTACCTGCCGCGTATATCTCAGCCATTCTTTTTTCTTAGACTCCACATAAATCCTGCAGAAATCCTCTCCCAGGATTTCTCTGATCCAGGAACTGTTTTCAAAAATATCGATTGCTTCTTTCAAAGTCTCCGGAAGACAGTCCGGATTCTCCGTTTCCCCCGCTTTCAGAGGAACCAGCCGTTTTCGAATACCGTCCATCCCTGCTGCCAGGCATACCGCCAGCACAAGATAAGGATTTGCCGCAGCATCCGGGCTCCTCAGTTCTACCATGGACTCCTGTCCTCTGAAAAACGGGATCCTTACAAGAGATTTCTGATCTGAATCTGTCCAGGTAAGTTCAGTAGGCGCCCCGTATCCGGGAACCAGGCGCTTGTAAGAATTCACCAGCGGATTGGTGATCAGCGCCATTTCTCTGCTGTGTGCAAGAAGACCTCCTGCAAAATAAAATGCCGCATCACTGATTTTCCCCGGTGTCTCCTTACACTCAAAAATATTCTGTCCGTCTTTTACAAGAGAAAATTTCAGATGCATACCGGAACCATTAAACTCTGATCTGGGCTTTGGCATAAAAGTTGCATGGAGTCCATGGCGTCTGGCAACTGTACGGACTGCCATCTTAAAAGTCATGACACAGTCGGCGATCCTGCCCGCTTCCCCGTATCTGAAATCAATTTCATGCTGTGCCGGTGCTTTTTCATGGTGGGAGGATTCTACCTCCACCCCCATATCTTCCAAAGTAAGAACCATGTCTCTCCGTGCGTTTTCTCCAAGATCCAGAGGACTCACATCCAAATATCCTGCCTGCTCATGACTGACAGTAGTGGGAATTCCATTATCGTCTGTATGAAACAGAAAAAACTCACATTCCGGATCTGCAAAAAACGTATATCCTTCTTCTCCTGCTTTTTCCAGATTCTGCTTCAGGATATATCGTGAACTGTTCTTATACGGTGTACCGTCTGCACAGTAGAGGTCACACAGAAATCTGGCCACCTTTCCCTGCTGAGGCCGCCAGGGAAGGATTGCAAACGTATCAAGATCCGGGTAAAGAAACATTTCTGCCTCATTCTCCATACATTCACCTGTTATCAGTGTCCAGTCTACTCTGCATCTGTTATCCAGTACCCGCGGAAGTTCTCTGGATGTCACTGCGATATTTTTAATAACACCAAACATATCTGTAAACTGAAGGCGGATAAATTCCACATCCTCTTCTTCAACCAGCTGTAATATTTCCTTTCTGGAATAATTCCCCATGTTATTCTCTCCTTAATCGCTAAATTAAAAAAGGCGCACTTCCAACAGTATCCCCATTGAAAGAACGCCTTTGTTCATGCAGGTATTATAGCAATGTGTTTTTCCTTTGTCAACAAATTCCTGAAGAAGATCTCCTATAAACTTTCGACAAAATTCTTCACAGAATCAGAGATTGGTATATCCCATCAGAGATTCATCCACAGCTCTGGCAGCCTCTCTTCCTTCCCGGATTGCCCAGACAACAAGAGACTGTCCTCTGTGCACATCGCCTGCTGCAAATACATTTTTCACACTGGTCGCATATGCCCCCTCTGCCGTTGATACATTTGTTCTTGCATTCAGTTCAACGCCAAACGCATCCGCAACATATTTTTCGGTTCCAAGGAATCCTGCTGCGATCAGAACCATATCTGCATCCAGCTTAGTCTCAGACCCCGGTACCTCTGTCATCATCATACGTCCGGTCTTTTCATCTTTTTTACTCTCTAACTTCACGGTAATAATACCATTTAAATTGCCATTTTTATCTTTTAAGAACTCTTTGACTGTCGTCTGGTAGATACGTGGATCATGTCCAAATACAGCGATCGCTTCCTCCTGACCGTAGTCTGTCTTGCAGACTTTCGGCCACTCCGGCCACGGGTTGTTCTCTGCTCTGGTATCCGGTGCTTTCGGCATCATCTCAAGCTGTGTCACGCTCGCGCAGCCATGGCGGATGGATGTTCCGACACAGTCGTTTCCGGTATCACCGCCACCGATGATGACCACTTTTTTGCCCTTTGCAGAAATATAATTGTTATCTTTCAGGTCGGAATCTAAAAGACTCTTTGTGGTTGCCTTTAAGAAATCCACTGCAAAGTAAATGCCCTTTGCATCACGTCCCGGTGCCTTGATGTCTCGCGGATTTTTTGCACCGCAGGCTAAGATGACGCGGTCATAATCCTTTAATAACTTCGCTGCCTTTACATCTTTTCCGACATTGACGCTGGTTACAAATTCCACGCCTTCTTCTTTCATGATATCCACTTTACGGTCGATCACCCATTTTTCCAGTTTCATGTTCGGGATACCATACATCAAAAGTCCGCCGACACGATCGTCACGTTCAAACACCGTCACCTGATGCCCACGCTTATTTAACTGGTCTGCTGCGGCAAGTCCTGCAGGACCGGAACCGATGATTGCAACTTTCTTTCCGGTACGCACTCTCGGCGGTTTTGCTGCTGCATATCCCTTTTCATAAGCATTTTCAATAATGCCGTGCTCGTTTGCCTTACAGGTGACCGGATCTTCCCAGTGACCGCAGGTGCAGGCCGCCTCACAGAGTGCCGGGCACACGCGCGATGTAAATTCCGGGAAGTTGTTGGTTTTCTTTAAACGGTTATATGCCTGTTCCCAGTTTCCAGTATAGACAAGATCATTCCACTCCGGTACCAGATTGTGCAGCGGACATCCGCTTGTCATTCCCATGATGGTCATACCGGACTGGCAGAACGGCACACCGCAGTTCATGCATCTTGCGCCCTGAACCTGCTGTTTTTCCATGGAAAGTGGAATATGAAATTCCTTAAAATTTTTGATGCGCTCCTTCGGCTCGATCGCTTTCGCATCTTCTCTCTCGTAATCTATAAATCCAGTTGGTTTTCCCATTGCTCATATCCTCCATCGTGATGCCCTGCGGCACTTGCCGCAGGAACATCTTGCTTATTTAACCTCTCGTGTTTGCATAAAATGCTTCGATCTGCGCCTGTTCCGAGGATAAACCTTTCTCCTCCATCTGAACGATCGCCATCAGCATCCGGTTATAATCGTATGGAATGACCTTTTTGAATTTCGGCAGATATTCGCTGAAATTGTCAAGGATTGCTTTTCCTTTCTCGGAATTGGTCAATGCCACATGCTCTTTGATCATATCCTTTAATTCCATAACATCATATTTATTGGATATTTCTTCGGAAAATACCATTTCTTTGTTCATTCTTGTATACAGATCGTTGTCCTCGTCGAGCACATATGCGATACCGCCGCTCATACCTGCTGCAAAGTTCTTTCCAGTCTTACCGAGGACTACGACACGACCGCCGGTCATGTATTCACATCCATGGTCGCCGACTCCCTCAACAACTGCGGATGCACCGGAGTTGCGGACACAGAAACGCTCGCCTGCGACACCGCTGATAAATGCTTTTCCGCTGGTTGCTCCATAAAGAGCCACGTTACCAATGATGATGTTCTCATCTTTTTTGTATTGTACGCCTGCCGGTGCATAAACAACCAGTTTTCCGCCGGAAAGACCCTTTCCAAAGTAATCGTTGGAATCCCCGACTAACTCTAAGGTCAGCCCTTTCGGGATAAATGCACCAAAACTCTGTCCGCCTGCACCACTGCATTTTACAATAAATGTATCTTCCGGAAGTCCCTCACCACCATATTTCTTTGTGATCTCTGAACCAAAGATCGTACCGAAGGAACGGTCGGTATTTGTCACTTCCACATCAATGCTTCTGCGCTGCTGTTTTTCAAGTGCCGGTCCTAATTGTTTCAAGAGTACCGTAATATCTTTTGATTTCTCCAGTTCAAAATCGTAAACCTGTTTCGGATCAAAAATGACTTTCTTCTTCTGATCTGCAAACGGGTTGTTTAAGATCTTAGAAAGATCGATTTCTTTCTCTCTGCCGCTTAAGTCCTCACGAACCTTTAACAGATCACTTCTGCCGACCATCTCATCAATCGTCTTACAGCCGAGTTTTGCCATGTATTCTCTTAGCTCTGCTGCAATGAAACGCATGAAATTCTCAACATATTCCGGTTTTCCTGCAAAACGTTTGCGGAGTTCCGGGTTCTGTGTTGCAATACCTGCCGGACAGGTATCTAAGTTACAAACACGCATCATGACACAGCCTAACGTTACAAGCGGAGCGGTTGCAAAACCATATTCTTCCGCACCGAGCAGTGCTGCGATTGCAACGTCACGGCCACTCATTAACTTACCATCTGTCTCAATGCGGACTTTATTTCTAAGTCCGTTCATGATCAGAGTCTGGTGTGTCTCGGAAAGTCCAAGCTCCCAAGGAAGACCTGCATTGTGGATGGAACTTGCCGGAGCTGCACCGGTACCGCCGTCATAACCGGAGATCAATACAACCTGTGCACCTGCTTTTGCAACACCGGCTGCGACTGTACCAACACCTGCCTCAGATACCAGTTTTACGGTAATTCTCGCATCGCGGTTTGAGTTCTTTAAGTCGAAGATCAGCTGCTCAAGATCCTCGATGGAATAAATATCGTGATGTGGCGGCGGAGAGATCAGAGCCACGCCCGGAGTGGAAAGTCTGGTCTTTGCGATCCACGGATAAACTTTTTTGCCCGGAAGATGTCCGCCTTCACCAGGTTTTGCGCCCTGTGCCATCTTGATCTGGATTTCCTGTGCACTGACTAAGTACTGGCTGGTAACACCAAAACGTCCGGATGCAACCTGTTTGATCGCAGAACAGCGGTTCACACTGCTGTTTTTACTTGCGATACGTTCTGCATCCTCACCACCTTCACCGGAGTTGGATTTACCGTGCAGACGGTTCATTGCGATCGCAAGTGTCTCATGCGCTTCCTGTGAAATAGAACCATAGGACATAGCACCTGTTTTAAATCTCTGAACAATAGATTCCACACTCTCGACTTCTTCAAGCGGTACACCTTTTTTCGGGTAATTGAAATCCATCAGTCCACGCAGTGTGATCTCTCTTTCTTCCTTATTAACCAGATCCGTGTACTGTTTGAACAGCTCATAGTCACCTCGTCTGGTTGCCTCCTGTAACAGATGGATCGTTGCAGGGTTATAAAGATGCGGGTCTGCTCCACTTCTCATCTTATGGCGTCCGCGGCTCTCTAAGGTAAGATCTGATTCAAGGCCAAGCGGATCATAAGCTGCAGAATGAAGCTCATTGACATCATTTTCAATATCCTTTAATGTGATACCACCAATACGGCTGACCGTGTTGGTAAAATATTTGTCAATGACATTTTTATCAATACCGATCGCCTCGAAGATCTTAGAACCCTCGTAAGACTGGATCGTGGAAATACCCATCTTGGATGCGATCTTTACGATACCGTTTAAGATTGCATTGTTGTAATCCTGTACGGCTGCATAGTAATCTTTGTCAAGCATATGCTCGTCCACAAGCTGTTTTACTGTATCCTGTACCAGATATGGGTTGATTGCGCAGGCACCATAGCCAAGCAGTGTTGCAAAATGATGTACCTCTCTCGGTTCACCGGACTCTAAGATCATCGCAACGGATGTTCTCTTTTTCGTTCTTACCAGATGCTGCTGTAAGGCAGATACGGCGAGCAGTGATGGGATCGGTACATGGTTCTCATCAATTCCACGGTCGGAAAGGATGAGGATATTTGCACCATCTCTGTATGCACGGTCTGCCTCCACAAACAGACGGTCGATCGCTTTTTCAAGGCTTGTGTTTTTATAATAAATGATTGGAATCACTTCTACTTTAAATCCCGGCACCTTCATGGCTTTGATCTTCATCAGGTCTGTGTTTGTCAGAATCGGGTTATTTACTTTTAGTACCTGGCAGTTCTCTGCCTTCTCCTCTAAGAGGTTACCGTCTTCACCGATATAGACTGTCGTGGATGTTACAACTTTCTCACGGATCGAGTCGATCGGCGGGTTTGTTACCTGTGCAAACAGCTGTTTGAAATAGTTGAATAATGGCTGATGGTCACTTGCAAGTGCAGCAAGCGGTGTATCAATACCCATGGCAGAGGTGCCCTCGCCGCCGTTCTTTGCCATCGGAAGGATTGCTTCACGCAGGGACTCGAATGTATAACCGAAAGCTTTCTGCATTCTCTGGCGCTCTTCCTTGGTGTATTCCGGCACACGCTCGTTCGGGATTTTTAGATCTTCCAGTTTTAAGAGGTTGCGGTCAAGCCATTCACCGTATGGCTGTTTGTTTGCATAAGTTTCTTTCAACTCATCATCGTCGATCACGCGGCCTGCAACGGTATCAACCAGAAGCATTTTACCAGGACGCAGACGCTCTTTTACGAGAATCTTTGTCGGATCGATATCAAGTACACCGACCTCGGAGGAGAGGATCAGATAATCATCATCTGTAATGTAATAACGGGAAGGACGCAGACCGTTGCGGTCAAGCACTGCTCCCATCATATCACCGTCGGAGAACAGAATAGATGCAGGTCCGTCCCACGGCTCCATCATCGTCGCATAATACTGATAGAAATCTTTTTTCTTCTGTGACATGATGCGGTTGTTTGCCCATGGCTCCGGGATCATGATCATAACTGCAAGTGGAAGTTCCATGCCGCTCATAACCAGAAATTCCAAGGTATTATCAAGCATTGCGGAGTCGGAACCCTCGGAATTGATAACCGGAAGTACCTTCTGCAGTTCTCCTTTTAAGTGCTCAGACTCCATCGTCTCCTCGCGGGCAAGCATCTTGTCCGCATTACCCTTGATGGTGTTGATCTCACCGTTATGTACGATGAAACGGTTCGGATGTGCTCTCTCCCAGCTTGGATTTGTATTCGTACTGAAACGGGAATGCACCAGTGCGATTGCAGACTCATAATCGGGATCCTGAAGATCCGCAAAAAATGTCCGAAGCTGTCCCACTAAAAACATTCCTT
>ENA-ORSR01001822-ORSR01001822.1-human-gut-metagenome-genome-assembly--contig:-NODE-1822-length-13534-cov-2.578752_pt1 | contig 13534 bp, 9 predicted proteins | sample MGYA00241901_ERZ509166 | MGnify/ENA primary metagenome ERZ509166 (study PRJEB26280, sample SAMEA2338860) | human gut metagenome | biome: human gut; feature: human-associated habitat; material: faeces... | reverse complement strand
GTGGCCTCGGAGCAAGGTTTGGATACGAGCGTGTGTAAGCGAGTATTCAAACCGCCGCGACTAAAGTCACAAATATAGGGGATAGGCTCTCTTTCGGGCGTCTGTTTCGCTCTACAAATCAGGATTTAAAGTCTTGCGAGTACCGCTCTTGCGGCCTTAATTCCGGAAGCCCCCGCCTGTGCAAGTCCTCTTGTCGTTCCTGCGCCATCACCGATAGCGAAGAATCCAGGAAGTTTTGTCTCAAGTTCGTGGCTTAACTCTAAACGGGAAGAGTAGAATTTGACTTCTGCACCATATAAAAGAGTGTCATAGTTTGCAGTACCAGGAGCTACTTTATCAAGGGCATAGATCATCTCAATAATATCATCAAGCTGACGCTTTGGAAGTGCCAAAGATAAATCTCCAGGAACAGCAGCAGTCAGTGTAGGCTTTACGAAAGACTGGCTTAAACGATGTTCATTTGTACGGATACCCTTTACCAGGTCACCGAAACGCTGTACAAGCACGCCGCCAGCTAACATATTAGAAAGGGAAGCAATGTGCTTACCATAACGATATGGCTCATCAAATGGTTCTGTAAAACGGTTGGAAACAAGAAGGGCAAAGTTTGTATTCTCACTGCGAAGAGAAGCATCAGAGTAAGAATGACCATTTACCGTGTTAATTCCTTCTACATTTTCAGCAACAACGTGTCCGTAAGGATTCATACAGAAAGTACGGACGCTGTCACCATACTGTTTTGTACGGTAGACAAGTTTTGACTCATATACGACATCTGTGATATGTTCAAATACTCGTGCCGGAAGTTCCACACGAACACCGATATCTACCTGATTGTTAATAAGCTTAATTCCAAGATTCTTACACTGGTTTGCAAACCATTCTGCACCGCTTCGTCCAGGAGCAGCGATTAAATACTGACAACGTGCGACATCCCCTTTTTCTGTTACAAGTTCATAACCTTCTGAGCAGGTTTTAATCTCAGAAATAGCAGTATTAAAATGGAAATCCATTTTATCTTTTAAATCTTCATAAATATTTGTAAGAATCATAAGATTCTTTTCTGTACCAAGATGTTTGCACTGTGCCTGTAAAAGATGAAGGTCGAATTCAAGAGCCTTTTTTGCAAGAGCCTGTGCTTCTGGAGTTGTTGTAGAGAAATAGCTAGTAGTAGCACCGTGAGCTACATTTACATCATCTACATAATGAATCAGTTCCATAACTTCATCATGATCCATATAATCAGTAAGCCAGCCGCCAAATTCTGTAGTAAAGTTAAATTTACCGTCAGAAAATGCACCAGCACCACCAAAGCCGCACATAGTATCGCAGACTTTACAGTTGATACACTGCTTTACCTTTTTTGCTACAATAGGGCAGCTTCTTTTATAAATATCCCTTCCCTGTTCAAAAACACCAATCTTTAAGGAAGGATTTTTTAAACTAAGTTCGTAACCGGCATAAATACCAGCTTCACCGCAGCCAATAATAATAACATCATATACCTGATTCATCAAATTACCTCCTAAATTAATGGTTTACATTTATTATAATGTAAAGAAAACCATAAAAATCCACTATGTATTATAAAGAAAAAAGAATAGAATGTCAAATGTTTTAGAAAATTAAGTGAGAGACTTCGTCATACAATTGTTAGGTGCTTTACTGAGTAAAATAATTGGATAAAATAGTAGAAAGAATTCAAAAAATATTCTTAATAAATATTAAGAAGTCAAAGTAACCTTCTACCATGTATAATGAAGATGTGGTACAATATTCTCAGGCAGATTTAAGAATTTTTAAATAAGATTCTTTTTACAGAACATGCAGAATATAAAAATGTTCCGTAATTGTGAACATTCTTTTAATTTATTGTGATGTTTGATGATTTTTCAGAGTAATTGTGCTATCATAACAAAATAAGTTTCAAGTGACTATCTTAAAGCTTTGCCAGAGCGTGTTTGAAAAATGCAAATTGGGGCGTGCAGATTGCAGGAATGATTTTTCAAACATACTCTAGGCTTTTTATAAAAGATATTAAGGAGGTTGTTATGTTTCGGAAGAAGAATGGGCAGGAATTTATGGATGAGACGAATTTAGATTCATCCACAAATGATAAGGAAGAGAAGAAAGGATTTTTCCACAGGAAAAAGAAAAAAGAAATCAATCTGTATGAGGACGATATGGGATATATCGAGGATGACAGTAATTTCGATGAAGACGAATATGATAAAGAATTAGAAGAGTTACAGGAAGAAGAGAAGCCAGAGAAGAAACGGGGATTTTTCCATCGCAAGAAGAAAGAAGAGGAAAAATCTGGTGGTACGGAGAAGCTTGAAGGTACTAAGGAAGAGGAAGAAAGTCTGTTAAGCGATGACGATGCCATTATTTTGCAGGAGCCGGAGAAGAAGAAGTTTTCCAAGAAGAAGCTGGCGCTTATCTGTGGTACGGCAGCAGTCATAGTGATCGCTGTTGTTTTTTTTGTGATTCGCAATATCGGAGGAACAAGTGAGGGCAAGGCTTATGTGGAGTCTGTTCGTGAGATTACAGGACTGGGAACTGCTGGTGGTGCGAATAACCGTTATACAGGAACTGTTGATGCAGAGAAGTCATGGAAGATTACATTACAGTCTGATTTATCTGTAGAGAAACGCTATGTTAATGTAGGGGATCAGGTAAAGAAGGGAGATAAGCTCTTTAAGTACAACACACAGGAGTTAAAGCTTTCTAAAGAAAAGAAAGAACTTGAGCAGGAGACTTTACAGAATGAGATTACACAGTTGACAAAGGATATTAAGTCTTATCAGTCTGATTTGAAGTCTGCAAGTGCCAGTGAGAAGATTCAGCTTCAGACACAGATTTTAACGGCTCAGACAACAATTAAAAAAGATCAGTATACGATTAAGTCCAATAAAGAGTCAATTAAGTTGTTAGAGAAGAACATTAAAGATGCAACAGTAAAAAGTAAGATGAATGGTCTTGTAAAGAAAGTAAATGCATCTTTAGAGACTTCCTCTTCGGATGATAGTTCGGATGACGGCTCGGATTCTGGTGATGGAAGTTCAGATGATTCCTCTTACATGACAATTCTTGCGGTAGGTAATTACCGAATTAAGGGAACTGTCAGTGAGACGAATGTATGGAGTCTTAACGAGGGAGATCCAGTTATTGTTCGTTCAAGAGTGGATAATTCCCAGACCTGGAAAGGAACAATCAGCAGCATTAAGACGGATACGACGGCAGATGATACCAGTGACAGCAGCTCTGATTATTCAGATGGCTATACAGATGATGAAAGCAGTACAGGAGAAACTGCCTCTAAGTATAACTTTTATGTGAAGTTAGATAATGATAAGGATTTGATGATGGGACAGCATGTCCTTATAGAACAGGATAATGGACAGGACGAGCAGAAAGAGGGTATGTGGCTGCCATCTGCTTACATAAAGAAAAATAATAACAAATACTATGTATGGCTCGATTCTCATAATAAGTTAAAGCTTCATGAGATTCAGGTTGGAGAGTACGATGAGAATCTTGATGAGTATGAAGTAAAGAGCGGCCTTAAAACAAGTGATTACATTGCATGTGACGACAGTACATTAAAAGAAGGCATGAAAGTTACAAAGGTAAGTCCGGAAGATAATACATCTGGTTATGGAGATGAGCAGGAGAATGATGATGCAGAGTCATTTGGTTCAGATGCATCTGAAGATACTTCAGATGTGGGAGAGGATTATTCAGATTACAGTGATAGTGCGGATACATATGACAGCTCTGATGATGGAAGTCTGAGTGACGGTGCAGATTTTGGAAGTGATAGCTCAGATTCTGGTAACAGTGGAACAAGTGATAGTGATATTGCGGACTTTGGGGAATAAGGATTCCCGTCAGGAAAGGACATATAGCATATGCTTTTGGAACTAAAACATATTTATAAGAATTATTTACAGGATAAGATTGTCATACCAGTTCTTAAAGATGTAAATATCTCTATTGATGAGGGCGAATATGTGGCAATTATGGGACCTTCTGGTTCTGGAAAGTCTACGTTGTTAAATATTATTGGTGGGATTGATGGAGCGGATTCAGGCAGTATTACCATTGATGGAGAGCGTATCGAAGATATGACAGAGAAGAAGCTGTCTTTATACCGAAGAAAGCATCTCGGATACATTTTTCAGATGTATAATCTGATTCCGAATCTTACAGTGAGGGAAAATATTGAGGTTGGTGCATATTTATCAGACAGTCCGCTCGATATTGACGATTTATTACATATGCTGGGACTTTATGAACACAGGCATAAACTGCCGAACCAGCTTTCCGGCGGACAACAGCAGAGAACGGCCATCGGCAGAGCCATAGTTAAAAATCCGGATATTCTACTGTGTGATGAACCGACAGGCGCGCTGGATTACAATACATCTCCGGTTTCCTTGTGGCAGATCCGAGAATTATCAAGAATCCTGAAGCGATTGAAGCAATTACATATAAGGAACTGCGTGAGCTTTCTTACATGGGCGCTACTGTGCTTCACGAGGATGCTATTTTCCCTGTAAGAAAAGCAGGTATTCCGATTAATATTAAAAATACCAATGAACCGGAAGCAGAAGGAACAATGATTGTAGAGGATACCTGTAAAAAGCCATTGTATACCATTACCGGTATTGCAGGGAAAAAAGGTTTCTGTTCTCTGTTTATTGAAAAATCCATGATGAATGCAGAAATCGGTTTCGGAAGAAAGGTATTGCAGGTGTTAGAAGAACAGGGGATTTCTTTTGAACATATTCCATCAGGAATTGATACTATGACGGTATTTATCCATCAGGATGAGTTTGCGGAAAAAGAGCAGCAGGTAATTGCAGGCGTACATAGAACTGTAAATCCGGATTACATGGAATTAGAGTCAGACTTGGCTTTGATTGCTGTGGTTGGTAGGGGCATGCGTTCAAATCGTGGTACTGCCGCAAGAATTTTTGCTGCGCTGGCACATGCTGATGTTAATGTTAAAATGATTGATCAGGGCTCCAGTGAGTTAAATATCATTGTGGGTGTGAAAAATGAAGACTTTGAAGTGGCAATTAAAGCGCTGTATGACATTTTTGTAGAAACACAGATTTAAGAGGTGATTTTGTGAAATTAGTAATTATTGAACCATTAGGTGTGGAAAAAGAGCAGCTTTTAAAAATTGCAGAAGAAAAGCTCTCAAAAGATGTAGAAATTGTATATTATGATACAAGAGTCACAGACACCGAAACTTTGATTGAAAGAGGAAAAGATGCAGATATTCTCGTGGTGGCAAATCTTCCTTTAAATGAAGAAGTGATAGAAGGTTGTGAAAAATTAAAACTTTTATCAGTTGCTTTTACAGGTGTGGATCATATTCCTTTGGATTTATGTAAGGAAAAGGGAATTTGTGTATGTAATTGTGCGGGTTATTCTACGGCAGCTGTATCTGACTTAGTCTTTGGTATGCTGATTTCTCTTTACCGCAGACTTGCACAGTGTGATACTGCTGTGAGAAACCAAGGAACAAAAGACGGTTTAGTAGGCTTTGAGCTGGAGGCTAAGAAATTTGGTGTAATCGGTGCAGGCGCAATCGGTACAAGAGTAGCCCGCATTGCAAAAGCCTTTGGGTGTGAAGTTTATATATACAGCAGAACAGAGAAAGAGATTGAAGGCGCTCAATTTGTATCAATGGAAGAGCTTTTATCTGTCTGTGATATTGTTTCTCTGCACGTACCTTTAAATAAGGAAACAACACATCTGATAGATAAAGGAAAATTAGCATTGATGAAGGAAAATGCTGTGCTCATCAATACCGCAAGGGGTCCGGTGGTGGACAGTGAAGCTTTGGCAGAGGCGCTGAATGAAGGAAAAATTGCAGGAGCTTGTGTGGATGTATTTGAAAAAGAGCCACCGGTAGAAGCATCGCATCCTCTGTTTCATGCAAAAAATATTTTGGTGACACCACATGTGGCATTTGCTACAAAAGAAGCTATGGTGAAGCGTGCACATATTGTATTTGAAAATGTGAGAGCGTGGGAAAATGGGAAATCGCAGAATGTAATGTAAAATTGTTCACTGACAAAAAAGTTTGAACATTTTAGAATGGATTTATCAGCAAAATAGCAGATTGAAAAAAGTGCAAATTTCAAAAGGTTTGCACTTTTTCTATGTTTCGGGGAAAAAGGCAGAAAAACGATACAAAAATAAAAAAAGCTCCGTCTCCTGTTGATTTTTCTGAAAAACAGGGATAATTTATTGGCCGACACCTTTAGATGCTTTAAATGTGACAGGTAAAGATGAAAAGTCAAGGTAGAAATACTTTGGCTTTTTATATTCTGAAACATAAAAATTACTATATTTGTATTCTGAATATTGTGAAAAATACAAATGGATTATTATAGTGAAATAGATTATAGTTAGAGAACCCAACAATTTTCTACGCTAGGCTGAAAGGAGGATAGACGTTTAATGGATGAAATGAGCCTGTTATATTTATTAAAGCAAAGTACGGAAATTAAGCAGAGAAAGGATGTGAGAGAGCAGGTAAAAAAGGCAATGAGTGCGTTACAAGCGCTTACCAGATATTTGTATGAGAACGGAATACAAGAAATTCCTTCAAACTTATGTGAATATTATCAATTTCTGGAGGAAAGACCGTTATGCGACTATATTACTTGCATCAAATCGGTGGAGCCTTTTTACGATGCAGGAATAGTCAACAAAGAAGTTGAAGAATTATTTCAAGAGGAAAATCTAGAGGAAATCCAGCAGAATGCAATTGTTGGAAACGGAATACGGTTTTTTCGTGAAAAACTTCAGAAGCTGGAAGAAGAAAAATCTGAAGATACGTGGATTTACATTAAGGAATGTGAGGAAGAGTATGTGCGATTTCGGTTGTTTTTATTAGAAACAGAATTTAGAGATTCCATTTCTATGGAATATGATATAGCTAACTTAAATGTGCCTGCGGAAATCGTCCAAATATTAAAAAAATCTTTTTCATGTAAAAAACATTATGGCAAGGACGTAGAAGTATGTCCGGTGTGCGGAAAACCGATTATGGAAAAACGCGAAAATATTTGCGATAACGAAGTTTGCAACTGGTACATTCAAAAAGAAAAATTAGAACCTAAAACTATAAAACTTCAAGGAAAGGCAATGGAGTTGCTTCCCGGTATTTATCGATTTTGTCTGTCTCCGGGGATTGCGGAAAGAAAAATTTATCAAAAATTGAAAGACCTTTATGGCGCGGACCATGTTTTTTTATATCCACATGTGGACCGATATGATATTGATGTTCAGAAAAATGGAAAGGCGGTATATCTGGATATTAAGGATGTAAAAAATCCGTTAAGACTTTTTAAGACACTTACAGAAACCAGTGATTTATCGAAATTATTCTATTCAAAAGAGAACCCCGTTTATCTTGTTATTCCAGAGCATCGGATTTCCATTTATACGCAGACGAACAGAAACCTTAGTTATATAGAACAGCTACGCAGCTATCTAACAGAAGCCGGAATGGATATTCGTGTTATTCGGGAGGCACGATTGCCTGTTATGTTGAATAGCGAATGGAGGTGTCAGGATGAGCCGTTATCGTGAATTATATAAAGAACTCAAAGAAGTCTTGCCTTTTTATAAAAGGACAAGTCAGATAGCAATAGAAGTATGCTTATATGTTATCCATTCCATAGGAGAGGATATAGAAGCAAAAGAGGGGTGGAGCGTTTTTAATAAATATTATCTGCGTTTGTCTGAAAAAAGGGTTACAGCAGAGCATCAGAGATGGCTTTATATGGTGAGAAAGTACTGGCATTCTTATGGCAGCCGTTTTTACTGGAACAGGGATTTGGATGACTACATGACACATATGGAACGTGAACGTATATTTACGATAGAAGAAGGACATATTCGTATCAACCCATCTTGCCAGGTTTCTGTGGAGAGATTTTTGTTATTTCGAAATTTTTTAAATTCTCTTCCGGATGAAGAAGAAATAAAAAAAGAGGTTTATTGTGAAAAAATCTTTTATAGAAATCAAGAGGCCTTTGAGCTGAATGTAGAAAGTTCGTCAGATGAATTAGCTACGCTTCCTGCTTATAGAGAAAAGAAAATCTATACAATCCGGCAAGATAAAGATTGGAATATGATTTTGGCAGAAATGGGGGGAATATTTTCACATAGACCATCCATTCAGCTTGAAATTTTGGATGGAGATGAGTTAAAACTGGATGGTTTACGCCACGTTGTAGGGACTTTAGGCTCCGGAAAGTCAACTTTAAAACAGGCTTTAATCTATGATGCGGTGAAAAATGAACATTTAAAAATAGCAGTTGTAGAAAATTCAATTTCAAAATTGCTTGAATTATGGATGTTGTTAAAACAGTGTGGAATACAGGCAATACCATTTATCAGTACTTCAAGTGAAGAAATCTATTTACGAGAGTATCTTGCGGCTTGCAGAGGAATTCGTGAAATAAAAAACTCTGATGAAATAGCTATTTTGTCCGGAAATTGTATTTTAAAAGCAGTTGCAGGGGATGAAACTGAAAAATATCCATGCAACCGGCTCTTGAATGAGCAATCAGTTCCGGTTGTCTGTCCCTTTTTTGGTGCATGTGGACATCAGTTCCGTATACGAGAACTGATAGATGCGGACATTATTTTAATTACGCCACAGGCGATCGCAAGGAGTAAAGTTGAAAAACCAATAGATAATTATAATCGGAGCATGTACGAACTTTTATATGATCTTATGGATCTTATTATTGTAGATGAGGCAGATGACATTCAACAAGATTTTGAACGTTCTTTAATGGTAACAGAGCATATTAACCGGGAACAGGAGTCTATTCTTGTAGAAATAGAAAAGCTATATAAAAAAGTTGAAGGTTGTAGTGTGATTAAAAATGATTTATACAATTTTAAACAGGACTTCGAACGAATGAAATCTCATTTGACCCTCATGGAACGGATTTTTATTAAATATCACGATATTATTGAACATTATAATAACAAAAATATTTTGATCAATGTTTTGCGGGATAAAGTTTTGAAAGGATTTTCTTATGAAAAAGTCCTCATCGATGGAAAGGAAACATCTTTTGAAAAACTTCTTTTGGAGTATGTAAAACTAACAGAGGGAATGTATGGAATAACAGAGGAGCAGCTAAGCAATGAGATAAAAACTATGTTGGATTTTCTGTTTGATTTCCACTGGACGGGTAGCTATGCAGAGAAGAAAATTGAAGAAAATAGTTTAGCTTTACTAAAAAGATATGGTGTAACGTATGCTTCTGACATTAAAAATAAGGAACTTCAGTTCCAACGATATATATTACTTATGTTGCTGGTTCCGTTTGATGTAATGCTGAAAAGATTAGTTCGATTATATAGCTCCGTATATTTTGAAATGGAAGGTTACAGTAAAAGTGTACGTATGTTTGCCGGAATTAGAGAACAAATGCGCCACCTGGTTACGGAACCATGTTTTGGTATGCTGCTTGGCTATAAATTGGAATTCAAGGATCATCTGCTTTATATTGATGCACTCCGTTATGTAGGTGTAGGAAGAGAGATGCTGTTGAATTGGTCAGGGGCTAAAGAAGAACTTGGGAAGAAGGGTCCAGGCATTTTATGTCTGTCAGGGACAAGTTTAGCGCCGAAATCTGCGCATTATCATATTGCGAAAAAACCGGATGCCATTCTGTATGGAAAACCGGAAGGGAAAATTTATATGAAATTTAAGCCCTTAGCAGATGGAAAATCTTATATCCGTATTTCCGGAACGAATGAAAGACAGAGAAAAGAAAATCTTAAAAAAATGATAGATAAGTTAGCAGATACCCTTCGTGCTTGCCTTTCCAAAAGTCAATATCGGAAGATTATGATTATTTGCGGAAGTTATCAGGAAGCAGAAGCAGTGTGTGCAAAGCTCAGATATCATAATTTTAATGCTTATTTTGTGAATGAAGATGGGGCAGAAAAGAAAAATTATATGGTCTATCGTAAAGATATTGAAAGATTTCCGGTTCTGAGTAATTATGCGGATATTTTGGTGGTTCCGCTGATTGTTATTTCAAGAGGATTTAATATTCTGGATGAAGACGGGAATTCTTATTTTGGTACGGAATTTTATTTGGCAAGACCGTATATGGTTCCCGGAAATTATGCGAATGAAATTCAAATGATTCATTATCAACTGGACAAAATTATAGATGCTGTAAAAAAAGAAAACAAAGATTATCAAAATCGAATGTTAGCATTTCGAAAAGCTTGTTTTGCCAAATTTATTCATGTCACTAATATTACATACTGGAAAAGCTTAAACGAGGAAGACAGGGAAATCATGACATGGTTTATTTTAATCCAGATGAAGCAGGCAATTGGGCGTTTACAAAGAAACGGGAATGAAAGTTTTGTTTTTTTGTGTGATAGCGCCTTTTGCGATGGGCTGCAGAAACAAGGGACAGAACTAAGCCCAAGTACAAGCACAATTCATTCTATGGAATTTTTATTGGAGAGTATTATGGAAGACAAGGCAACAAAAATTTTGTATCAGAACTTTTATGAAGCAATTTGTGAGATGAACAGGGAAGCAGAACGGATATATTGTAATCTGCAGGAGGAAGATGAATGAAAGAAAACAAATTACAATTGCATGCGATGGAAGTACGAAGAGAAGCTTTAAAAGAACACAAAATCTATATTTACCGGATGCCTTCTCATCTAAAAGATTTTTTAGGGAAAGTAAAACCAATAAAGGAATATGATTGGACAGGAACAGTAATCAAGAAAGTTGTTATTTTAAATTTCCCCGGTGTTTTATTTGCGTTTGGAAAAGTATATCAAATTTCCGGCAACGATAATATTTGGTTCGTAAGCATGGAAGAAATCAACGTGGAGCTTTTGAAAATCCGAACCATAGAATGGATTAAAAAAAGCTACGAAGATAATTTCAACGAAAAATTTCCTTATGATTTAGATGGAGACTGGGGAAAATGTGAATGTGTGTCTATGGATACTTTGTATAGGTATGAGGCGCTCATGTACGGATTATTACCAAAATATTATGGGTATCGGCTGACACAAAAACCAATACGTATGGATACTTTGGGTTGTGAGCTGAATTTTACACTGGTTATGACAGATGGAACTGATACAGAATTAATAACGTCGCCTATTTTTTTAGGAAGGAAAAACCAAGAAGCATTTATTTCGGAAAATATTGAGGAGATTGTGACAGATGAGGAAACATATTATACAGATCAGCCTTTTTCCTACTATTTGGATATAAGGCTTAAAAAGTGTATTGATGAGGAATATTATACTCTTCACACAACTTTACATACCAGAATATGGACGGGTTATTCTATTATTAACAAAAATACGGGAAAAAACTATTTATCCGGAAAACAAAGCACAAAAGTATATCTTTGTAGGGACAGTAAATATTATAATCATGTGCAGCCGGTTTATTTTGAAATTGATGTGAAACGTGGGAAGAAAGAAAAGGCCTGGTGGTGTGATTGTGCGGATAGCTGTTTTTTAGAACTTGAGCAGATTGATATCCAAGAAATATTGGAACAAAATCAAGCTGTCAGAAATTTTGAAATGAACGGTCATGCACTTATTATCACGAAGTTTTTAAAAAATTATGTAAGCAGAGGTGCAGGTTTACCGGAGCGAAAAGAAATGTGGGAGCGAATAACAGAATGTTTTCCAGAACTAACCCCACGTCAACCTCTTAATGAAATACACATAATAGGGAAAACCATTTTAACTACTGCAAAAGAAGTAGAAGATGAAGAAGGAATTAGTGAGGAATTACAGTTTCCGAATATAGCAATCAATAAAAAAGGATATTTGTATAACGGGAATTGTAATAGAATTATTTTTTATGTGGCATCAAATAATCCTGTTATTCAAAGTGCTTTTCAAGAGATGCTTCAGAGTTTGCTAAGAGTTTCTTTTTCAAATCATAATATAGTTCAGATTAATGGAAAAGAAGTTCAGATTGTCTTTGTAAAAAACCAATTTTCCGGAATGCTCCCCTGTATAAACAGAAAAACGCATGAGAAAGAAAGAGAAGAAGAATTAAGAAAAATATTTGGTGATGATAAGAGAAACACTTTAAAATTGGCAGCTATTGATATGCTTGATTTTCGTTTGAAAAAATATAGTAATTTGAAAGATATCGATCCAAAATATTTTATTCGGAATAAATTAGCAAAAATGGGAGTAATGACACAATTCATAGACGGCTCTGTTGTAGACGGGATGGAGAAGGAAACGGTTTATAGAAATAAAGACTTTCTTTCCAGATTGAAAAATACCGTAGAGGATCTTGTTTTTGCGGGCGGGTTTTATTCGCCGCTCATGTATGAGGATAAGAAATATTTCATACATGAAATGGATTGCATAGTTGGATTTGGAAGAATATCAGATTTAAACAATGGTAAGATATTTGGAATGACGTTAATTAAAGACGGAGCTATGTTTATAAGACTTTATAATGATGAAGAACGATGGTTTTCTATACCTGAGATGTGTCAAAGACTTGATAGAGAACTTTTGAAAAAAGTAAATTTTATAGGCTGTAAGGCTAGTGTTTTAGCGGATGGGATTAAGCAATGGTTTTTAAGAACTATTAATGAGCTTACATGTATTCATAAAAAAGTTGTTTGCTTTATTGATTGTGCAAGCAGAAATCAATTAAAACTAGCTAAAAATGCTGATTTTAAGAAATGTATGGAAACAGAGCTTTTTATTCATAAAGAAAACTTAACATTAATTCGCTTTAATACAACGGATGAGGTACCGAGCGCCCATACTTTAGACGATAAGAAGCCTTATAACCGGATTAGTGGTGTATATCAGAGTGAATACAGAAGAAATACGTTCTATCTGGTACATAAAAGGTCGGATATAAAGGCTCCAAAAGCTTCTTTGACAAAACTAATGCTTCCTTCAAAACCACTTTATCTTCAGACAGTGGCAGAGATTGATATTGTAACATCACAGGAAACTTTGTTTTCATATTATGCAGAGTTAACCTTTGATTTAATGAGTATGCCGCTTACTGCATCACCGCAGACGCTTACCCCATTGCCACTATATTTATTAAAAAGACTTACAGAATATATTATTGCAGAGAATGGGAAAGACATGACAAGGCAAGAGCTGGAAGAAAATGAAGCAACACAAGAAAGGCGGTCATACAATAAAAGAGAATTTATGGGTAAAATAAAGAGGCGATTTTAGAAAAAAGATTTGACAGCAGGAATGAAAATAAAACCTGCTGTCACCCAAGAAAGATTGCGCAAGCGGTTCACAAAAGGATTATGGGTTGATTTCCATGAAGTTAATCCAGAAATCATCGTAAATATTGACTTTTATTTTGTCCTGGAAGGTATAGGAAGATACTTCAAATTTGCTTTCTTCTAAGTAATACACAAGTACAGTGCGATTTATAGGATTTACAATCCAATATTCCCGAACTCCTGCACCAGCATAAAGG
>ENA-ORSR01001813-ORSR01001813.1-human-gut-metagenome-genome-assembly--contig:-NODE-1813-length-13599-cov-8.361267_pt1 | contig 13599 bp, 9 predicted proteins | sample MGYA00241901_ERZ509166 | MGnify/ENA primary metagenome ERZ509166 (study PRJEB26280, sample SAMEA2338860) | human gut metagenome | biome: human gut; feature: human-associated habitat; material: faeces... | reverse complement strand
GCAACTTAACCATCATTCGCGGGGATAGCGCAACGGGTAAAACGACCCTCGTGGATATGATCCGTACCCATATGAACGATGGAGAAAGTGGACCGGTCACTCTAAATTGTGATAAGGGCTGCTATGTGGTAGAAGGAAATCTTTGGAAGGGACAGCTCGACAACATTCAGGACAGTATTGTTTTTATCGATGAAGGCAACGAATTTGTCAAGACCAAAGATTTTGCACGTGCGATTCAGCAGACGGATAACTATTATGTTATCGTAACGCGAGAGGGTTTGCCAGCTCTGCCATACAGCGTGGAAGAAGTGTATGGGATCCGAACCTCTGGAAAGTATGGGGCGCTGAAACAGAGCTATCATTCGCTCTATCGAATTTACCCGGATAGCACACCGGAAAATATTAAGCCGGAGAAGATCTTGACGGAGGACAGCAATTCGGGTTATCAGTTTTTTGATGCGGTCTGCGCAGAGCATCAAATGCAGTGTGACACTGCAAACGGAAAGTCCAACGTTTTTTCTTATTTAAAAGCACATAAGGATGAAAAGATTCTGGTGATTGCAGATGGCGCTGCCTTTGGTCCGGAAATGGATAGGGTGTTGCAGCTCGTGCAGACAAGAGAGAATCTGGCACTTTATTTGCCAGAATCTTTTGAATGGCTGATCCTTTCCTCTGGAATCCTGAAAGATACGGAGGTTGCACAGATTTTGCAGACACCATCTGACTACATCGATGGCAAGGAATATTTCAGCTGGGAGCGTTACTTTACGGCGCTTCTGACGGAGAAAACGGCTGGAACATATCTGAACTATGCTAAGAAAATGCTGAATGAGGCCTATCTGAAGGATGGTGTGAAGAATGCAATCCTGGGACAGATGATGAAAGGAAAACCGGAGTAAATTGGAAGATGCAAATGAAAAAGGTGCTAGGCGAAATATGAAACTTATAACGAAAGAAGTTTCAAATCCTGAGAAAAAATTCTGGATTTGAAATGAAAAAATCACAAATAAACAAGACGGGCGAATTTACCCTCATAATACAACGAACGTAGGATCCGGGAAAAGCGTTGCGGTGTACCAATTAAGCGAGAGTGGCAAGGAAGAACAGATTGCACAACTAGAAATTCCAGATTATAAAAAATTGGAGGAGTATTATTGGCAAGAAAAAGAGATATGTTTGGATTATACGTATATAGATGAATTTGAGTGGCTTGGAGATAAAGCACCTTATGAAGTAGAAGAAAATCCATATAGAGAATATGAAAAAATAACAGCTAGGGCAGCGATTTTTTATTCTGAAGAGCCAAAACTGATTCATCTTATGCAGTTAAAGATTCAAAGCGAAGATTTGGATTTTTCATATGCAGGATTCTATAATCTAAACCTTGATATATGCGATATTACCCTTGTAAATGGAAATGTTGAATTTAGCGATGCTCATATTATAGAAACGGAGATTTTATTAGGAGGAATTGAGTGTAGCGGAAGTAGATATTTTACACCAGAAGTATCATTTCGTTACATAAAAGCCCACAAATCGAAAATTTTAACGATGCTAATGACACAATCTTTAAGTTTGGATTTTTTATGTGCCAAAACAGAAGAAACAGAGGTTTGCTTGGATCCGCTGCCGAAGACTTTTGAAAATTTGTGTTTTGTGAAATCCAATATTTCTCAAGTAAAGTTGTCTAATGCGTCAATAAAAGAATTAGACATTGGAGAAGCAAGATTTGATTGCTTGGAATTGCGGCGTTGTGAAATTTTGGGTAAAAGTAATCTTAGTGGAAGCATAAAAAGATTTCTATTTAATGATTGTATAAATACAAATATTTTAAGGATTGCATTAGAAGATACAGAAGAAGTATCATTTGAGGATGCAATCAATAGTGGGAGAATTTATTTTAAAGACTTTCCTAAACTAGTTGAAAAGATTACCGATAAAAAGAATGAGCAACTCTTGATGCTAAAGGAAAATTTTAGACAGCTCGGGGAATATGATAATGAAGATATTTGTCATCTTCATTATCAAAAAGCGAAAACGAAAGAAGAAAAAAGATATTATATAAGAGGATTACGCAGGCTGCTGGATTGGATTAGCGGATATGGAACCAAACCGTGTCGAACATTTTTAACTATAATTCTTCTGATTTTAATATTTGGAACGGCGTATTATATAATACCATGTTTACAATATCAAGGAGTAAGTGGATGGCTAGAGTGCATTTATGCGAGTGCCATTACTTTTTTTGCAGTAGGCTATGGCGATCTTTTTCCTGCTACACTTGCAACGAAGATGGTTTCATTGGTAGAGGCGTTCTCTGGAGTGACAATGACAAGCTATTTCTTGGTGCTTCTTTCGAGAAAGGTCATTCGGTAATGATTAATGTCATGGTGGAGTAAATCGAACGCCCTGCAATTTTGGCACCCGCCCAGGCTGCAATTAAGAACCCCCGCAAGTAATTGCGTGAGCGCTTGAAAAAGCACAAATAATGCAAGTGAACCGCCCCGGTTTCCGTAACAGGAGATCGGGGCGATTTTTGTATCATTTGCTGAATCGGAAGGATTCGCTTGTAAAGCTGAGAAAAAAGGTGTAATATTAGCGTACAGAGATTTAGAACAATGCATGATATGTATTGCCTCTGGGATCTGCATCAGCGGATGTGCTCCGAATGCTTGATAGGGAGCAACACTTTCCCCGCCTTGCGGGGGTAACAGCCGGGCGCTGACCCAGCAAACATCAAAAAACTGAAAAAACTATGAAAAAAACGGCAAGCATCCGCTTTATGGGACTTTATGTGTGCTATTCTATCCTCAGAGGAACCTCGATGATGCGGAAAATGCGATTTTCCTGACTGCAGTGGAGGTGGAACAGGATGAGACGACGAACGCTTTCTTACGAGGTACGGCTGTTTGCAGGCAAAACAGACCCGATGAACAGCGGCTTCTGGCTGCCGCTCTGGATGCACCTGCGGGATACGGCGGGTATTATGGTATATCTGGTGCAGAGGTGGCTGCCGGAAAGCGTCCGTCAGCACATCGGATTGGACGAGGACCTGCTGACACAGACCGCCTGCTTTCTGGGGTGGGTGCATGATATTGGTAAATTGAGCGGCTGTTTTGCCGGGCCTATTATGGAACTTCTGCCGGAGCGCAGACAGCGCCTGGAGAAATATACAACGCTCAGTTACCGGGAACAGAACCGCAAGTATTCACGTCACGCGCTGGCGAGTGAGGCCATCCTGCGGTGGCTGAAATGCCCCAACGGGCTTGCATCGGTAGCAGGAGCGCACCATGGCAAGCCACAAACCGGGAAGGACGTATTTGACCAGCTGGGCGATGAGGAAGAAGAAGGTTGCTGGGAATCTAACTATTGGCCCGAGGGCGAGCAGAAATTCTGGGAGAGCTGCTGGCGGGAACTGTTTGACTACGCCTTGCAGGAAAGCGGCTTTTCCAGCGTGGACGAGCTGCCGCAGCTGACCATCCCGGCCGAGATCCTGCTGACCGGCCTGCTCATCATGGCGGACTGGGTCGCCAGCAATACCTGGTATTTTCCGCTCATCCCTGTGGAAGAGGAGGGCGGCGATACCCTGTATCCTGCCCGTGTTGATCGGGCGTGGGAAGCGCTGGACCTGACCTCTCCGTGGGAGGTGCAGTCGGATGTGACGGAACCGGGGGCGTTTGCGGAACGGTTCGGCTTCCCGCCCAACGAAGTCCAGCGGGCCATGCTGGAAGCTGTCAGCCAGGCCCAGGAACCGGGGATGTTCATTCTGGAAGCACAGATGGGCGTGGGCAAGACAGAGGCCGCGCTGGGCGCGGCAGAGATTTTAGCCAAGCGCGGCGGTGAGGGCGGCATCTTCTTTGGCCTGCCCACCCAGGCCACCGCCAACGGCATTTTTGGGCGGCTGCTGGCATGGGCCGAAAAGCAGTCGGATGGGTTGGAGCACTCCATCAAGCTGGCCCACGGCATGGCCGAACTGAACGAAACCTATATCCGATTGCAGCAGGACACGGTGCGGGTGGAGGAGGATCTAGCAGACCCCGATGCCGACCCGGAGAGCCGGGTGATGGTGCATCAGTGGTTCCGGGGTAATAAGCAGGGACTGCTGGCTGATTTTGTCATCGGCACGGTGGATCAGCTGCTGATGGCGGCGTTACAGCAAAAACATATGATGCTGCGCCACCTTGGCCTTGCGGGCAAGGTGGTGGTCATTGACGAGTGCCACGCCTATGACGCTTACATGAACTGCTATCTTGACCGGGCGCTGACCTGGCTGGGCCGGTACAAAGTGCCGGTGATCCTGCTTTCCGCTACCCTGCCCGCCAAGCGCCGGGTCGAGCTGGTCAGGGCCTACCTGAATGGAAGAACCGCTCCGGACGGCTTATGGCAGACCTGCCGGGGCTATCCGCTGCTGACCTGGACGGACGGCAAACGGGTGGAGCAGACGACTATCCCACTGGAAACGAAACCGCGTCAGGTACAGACCCTGCCGCTGACGGAGGAACAGTTGACCGATACTCTGCGGGATGCCTTGCGGGAGGGCGGCTGTGCGGGTGTGATCGTCAACACCGTGAAAAAGGCGCAGGCCGCCGCGGCCCGTCTGCGGGCTGAACTGCCGGAATTTGAAGTGATCGTGTTCCATGCACAATTCCTGATGCCCGACCGTGCCGCCAAAGAGCAGGCACTAATGGCGCGCATCGGCAAGCACTCCACCCCGGAACAGCGGGATAAGCTGATTGTGGTGGGCACGCAGGTGCTCGAGCAATCCCTTGATATCGACCTGGATTTTCTGGTCACGGAGCTCTGCCCCATGGACCTGCTCTTACAGCGCATCGGACGGCTGCACCGCCACGAGAACCGCACCCGTCCCCAGCCGGTGGCGCAGGCCCGCTGTGCCGTGCTGGACACTGGAACGGAGAATTTCGACGAGGGCAGCAAGGCGGTTTACGGGGAGTGGCTGCTCTGGCGCACCCGCGAGCTGCTGCCCACCGCCATCACCCTGCCCCATGATATCGCCCCGCTGGTGCAGGATGTCTATGGCTGGGAGCCCGACCCGCTGCCCGCCAGCCCGCAGAGCACTGCGGCCCGGGCGGAGTACGAAAAGGCCCAACAAATCAAAATGGGCAAGGCGAAGACTTTTACCATCCTGCCGCCAGAAGAGCACAGAAAGCGCCCTTCCCTGAATACGCTGGACAATTGGATGGATGATGTGGGTGCGGTCAGTGACAACGGTGCCCGCGCGGCGGTGCGTGACGGCGACCCTTCCATTGACGTGCTGGTGCTGATGCGGGATGCGGCGGGAAATGTCCGCTTCCTGCCCGATGAAACGGGGCAGCCCGGTGCCTGCGTGCCCACGGACGAGCCGCCTCAGCCGGAGATGGCGCTTCAAATTGCGCGGCAGAAGCTGCGCCTGCCCGGATATTTCAGCAAACGGTGGTCGGTGGAACAGACCATCGACGCACTGGAAGCCCGGAACCGGGAAGTGTTCGGGCTGTGGCAGCAGTCGCCGCTGCTGCGGGGAGAACTGATCTTACTGCTGGATGACCGCCTGACCGCACAGCTTGCCGGGCAGGTGCTGCAATACGACCGTGAAAACGGTCTGACCTACCGGAAGGAGGAAGAGAATGAAGCAAATTGAGTATAATTTGCTGGAGGAACGCTGGGTGCGGGTGCGCGGGCAGGACTACACCGTGCAGGAAGTCTCTCTGCCGGATGCCCTGCTGCACGCCCACGAATATCGTGACCTGGCCGGAGAACTGCCCACCCAGGATGCCGCCATGCTGCGGTTGCTGCTGGCGGTTCTGCACACGGTGTTTTCCCGGGTGGATGAAAACGGTACTCCGGCCCCCTTTGAGGAGACGGACGATGCCCTGATCCGCTGGGAGGAGCTGTACCGGCTGGGGCATTTTCCGGAAGCGCCCATCCGGGCTTATTTGGAGCAGTGGCGTGACCGCTTCTGGCTTTTCCACCCGGAGCGCCCCTTCTGGCAGGTGCCGGAAGCGAAGATCGGAAGCCCGTTCCGGGCAAAAAAGTTGAACGGTGAAATTTTTGAAAGTGAAAATAAAGACAGCCTGTTTTCTTCCTATTCAGGCGAAGCGAAAGAGAGGCTGACCTATCCGCAGGCGGCAAGATGGCTTGTCTTTTTGAACAATTACGACGATACTGCGGCAAAGAAAAAGGCAAAGGATAGAACGCTGCCTTCTATGGGGCCGGGCTGGCTGGGCAGACTGGGCGTTGTCTATGTAAAAGGTGCAAACCTGTTTGATACTCTGATGCGAAATCTGATGTTTTTGCGGGACGGCGGAAAGCTCTGGGAAGAGGATGCTCCCTGTTGGGAGCTGGATGCAGCCCGGACAGAGGAACGCACAGAAGTACCCTGCCCGGATAACTTTGCTGGACTGATGACGGTGCAATACCGAAGAATTTTGCTGAAGCGTCAGGAAGGCAGGGTGACAGGTTGTACTGTGCTTGGCGGAGATTTCTTTGATTCAACGAATGCATTTGCCGAACCGATGACGCTCTGGAATAAAAAAGAAGAGAGCAAAAATACCCCACAATACTATTACCCGCGTGTGCATAGTATGAGCAAACAACTTTGGCGAGAGTTTTCCGCTCTGACTGGAACCAACAGCCATGTCCCCGGAGTGATCTGGTGGAATACCTTACTGCAAAACGAAAAGATACTGAGCAGAAAAGAGCATTTGCAGATATGTGCGCTTGGTGTGGAATATGGCAAGATGAGCAACTCCATGACAGACTGTTATACGGATCAGCTTTCTATGGAACTGGCTTTGCTAAATGAATTGGGCCGTGCATGGAAATCTCGGGTAGAGGATGAGGTGGAAAAATGCGAGCAGGCCGCGCAATATGTCGGCCGCTTTGCCTGGGAGCTCTCCTTGGCGGCAGGCGACAAGAACGACACCGCCTCGGAAGCCGCCCGCACGCAGTTCTACTTTACCATCGACCAGCCGTTCCGGCTCTGGCTGCAAAGCATTGACCCCGAAACGGACAAGCTGGACGAAAAAGCCGATGAATGGCAGGAGAAAGCCCGCAAACTGGCCGCAGAGCTGGGCCGTCAGATGGTGGAGCGGGCCGGAAATGCCGCCTTTGTGGGCCATAGGGTCGAGGTGAAAACAGGCGGTAAAAAGGACGAAAAGAAAACCGTTCTGTATACGGCCCCCAAGGCCTACAACAGCTTCCTGTACAATCTGCGGAAGCTCTACCCGAAGAAAGAAGGAGGAACAGCATGAAAACGGATGCGATCCATGGTTATGTGGCCGGACAGCTGAGCGGGCTGTGGAACCTGCCAAAACCCCAGCGGCGTGCCCGGCTGGCAGAGCTGCGCCGGGGCGTTGGGCATCAGCCCGGCGACCTGCCGGCGCTGTGGGGCAGCTTCCTGCAGGAACTGCCCAAAGAGCTCTGGGGCAGGGAAACGGCGGCAGGAGAGTGCCGGGAACCATCGGAAGCCGAGTGGGCGGTCTACCTTGCCCTGACTCTTTACGCCCTGCACCAGCAGGGAGAAGAGAACGTTTCCATGAATGAAAAGGGCTGCACGCTGGGCAGGGCGGTGCGCCTGCTGGCCCAGAATTCCGCAGCTGCCGCGCAGGACTGGACCGAGAGCAGCGTCCTGCGCCGGTTCAACGCACTGGCCACAGCGGATTCCATGCCCGAGGTGTCCCACTACCTCCGGGGGATGGTGCAGCTGTTCCGGGGAAATGAACCGAAGCTGAAACTGGATTACCCCCGGCTGGCTGTGGAGCTGTACCGGTTCCAGCTCCCGGATCAGGCGGCCAATGTCCGCCTGCAGTGGGGCCGGGACCTCTACCAGATGAATGCCGACACACCTGAAACCGAAGAAAAGGAGAATTGAAATGGATACCAAGCGTCTGTATGTTGATTTTCATGTGCTGCAAACGGTGCCGCCCAGCTGTATGAACCGCGACGATACTGGCAGCCCCAAGACGGCTGTCTATGGCGGTGCCACCCGCGCCCGGGTATCCTCTCAGGCGTGGAAGCACGCGATCCGCAAAATGTTTGCCGAAGAAATGGCCGACATGGTCGAGACCGGAAAACGTACCCTGAAAGCAACTGACCTTGTGGCCGGGGAACTGGCCGAACTGGCTCCTGAGCTGGACGATGCCAAGCTGAAAAAGGCCACAAAAAAGGCACTGGAAAATGCAGGCATCAAGCTGAAAGATGACAACAACGCCGCCCTGCTCTTTTTGAGCACGGCCCAGGCCCGGGCGCTGGCCCGGCTGGCCGCCGAGGACTGCGAGGAGAAGGAGGACTACAAAAAGGCCCTGAAGGAGAACCCTTCGGTGGATATGGCTCTGTTCGGCCGGATGGTCGCCAGCGATCCCTCCCTGAATTACGATGCCGCCGCTCAGGTGGCCCAAAGCATCTCCACCCATGCCGTACAGAACGAGTTTGATTACTTCACCGCCGTGGATGACTGTGCCCCGGAGGATTCGGCAGGCGCGGGCCATCTGGGCACGGTGGAGTACAACTCGTCCACCCTGTATCGCTATGCTACCGTCAACATGGTGGAACTGGTGCACCTGCTTGGGGCTGAAAAGGCAGCCCAGGCTGTCCGGGTGTTCGGTGAAGCCTTCATCCGCTCCATGCCCACCGGAAAGCAAAACAGCTTTGCCAACCGCACCCTGCCGGATGCTGTCTATGTCACCCTGCGGGAGGATCAGCCTGTGAACCTCTGCGGTGCCTTTGAAAAGCCGGTGCGCAAGAGCCCCGAGGGCTATGCGGAACCCTCCAAGACGGCGCTGAAGCAATACGCGCAGCAGGTGTATGCCTGCTATGCGGATGCTCCGGCCCAGAGCTTTGCTGTGGGCATCGGGCTGGACGAGCTGGCCCCGGCCATGCCCCTGAACCAGATGCTCACCGCGCTGGAACGTGCCGTAAAGGAGAAGCTGCCCGGAAATGAGGTGTGACCATGGCAACGCTGTTGCTTCGGCTGGCCGCGCCCCTGCAATCGTGGGGTGCGGATTCCAAATTTGAGACCCGCAAAACGAACCGGGAACCCACAAAAAGCGGTGTCATTGGCCTGTTGGCGGCGGCTCTGGGCCTGCGCCGGGACGATGCCGCAGGCCTTGCCCGGCTGAACGGCCTGCACTTTGCCGTCCGTGCCGACCGGGAGGGCAGCCTGCTGGTGGATTTCCACACAGCCAACCGGGAAGAGGATCGGAAAAAAGGCAAGGCTCCCTATGTGACCTACCGCCATTACCTGCAGGATGCGGTCTTTCTGGTGGGGCTGGAAAGCGAGGACACCGCCCTGTTACAGGAGCTGGAAACGGCCCTGAAACATCCGGTCTACCCGCTGTATCTGGGGCGGCGTTCCTGCCCGCCCACCCTGCCGCTCTGCCTTGGCCTCCGGGCCGGGAAACTGCTGGATACCCTGCGGGCAGAACCGCTGCTGGTGAAACAGAGGAATGGGGCCCCCTTGCGCATCGTGGCAGACACGAACCCGGCGGATGCTGCTGCCATGCCCCGGCGTGATCTGGCGGTGTCGTTCAGCCCCATCCACCGGCAGTACGGCTTCCGCCCGGTGCGGGAGTGGAACACAAAACCGCCGGAAATGCCCGGCGCGACCGAACATGACGCAATGGCAGAATTGAGGTGAGGAATCATGTATCTATCCCGCGCAGAACTTGACCCGACCCGCCGCGAGACCATGGTGGCGCTGATCTCGCCCCAGAAATTCCATGGTGCGGTGGAAAACGCTTTTCCTGGTGCGCGCCGCCGCAGGCTGTGGCGGCTGGATCCGCTGGGAGAAAAACTGTACCTGCTCCTGCTCAGTGAGGAGCGGCCGGACCTGACCGCCCTGTGTGCGCAGTTCGGCACCGGTGCGCCCCCGGAGACCCGGCCCTATGACCCGCTGCTGGAGCGGGTGACAGCGGGCAGCTGCTGGCAGTTCCGCCTGACTGCCAACCCCACCCGCAGCAAAAAAGACTCTGCCGACCATACGGCCCGTGGCACCCTGAAACCCTGCTATCTCGAGGTGGAGCAGGAGGAATGGCTGTGGGCGCAGGCCGCAAAGCACGGCTTTGCCGTCTCGGAGGGGTCGTTCGCAGTGACCCGGAAGCAGACCTATCACTTCAAGAAAAACGGCACCCGGCCCGTTACCCTGCTGGCTGTGACCTACGAGGGCATTCTGCAGGTGACGGACCCGGAGGCCTTCAAGGCCCTGCTGTGCGAGGGCGTTGGCCGGGGCAAGGCCTATGGCCTTGGCCTGATGACCATCATCCACAGGGGAGGAGACCATGGCTGAGATGCCGGGCATTGTGCGGCCCGAGCGGCAGGCGCTGCCGCAGCTCCGGGACCGGATGACCTTTCTGTATCTGGAACATTGCACTCTTGGCCGGGACAATGGAGCAATTACCGTAACGGATGAAAAGGGGATCGTTCAAGTCCCGGCGGCGGGCATCTCTGTCCTGCTGCTGGGGCCAGGCACCCGTGTGACCCACCGTGCCATGGAGCTGATGGGGGATACCGGTGTGGCAGCGGTCTGGGTGGGGGAGCACGGCGTGCGGTTCTACGCCCATGGCCGTGCCCTGAGTGAGCACTCCCGCCTGCTGGAACGGCAGGCTGAGCGCTTTTCCAACCAGCGGGAGCATCTGGAAGTGGTGCGCAAAATGTACCAGCTCCGTTTCCCGGATGAGGATGTTTCCCGCCTGACCACCCAGCAGCTCCGGGGCCGGGAGGGCAGCCGGGTGCGCACGGCATACCGCAAGGCCGCAAAGGCCACCGGTGTCAAATGGAATGGCCGGATGTATGACCCCAATGATTTTTCTGCAGGCGACCTCGTCAATCAGGCCCTTTCGGCGGGCACGGCCTGCCTGTACGGCCTGGCCTTTGCGGTCATCACTGCGCTGGGCTGCGCGCCGGGACTGGGATTTGTCCACGTCAAGCACGAGGGTTCTTTTGTGTACGATATCGCCGACCTGTACAAAGCCGAGGTGGTCATCCCACTGGCCTTCGAGGTGGCGGCGCAGGCTCCGCAGGATCTGCCCTCCGTTATGCGCCGCCGTGTGCGGGATGCCATGGTGGAACATCATATTCTGGAACGGATGGTGCACGATGTCCGCTGGCTGCTCCTGAACGAAGAGGAGCAGGCGGCGGAACCGGAAGCGGTCTATCTCTGGGACAGCAAGATCGGCACTGTTGCCAACGGCATAAACTACTTCGATGCGGAAGAAGGTGAGGAGCCATCGTTGTCCTGACCATGACAAACTGTCCGCCCAGCCTGCGGGGTGACCTGTCCAAGTGGCTGTGCGAGATCAACACCGGTGTGTATGTGGGCAATGTGAGCGGCCGTGTGCGGGATGCCATCTGGGATCGCGTCTGCGAAAACCTGAAAAATGGGCAGGCAACGCTGGTGTTCAACACCAACAACGAACAGCGGATGGATTTCCGCACCCACAACACCAGTTGGGAGGCCGTTGATTTCGAGGGCATCAAGCTGATGCGCCGCCCGCTGCCCCGGACGCAGGCCCCGGCGGCTGATCTCAAACCGGGATTCAGCAACGCGGCCAAACGCCAGATGGCTCAGAAGATGGCCCGGAAGAAAGCTGCCGCCTCTGCCAAGGAAGAAAGCTACACCGTGATCGACCTTGAAACCACCGGTCTGAATGCCGCCTCAGATACCATTGTGGAATACGGTGCTCTCCGTGTGCGGGACGGTCAGCCTGCCGAAGAATTTTCGGCCCTCGTCCGGGGCGCAGAACCTCTGCCGGATGCGGTGGCAAAGCTCACTGGCATCACACCGGAGGAGCGGAGCGGCGGTATGGAGCCGCTGGCCGCACTGGAGGCGTTCCTCGCATTCGTGGGCAAAGATACGCTGGTGGGCTATCATCTGAAATTTGACCTCGATTTTTTGCGCGCGGCCTGCATCCGGAATGACAGACCCCTGCTTACCAACCGCAGCATCGATGTTTTGCCCCTTGCCCGCCGTAAGGTGTCGGGGGTGATGAACTATAAGCTGCTCACGCTGGCCCGGCATTTTGAGGTTGCCCAGCAGGAGACCCATCGCGCCCTGCCCGACTGCCGCCTGATCCGGCAGGTCTATGCAAAGCTGAATGAAACGGGATCGGCCCGCTGATAAAAATGCCGCTTCTATGGGATCTTTTTAGTCTTTTCCCCGCCCATGCGGGGGTGATCCATCCTGTCACGATGTACTATGTCCCAACTGTATCTTTTCCCCGCCCATGCGGGGGTGATCCCCGTTAAGACAACAATAGCAGGTTGTTGACCAACTTTTCCCCGCCCATGCGGGGGTGATCCCAAGCGCTACTTCAAGAGTGCTGCATACATCAGCTTTTCCCCGCCCATGCGGGGGTGATCCAAAGCACCGCTCAGAGTCTGAACTGCTTGTGATCTTTTCCCCGCCCATGCGGGGGTGATCCCCGGCAGGGGCAGAGGGCAAGGCATCCATAGCCCTTTTCCCCGCCCATGCGGGGGTGATCCCCGGATGCAGCACAGCCAAGCGTGGAGGGACGCCTTTTCCCCGCCCATGCGGGGGTGATCCTTTCCACCCCCCAGAAAGTGGAAAAAATGTAGGCTTTTCCCCGCCCATGCGGGGGTGATCCCAGCAAAAAGATGGAAAGTGATAAATAAACGAACTTTTCCCCGCCCATGCGGGGGTGATCCTTCCCAGTTGAGCCCGGGTTGATTTTCTTCCCGCTTTTCCCCGCCCATGCGGGGGTGATCCCAGTGGCACTTAAAGCCAGAATTGCGAAAATGCCTTTTCCCCGCCCATGCGGGGGTGATCCTGGGACTTAAACCCAGTGGGGGCGGGGGCAAGCCTTTTCCCCGCCCATGCGGGGGTGATCCCCTCAAGCTATTTCAAGCTAAAAATCAATATAGCTTTTCCCCGCCCATGCGGGGGTGATCCTTTTTTGCGTACCACCTACGCAACACGGGCCCACTTTTCCCCGCCCATGCGGGGGTGATCCTCCCAAAACGCAAGAAAAGTGAAACAGCAATTGCTTTTCCCCGCCCATGCGGGGGTGATCCCTGCTGCGGGCAACGGGAAGGGGGCCACCGCCTCTTTTCCCCGCCCATGCGGGGGTGATCCCATCAGTTGCAGGGCCAAGAGCAACAAAACAAACTTTTCCCCGCCCATGCGGGGGTGATCCTGCAGCCCACCTTCCGGCAGCTGCTGAAACTCCCTTTTCCCCGCCCATGCGGGGGTGATCCTGGCGGCGGTCTCTCAAGCTGGGCGCACAGGTGCTTTTCCCCGCCCATGCGGGGGTGATCCTGTCACCATCAGCCAGCGCCACGGCGTGCCGGTCTTTTCCCCGCCCATGCGGGGGTGATCCTCACCCCCTTTTGACAATCCCAAAAATGACAACCTTTTCCCCGCCCATGCGGGGGTGATCCTTGCGGCCCCCCGCAGGGGCAAGGGCTGCAGCACTTTTCCCCGCCCATGCGGGGGTGATCCTAAAGGGGGCAGCGCCCCCTTTACCCCGGGTCTCTTTTCCCCGCCCATGCGGGGGTGATCCTTGCTTCCTTTAGGTCTTTGATTCTAATTAGTGCTTTTCCCCGCCCATGCGGGGGTGATCCCCGGCAGGGGCAGAGGGCAAGGCATCC
>ENA-ORSR01001803-ORSR01001803.1-human-gut-metagenome-genome-assembly--contig:-NODE-1803-length-13670-cov-2.308557_pt1 | contig 13670 bp, 11 predicted proteins | sample MGYA00241901_ERZ509166 | MGnify/ENA primary metagenome ERZ509166 (study PRJEB26280, sample SAMEA2338860) | human gut metagenome | biome: human gut; feature: human-associated habitat; material: faeces... | reverse complement strand
TTTCAGTGAAAAAGGAAGAAAAGGCACAGCCAGCAGACACAAAAATAAAAGCCAAATTTGATATTGCCTGCGAGGCGACAATATTTTTCTGCATATGTGTTTTAATAAAAATAGCATGCCAATGATTCCGCAGAGGTAGATATTGCAGATCAGAAAATGGATCATAAAAAGAAACATATTATTCGCCTCCTTTTCTGGAAAGAAGCGAGCGCAGTTCTTCGATATCTGATTTTGATAATTCATCATCCTCCAGGTATGCGGAAACCATGGCTGAAATATTGCCATTAAAATAACGGTTTAAAAAAGAATCGCTTTCCTGCTTGAGATAATCCTGTTCTTGAATCAGGGGCGTATATACAAATATACGACTTTGTTTCTCATATGTGATGGCACCTTTTCCTGCAAGACGCTTGATAAGCGTATGGATGGTTTTAGGGCTCCAATCGGTACACTGCAATAATTTATCTGTGATTTCATTGGTGTTGATGGGGGCATATTTCCATATGACCTTCATCACTTCATATTCTGCTTCGGAAATTTGAGGCAGTTTTTTCATAAATATCACCACTTTTTAATCTTACAATTGTAATATATATTATAAATTCGATTTTGTCATAAGTCAATTTATAAAAGCATATTGAGATATATTTGATATGTTCTTATCAAAAAAATTTATGAAAATATCTTTCCGGAGGATATAAGTATGTGGTATCAAAATGCCGAAATCATACGGTTTTATAAGGACTGGCTGATGCAGAGGAAATTGGTGGTTTCCAAATTTTAGATGGACAAATGTACGCAGATGTGCTATATTGTTGGCGGATGGTATTCGGAAAGAAGCTGTACCGCAATTACTTTATTTTTTATGATGATTCAGGATCGTATTGATGACAAACGATACCGGAAATGACAGATTTTTTATGCCATCACTACCCGGAGAGGAGTGAAGGGCATGAAAGTTGGTTTTATTGGTGCGGGGAAAGTTGGTTTTTCCCTGGGAAAATATTTCAAGACCCATGGTGTAAATGTGGTGGGTTATTATAGCAAAACACCAGAATCAGCCAAATCAGCAGCAGATTTTACAGGAACAAAAGTCCATGGCACTATTGCGGATATTGTGCGGGATAGTGACACCATTTTTGTTACAGTACCGGATGGACAAATTTGTATGGTTTGGGATTGCATAAAAAATCTGGATATAAAAAATAAAAATATTTGTCAAAAATAGAAGGATGGTTGACATGGATATTTTGAGTACTTAAAGGAATTTCTTTATTTTTATAGGGTTTCAAGGCCTATAACTTGCAAATCCTGTAAGAAAAAAACAGTTGAGAAATTCTCAACTGTTTCATCTTTTTACGATTTAACGCACTTCTGCGTCTACTTTTTCTTCGAGTGATGCTTGGATTTTTTCCATATAGCGAGCGACTTCTTCGTCGGTCAAGCTATCTTCTGGATTTTGGAAGGTCAAGCTGTATGCCATAGATTTCATTCCGATACCCAGTTTTTCACCTGAGAAAACGTCAAAGAGTTTGATGTCTGTCAAACGTTTCACGCCCGCAGCTTGGATGGCATCTACCACTTCTTGGTGAGTCACTTCTTCTTTGAGGAGAAGGGCGATATCACGGCTCACTGCTGGGAACTTCGTAATTTCCACAAATGGAGCAGCTGGTTGAAGGGCTGCTTCGATAGCTGAAAGGTTAAGCTCGGCTACATAAGTTTCTGGAATATCATAAGCCTTAGCCGTCACAGGGTGTACTTGACCGAGGAAACCAAGAACTTGATCCCCGAGTGAGATCAAGGCTGTACGTCCTGGGTAGAGACTCTTGATTTCCTGTGTTGCTGTATAAGTCACTTCAAGACCCAAGCGAGCAAAGAGGGCTTCCAAGATTCCCTTAGCATAGAAGAAATCAACTGGAACAGCTGGAGTCTGGAAGTCTTTTTCAGCAACTAAGCCAGTCAAAGCAAAGGCAAAGCTGTTGATTTCATTTGGCAAGTCTTCTTTTGGATTACCTGTTTGCTCGAAGACTTTTCCAATCTCATAAAGAGCCAAGTCTTTGTTCTTACGCGCTACGTTGTAGGCAACTGTATCAAGGATACCAGAAACCATATTTTGACGGAGAACTGAATGGTCCACAGTCATTGGCCACATAAGTTCTGTTAGGTTGCTTGGTGCAGTCGTAAATTCAACGGCTTTTTCAGGAGTTGTCAGAGCGTAGGTAATGATTTCAGTCAAGCCTGCCCCTTCAGCAATCGTCCGAACCTGACGACGCAATTTTTGAGTCGCAGTCAACTCACCTGCTGTCCCATCGTCTTTTGGAAGACTGGTTGGCAAGCGGTCATAACCATAGATACGTGCGATTTCTTCAAAAAGATCAGCTTCAATAGTGATGTCCCAACGGCGACGTGGAACACTCACAGTAAAGGAATCAGCATTTCCAGAAAGGCCAAAACCAAGGCGACGGAAGACATCTTCAATATCTGCGTAGGAAAGCTCTGTACCAAGGACACGGTTGACGTCAGCAAGAGTGGAAGATACTTCTACATCTGAAGTATCCAATTCACCTGCTGAAACGATGCCCTTACGCACGGTTGCACCTGCAAGCTCTGCTATCATGCTTGCTGCCGCATCAAGGGCTTCATTGACAGTTGCCACGTTGATGCCTTTTTCAAAACGAGAAGATGATTCAGAACGAAGGTTGAGGCGACCGCTGGTCTTACGGATCGATTTGCCATTGAAAACAGCCGCTTCAAGAACTACACGCGTAGACTTTTCAGAGATTTCTGTAGCTTCTCCACCCATGACACCTGCAAGGGCTACTGGTTTATCCGCAACCGTAATCACGAGGTCACTTGTTTCCAACTCACGTTCTTCCCCATCCAAGGTTACCAATTTTTCACCAGCACGCGCTTCACGCACACGGATATCAGTTCCTTCAAAGGTATCCAAGTCAAAGGCATGCATAGGCTGACCAAAGTAGAGTAGGATATAGTTGGTCACGTCAACGACATTGTTGATCGGACGAATACCTTCATTCATGAGGAGGTTTTGCAACCATTGTGGACTTGGTGCGATGGTCACATTGTCCAAGATACGAGCTGCATAATAAGGCGCCTTGTCTGTGTCAATGCTGACAGAAAGAGCGTCTGCTGCAGCTTGGTCTGTTTCAGTCAAAGCAAAGTCTTTGAAATTGACTGCCTTGTCATAAATCGCTGCTACTTCGTGCGCTACCCCACGCATAGAAAGAGCGTCTGCACGGTTAGGCGTGATGGAAAGTTCGATGATTTCATCATCCAAGTCTAGGTAAGAGAATACTTCCTCACCTGGTACTGCATCATCCGGCAAGATTTGGATGCCATCTGCAAATTCCTTAGGTACAACGGAATCAGAAATGCCCAATTCACCAAGTGAACAGATCATCCCTAGTGACTCTAAGCCACGGATTTTCCCTTTTTTAATCTTGTAGTTATCCGCGATGCGAGCACCTGGAAGAGCCACCATAACCTTGATTCCTGCACGCACATTTGGTGCTCCACAGACGATTTGACGAGCTTCTTCTTCGCCCACATTGACTTGGCAAACATGAAGATGAGTTTCTGGCACATCTTCGCAAGACAAGACTTCTCCGACGACAATTTTTGAGAGGCCAGCAGCTGGTGATTCGACACCTTCTACTTCAATCCCTGTGGTTGACATTTTTTCAGCCAACTCTTGTGATGGCACATCAATGTCCACCAATTCTTTTAACCATTTATAACTAACTAACATATGTAAGATACCAAGGGCTAAGCAGAAATCTAGATATCTTTCCTAGATCTCCATCCACCCTCGTTTTGATCCTTTCATTTTGTGTTTTCCAGCTCGAGGCTAGCTTAGGAAGGTCTAATAACCTCCCCTTCTCTAGAATGGAAGCTTCCAATTCTGAGACTTCTTGTCCATTCTAGATCAATTTCTTTCTCAACAACCAGTCTGTATCCACGGTATCTCCGGTAACATACTGGTGTTCACTAAATCGTTCAAAACCAAAGCGATAGTAAAAATCTTGCGCCTTAAAGTTGCGTTCCCAGACACCTAGCCAGGCCCACTCAAAGCCCCGGCTCTTGGCTTGATCCAGCGCAAAGATAAACATTTCCTTGCCAAAACCAGCCCCATGAAATTCCTTTTTGACATAGATCCGTTGGATCTCAAAGGACTTGTCCATCTCTACTGGCTCCGTCTGTGCTTGCCCCCAATTGATCTTGAGAAAACCACAGATTTCTTGTTCTTCATTGAGGACAAAATAGATTTCAGATTCTGGATCTAGCAGATCCTTCTCGATTTGCTCCAATGAGAGAACCGTTGAGAAGTAGTCTTCCAAATCTTTCTCAACAATATAGGGACCAAAGGTCTCCCGATAGGTTTCCACCTCTAGGTCACGTAAGGTCTGTAATTGATCGATTTTTACTCTAACTAACATGATTATTTAAACTGTTCTGAGAAGCGAACATCTCCTTGATAAAAGCCACGGATATCATTGATTCCATAACGAAGCATGGCTACACGCTCCTGACCAAGTCCAAAGGCGAATCCTGAATAGACTGTCGAATCAATGCCACTCATCTCGAGCACGCGTGGGTGAACCATACCGGCCCCCATGATTTCGATCCAACCTGTCTTCTTACATACATTACATCCCGCTCCACCACATTTGAAGCAAGATACATCGACCTCAACGGATGGCTCGGTGAATGGGAAGTAAGAAGGACGCAGACGGATTTGACGTTCTGCACCAAACATCTTTTGCACGATCAACTGAAGCGTTCCTTGAAGGTCCGCCATAGAAATGTTCTTCCCAACAACCAAGCCTTCGATCTGATGGAACTGGTGGCTGTGGGTCGCATCATCTGTATCCCGACGGAAAACACGGCCTGGAGAAATCATTTTCAAAGGTCCCTTGCTAAAGTCATGCGCATCCATTGCACGCGCCTGAACTGGTGATGTGTGGGTCCGAAGCAAGATTTCTTCTGTGATATAGAAGGTATCCTGCATATCACGAGCTGGGTGATCCTTTGGCAAGTTCATGCGTTCAAAGTTGTAGTAGTCTTTTTCGACTTCAAAGCCATCTACAACTTGGTAGCCCATCCCGATAAAGATATCTTCGATTTCTTCACTGGTTTGGGTCAAGACATGGCGATGACCAACTGCGACTGGACGTCCCGGAAGGGTCACATCGATACTCTCACTAGCTAATTTGGCTTGGACTTTCTTTTCTTCCAAGAGCTTAGCTGTTTCTTCAAAGGCAGCCGTCAAAACATCACGGGCTTCATTAACGTGTTTCCCGATGACCGGACGCATCTCAGCAGAGACATCTTTCATCCCTTTGAGGATCTCGGTTAGAGAGCCTTTCTTCCCAAGGACAGAGACGCGTAGCTCTTGCATCTCTTTTTTATTTTCAGCAGAGATCTGCTTCAAGGCTGCCAGCGTTTCTTCTCGAAGCGCTTTTAGTTGTTCTTCAATCGTTGACATATTTCCTCCATCATGGTCCTCACTCAGACATAGAAAAAACCACGCGCCACATCCATATTCGGAGCGTTGACACGCGGTACCATCCGTTTTTTATCTGAAACTCAGACCTTAATTTCTAAATCCTTGCGCAAGTGAATTCACTCAGCTTTCATGCAAAGAGCTTTCAGTCACGGCTCTTCTCCCTGTTGCACTTCCCTTGAGGTACTAGTCTTGCAGATTTCTATTCAATTACTATCTAGTTTAGCAGATTTTTAGTTAAAAAACAAGTTAGATGAGACTAATTTCAATAGACAAAGAAACAAGACCCAGGGCATTATTTATTTGCCTTGTCTGTTTCATCTGCTTTCCTTTTCAATAGAAGAGTTGCTGCTTGGTTAAAACCATCACACCAGTTATACCATTTTGCTTCATACTCATCTTGAGGTAAGATACGATGTTTTAAATCCAAAACAGAGGATATCTTTCTTTCCTCACAAGCTTGCGCATAGAGATGATAAATTTCATCACCACCATCTTTATCAAACTCAGCAGAAATCGTATCCCGACCTGCCAATAAAGACTGATAAGCCCTGTGATGCCCGTTTGTAATCAAGAAGCAATTTCCAAACGCAAGAATACTAATTGGATCCACATTGATGATTTCCGCCGATTGATCAAGCATCTGGATATCATGTAACTTCTTTTCTGATAAATATAGTTGGGTCGGATGAAGATCTGTTATTTTGATTTTCAATTCTTTCTCCTCTACCAAGAGTAAAATAAGCTGGTCCTGGGCACTGGTGAACATTTTTAAAGGTCAGGATTTAAAGACCTGCCAAAGCCAAATTCCTCTGCCGTTCTTGTTATTCAATTTGTTTTTATTCGATGACTTGTCCAGCTTCTTTCAAGACAGATTCTGGAATAGTAATACCCAATTCATCTGCGACTTTTTTATTGATGACAGATTTTCCTTGGCTAAAGATTTCAACAGGTGTATCCGCAGGTTTTTGACCTTTCAAGATCTTCGCAGCCATTTTACCAGTTGCCACTCCAAGATCGTGTTGATCGACAACGACTGAGCCTAAACCACCAGCTTCGACCATGGCTGTCGCACTTGGGAAGATTGGTTTTTTAGCTGTTTTGTTTGCTTCGACTACCGTTGAGAAGGCTGAAGCGATGGTGTTGTCAATTGGAACCCAGATAGCATCCACTTTACCAGTCATGACAGAAACCGTTGAAGCAATTTCATTTGTAGAAGGGACTGAATAAGGAACCACCTTGTAGCCTGCTTTTTCAGCCAATTTTGTAAATTCTTCTACTTGCGTTTTAGAATTATCTTCACTGGTTGAGTAAAGGACACCGATTGTTTTCACGTTTGGAGTCAACTCTTTGATCAATTTCAACTGTTGTTCCGTTGGGTTGTGGTCAGATACTCCTGTGATATTGCCACCTGGTTTTTTCAAATCTTTGACCAAGTTAGCGCCGACTGGGTCTGTGATAGCACCCATGACGATTGGTTTGTCCTTGGTTGCACTAGCCAAACCTTGAGCAGATGGGGTTGCGATTCCGATCAAAACGTCGTTGTTGTTTTGGACCAATTGCTTACTCATGGTAGCAACCTTGTTTTGGTCCCCTTCTGCATTGAGGAATTCAATCTCAATCTTGTCCTTGTCATAGCCTTCTTCAGCCAAGCCATCTTGAATCCCCTTGTAGATTTCGTCTAGCGATGGGTGGCTGACCAACTGCAAGACACCGACTTTTACCTTTTTAGTTCCATCTGCTTTATTAGCTTCATTTTTATTGTTTAACATTGGATAGACTACTGCTACTAAAATAATAGCTAGCAAAGCACCAATCATTCCCAATACACGTTTGTTTTTCATTTTCTTTACCTCAATTATTTATTTTTTCGTTTTTTCGCATCTTTGTTAAAGACTGAGTCGCCATCGTTTCTTCATCTTCTTTTCTCCCTTCTTTTTGAAACAAAAACACGCCCACACATAGCTATAGCTATGTGAGGACGTGTCATCGCGGTGCCACCTCACTTATGGGAAAATGGATATACTCCTCCCATGTCTCTGTCTTGTCTAGCAACAAGTTGCACGATAAGGTGTGCCGACCGAATTTTTATTGTTTCAAATTCATCTCATCATTAGTCCAATTTCATAAATGTCCACTACCCACTTCCACCAACCGTGAGCTCTCTATTAAATTTTCATTTATTACTTTTCTAATTGAATCCATTGTAAATGTTTCCGTAAGCCTTGTCAATACTTTTTTATGTTTTTTTTGAAAACGTTCGTCATTTCCTGAAATTCATTTTCTAACGGATGCTTTTACAAGGATTGAAAACCGCCTTCTTACTGGGTTTTCAGGCACTTTTTTGATATAATTTACTAGAATTAGTCTAGAATGTTGAGGAACCCCATGTCTTTTGATGGATTTTTTTTACACCATATGGTGAATGAATTACAAAGCGAACTCCTATATGGTCGCATCCAAAAAATTAACCAACCCTTTGAACAAGAGTTGGTTTTACAAATTCGTAGCAATCGCAAGAATCAAAAACTCTTGCTGTCTTCCCACTCTGTTTTTGGTCGGATCCAACGGACTCAGACCAATTTTGAGAATCCTGCCTTCCCTAATACCTTTATCATGGTCATGCGCAAGTATCTCCAAGGGGCAGTCATTGAGCAGATCCAGCAACTGGAGAATGACCGTATTTTAGAAATTGCCGTCTCCAATAAAAATGAGATTGGGGATGATATATCTGTAACCCTGATTATTGAAATCATGGGTAAGCACAGCAATATCATTCTTCTGGACAAGGCAACTGGAAAAATCATCGAAGCAATCAAGCATGTGGGCTTCTCACAAAATAGCTACCGGACCATTCTCCCTGGATCAACCTATGTAGCTCCTCCAAAAACCGAAGCGGTCAACCCCTTTACCATTAAAGACGAAGCCTTATTCGCCTTTCTTCACCGAGAAGAGTTGACACCTAAAAACCTTCAAACCCATTTCCAGGGTCTTGGTCGAGATACTGCTCAAGAATTGGCCAGTCGATTAGAAAGCGGAGAAAAATTAAAAACCTTCCGAGCATTCTTTGAAGCTCCAACAGATCCCCGTCTAACGAAAAAATCTTTTGCTGCTCTCGCTTATGCAGATAGCCAGGAGGAGACCTTTGAAACCTTATCAGATCTACTCGACCACTACTACTTGGACAAGGCTGAGCGCGACCGGGTCCAACAACAAGCTGGGGAACTAATCCGCAAGGTGGATAATGAGCTAGAAAAGAACCGGAAAAAATTGGCCAAACAGGAAGCCGAACTAGCAGCGACAGAAAATGCCGAAGAATTCCGTCAAAAAGGCGAACTACTCACTACCTTCCTCCATCAAGTCCCAAATGATCAAGACCAGGTCACCTTGGACAACTACTATACCAACCAGCCTATTACCATTGCTTTGGATAAGGCCTTGACCCCCAGTCAAAATGCTCAACGCTACTTCAAGCGTTACCAGAAGCTAAAAGAAGCCGTCAAACATTTGACCTCTCTCATCCAGGAAACCAAGGAAACTATCTCCTACCTAGAGACGGTCGAGACCGCTCTGGCCCAAGCCAGCCTTTCTGAAGTAGCCGAGATTCGCGAAGAGCTGATCCAAACAGGCTTTATCAAACGACGCAACCGAGAAAAGATCCACAAACGGAAAAAACCAGAGAAGTACTTAGCATCAGATGGCAAGACCATTATTCTGGTCGGCCGGAACAATCTTCAAAACGAAGAATTGACCTTCAAAATGGCTAAAAAGGACGAACTCTGGTTCCACGCTAAGGATATTCCAGGTAGTCACGTGGTCATTACAGGTAACCTCAACCCTTCAGATGAGGTCAAAACCGATGCAGCTGAGCTTGCAGCCTATTTCTCTAAGGGACGCCTGTCCAATCTGGTCCAAGTCGACATGATTGAAACAAAAAAACTCAACAAACCGACCGGAGGAAAACCTGGATTTGTAACCTATACCGGTCAGAAAACCCTACGGGTCACCCCTGAAGAAGAAAAGATCAAATCTATGCGCATCAATGAGTAATAAAAAGGGCTGAGAATCATCTCAGCCCTTTTGTTTTATTCTGATTTGTGGATATCCTCTTTGACCTGGTCAACGTTGAACTTGGCAAAGAGATACTGGCGGTCCTGGACAGGAAAGCGTTGGTCCAATTGATCAATGGCTCCAACTTCGACGATGCCCTCTTTGATGACAAAATCCATAACATGTCCTCCAAAGGTATGGTCATCTGAGATAAAGTGAAGGTGATAGCCTGCTACACTGACCCCATGAAACATCTCTGGCGTCCAAAAACCAACAATGGTTCCTGTAACATTTTCTCGTGTAAATTCTGGCTGATGGGTTGCTACATCTGCAAACTTGGTCTCCGAAGTTGATTTGGGAATCATGCGCACATGCATTTTGGCGAAATCACCGTGAATCTTGATGGAACGAAACAAATTTTCGCCATCGTAATAAGATTCAATGCGAGCCTCTAACTCCTCATCTGTCATTTCAAAGCGTTGTCGAAAAATCACTTCGGCCTGGTGGGGAACAATGGCTGCATAGGGGACAGTCGCATCTGAAGATACTTCCACAATCTCTGGTTCCTCTCCTGAACCCTTAGCTTGATAAGCCTTACCATCTAAGACAATCAATTCGCCATCGATTGAGTCCAGGGTCCCAATTCCTAAATCTCCATGCTCTAGTAATTCTTTAACCGTAAAGGATCCTCCATAGAGACCAGCCATCAAAGCCCCCAAGGTATTGTATTGAAACAATTTCACCGGTTCCATTATCTTCTCCCTCATTCATCTTGTCTTCTTTTTAGCCCTTCCAGTATACCATATTCTCAAGGACAATAACAGAAAGACTGATTAAAAAAGAGCGGGACCGAACCATGATACAAACTTGTTCTGATTCCCGCCCTTCAAGGGTCAAGTAGTTAATCTTCTAACAGGCTCTCATAGAAAGCTTGCATTTGCCCATCATCTGGGACTAGCTGCAAATAGCCTTCTGCCACTTCCCGGGCTTTTGCGATTTGTCCCAACTCTCTCAAGAGGTAACTATAGCTTTCTAAGTACTCTGGATTTTCTTTCAAATCTGGGTAGAGCTCTTCATAGATCGGAGCCGCTTTTTCAACCTCTTCGAGTGCTACCAAGGCACGAGCGATATTCCAACGGGTGACGACATTTTCCACTTCCACTTCTTGCCATTCAAGGACGTCTTCATAACGTTCCTGTTCCAGATAAAGAGTTGTCAGACGAAGGGCGATATCTTCAAGATCCTCAGCAACTTCTTTGGCTTCTAACAAATACTTCTCTGCTTTTTCTGGCTGGTGCAACTCGTAGGCCAATTGGGAGGCTAGAAGGAGGAGATAAGCGTCAAAAGGATTCTTTTGGATTCCTTGCTCTGCTATTGCTAACGCTGTTTCTCGGTCATTTTCAGCTTGAAGAGCCAAGGCATAGCCGTATTCATACCCTTCAAAGTCTGGCGACAGTGTATCAATCTGCTTGAAGTAGATCAGAGAACGTTGATACTCTTCTCGGTCAGAGAGAAGGGTTGCCAATTCATAGGCAATCTGGTCATCGAACTCAATTTCCAAGGCCTTTTCTAAAAACTCAATAGCAGACTCAAACCGACCCAGATTCGCATAAGCATAGCCAATCCGCTGGTATGTGGAAATGCCCGTTTCTTCTAAAATGAGACGGTTGTCTAACTGAGCATACTCTTGAATGGCTTCTTGGTAATTTTCAAGTTCTAAATCAATCTCTGCCAAGCCTAGTTGAATAATAGGGTCATCTGAAAGAGTCGCTGCTTCCATCAGTTTTTCTCGAGCCACATCTGCCAAGCCCTCACTTTGGTAGAGGTCTGCCTTGACTAAGAGACTGGCTAGATACCATTCCGAACTTTCCGGGATTTCTTCCAAATAAGCAAAGGCTTCTTCCATTAGTCCATCTTCCGCTACGATAGTGGCTAGACTCAGATAGACCTCTGGATAATCATCTCTCAGATGCAAGTAGGTTTGCTTGGCTTCTGGGTAAAAACCAATACTTTCAAAATATTGTCCCAATTCTAACAAGGTAGCTGGATCATCTTCTAGCAAAGCCTTATCCAAATAAGCTGGCAGACGATCTAGCTCTTGTTTCTCAATTGCTTCTAGAATTTTTTGACTATTCTTCACTTTGAATTTCCTCAACTTCGTCCTTTTCGTACAAACCACTGACCTCTTTATACCATTCAAATAGAGCACTGATGACTACTTTAGCCGAAGCATAAACCGGGATTCCTAAGAAGACTCCCCAGATTCCAAACATAGAGCCAGAAGTAATCAATACAAACAGAATCGTGATTGGGTGGATATTGAGCTGACTCCCCAAGACAAGTGGGGAAACGAAACGTCCCTCGATTGTTTGCTCAACAATAAAGACAATGACGACTTTGACAAACATCTCTGGTCCTGCCACCAACCCCAAGACTAAGGCTGGGAGCATGGCCAAGAAGCTGCCCAAGTATGGTATCAAGTTCAAAAAACCAGCGGTTACACCGAGTGTCACAGCGTAACGAAGCCCAATGATCTTAAGCAGAAGAATAAACATTAAAGCTACGATGATAGCAACAGTAATCTGACCTCTGACATAATTAGCCAATTGTGTATTGACATCAGACAGTACTTTGTCTGCAGATTTACGAATCTTGGTTGGCAAGAAACGGATGATTTGCCCTTTTAAGTTCTTTCCATCTCTCAAAAGATAGAAGACGATAAAAGGCATAATAATCAAAGCGATAATGACCTGAGAGGCGACAGTAATCAGATTGCTGACCCAGTTGACTGCTCGGGCGGAAAAAGAACTCGCCCAACTGGTAATATTCTGCGACAATTGGCTGGTCCATTCATCCAGCTGAGGCTTGATTTCTGGCGACACTTTGTTGTCTAAGACATCATCGATGGTCCTATTGGCCTTTTCCAAGTAATCTGGCAGGTTCTTCATAAAACTAAGAACTTGATGTTGAATAGCTGGAATAGCGACAGCCAAGCCCCATAAAATGAGAAGCGCGATCAAAATAAAGACGATGGAAATTGCAATGATCCGTTTGACTCGGTGCCTTTCCAAAAAGTCCACGATTGGATTTAACAAATAATAGAGGAGCCCTGAAATAATGACTGGTAGCATGACTGCTGCTCCAAACTCTAACAGGGGTGTAAAAATAAAACTAATCTTGCTGAGAACTAAAATATTCAATCCCATCAGTAAGGTTACTAGAAAAACAGTAATGGCTTTATTATCTACAAACCATTTAAAAAACCAGGATAAACTAAAATCTTTTTCTTTATGTTCCACGGGAATCTCCTTCGTTTTCAATCTGTCTTTATTTTAGCATTTTTAGTCCATAATTTCACGATATAGCTGAAATGTGAGCTTTTTTTTAATGCTTAGCTTGTCAATCCTTCACCTAATCGTTTTCCATCCCCTTCTTTTCTGATATAATGGAGCTATCAACAAAGTCGAGGTGCATGTGATGCAAGATATTTATTTCGGAACCTATACCAAACGAGACTCTAAAGGAATTTATAAGGCTTCCTTCGATGAAAGAACTGGTCAACTTAGCGACTTAGAACTAGTTGCTCAAGAGCCAAACCCAACCTATCTCGCTTTTTCAAAAGCTGGTTTCTTATACAGTGTGGGTGCGGAGCAAGGTCTTGGCGGCATTGCAAGCTTTAGTCCTGATCACCAGTTAATCAATCATGTGGTCGAGGAAGGGGCGCCCCTCTGTTATGTCTCTGTTGATGAGGCGCGTGGCTTGGTCTATGGAGCTAACTACCACAAGGGACAAGTCCTCTCATATCGCATCCATGAAGATGGTCATTTAACCTTTGTCGACCAAGCGACTCATCAGGGTTCTGGACCTCACGAAAACCAAGCGAGTCCCCATGTACATTATGCAGATCTCACTCCCGATAAGCTACTCATCACTTGTGATTTGGGTACCGATCAAGTAGTGGTCTATCAAGTCGATGATCTTGGTAAACTAACGAAGACTCAAACCTATCAAACAGCTCCAGGTGCTGGTCCACGTCATATCATTTTCCACTCTCATTACAAGACCGCCTACCTCATTAACGAATTAAACGCTACCA
>ENA-ORSR01001801-ORSR01001801.1-human-gut-metagenome-genome-assembly--contig:-NODE-1801-length-13671-cov-5.212911_pt1 | contig 13671 bp, 9 predicted proteins | sample MGYA00241901_ERZ509166 | MGnify/ENA primary metagenome ERZ509166 (study PRJEB26280, sample SAMEA2338860) | human gut metagenome | biome: human gut; feature: human-associated habitat; material: faeces... | reverse complement strand
CCAGTAAACGCGCCCGACCATCGGCCATGCCCACCTCATCAACCAGATTAAAGAGGAGATCGAGGACGTGTTCTGCGGTATCGGCTATACCGTCGAATCGGGCCCCCAGGTGGAGACCTCGTACTATAACTTCACTGCGCTGAACGCCCCGATGGACCATCCGAGCCGTTCTGCGCGCGATACGTTCTACGTGGTGGACAACGCGCCCGGATCCGTGGCGCACCCCGAGCAGCACGCGCACGGCGAGTCCGACGTGCTCCTGCGCACCCAGACGTCCGGCGCGCAGATTCATATCATGGAGCATCAAAAGCCGCCCATCTATGCCATCGTTCCCGGCACCGTGTATCGTCCGGATACGGCCGACGCCTGCCACCTTCCTCAGTTCAACCAGGTCGAGGGCATCGTGGTAGACGAGGGCATTACGTTCGGCGACCTCAAGGGCACGCTGGACTACTTCGCGCGCGCGATGTTCGGTGAGGACCGCCAGACGCGTTATCGCCCGCATTTCTTCCCCTTCACCGAGCCGAGCTGCGAACTCGACGTTTCTTGCCACGTCTGCGGGGGCAAGGGTTGCAGCTTCTGCAAGCACAGCGGTTGGATCGAGATTCTCGGTTGCGGCATGATCGACCCGAACGTGCTGATCAACTGCGGCGTCGATCCCGACCGTTATACCGGCTTCGCGTTTGGCATCGGCGTGGAGCGCGTTGCGGCGCTCCGGTACGACCTGCCCGACCTGCGCACGCTCATGACCGGAGACATGCGCTTCTTGGAGCAGTTCTAAACCGAGCAGTACCGCAGGTGAGGGGCTGGCAAGTCCTGTCGCCCCGTTGTCACCATTGTTACGCAGAAGGAGAATGCAATGCGCGTTTCATATAACTGGCTGCAGGAGCTCGTCGACGTTCCGGAGGCGCCGGAAGAGCTCAGCCGCGAATTCATCCGTACGGGCACTGAGGTTGAGGCCATCGACACCGTGGGCGAATCGTTCGACCATGTCGTGACGGCGAAGGTCGTGTCTAAAGAGCCCCATCCGGATTCCGACCACATGTGGGTCACGATGGTCGATGTGGGAGGTTATAACCTGGGGGAAGACGGCTCGCCCGAGCCGTTGCAGATTGTGTGCGGCGCCCAGAACTTCGAACAGGGCGATCACATCGTGACCGCGCTGGTGGGGGCGGAGCTCCCCGGTGGCATCAAGATCAAGAAGAGTAAGCTTCGCGGTGTGGTGAGTTACGGCATGAACTGCTCGGCGCGCGAGCTCGGTCTTTCGGGTGATAATTCCGGCATCATGATTCTGCCCGCGGACGCGCCGGTGGGCGTGCCGTTCGCCGAGTATCGCGGCACGTCGGACACCGTGCTGGACTGCGAGATTACCCCGAATCGCCCGGACTGCCTCTCCATGGTGGGCATGGCCCGCGAGGTGGGAGCCATCTTCGATCGCGACACGCATGTCGAGCTGCCAACCATCAAGCAGGAGGTTGGGCGCCCGACGGCCGACGAGGTATCGCTCGCCATCGCCGACGAGGGGCTGTGCAGCCGCTATGTGGCGCGCATCGTGCGCAACGTGAAGGTGGGGCCCTCGCCGGAGTGGATGGTCGAGCGCTTGGCGGCCGCCGGCGTGCGCTCCATCAACAACATCGTGGACATCACCAACTACGTGATGATGCTTACCGGCCAGCCCCTGCACGCCTTCGACCTCGACACCTTTGCCGAGCGCGACGGGCACCGCCGCGTGGTGGTGCGCGGGGCGCACGAGGGCGAGGTCTTCCAGACGCTCGACGGCGTTGAGCGCACGCTCGACGAAGGCATGGGCCTCATCACCGATGGCGAGCGCCCCGTGGCGCTGGCCGGCGTGATGGGCGGCATGGATTCCGAGATCGAGGACGACACCGTCGACGTGATGGTCGAGAGCGCCTGCTTCAACGCCGGTCGCACCTCGCACACCAGCCGCGACCTGTCGCTGATCTCCGACGCCTCCATTCGCTTTGAGCGCCAGGTTGACGAGACCGGCTGCGTGGACGTCGCCAACGTTACCTGCGCTCTCATCGAGGAGATCGCCGGCGGCGAGGTTGCTCCCGGCTATGTCGACGTTTTCCCTGCGCCCAAGACTATCGACAGCATCAAGCTGCGCCTGGCCCGCGTGCATGCCATCTGCGGTGCCGACATCGAGCCCGAGTTTATCGAGCGTTCGCTCACCCGTCTGGGCTGCACCGTCGAGCGCGACGGCGAGGACTATATGGTTACCCCGCCGAGCTTCCGTCCCGACCTGCCGCGCGAGATCGACCTGATCGAGGAAGTCTTGCGCCTGTGGGGCATGGGCCGCGTGACGGCGACCATCCCGGCTGCCAAAAACCACATCGGCGGCCTGACCCGCGAGCAGAAGCTCACCCGCAAGGTCGGCGAGATCCTGCGCGCCTGCGGCCTCAACGAGACCACGACCTTTGGCTTTGCCGCCCCGGGCGACCTGGAGAAGATCGGTATGTCTACCGAGGGCCGCGGTTGCCCCGTGGTGCTCATGAACCCGCTGGTAGCCGAGCAGACCGAGATGCGCCGCTCGCTGCTGCCGGGCCTGCTGCAGTCTGTGGCCTATAACGAGGCCCACGGCACGCCCAACGTGCACCTGTACGAGGTCGGCAGCCTGTTCCACGGCCGCGAGAACGCCAGCCTGCCCAAGGAGACCAAGTCCGTGGCGGGCGTGCTCTCGGGCCAGTGGAGCGAACAGTCTTGGAACATGAAGTATCGCAAGCTTCGCTTCTTCTTTGGCAAGGGCATTGTCGAGGAGCTGCTCGCCCAGCTGCGCATCGAGAAGGTTCGCTTCCGTCCCGTCGAGGGCGAGGGCTACGCTTTCTTGCAGCCGGGTCGTGCGGCCGAGGTCCTGTCCGGCGGCACCGTGCTGGGCTGGGTCGGCGAGATTCACCCCGAGGCGCGCGAGGCGATGGGCATCGATGAGGTTGTCGTTGCCTTTGAGCTCGATCTGGACAAGCTGATCAAGGGCGCCCGCAATCAGGAGAACTACCGCGAGTTCTCGCAGTACCCTGCCGTTGAGCACGATCTTGCTATCGTGGTCGACAACGCTGTGACCTGCGAGGATCTTGAGCGTCGTATTACCAGCGCCGGCGGCAAGCTGCTCGAGGGCGTGCGCCTGTTCGACGTCTACCGCGATCCCATCCGCATCGGAGCGGGCAAGAAGTCCATGGCCTTTGCGCTTACGTATCGCTCCGACGACCACACGCTCACCAGCGAAGAGGTTGAGAAGGCGCACCAGAAGATCGTCACCAAGGTGTGCAAGGGCGTGAACGGCGAGGTCCGCGGCTAGGGCTTGCGACTGAGACATGGGCCGTCGGGCGGCGGCAAGACTGAGCTGCTGCCCGCCAGCGCTCTGCATCTGTGACATATGTATTGCAAAACGGCGTGTTGCTTTGTTGGCGGCGCGCCGTTTTGCTATGATAGCCCGCGGCGTGTTACGAATCAGGCGATGCGTAACACTGGACAATATGGTTTAAACGGCCCTGCGATTCCGTGTGCCGACAACCGGGAGGCGCTATGCACATTCCAGATAATTACCTGTCCCCGCAGACCGATGCCGTCATGGCGGTGGCGATGGTCCCCGTGTGGGTCCACTGCATCAAGAAGGTGCGTGCCACGCTCGATCGCGAGCACATGGCCTTCCTGGGCATTTGCGCCGCCTTTTCCTTCTTGCTCATGATGTTTAACGTGCCGCTGCCTGGCGGCACCACGGGCCACGCCGTCGGCGGCGCGCTCATCGCGCTGCTGCTGGGCCCGGAGGCCGCGGCCATCGCTGTCTCGGTCGCGCTGGCGCTACAGGCGCTGCTGTTTGGCGACGGCGGCATCCTGTCCTTTGGCGCCAACTGCTTTAACATGGCCTTCGTGCTGCCGTTTGCCGCTGCAATCGTGTTCCGTGCGCTCAACAGCCGTTTGCACGACAAGAGCTGGGGCACTTCGGTTTCTGCCATTGTCGGCGGCTGGGTCGGCCTGTGCCTGGCCCGGGCCTTCTGGCGCTGGCCGCTGAGGTGCCTGGCGGCCCTGTGCGCGGCAATCGAGTTTGGTATTCAGCCGATGCTCTTTACCAACGCCTCGGGCGCGCCGCTGTACTGCCCTTTCCCGCTGTCTATTGCTATCCCTGCCATGATGATCCCGCATATGTTGGTTGCCGGCGTGGTCGAGGGCGTGGCGACGGCCGCCATCTACGGTTTCATTAAGAAGACGGCGCCGAGCGTTATCGTCGGGCCCGAGGCCGTCGATGGCCAGCTTGCTGCCGAGGGCGCTGCTGCCAAGAAGACCTCGCTGGTTCCCACGCTCATCTTGGTTGCCGCGCTTGTCGTGGCCACGCCGCTGGGTCTGCTGGCTACAGGTGACGCCTGGGGCGAGTGGGACGCTGAGGGCGCCGCGACCGCCGTCCAGGAGGCTGGCGACGACAGCCTGCAGGCTTCGGTCGGCCTCGATACCCCGACCTTTGCCGACGCTCTGCCCACAGGCGATTATCTGCAGGCCTATTCCGAGGAACAAGGTCTTGGCTTTGCCGGCCAGGCCGCGATGTATATTCTTTCGGGTGTGATTGGCGTGGCGGTGCTCACCATCGTATTCCGCCTGATCTCGCTGACGGTTAAGGAAAGCGGTGTTCATGGCGACGGTCGAGCTGCCTAGCTGGCTTGCGGCCGAGGAGCGATACGAGCCCACGGGCGCTCGTCATCGCGTGATGCAAAAGAACGTCCTGCACCTGGCGAGCCTGCTTGAGCGGGTTCGCCTGGGCGGTGGCGCGCACAAGGGCGGGTCGATGGTCGACCGCGCCCTTTCTTGCGTTTCGGCTCCGGTGCGTTTGCTCGGCATGTTTGTCTGCGTCCTGTGCGTGTGTCTGACGCAGAGCCCGCTGTACCTCATGTTGATGGCGGCTATCGCGCTGGTGTCCGTTGCCGTGCGCCCTGCACGCGGGCTGCGCGCGACCTTTGTGCCGGCGCTCGGTGCCGCGGGGTTTGCCGTGGTTCTGGCGCTGCCCGCCTTGCTGCTGGACGCTTCTGCCGCGGGCGCCATGCTCAAGATTGCGCTCAAGACCTTCATCAATGTGTCGCTGGTGCTGGGCGTTTCGTGGACCCTCACGTGGAGCCGCATGTCGGCGGCGCTCAAGATGCTGCATCTACCCGACGAAGTTATCTTTACGTTTGATATGGCGCTCAAGCATATCGAGGTGCTGGGTCGCACGGCGCACAATCTGTGCGAATCGGTCATGCTGCGCAGCGTTGGCCGTGCGCCTGAGGGATTTTCGCGTACCGATTCGATCGCGGGTATCATGGGCATGACCTTTATCAAGGCGATGGAATGCAGCCGCGCGATGGACGAGGCTATGCTTTGCCGCGGCTTTGCCGGTGCGTATCCGGCGCCCGCGCGGAGCGGCTTTGGCTGGCGCGATGCGGTCTATGCGGCCGGTGTGGCGCTGCTCGCAGTGTTGTGCGCCGTGCTGTAGGCGCTGCTGGTTCCGGCTGGGGATGCAAATAGGGAAGGGCGACGTTTTGACGATCGATATGAATAGTGCGGCGGTCACGAACGGTGCGGGTGGCGCCGAGGTCGCGCCGCTCATCGAGCTGCGCGACGTGGTGTTCTCCTATGCGGGGCATACGGTTGTCGATGGTGTGTCGTTGCAGGTCGATCGCGGGGAGCTCGTTGCGCTGCTCGGCCCCAACGGCTGCGGTAAGACGACGATTATGCGCCTTATTAACGGCCTTGAACTCGCAGACGCAGGGGCATACCTGTTCGACGGGCACGTGATCGATGCGGCGTTTCTAAAGGATTCCGCGGCCGCTCAGCGTTTTCATCAGCGCGTGGGCTTTGTGTTCCAGAACGCCGATGCGCAGCTCTTTTGCGCTACGGTGGGCGAGGAAGTTGCTTTTGGTCCTGCGCAGATGGGGCTGCCGGCAGACGAACTCGAGCGCCGCGTGCGCGATGCCATGGGGCTGTTCCAGGTTGCCGACCTTGCCGACGCCTCTCCCTATCAGCTCTCGGGCGGGCAAAAGAAGCGCGTTGCGCTGGCTGCGGTAGTGTCGATGAACCCGGATATCCTTGTCCTCGACGAGCCTACCAATGGGCTCGACGAGGATTCATGCGACATTGTGGTCAACTTTCTACTGGCCTATGTTGCTGCCGGTAAGACAGTCTTGATGAGCACGCATCACCAGGATTTGGTGCGACGCCTGGGTGCCCGTGCAATCTATATCGATCGATATCACCATGTGGTCGAGGCGCCTTCGCCGTCGTATGGAACCGAAAGCGGTGCTACGGACTAGTTGCTGCGCAGAGCGTGCGTAGCCGCCCGCGCGGCTTTGCCGTGATGGTATAGTTATCCAGGTTTTTTATGGGGGTGGCTATGCCAAGCTGGAACATTCATATCGCTCAGACGGAGCGTTTGCTGGAGCGCACCGGTGCGCTTGCCAAGAGTGTGCGCGACCGCAATGCCTTTTTGTTTGGCTGCGTGGTTCCGGATATCTTCGTGGGCTATATGGTCCCTGGCATCGCCGATCCCATCCCGTACCGCATTACGCACTTTGCCAAGCCTGAGCCCATCCCTAAGCCTCGTGAGCATGAGTTCTGGGATACCTATGTGGCACCGTTGCTTAAAAGTTCGCCCACCGGTGCGCCGGCCGCGGCGACCTCGATTATCGAGGAACGCGAGCGACTGAATCGCGTACACTATCCCCAGCGCTACAAGGATGCCGAGCCGGTTGTCGGCCCTGGCGCCTGTGAGTTCTCGCTTGCGTCCGAGGATGTGGCGCAGTCGCTGCTCGATTTGACGCTGGGTGTCTGGTCGCATCTGGTGGCCGATACCGTATGGAATACGCGCGTGAATCAGTACCTGGAGGCGCACGGCGGCAAGCCGTGTGAGGAGTTCCGCATTAAAAAGCAAGGCGACTTTGACTGGTTTGGCAAGACGCTCGGCATTGTTTCGATTCCGCGCGCGACCGATCGCCTGTATACTGCGGCGACGCGTTTTGGGCAGTATCCCATCCATAAAGAATATGTGCTCAAGACCATCGGCGTTATGCACGAGATTGTACGCGAAAACCCCGGCGAGCCCGATCATCCGCCGTATCGCCTGCTAACCGAGGAGTTTTTCGATGCAACGTTTACCGAGGTCATCGAGCTGACCGAGGCAGGATTTGCGGCTCGCGTTGCTGCTTCTGACGTTCCCGCAGTCCCCCTGATCGCTAGCTGCTAGCCGGCCGGCTTAACGGTGAACAGTTCAACCCAATCGACCAACAGCTCCCGTCGCAGGGCATTTTCAGCGGTACGTTCCTGATCGGTCTTTGGGATGTAGGGGAGCCCCGCCTTTTTATGAATGAGCTCGGCGATGTTGTTAAAGCTCTTCTTGTCCTTGATCTGGTCGTAGGTAATTTGTATGACATCGTAGCCCATGCTGGTGAGCGCGGTGGTGCGCTCGGCATCGGAGAGACTTGCGGCTTCGCTGTCATGGGCGGAGCGGCCTTGGCATTCCAAAATGACGCCCATGCTGTCGGTGTTGCTCTCTATGAGGATATCGGCGTAGCAGCAGGTTTTGTCATGCAGTGAGCGCGCGGCGTCGCTGAGTGGGATGCGCACGTTGTTTGTGATGTTGATGTCCATGCCGCCTTCGTTGCGGGGGAGCGAGACAAGCATGGAGGTCTGTACTTCGAAGGGCGAGGCGGTCTGCCCCGTCATGTGCTCGGCCGCCCAGCGCAGTTGTTTAACGCCGCGCAGGCCTGCGGCCTGCTTGGCGAACGCAGCGATATCTGCCACGCTGAGGAGCGGTGGGCGCTTCCATAAATTGGTGCCATTGCCCTTGGTGTCGACAACGCGTTTCCAACCACAGTCGGGCGGAATGAGCATAAGCGAAATTGCTTCATCAAGCTGCTGTTGCGCACGTTTGCAGGGCTTAGACACCGCAAAGGAGCCGCACATCTCGTAACAGGCCATAAGTAACTGGTTACGTGAGACTTGCGTGGCAAGGTTGAGCAGCGTAAACTCGGGCGACGTGACATCAAATCCATGTTCAGTCTGCCTAAACGACCCAGGAGGCGGCTCTTGGGTCAGGAGGTGCGATTTAAACAGGCTTCGCGACCCGGATTGTGCCCGAGTGAATACTAGCCTGTGAAGCGGTGTGTGAAGCAGGTCTTTTACAACTGCATGACTTCCGAGGCCGCAACATCTGCGATCCATATTGCCAAGGCTAATGGCGGGGTAAAGGCCTAATACCTGCGGCGGGATACGGTGATAGTAAAAAGCGGATTGACCGCATAACGTCAGGTCCATGACGTCCTCCAGGTCGAAATGTGCTTTTGGACCGTGCGATGCCAGCGTCAATTCGGAAGTATGCGGCAAAATCTGAATCCTGTGAGCAGACCTGGCTTTTGAGGCTAGTTTATCAGGCATTTTGTTGCGAAAAAACGGGGTGTGCTCGGAGGTCTTAGAATTTGCCGCATACTTCCGAAATACAGGTCGATCTGGCTCTTGCTAAAACGATTTAGCAGCGTCGATTAAGGTGTGGGTTTGCCGCCGGGCGAACATTTTTAGCGCTTGGGGCTTTATTTATTGGGCCTCGAAGGGTGGATTTCGCGTTTTTGGTAAAGAAATGCGTGCGTGTTTTGCCGTGGGGCGGCATTGGCACAGAAAAAGGGCCCGGAAGGCTTTGCCTTCCGGGCCCTTTGCAATGCAAGCGTGCTTGCAAGTGCGATTTAGCGCACCTGAGCGACGTAAGCGACGTTGGTCGAGGAGACCTTGTCCTCGAGCTGAACACTCATGCGGGGATCGCCGGCGGTAGCGACGGTCAGATCGCCGGCCTCGACGTAGCCGAGCTCCTTAGCGGTCTCGATCGCCTTGACGATCGTGCCGTTGACGGTGCCCTGGGTAATCTCGGCCTGGTGCGGGATAACGCCCCAGTACATGATCATCTGCTGGACGGCCCACTCGTGGCGGGAGAACGCGCAGATCGGCATGTTGGGACGGAAGTGCGAGATCAGGCGTGCGGTACGACCGGTGGTCGTCGGCACGGTGATGCACTTGGCGCCAACGGTGGTGGCCATGTTCACAGCGGACATACCCACAACGTTGTTGACGACGCGGGTGCCGTGAGCGTCGGCCGGAACCTCGAGCGGAGCGTGGGCCGGGAGGTACTTCTCGGTCTCGAGAGCAATGCTGGCCTGCATCTTAACGGCCTCGACCGGGTACTTACCGGCAGCGGACTCGCCAGAGAGCATAACGGCGTCGGTGCCGTCGTAGATGGCGTTAGCAACGTCGGCAACCTCGGCGCGCGTCGGGCGCGGGTTCTGCTGCATGGAGTCGAGCATCTGCGTAGCGGTGATAACGGGCTTGTAGGCCGCGTTGCACTTGGCGATGATCTCCTTCTGGATGTGCGGAACGAGCTCGGGCTTGATCTCGATACCCAGGTCGCCACGGGCGACCATGATGCCGTCGGAAGCCTCGAGGATCTCGTCGAAGTTCTCGACGCCCAGGGCGCACTCGATCTTCGGGAAGATCGTCACGTGCTCGCCACCGTTCTCGCGGCAAAGCTTGCGGATGCCGCGGACGGACTCGCCGTCACGGATGAAGGAAGCGGCGATGTAGTCGATGTTCTCGGTCAGGCCAAAGAGGATGTCCTGACGATCGCGCTCGGTGATGGCGGGCAGCGAGATGTTGACGTTGGGCATGTTGACGCCCTTGCGCTCGCCGATCAGGCCGTCGTTCTTAACGACGCAGGTCATGTCCTGGCCGCTGACGGACTCGACCTCGAGGGCAACCAGGCCGTCATCGATCAGGATGAGGGAGCCCTTCTCGACCTCGGAAGGCAGAGCCAGGTAGTCGAGGGAGATGTGCTCAGCGGTGCCGTGGAAATCCTCGGACGTGGGCTGAGCGGTGACGACGATCTTATCGCCGGTCTTGACGGCAACCTTCTTGCCGTCGACCAGAAGGCCGGTGCGGACCTCGGGGCCCTTGGTGTCGAGCAGGATGCCGACAGGCAGACCGAGCTCCTTGGAAATACGGCGGACGCGCTCGATGCGACCGTGGTGCTCGTCGTAGGAGCCGTGCGAGAAGTTAAAACGGGCGACGTTCATGCCCGCCTTGATCATCTCGCGGATGGTCTCGTCGCTATCGCAGGCGGGACCCATGGTGCATACAATCTTAGTGCGCTTGTACATTCAGACCTCCATCTGACATCGTCTTGCGCTGATAGATAAACCATAAGAAATAAAACCGAGATGATTATAACGAAATGCCGACCGAATACCCCAAAAAATCGACCGTATGCCGAAATGGAAGTTCATTTTTTGCGGGAAAAACGGTATATGAAAAATCTTTACCAACCACTCCAACCGCTGCTATCTGGGAGATATGTCAGTTTGGCGATGTGCCGAAGAAAAAACGTTTTACCAATGTTGAGCATCACACGGTCTGCACCGTTGCGTGCGGACCATATTTCCAAACCGATTGTTTTGGCTAGACGCGTCGCTTTGGGGTACCATAGCTCCACTATCAACTGCCGCTCAGCACGGCAGCCTTGATGAGCCCTTGCCCTTCTCCTGGGAATTATGATCGGGCATCAATCTGCTGAGTGGCCCGAATCCCAGGAGGGGACTCTATATGCAAAAGGAATACCTGTCCGCCGCGGCGGAGGTGCTCAGCGACCAAGGTGTCGATGAGAACCTCGGCCTGAGCAACGACGAGGCGTCTTCGCGCCTCGCCAAGACAGGCCCTAACAAGCTCGAGGAAGCCGAGAAGACACCGCTGTGGAAGCGTTTCTTTGAGCAGATGGCCGACCCCATGGTCATCATGCTGATCGTTGCCGCCGTCATCAGTGCGCTCACGGGCATGGTCAAGGGCGAGCCCGACTTTGCCGATGTTGCCATCATCATGTTCGTCGTTATCGTCAACTCGGTGCTGGGCGTGGTCCAGGAAGCCAAGAGCGAGGAGGCCCTCGAGGCCCTGCAGGAGATGAGTGCGGCGCAGTCCAAGGTGCTGCGCGACGGCAAGCTCGTGCACCTGCCGAGCGCCGAGCTCGTGCCCGGCGACGTGATCATGCTCGAGGCGGGCGACTCCGTCCCGGCCGACTGCCGCGTGCTCGAGAGCGCCACGATGAAGATCGAAGAGGCCGCGCTCACCGGCGAGTCCGTGCCCGTAGAGAAGCACGCCAACGTGATCGAGCTCGCTGCGGGCACCGATGACGTGCCGCTCGGCGACCGTAAGAACATGTGCTATATGGGCTCCACCGTCGTGTACGGCCGTGGTCGCGCCGTCGTGGTCGGCACCGGCATGAACACCGAGATGGGCAAGATCGCCGGCGCCCTGGCCGAGGCCAAGGAAGAGCTCACGCCGTTGCAAGTGAAGCTCGCCGAGCTCAGCCGCATCCTTACCATTATGGTTATCGTCATCTGCGTCGTCATCTTTGGCGTTGATATCATCCGCCACGGCGTGGGCAACGTTCTTACCGACCCGACCGCCCTGCTCGATACCTTTATGGTCGCCGTCTCGCTCGCCGTCGCTGCCATCCCCGAGGGCCTGGTCGCCGTCGTGACCATCGTCCTTTCGCTTGGCGTGACCAAGATGGCCAAGCGCCAGGCGATTATCCGCAAGCTCTCTGCCGTCGAGACCCTTGGCTGCACGCAGACCATCTGCTCCGACAAGACCGGTACCCTTACCCAAAACAAGATGACCGTCGTCAAGCACGAGCTCGCTGCGCCCAAGGAGAAGTTCCTGGCCGGCATGGCGCTGTGCTCCGATGCTCAGTGGGACGAGGAGCTGGGCGAGGCCGTGGGCGAGCCGACTGAGTGCGCGCTCGTCAACGACGCCGGCAAGGCGGGCCTCACTGGCCTGACTGCCGAGCATCCGCGCGTGGGCGAGGCCCCGTTTGACTCGGGCCGCAAGATGATGTCCGTGGTCGTCGAGACCCTTGACGGCGAGTACGAGCAGTACACCAAGGGTGCGCCCGACGTGGTGATCGGCCTGTGCACCCATATCTACGAGGGCGAAAAGGTCGTCCCGCTGACCGAGGAGCGTCGCGCCGAGCTCGTGGCCGCCAACAAGGCCATGGCCGACGAGGCTCTGCGCGTGCTGGCGCTGGCAAGCCGCACCTACACCGAGGTCCCGAGCGACTGCAGCCCCGCTGCGCTCGAGCACGACCTGGTCTTCTGCGGCCTGTCCGGCATGATTGACCCGGTTCGTCCCGAGGTGGCCGAAGCCATCCGCGAGGCCCACGACGCTGGCATTCGCACCGTCATGATCACGGGCGACCACATCGACACCGCCGTGGCCATCGCCAAGCAGCTGGGTATCGTCGCCGATCGCAGCCAGGCAATCACGGGCGCCGACCTCGACCGCATGAGCGACGAGGAGCTCGACGCGCACATCGAGGACTACGGCGTGTACGCCCGCGTCCAGCCCGAGCACAAGACCCGCATCGTCGAGGCTTGGAAGTCGCGCGACCAGATCGTGGCCATGACGGGCGACGGCGTCAACGACGCCCCGTCCATCAAGCGCGCCGACATCGGCGTGGGCATGGGCATCACCGGTACCGATGTCACCAAGAACGTCGCCGACATGGTGCTTGCCGACGACAACTTCGCCACCATCATCGGTGCCTGCGAAGAGGGCCGTCGCATCTACGACAACATCCGCAAGGTCATCCAGTTCCTGCTTTCGGCCAACCTTGCCGAGGTCTTCTCGGTGTTTATCGCCACGCTCATCGGCTTTACCATCTTCCAGCCGGTGCAGCTGCTGTGGGTGAACCTGGTTACCGACTGTTTCCCCGCGCTCGCGCTGGGCATGGAGGACGCCGAGGGCGACATTATGAAGCGCAAGCCGCGCAACGCCAAGGACGGTGTCTTTGCCGGCAATATGGGTCTGGACTGCGTGGTCCAGGGTCTGATCATCACCGTGCTGGTGCTGGCGAGCTTCTTTGTGGGCGTGTACTTTGACATGGGCTACATCCACATCGCCGATATGATCGCCGGCAATGCCGACGAGGAAGGTGTGATGATGGCGTTCATCACGCTCAACATGGTCGAGATTTTCCACTGCTTCAATATGCGCAGCCGTCGTGCGTCGCTGTTCACCATGAAGAAGCAGAACAAGTGGCTGTGGGCTTCCGCTGCGCTGGCGCTGGTGCTGACGGTGATCGTGACCGTACAGCCGACGCTTGCCGAGATGTTCTTTGGCCCTGTGACGCTTGAGCTCAAGGGCGTTCTTGCCGCGCTGGGCCTGGCCTTCCTGATCATTCCGCTGATGGAGATCTACAAGGCGATCATGCGCGCGGTCGAGAAGGAGTAAGTTAACCTGTCCGGGCCCGCCCCTGCGTGTTTTCTTCTTCGCTGGTCCTCGCGCTTCGCGCTGCGGGATCGCTCAGAAGAAAACACTCCCGGGGTGGGCCCTACGGTATCCTTGCTGGCTTTACTCCCGCGCGGATGAAAAAGGGCTGAGGGAAAGAAGGTGAGCGGCCGAGCAATTGCTCGGCCGCTCGTTTTGAATAAAGGATGTGCCCTTAGGAAACCCCTCCCGGCGGGCGGGCCTTCGGATAACCTCTCGGGACCATAAGCTGAGGGAAAGTGTGTGAGCTGGTCGGGCTTTGCCCGGCCAGCTCTTTTTGATTACGGGCTTTAGCCTGTGCGGGGCGCGCAGCGCGCCGCATCAGAAACCACCCGC
>ENA-ORSR01001798-ORSR01001798.1-human-gut-metagenome-genome-assembly--contig:-NODE-1798-length-13680-cov-5.918459_pt1 | contig 13680 bp, 8 predicted proteins | sample MGYA00241901_ERZ509166 | MGnify/ENA primary metagenome ERZ509166 (study PRJEB26280, sample SAMEA2338860) | human gut metagenome | biome: human gut; feature: human-associated habitat; material: faeces... | reverse complement strand
TCTTCCCGGTCGCGAGCGCCATCCCGCACGCCCGCTCGAGCCTCGCCGGGGTGTAGCGCCTGGACAGCCTGAGCACGGCGAGCGCGGCGTTGAAGCCCTGCTCGTCGAACTCGTAGCAGGCGAACACCCTGTCCACCAGCTCGGAGCAGGAGGGCCCGACCCTCGAGGCCCAGGCGCGGATGCGCGGCGCGTCCCAGTCCGACCACGCCCTGCCCTCGGGCATGTCCGAGCCGCGCGTGGAGTAGCGGTTCCTCGCGTAGGACGGGAACCTGGGGTGCGTGGCCACGCGCTCGCCGCCGGAGAAGACCTCCACCTTGCCCTCGGTGACGCGCAGGTCGACCGTCGAGCCGACGAGCAGGTGGCTCACCGAGTAGTAGTTGCGGGCGTACGCGACGTGGCAGTTGGCCTGGACCTTGCGGCCGTAGACCCACTCGCACACCTCGAAGGGCTCGGCCGGTAGGGGCCTCAGCAGCGGGCGCTCGACCTCCTCGAACACCTCGCGCCTCGAGCCCTCGCGCTTGGCGAACGGCGCGTCGTTGTGCTCCGCAACCCTCCGGGCGACGGCGGCGCGGAGGGCCGCCATGTCGGTGAACACCTCGTCGCGAAGCGCCGCTATCACGTAGGTCGCGGCGGCCCAGACCTCGTTCTCGGCGCTCGGCTTGTCGCGGGGCCTCCTGACCCTCGCCGGGATCACGGCGGAGCCGTAGTGCGCGGCGAGCTCCTCGTAGGCCGCGTTCAGGACCGGCTCCCCGGCCCTGGGGTGGGCGGTGACGCCGGTCCTCAGGTTGTCGGGGACGATGCAGGGCGTCGCGCCTCCCAGGAAGGAGAAGGCGTGCACGTGGCACAGCAGCCATGTATCCTGCTTCATGTCGAGCGTCGGCTCGACGTAGCTGTACCGGCTGAACGGGAGGCAGGCCACGAACAGGTACACCTTCCTGACCTCGCCGGTCGCGGGGTCCACGAGCCGCATCGTGGGCCCCGACCAGTCGACCTCCATGTTCCTGCCCGCCTTGTGCCCGACGCGGCTCACCACGTTGCGCGACACCGTGTACTGGCGGTAGCGCTTGCAGAACCTGTCGTAGGACATCGACGGCGCGCCGGCCTCCGCGCACCCGTCGGCATACTCCGCGTGCAGGAGCTTGAGCGTGACGCCGGTCCTCGCGAGCTCGCGGTGGACGCGTGCCCAGTCGGGGTCGGCGTGCACCGGCCCGGCGTCGCCCCTGCCGGGGAACAGCAGCGCGTAGGCGGCCTCCTCGGACATCCCCTCGACGTCCTCCCAGGAGACGCCCCGCTCCCTCGCGGCTTCCAGCACGTCCTGGACGCTGTGCTTCGAGACGTGGGCGGTGCGGGCGATCGCGTTCTGCGAAAGCCCGTTCACCGACCTCAGCCTCAGGACCTCCCTGGCCCTGATCCTTCTCGCCATGTGGAACCTCCTCGTTCTCTGGACTGCATGGCAGCCCGAGCGTAACGGGGATGCGCGGGAAGGCATTTAATGGCGGTGCCGAACGGCAATATTCGGTCGGGTGGGCGGCGGTGCTGATTCGCAATATAGGTGGTGTCGAAAGGGCCTAGGACTCACCATAACCATCACTATGCCAGAACAAATTTTCGCTCGGCGAATTGCCCCAGAAAAAGCCAATGTGGCTATCGTCCGCATATGAGTTGTAAGGATTGAAGAACACAATGTCCCCCTTACGAGCCAAACCACTACGCAGTAACTCATCAATAGAGTTGAAATAAGTCACGTTCGCGCACGTATCGATAGCGTAGCCGTACCAACGATAAGCGTTTACGCAGCCGCCCCTTCCGGGACCTCCACTCCAAGGGGAATGGCTCTGCTCGGCAGCAATGGGTGCTAAATTACCGCCCGCCTTCATATATGCGTGCGATACAAATCCACCGCAGTTCATACCGGTATACCCATCCCAGCGAGGATCACCCTTTGGATACATGCATGTTTCTTGGCTAAGATGCGTATCGTAGCGTGTTCCACGGTAATAGCCGTCGTTTTCGTGGCTCATAAGCCAATTGACCAGACTGGACCTATTGACCCCCAAAACAGAACCAGACGTATTCAACCATGCACCGCTTGCATTGAAGTAGTAGTCGACGCCATCGATTTTCAGCCACCCGTTAGCAAACATAGCGCCCGAAGGCTGAAGCCAGTACCACGTGCCGCGGTCATTGAGCCATCCAGTCTTCATCTTGTACGTGGAAGGATCCATCCAATACCACGCACCGTTAACATATTGCCAACCAGACTTAAGGACACCATTGGAAGATGCGTAGTACCAAGTATTGCCGCTTTCGTCAGAAGTGTCTTTCGACATAATCCAACCAGATGCTACATTGACGGCGCCGTTTGCATCCGCATAGAAAACCGCGTCTCCAATATGAATCACACCTGGCAATGAAGACGAGTCGGTACGATCAGCGACTACGGGAGGTCCATCAGATGAAGTAGGCAACGGCTCGCTCAGTGCTCCAGACGAATTCGCCCATGCCATACCGCTACCCAAGTTGATCCAACAGGAAGAAGCCATCGCACCGGAATCATAGGAAAAGTAACGCGTACAGCCCACAGTGTATTCGTCAGTACACATTGCACCAGACACATCGTCAAGGTAATACCAGTCGTTTCCGGTTTTTATCCATCGGCCTCGTTGAATAGCTCCGCTTGATGCGGCGTAATACCAAGTGCCATCAGCAAGTGCCCAGCCTGTTGCCATGGCACCAGAGCTCGTAAGGATATAGGAGGATGTGCCCACTTGCACAAAGCCCGTGAGCATAATATGGCTTCCTGGATCCAGGTAATACCAAGAATTCCCCAGAAGCAATCAGCCTCCATGCAGCAAGCCGTTGGAGTCAGCGTAATACCAGTTATTGTCAACAAGTGCCCACTGAGAGGAGAGCATAGCTCCCGATCCGTTAAAGATATAAGGGGTTCCATTGCATGCATTCAGCCCGGTTGCCATAGAACCGTCCGCAGGATCAAGCCAGTACCAACGGCCCCCATCCGAGAGCCAGCCCTTTACCAGGGCGCCAGAGCCGGAGAAATAACGCCAGACAGAAGCAGGGCCAGTAGTATCAAAATACCAACCAACACGCATTGTGCCCGAAGAGGAGAATCCATACGTCGTCCCCCCGATCTGGACCAATCCATCCTGAGCCATTCGACCTTGGTCGTCGAACCAGTACCAGCTACCGTTTATATATCTCCAAGAAGAAACAGCGATTGTTCCGTCGGACAAACCCCAGCGCCAAAAACCAGCCCCTTCCTCGGGTGATATCCATCCCTGATGCCAAGTAATTTGGTCCGAAACCTCAGAAGAAGCCCCTTTATCCACCTGAGAGTTCTGCTCGACGGCAAAGGTCGATTCGCACTGAGCATCAACACCCGAATCGACAGAAGCAATAACAACGGCAAACGCAGTGTCCTCATTATAGTTAGTCAAATCAAGGGCGTATGACGTCGAGGGCGAGCCCAATAAGAGCCCAATAGAAATAATGCCCAAAAAAGCCAGCGCCCCGAACGACCATTTCTTCATAGCAGCATAGTATCCAATCACGCAGTGGCCCCGTCGCCTCAGGGCAACGGGGCCTAAATCAAAACTAGCTCATTATTTGCTAGCCAATTTACCGGCAGTTTTTACACTTTCGTGAAGCACCACGCCTCTGGGCCTCCTGAATAGTAATCCGTGAATAGCCCCTTGCGTCCTTGCCAACGGTACGGCACTTCTGCGTATGGTAGACCTCGCTACCGTTCTTATACCAAACTAGACCGTAGCCCGGAATCCACTTGCCGTCCTCGCCGACATAGTCGGAGCCAACCCAGGTGTTCGTGGCCATAGCACCGGAGGACTGGAGATAGTAGTCGCCAACCCAGGCATCGTGGGCCATAGCGCCAGAACCGCTAAAGTAGTACCAGGCGCCGCCGATCTGACGCCAGCCGGTGGCCATCGCGCCGGAGGCGTTAGCGTAATACCACGTCCCCGAATCGTCGACCCATCCGGTCAACATAACACCGTACTCGTTGAAATAGTACCAAGTTCCACCGATATTTTGCCAACCAGTCAACAACTCGCCGTTGGAAGTCGCATAGAGCCACTTTCCATAGATGGAGTCATAGATCCAGCCGCCATGCTGCATGCGGCCATCGGCGTTGGCGCCAGGGGTGTTCAGGAAGTAGTTCTTGCCGTCAATTTGAACTCGGCCGTATGCCATATCATGGCTTTCGGGGTAGAAGTAGTACTTGTCCCCACCGATAGACTGCCAGCCCGAAACTGCGGTCCCGTCAGCGCCAAAATAGTACCAGACAGCTTCGTAATCGTTATGCCACTGGTTCGTGACCATGGCGCCGGTCTTGGGATCGAAATAGCGAAGGTTGCCGTCCTCGCACCGAACGAGTCCGGTCTGCATTAAGCCATCTTTGTTGAAATAGTATGTACCTGCGGGACGTGATGTAACTCCAGAAGGATCAGGCCTCGAGGCGCTCTGATTAATAGAGTTTAAGCCTACTAGAAAATCTCTGTGAGCAGTCCCTCCGGCATTGCACTCAACGCTATACCGCGTGAGAGGGCGCGACATCGTTTCATTTTGAGTGCCGTTCCAACCGTCATATCCCCAGTAAGAAATCGGACGGTTATCGCCAACGCACCATTCCGTGGGCTCGTCTACCGAAGCGCTACCCCCTCCAACACCGCCAATAAGGCCTGCTTTTGCGGTTAATGGAGCGCAGGTAAGGCAGGCAGTTGCAAATGCGGCCAACCCGAAAGCCTTTAGTCCGCGCCATTTCCTTCGAACGGGTTTCCTTCGAACGTCTTTCATAGAACATCCTTTCCACGAATCCGGCGGAATCTATATGCTATTTTTAAACTAACAACTTGTGAATTCAAGCGTTTCCAAGTCTGAAACCGAAATATATAGTCGACTAACCCCGTTCGCATCCACATTCAACGTAAGTCGTGCCCCCGCCCTCACCCGGGACAAGAGGGCCCGCCCAGCAAAACGCACAGGCAAGCCACAGCAACTAAACAGAATGTAATGACGACGACGGTCCTACAAGACAACAGACATGACCGCTTCGATATGCACGGGGAGCCAATAAACCACATCGAAAAATACCTGGTGACAGCACTTATCGTCAACGATTAAAAATTAAGCCTAACTCAGACTTACAGCAGATTGAGCGCCCACGGGGCAGTCCGCGCAATGCCAACGCGATGCCGCACCAACCGATTGCGACACCGCCGCCAACTCGGGTCTATCTATATTATTTCCAGCAATCAATCGGCATGCACTGCCAGCCTCTCGTCTACACTTCACGCTTTCCTAGGATATTCGCTACCATACGCTTGCACGCGCGAAGGAGCCCAGACCTCACAACGTCGTAATCAAACATGAGCCTTCTGCACGCACAGGCGCTGGGAGCCTCGCTAACAATTGCCGCGCGCACTATGGCGGCAACAGAAGGAGCGCATTTCGCTAGCGCGGCGTCGCTGCCTACAGCGGAATCGGCGAGCACCGCCGCTACGGCAGCGAACACCTTCCCACAGTCCGTACCCAGCAACCTGATCGCGTCGTACAACACCAAATCGCACAGGAAGTATGCCAGGTCATCAACATGCTGTGCGTCAAGGCCATCGCGATGCCAGTCGGCCAACACTGCAGAATAAATCTTTACATGCTCGAGCAAGCGCGTCTCATCGTCGTAGCGCATGGTGTCCATGAGCGAGCCCTTGCGCGCCACGCGGTAGTCATACAGTTTGTTCGAAATAAGCGTTGTTTTTCGTGAACGACCATATATCGCCATTTCGAAAACTTGATCTTCACCATAGATGATAGATTCATCGAACTGAATAGCGTTATTCGCCAGAAAATCGCGTCTGCAGGCAGTCCGCCACACAAAGGGACGAGAGTCCTCTTTAAACAATAATTCGAAACTATATCCATGAAAAGAAACATCCCGTGGACTCAAAACCCGGTTAAGCCACGGATACCCCGCCTCCAGCGGATACGGGTTGGCGCCAAAGGTCAAAACGTCGCAGTCTTCACGCTCAAAGGCACCGACGATCACACGGCACGCGTCGGGCGTAAAGCGGTCGTCGGAATCCAAAAACGCGACGATGGGCGCCGTGGACGCAGCGATGCCCGCATTGCGCGCACTCGACAGGCCGCCGTTCTCCTTATCGACCAGCGTAAAACGCGCGTCCTTTTCGCAGTAGGCAACCGCGATGTCGCGCGAGCCATCCGGCGAGCCATCGTTGACCAGCACGCCCTCCCAATCGGGCATATCCTGCGCAAGCAGGGAGTCCAGGCACCATGCCAGGCACTCCTCCACCTTATAGACGGGGACGACAACGGAAATCTTAGGGGTAGTCATGGTCATGCGCTCCTACTGTGCCGACGGCACGTCGTCGGGATGCGGGTTATCGCCGTAGGTGCGCTGATACGTCAGCACGCGCCAGACCAGCGGCAGGCCGCCGATCTTAAAGTAGTGCTTAAACGTATTGAGCTTGCCCGGCTTCTTAAAGTCAAAACGCGAATCAATGTAAGCACGGGGCGACTTGACCATCAGGCGCAAGTCGGTCTCGCCGCGCGGGTCGAACAGCGACAGGTCAAAGCGACCGGCACCCCAATCGTCCTTGAGCTCGGGCGAGGCCTTTTCCCAAAACTGCTCACGCAGCTCGTCGACCAGGCGCTCGTCATTCCAGCGATACGTATCGACCTTCATGCGCATTAAAATACCTTGGAGCTGAGCCTTGAGCTCAGGTCGCTCATCCAAAAAGCGCTGCATCTCAGCGTATTCGTCACACACGCAAAACACCTTGTTGGGCGAATTAACGGAGCTCTTCTCGTTATCCTGGCGATAGCAAAGGATTGGGTCCGCAATAAAGGCAGCCCGCTGAGCGCACGCCCAAACTTTGAAGTTAAAACCCGCATCCTGATACGAGGCACCCGGCGTGGGAAGGAACCGAATCTGATTGTCGTTAAGGAACGTCCGTCGATAGATGGCCGACCAAATGGAAGGTTTGCGGTAGAAGATCCCCGGACGATCGACGGGGCGATACGCCGCGCCTGTCATGTGCTCGTCAATAATCCCAAACAGCTCACGGCGCTCGCTGGGCGTGGACCAATACAGGTAAAAGTCGCCCTTTACCACATCGGCATGTTCAGCATCGGCCTTGGCGACCAGCTTTTGGAGCGAATCCTCAAACATAAAGTCGTCGGACTCAAGGATGCCCACGTACTCACCGCGCGCCATCTCCAGGCCGCGGTTCATCGAGTCGCCGTAGCCGCTGTTGGCTTTGTCGATCATCTTTACACGGGGGTCGCGCTCCATGTACTCGCGAATGATATCCGGCGAGCTATCGGTGGAACCGTCGTTGATACAGATGATCTCGATGTCCTTAAGCGTCTGCGCCACGGCGGAATCGAGGCACTCGCGCAGGTAGCGTTCAACATTGCAAATGGGGACAAGCAGCGAAACTTTAGGGGTATCAGAGTTCTGCAAGAAAACCTCCTGTTGAATAGCGTGTAACAGGGCTATTTTAGCAGTCGAATTGCGGCGGGCGGCAGCGCTTGGAATTAGATAAAGCGCTCCAGGCAGGCTTTGAGACCGCGAGTCGAAAGATAGAACAGCGCGGCGTCTGCCATCGAAACGCCCGAGGTCGCCGCAACGAGCTTGTGGGCAACACGGTGAACGGCGCCCTTAGCAGGCATATCCGCCCACTCAGTTCCCAAAAACATCGTGAGGTCCATGTTGACGCGAGCCGCCACGCGATGGAAGTCATCGGAATCCAAGCGCGCCAAATCAAACACGATAAGGTCCAAGAACCAGGTGATCAGCTCACCGGGACACAGGTCCAAAAGACCGTAGGCCGCCCAGTCCTCCAAGACCTCCTCGAGCATCCTCATGTGGGCGTCAAGCTTTTTGGCGCGAGCCTCGGCACTGTTGAACTCGTGCGTCGCCGATTCGCTCTCCATCACGTAGTGGTAGAACTTGTCCGGCATGACGACGGTCTTGCGGGCAAGCACATAAGCCGCAAATTGAAAGACGACGTCCTCGCCCAAAGCCAAACCGGGGGCGAAGCGAATGCCTTCGCGATTGAGCAGCTCACGCGAAAAAGCCGCACGGCAGGCATAGGGCTGCGCATTCGAATGGAACAGCAGTTGGGGATCACGGGCGCCGAAGGTACCGGCTTTGGGGCTCATGAGCTGCTGGACGCGTTTGGGGGCAGCATCGGCAGGTTCACAAACGCCGCCAAAAACGGCGGCCTCGACATCTGCAGACTCCATGGCATGCAGTACGCGCTCGACCGTCTGGGCATCGATGTAATCGTCGGCGTCCACAAAAAAGACGGTCTCGCCCTCGGCGGCATCGATACCGGCATTTCGAGCACACGAGACGCCCGCGTTTTCCTGGTCAATCACCAGTACGCGACCGTCGGTCTGCGCGATCCGGCGCAACACGTTTAACGAATCATCGGTCGAACCGTCGTTGACGCAGACAACCTGAATCGAGCGCTCGGACTGGGCCAACAGCGAATCGAGGCATCGCTGAATGGAGAGCGCAGAGTTGTAAACGGGGATGACAATGGTAGCTTTAGGACACGAGGCTTCTCCCATGCCGGCCTACCCCCTCAGCGATTCGATGAGGAAGGCAGCAACCACGCCTGGGCCTCCAACCGAGGCGTAATACTTAGCACGCCCCAAGGCACCATCCGTCGCAAAACTCGGATGCTCGTCAACCCAGCCCTCAGGATCTTTGAGGATGGCAGCGAGATTCGCGCGCTTCCACGGCTTGAGGTCGTCAAGCGAAAACTCCCCCGCGTCCAAGGCCGCCTGAAATTCCTTGGCCATCTGCACCAGGAACTCCTTATAGAACTTAGGCGCCAGGCGCACGTAGTTCCACATATACGAATCGTACTTAATGAGCTGATTGAACTTGAGCATGCGCGCGACATCGCCGCTTGCGTGGTCGCGGGCATAATCCTCTCGAATCCAACGCTCAATCTCGGCATACTCGGTATTGACGCAAAAGACCTTAGCCGAAGAATTGACCGAGGAATTCTCGTTGTCTTGGCGATACGACAACACGGCATCATGCAGGTAAACAGCCTTATCGGCGCACGCGATCACCTTAAAGGCAAACGACGTGTCCTGAAAGGACGCCCCCGGAGTCGGCAGGAACGTAATGCCGTTGCGCTCAAGAAAATCGCGACGGTACACGGCCGACCAAATCGACGGCTTTTGCTTAAAGAACTGCGTCGTATCGCTCGGGTGCACCGGCTTGCCACAGTCCTTGGCTTTAAACATCTCGTGCAGCGAACGGCGCTCCTCGGGCTTAGACCAGTAGAAATCAAAGTTCGCCTTCGCAAAGTCGGCATTATTGCTATCGGCGGCCGAGACAAGCTTTTCGAGTGCGTCGGACGCCATAAAGTCATCGGACTCCAAGATGCCCACGTACTTGCCACGCGCCATCTCCAGACCGTGGTTCATCGAGTCGCCGTAGCCGCTGTTGGCTTTGTCGATCATCTTGACGCGCCCATCGCGCTCCATATACTCGCGGATAATCGCCGGCGAGTTGTCGGTCGACCCGTCGTTAATGCAGATAATCTCAATATCCTTGAGCGTCTGCGCCAGGGCGGAATCGAGGCACTCGCGCAGGTAGCGCTGAACATTGTAAATGGGAATAAGCAGCGACAGAACAGGGCTGCCAGAGGCGTTAGTAGACAAATGTGCTCCTTAGGAAATACCTGTCGTTTCATGGTATCAAAGGGTCAGCGCGCCAGCGGGCGTTTATATAATCTATGGAGCCCGCAGAGGCAAACCGATAAGAAAGGACGTCATGCAGCCCAAAGCCGCACGCAACATACCCATCGAAGCGCTGCGTTTGGTCGCGGTCGCCGGCATCGCGGTGTTCCACACCTTTCAGTGGACCTTCCAAGCCGTCTGCGTCGGCGCCGTGGAATATGCCCCACTTGCGATGTTCCCCTATTCCGGCGTGCTCGGTTTTATTAACTTGCTGGGCTGCTGGGCCAACGAGGTCTTCTTTATGATTTCGGGCTATTTTCTCATCGCTTCGGCCGAGCGTGCTTGGGACGGTGGAGCAACATGGAAGTCGCAAATGCAACGGACGGCGCAGCGCCTGGGCAAGGTCATTTTGCCCACTGCGTTTTATTGCCTCGTGGCGCTCGCGTGGTCCACGGTCGTCTCACCCATTCCCGATGTTACCCTCAATACGCACTACTGGTACACGCTAGGCCTTGAGTTTATCTGGGTCTATGCCGCCACGGTCTTCATGGCGCCATGGTTTGGACTGGCTAAGAGTCGACTCCCCCAGAAAACCTACAAGACGACGGTCATCGCCGTTGGCATCCTCGCATTTGTTGTTAACGGGTATTTAGCCGCTATGAGTGCGACAAGCGCCGGCGAGTTTTCTTGGCTCCAAAAGCTCATGAGCGCCGTCACGTACGTTATCGCGTTTTTGATCGGCGGACTGCTCCGCGACGTAACCGGCGCCATGGATTCGGACAAGGCGGGCGCCTTAGGCACGCGGTCGCTCGCAGCGGTTTTGGTGCTCGCCACCATCCTGGAAGGAGCACTCTCCTTCACCGGCAACCTCACGGCGATGGCAGTCCTCTCCTACAAATCAACCTCGTTGATCTCGTTTGCCCTCGCTGCCGCCTCTCTGCTCTTTGCGGCGACCCGACGCAGTGCCCCAGGCAATCCGCGGACTGCGGGTGTCATCGTCACCTTATCGACCGCCACGCTCGGTTTCTATGTGATGCAGTCGCTCACCAGTAGCCTGTGGCGTCCCGTCTTCAATACGTTGCTCGCAAACATACTGATCAGCCAAAACAGCCCGGCAGCTATATGTATCGTCACGGGTATCGTCATTAGCATCGTCTTTGCTCTGGCACTTCTCGTCATCGATGCAGCTAGAAGTCTTATCGAACGCAAGCTCAAGCGGCAATAGACACGCTTCCGTCAGACGCTAAAGCCGCTACAGCCGTGGCAGGTTCCTGCGTTTTATTCAAAGCTTGCCGCCAAGGTGCGCCGAGCCTTTACAATAAGACAGTCCCAAGGACGTATTCGATAGCTTCCGCGCTGCACTCGCCCGCCGCGCGTGAAAGGATATATTGCCCCATGCCTTCAACCCTTCCCGCTCCCATCGATAAGCTCGCCATCGTTGTCGTTACGTACAAGCGCCAGGAACTCCTGGCCAACCTGTTCGACTCCATGACCGAGCTCACGGCAACGCCCTGGCGCATCGTGATTGTCGATAACGAGAATTCGCGCGAGACCGAAGCCATGTGCGCCGCATTCAACGAGCGCCTCGCCAACCTGTGGGGCATCGACGCCGATCAGCCCGATGCAAAGGGTGGCACCGACCGCGCCATCTACGCCCCACAGCTCGAAAACGGCGGCGGTGCTGGTGGCTTCTCCGCCGGCACCAAATGCGCTTACGACCTGGGCGCCCAGTGGTTCTGGGTGATGGACGACGACGTGCTCGTCATCCCCGAGGGCATTGAGCGCCTGGCAAAGTGGACCGACCGCTATGACGTCATCCAAGGCTCGCGCCTGGACTTTGACGGCGGCGCCTTCTTTTGGCAGTACCAGCTGATCCTTTCGCTTGGTATCCCCAACCCTATCGCCAAGTGGGACCTAGGCCCCGAGGGCTACCGCGCCATGAACCAGCTGTGCTTTGAGGGTGGCCTGTTCTCACGTCGCGTAGTCGACAAGATCGGCCTGCCCGACGCGCGCTTCTTCATCTACGGCGACGACGCCTGCTATGGCTATGTTGCCAGCCAGCACTTCCCCGCCGCCGTGGTCGCCGACGTGGTGCTCAAGCGCGCCCGTGCCGTCTCCAACTGGGACATCGCCGGCAAGCGCCAACTCAACTCCACGAGCGACACCAACCGTTACTACATCATGCGCAACCGCGGCTTTTTGGCCCGCTACATGCAGATTTACGGCGATTACCACCCCATGCTGTTCCGTCTGGGCAACGCCGCGACCTTCTGCAAAGAGTTCATCCGCCTGGCCGCCGTTGACAAGTGCTTTAAGACCGGTATCCCGGCGCTTCGCCGCGGCATGAAGGACGCCCGCAAGATCATCAAGGATCCCGACTGGAAGCCCATGCCGCCCATGAAGGACGCGGAGTAACAGAAGCCGAAAACACCCCGCTGCTTAAAGCCGCTGGCACACTACAGACGCGTGCTGCCCGTCAAAGCCAAAGCCCCAGCGCACGCGGCCGATACCTGGTCGTGGCACGCGAATCTCGTCGATACCGTCACGTTCGATGTCGAGCAGCGCCTGAACCGCCAACAGCTCCAGACCCAGGGCATCCACGTCGGGGTCATACATCATGTTCATAGTGACAAGCGGGCGCTCGTCGAGCATGCCGAGGGTATCGGCCACATCGAGCATCCTTCCCGTAGGGAACACCTGGATATCCCAGCGATCCGCCCCGCGCTTTCGATTGGATGACGGATTGGCATACCCCGGCATACCAAAGCAGAGCCCTTGCAACAGCAGGTGATATGGCAACGGCGAATCCATCTCGACCGTGCCGACTCCCGCGTCACCTAGAATTCGACGCAGCGCCTGCCTCACCGTGTCTTCGTCACCGCGACATAACCCATCACGAAACGCATCGACGTCTCGCACATCCTCGGCGGCGCACTCAAACCATTCAATAATCACGAGACGCAACGCCTGGCGAAGCTCACCATTGGGCAGACGCAGAGCACGGGAGCGAGCGCTGTTCCCCGGCTCCTCAACCATATCCGTCGTTAGGAAGCCGGATAGGTATAACGCGGTCCAAACTTCATCGAGGCAAGCGTCATTCGACACGGCGGCGCCCAGACAAAGCGGAGCCTCAACGCATCCATGCGGTTCAAGTAAATCGAACAGAGTCGCAAGCCGATCGAGACTCCAATCACCAACCGCCCTGCTCAGGCTATCAGCGTATCCATACAGGTCAGCCCGTACCGGCGGAGTGCAACCGCGGTTCAAGAAATCGATCACGCGCGCCGGACTCGAGCAATAAAACCCGCCAAACCGATACCCCTCGAGCCATTCACGCGCATCATCCAGGTATTCCTCGCGTCCAGCATGGCCCAGCAGAGCCTGAACCTCGTCATCCGAAAAGCCAAACCACCGGTCACACCACGTCGAGAGTGGCGTCGACATGCAGCACGAACACCCGCGCGAAGAAAGCGCCGTCTCGGCAGGACCGGGATACTCCCCCATAAGACACGCCAGCCGCAACGAATCCCCCGCAGCGGCAATGGCGTCAAACAACACACGGTCGAATAGCTTTGCCGGATCGGCGCCGAAAGCGTCCCTCGCGCCCGCACTGCCCAACCACGCCGCGTCGTATCCATCAACGAGCAGCACAACCTGCTCATCGCAGGCCATCTCCAGCAGCTCAATGAGAACGCCAAGCACCGAGTTGACCTCATCTGCACTTGCCACACCACGCGCAACGCGCTCGATGTGGCGCATCTTATCTCGTGGTAAATCCGGAGCCTCCAAAAGCGCCAACAAGCGAGTGCACTCACCCGAAAGAGCATCACGCACAACGCCGACGACGTTGGCACCGCACCTCGCGGCGCCAGAGACGATATGAGCAGGACATAAAAACATTGAGAGCCCCTGCTGCATGAAAGA
>ENA-ORSR01001796-ORSR01001796.1-human-gut-metagenome-genome-assembly--contig:-NODE-1796-length-13693-cov-3.364056_pt1 | contig 13693 bp, 13 predicted proteins | sample MGYA00241901_ERZ509166 | MGnify/ENA primary metagenome ERZ509166 (study PRJEB26280, sample SAMEA2338860) | human gut metagenome | biome: human gut; feature: human-associated habitat; material: faeces... | reverse complement strand
TGGAAAACAAAAAACGCGGGAAAAAGAACTACATTATTATCAACGCAGAGGGAATCGGTGATTCCATCAATATGGCGAAGAGAATTGAAGAAGCAACAGGAATCGAGACAAGAGCAACAATCCTCGGACACATGCAGCGTGGAGGAAGCCCGACATGTAAAGACAGAGTATATGCGTCTACAATGGGGGCACTGGCAGTTGACTTACTGTGCGAAGGAAAATCCAACCGTGTAATCGGATACCAGGGTGGAAAATATGTAGATTTCGATATTGATCAGGCATTGTCCATGAAGAAGACAATTCCGGAGTATCAGTATAAAATCGCAAAATCGTTTGCAATCTAGGAGAGAAAATTATGAGTATGGAATGTGAGAAGAAAAAGGCCCCGATCGGAGTATTTGACTCCGGTGTCGGAGGACTTACCGTTGTACGGGAGATAACACGGCAGCTGCCGCATGAAAATATTGTATATTTTGGTGACACTGCCCGCGTTCCATACGGAAGTAAATCCAAGAGCAATATTATTCGCTTTTCTGAGCAGATCATCCGTTTCCTGAAAACAAAACAGGTCAAGGCCATTGTTATTGCCTGCAATACGGCAAGTGCACTGGCTTTGGATACGGTTCGGGATGAATTTGATATTCCGATCATCGGTGTGATCGTTCCGGGCGCAAGGGCGGCAGTAGAAGCTACGGCAAACGGAGAAATCGGTGTGGTAGGAACGGATGCAACGGTGAAGAGCGGTACTTATACAAAGGTGATCCATCAGATGGACCCGAACATTCATGTGAGGGAGAAGGCCTGCCCGCTGTTTGTCCCTCTTGTGGAAGAAGGATTTAAAGAACATGTGGTCACAGAAGAAGTCATCGAATATTATCTGGAGTCGTTAAAGCATACAGAGATCGATGCGATGATCTTAGGATGTACCCATTATCCGCTTTTACGTTCCAAGATCCGTGCTTATATGGGAGAACGGATCCAGATTGTCAATCCGGCCTATGAGACCGCCATGGATCTCAAACGGCTTCTTCAGAGTGAAGATATGGAAAATGACGGGGAAGAGGGCACAAGCAGCAAATATGAATTTTATGTCAGCGATGCGGCGGAAAAGTTTGTAAATTTTGCAAATACAGTGATGCCGTTTGATATTTCGAAAGCGAATATTGTGAATATAGAAGAATATTAGGGGAACACAGATGACAAAGGATGTATTGGTCAGTATTTCAGGGCTGCATATGGATATGGACGCCCAGATTCCGGGACCGGATGAGGATGATGTGATCGAAGTTGTGACACCGGCTACCTACTACTCGAAAAATGGAAAACATTATATCATCTATGATGAGATCGTAGAAGGAGTCAGTGACACGATCAAGAATAAGATCAAAATATCAGGGACGGACAGTCTTGAGATCATGAAAAGCGGACTGTCGAATACCCATATGATATTTGAGAAAAACAAGAAGAATCTGACATATTACAAAACACCATATGGTCAGATGCTGGTAGGATTGAATACCAGAAATATGGAAATTGAAGTTTTGGATGAAACGATCAAAGTACGGGTGGATTATGAGCTGGATGTGAATCATGAACCGCTTGCGAATTGTAAGATCCGAATGAATATTGTATCCAAAGGCAGCGGAATTGCTGTATAAAAAAGGAGCACTGCAGTGCAGATTTTCTGCCGGCAATGCTCTTTGTCTTATTTGTTGTCTTTTTTGAATCTTGCAAAAAAGCCTTTTTTCTTTGCTTTTTCCGGAGCCTCAAGTGGTCCGCGAACACCTTTTACAGCAGTGATGTAGATGCCGCTTACGGTAGCTTTGACTTCTTTCTTGATTGGGATAAGGTCAAAGATCTTAACATCACACATCAAAGTCATCACTCTTGGTCCGACTTTTGCTTTTACAACAGGTACTTTGGTACGTCTCAAATATTTTGGCGTATTTTCCAGCACTGCGGAAGGAAGATTGGCTTCTTTGAGTTTCATTTTCTTTTTATCGATGATCAGCATGTTGACAGTCTGCGCCATGGCATCCATCTGTTCCTGCTGTGCTGCCTGCTTCTTCTCTGCTTTTTTTCCGAAGAAATAAAGGCCGACGAGTACACCGATCAGAATCACAAGTACAACGATCAGTACGATCCATCCTGTAGACACGATAAAACCCTCCTAAAATTCTCTTTTTTCATAATTATGCATGTAATATTGTAACATTGTTTCCCGGGAAGTGCAAGAGATTTGGACGGCAGGGCTTTACTTTTCTTGGAGAAAACAGGTATACTAAGGAAATGAGAAAAAGATAGGGGAGAGGTATTTATGGCAGAAACGATATGGAACAGTGCAGTCAGTGTGTATCATTTTATGATGGACAATCTGGTTGTGATCAATATTTTGCTTTCTCTGGTCATTGTGTTTTTTCAGAGAAGATCTCCGCAGACGGTATGGACCTGGCTGTTATTGCTGTATTTTATACCGATTCTCGGATTTGTCCTGTATCTGCTGATCGGGCAGGATTTTCATAAAAGCAGGATGTTTAAGGCAAAAGAGATTGAAGGAGAATTAAAATACGCGGTACGAAGGCAGGAAGAAACGATATACAGGCGAAAACTCCGTCTGACAAATCCGGCAGTGGCGAGATACCGCGATCTGATTTTGTATAATCTGGAAGCCGGTCAGGCGGTCTTAACAGATAATAACGATGTTCAGATTTATACAGATGGGAAAGAAAAGTTTCAGGCACTTCTGAGAGAGATGCGGGGGGCAAAAAAGTATATTCATTTTCAGTATTATATTATCCGAAATGATGAATTGTGGCAGCATATTGAGCCGGTTCTGATCCAGAAAGCAAGAGAAGGTGTGGAAGTTCGGATTTTATTTGACAGTATGGGGTGCCGCGGGATGCGTAACCGGGACTGGGAGCGCCTGGAATGTGAAGGAATCCACGTGGCAGAATTTTTCCCGGCGCTGTTTGGAAATCTTCAGCTTCGAATGAACTACCGGAATCACCGCAAGATTGTCGTGATAGACGGCAGGGTCGGATTTGTGGGTGGTTTCAATGTAGGAAGGGAATATCTGGGACTGGACAAAAAGAAGTTCGGTTACTGGAGGGATACCCATCTTTGTATCGAAGGGGCAGCCGTAACCTCTCTGGCCGTACGGTTTGTACTGGATTGGAATTATGCGGCAAAGGAAAATCTGTTTCAGGAGGATACCTTATTTGAGATTCCGAAGTATGAGCGGGAGGGAAGAGACCCGGTGCAGATTATTTCCAGTGGTCCGGACTCGCAGATCAAAACAATCCATGACAATTATCTGCGACTGATTCACAGCGCAAAAGATCATGTATATCTGCAGACACCGTATTTTATTCCGGATGATTCGATTCTGGATGCATTGAAGATTGCTGCCCGTTCCGGTGTGGATGTAAGGATTATGATTCCGTGCAAGCCGGATCATCCGTTTGTATACTGGGCGACGTATTCCTATATTGGTGAAATGGTGGAGGCCGGAGCAAAATGTTATGTGTATGACAACGGATTTCTGCATGCAAAGACAGTGATGGTGGATGGAACCGTAGTGTGTGTGGGAACTGCCAATATGGATTTTCGCAGCTTTGGATTGAACTTTGAAGTCAATGCAGTGGTATACAGCGAGGAGACAACGCAGAAATTGGAGCAGAGCTTTGAAAATGATATGACAAAATCTACACAGATCACGAGAAATGCGTATCACCAGAGAAGTCTTATCATCCGGGGAAAAGAGCAGTTTTCAAGATTGTTATCTCCTCTTTTGTAAGTGAAAAGAGAGAAACCGTGAAAATCTTGTGAACTCTTAGAAATGCTATATTTTTTGGGAGCAGGAATGTGTTATAATGGGCGTTGACTAATGATGTGGAAAGTGAAAGGGGAAAGTGATGAAGAAGAGAATCATTGCAGCAATTGCAGGAGTATTTCTGATTGGATCCTTAACAGGATGTTCCAGTCAGTTATCCAATGAGTATATTACGATTAAACAGTACAAGGGACTGGAAGTGCCGCAGGTGGAAGCAACTGAACTGACAGATGATCAGGTGACGAATTATGTGAATTATTTTCTTCAGGCAGATGCAACCAGAACAGAGGTGACAGACCGTGCAGCGCAGACAGGAGATACAGTCAATATTGATTATGTCGGAAAAGTAGACGGTGTGGAATTTGAGGGTGGTTCTGCCCAGGGAACAGACCTGGAGCTTGGTTCCGGTTCTTTTATCGGTGCAAACGGAGACTACCAGGGATTTGAAGACCAGATTGTCGGTCATAACAAAGGAGAGCAGTTTGACATTACGGTACAGTTCCCGGATACGTATACGAATACAGAGATGGCCGGAAAAGTCGCAGTGTTTACCATTACTTTAAATGGCATTTATACAGTAGATGTGCCGAAGCTGACAGATAAGTGGGTCAAAGAGAACAGTGTAGAAGCTACAACTGTAAAGGAATATAAAAAAGAGATCAAAGAAAAAATCGAAAACCAGCAGATGTACCAGAATCTTTTGAATGCTCTGGTGGATCAGATCGAAGTGAAAAAAGATCTTCCGAAAGATAAAGTAAAAGAGCAGAAAGAGGCGATCATAAACCAGTATGAGAGTACAGCAGAATACTATCAGATGGAGCTGGGAGATTATTTGACTCAGTACATGGGAATGACAGAAGATCAGTTTAAAGAGAAGGCACAGACAGTAGCAGAGAATACCGTGAGAAATCAGATGGCAGTAGAGCTTCTCTGTGAGAAAAAGAATTTAGAACCTACAGATAAAGAGTATGAGATCGGGCTGAAGCAGTATGCAGCACTTGCCGGATATCGTACAGATCAGATTGCGGAATATGAAGAGAAAAACGGAAAAGAAAACATCGAGCAGTCCATCATGCAGGAAAAAGCTGCCAAGTATCTGCAGAAGAGTTGTGTTCAGGTAGAGCAGGAAGACGAAACGACGAATGAAAATGCGAAAGATACACAGAACAGCACAACAGAGAACAAAGATCAGAATACCGATCAGAGTTCGGACGAGAGTTCAGATCAGAGCAGTACAGATAATGCACAGGAATAAAAAGAGAGCGCCGGAAAACAGATTTTGTTTTTCCGGTGCTTTCTGGTTGTACTGACAGGCAGAATGGTGTACAGTTGTAGTAGACGAATGAAAAGAAGCGGAGGAGTTTTATGAAATTGGAAAACGCATGCCTTTGTGTGGAAATCGCAGAAAAAGGCGCAGAACTGACAAGAATTTTTAACAAAAAGACAGGAGCAGAGATCTTGTGGAACGGAAATCCTGAATTTTGGAACCGGCATTCTCCGATCCTGTTCCCGAATGTAGGGAAGACACATGGAAATACTGTTCTGATCAAAGGAACACAGTATCCGACGTCTCAGCATGGATTTGCAAGAGACAGCCAGTTTCGTTGTGTAAAATCTGCAGCAGAGGAAGCGCAGTTTTTATTTTGTTCGAATGAAGAGACGAGAGAAGTGTATCCCTATGACTTTGAGCTGTATATCACATACCGTCTGGATGGAAAAAATATTTTTGTAGACTGGAAAGTAAAAAATCCATCAGAAGAAACGATTTATTTTACGATCGGAGCACATCCGGCATTTATGTTTGAAGGCGCAAAGGAGACGAAAGACGACTATCTTCTGTGGTTTCCGAAGATGGAAACGCTGGAATGCTGCGGGCTGAATCTGGAATGCGGAACAGGCCTGCCGGAAGAAAGCTATTCTCTGGAACTGGAGGACGGCTATCTGCAGCTTTCCGAAAAATTGTTTGAGGTGGATACACTGATCTGTGATGATTATCAGTTAAAAGAAGTATGGCTGTGCAAAAAGGATGGAAGAAAGCCATATGTGGGCGTAAAGAGTGAAGGATTTTACAGTTACGGAATCTGGTCACCGAAGAATGCGCCGTTCGTATGTCTGGAGCCATGGGCAGGCCGTTGTGATGATACCGGATTTGATAAAGATATTTCTGAAAAGAAGGGAATCAATGCGGTGCAGCCGGGAGAGATATTTGAAAAAGGATACCAGATTTTGGTGGGATAGTGGTGCAGCATGAAAAAGACAAATGATTTTGGAAGGGATTCCGTTCCACTTTTAGTATTAAAGACATCAATTCCTTTTATGTTTGCCCAGTTCGTCAATGTGCTCTACAGTATTGTAGACCGGATCTATATCGGAAATATTCCGGTGATCGGCGGGGATTCCCTTGCCGGCGCCGGAGTATGTGCTCCGATCATTACGCTTTTGTCTTCGTTTGCTGCTCTGATCGGAATCGGAGGATCGGTTACGTTTTCGGTGAAACTGGGGGCAGGAGATAAGAAGAGCGCACAACGGATATTGGCGAATAGTTTTTCCATGCTGCTTATATTTTCCGCAGTGCTGACAGTTGTGTTTTTGATGATCAAGGATTTTTTACTGAACTGGTTCGGTGCCAGTGAAGTGACGTTTCCATATGCGAATACATATCTGACGATTTATACTCTGGGGACATTTTTTGCCCTTGTGTCTATGGGGATGAACTATTTTGTTACAGCGCAGGGATTTCCGTTTCTGGGAATGGCGACTACATTGATCGGAGCAGTGGTAAACATTGTGCTGGATCCGATTTTTATTTTTGTATTTGATATGGATATTGCAGGAGCGGCTGTTGCGACAGTCATCGCACAGCTTTCGTCCTGTATTTTTGTACTTTTGACTTTACACAGTAAGAAGATGCAGATTCCGATCCATCTTGTAAAGCCGGAGTGGGAGATTGGGAAACGAATCTGTAAGATCGGTTTTTCGCCATTTTTGATCCTTGCGACAGACAGTGTGATCATCATTGCATTGAATGCTGTACTTCAGTATTATGGCGGCGAATCTCAGGGAGATACGCTGATCACGGCAGCAACGATCGTACAGAGCTATATGCTTTTGATTACCTCTCCGATGCTTGGAATTACGGGAGGATCACAGCCTTTGATCAGTTTTAATTACGGTGCGAACAAACCGGATCGTATCCGTAAGACAGTGAAGTGGGTATTGGTGCTATGTATTACATTTACAACGGTGATGTTCCTTGTATCCAGAATTCTGCCGCAGTATTTTGTGCAGATTTTTACAGACAATGCAAGATACCGGGAACTGTCCATATGGGGAATCCAGGTGTTTACATTGATGGTGATCCCACTCAGCCTCCAGTATGTGTTTGTGGATGCGCTGACGGCGCTTGGGATGACAAGGCTTTCCCTTAGCTTGTCACTGTTTCGAAAGATTGTGTATTTTGTGATGACATGTGTCCTGCCGATCGCGTTTGCGGCGAAGAGTGCATTTTATGCAGAGCCCCTCGCGGATGGAGCGGCAGCATGTCTGACCAGTCTGGTGTTCTTTGTGATTTACAGAAAGTATCTGAAAGGAGAAGGCAGACTGGGAGAGATATGGTTGTAAAGAAGGTTGGAATATCAAAAAAATCAGAAAACAGGAGGAAAATGCAATGTTACAAACAGGAACAAAAGCTCCGGAATTTACACTTCCGGATCAGAATGGAGAGTTACACAGTTTAAAAGATTACAGAGGGAAAAGAGTTCTTTTGTATTTCTATCCAAGGGATAATACACCGGGGTGTACAAAGCAGGCTTGCGGATACAGCGAACGTTATCCGCAGTTTGAAGAAAAAGGCGTGGTAATTCTTGGAATCAGCAAAGACAGTGTTGCGTCGCATAAAAGATTTGAAGAAAAACAAGGTCTGACGATTACATTGCTTTCTGATACGGAATTAGAAGTGATTCAGGCATATGATGTCTGGAAAGAGAAAAAGAATTACGGAAAAGTATCCATGGGAGTAGTAAGAACGACCTATCTGATTGATGAAGAGGGTGTGATCATTCAGGCAAACGATAAAGTGAAGGCAGCAGAAGATCCGGAGAAGATGCTGGCGGAGATTTCATAGGGGCCGATACAGTATATTGGGATACGGGGACAATAAAATAAGGACAGATGTGCGGGCGTGTTAGAGTTAACACGTCCGTTTTGATGTATAATTCGCGGAATTTGCACGGAGAAGGGAAAGGCCGTGATGAAAAAATTAATGAAGTAAGTCAAATTGTAGGGTATACTGTGTATATGATTGCACATAGGAGGAAATGAGAAAATGATAGAAAACAAGAATGTGAAAAAACTGGCATGGGTGGCAGTGGCACTTGTGATAATGGTCCTTTCGATGACTGTTGTTTCAAAAGCGGCAAGCAATCCGGAAAACCATAAAAAAACGATAGAGGCACTGGATGAGAAGAAGGCAGATATTCTAAAACTAACAGCAACATCAGCGGCAGCATCAACAGCTATTGCGGCAATTCCCGGAGATGCGACAACACCGATAGCAAATAAGCTGACAGATTTAACATCATATTTTCTGATTATTCTGGTCGTTATATTTTTGGAAAAGTATTTGGTGACACTTACCGGATATGCAACGTTTTCTATATTGATTCCTGCAGCGTGTGTTTTGTTCGCGGCAGGAATCGGATTTAATCGAACGGTTTTGAAAATAGTGGCAGCAAAAATAGCAGCATTCGGTCTTGTTATATTTATGATTATTCCATTCAGCATGAATGTTTCGGCAATGATAGAAAAAACATATGAGTCAACGGTGGAAGAGACTGTAAAGGAAGCACAGGATATAACGAATGAAATTGAGAAAAATACAGATTCAGAAGGTAACATCATAGAGAAAGCATTATCGAAAATCAAAGATGGAATTTCAGGATTGTTGGAAAAAGGGGAAGAACTTTTGAATCAATTTATTGAGTTAATCGCGGTGATGTTGGTTACATCTTGTCTTATTCCAATTTTTATATTCTTGTTTATGATCTGGTTTATTCGGATGTTATTTGGAATACAGATCAATGTGCCGAAAGGGGTATCAAAGCAGATTACTGCAAAAATGCCAGGGCGTAAAAAATGATTTAAATTGAGTGAATAAAGGAAAAGTCGGGAGAAATTCCGACTTTTTATGATGTTCTAATTGAATTGTCTATAGGTAAATGTTAAACTTGGTTTAGTGAGATGAGTGAAGAGAAAGGGGACGGACAAAGGAGTTGTCCTGAAAAAATGATGGAGAAAAAATTTGGAAAGCTAGTTGCAAATGTAGGGAAAAATGCGAAGGATTTATTGGGAAAATCGAAAGATATTGCAGTCCAGGTGGTTGACCAGAACGATGATGGAAGACTTGATTTAGAGGATGTTTCTGTGATTGCTGAATCCATAGGAAATGCTATGAAAAAAAGTGCACAGACATTGAAAGAAACAACTGGTGAAAAAGCGCGTCAATTAGAGTTAAAAACTTTGCAACCGATTTTTTTGGAAACATTAAATGCTACAGAATTTCTTATGCCTAATTTCATAAGAATTGTAGACAGAGATAAGAAATATACAGAAAGTGAAGTATGTAAAGATTCGATAGGGTATGCGTCTGATTCAAAAGGGCTTCATATCATAAATATTTTCCGTGATTCAATAGATACATTTGGATTAACATTTTATCCGAATTGTGATAGTGAATTTTATTATGTAGACCCAAGTGATAGAGATGAATATATTGCGTTAGACGACTATTTTAGTTATTTAAAAATAGCGCGAATAAGCGAATTACAAAAGATTGCGCAGGATCTTGGGGCAAAACATTTTAGAGTAACATACAAAGAAGAAAAAACTTTATTTGCAGAAAAGAAATCAAAGGTAAAAGTAAATGTAAAGCCATTGGCATCTGCTGATTTAGAACATAATTATATGGAGAAAGAATATTCAACAGCAGAAATTGCTGCTGAAATGAAATTTCCGGGGCATGATCCGGTAAATCCGATGATAAAATATCTGAAGCATGATCCAAGTATTAAAGGGCTTGTGGCGATGAGAATGGATGAGACTGCACCGTTGTTGCATCAGAAATTTATGCTAAAATTAAGTAATTCTTCTGGATTAAAAGAAAACGAGGCGGCAAAAATAGATGCAGTATTGAAAGGAATGAAATGTACCGGAAATACAACGGTAGTAAGTGAAGTACACAATGAATCTAGAAGATATTTAGAATATGAGATAGATTTTTAATAAGTAGACAGGCAAAAATGAGGCTGGTGTAAAAGCAAAATAATCTGCTTTCCCGGCCTCATTTTTACATGAAATATTGAAAATGAGTCTGTTATTTTTATTTCAAATTGGAGATGGTGAACGTAACCTCTAACACATTTTCATCTTTATAGTCTGCATCCTGGAAAGAAAAAGATTCTTTTTTCTGCAGACCTTCGATCATCGGCTCTGCTTCGCTCCACTGATTGATCAGCTCCATCTGAAGGCTGCCTTTTTCAGAGAAAACCTCATCATTTTTATTTTCTTTTACCGTGTAATCGGTTCCATTAAAACGAACCTTGTCAATTACAATCTGAGCATTGGTAAAGTCGGATTTTGTCTGATTTCCAAGTTCAACGTTACAGTCTTTTAAAGCAATGGTTGTGATGTTTGAAAGCATATCTTTATCACCTTTCAGTTTCAGAGTATAGGTGCCGCCTTTTTTGGTAATTCTTGCAGTGTTATCACTTTGAATGGTCGTCCAGTATTTACTGTCTGACACATACAGGCGGACGGACATCAGAGTGCTGTTTTGAGATGCTTTCTGACCAAAACCTTCCATAATGGCATCAATAATGACAGGCTGTGTGACTTCACATGTTGTACGATCAAATAAGCCGAATCCGTGGACACCATTGTATCCATTGTCCCAGTACATTGGAATACATCCGTTTTTACGACTCAGCTGGCACAATTTTCGGGCAAAATATGCACGGTAATATTCGTTTTCACTGTCATAGGATGTTTTGTCGATAGAGCCGTATTCACCGATGAAAACAGGGTATCCTTTGTCTGCAAATGTTGTTTTCATCAGATTTAACTGATTTTTCATGTAAGTTTCGTCACAGGTTGTACTTGTTTTGGAAGGATCATCCGCTTCGTTACCCCATTGAGTAATCACACAGTTTTCCCCGCCACAGAAGTCCCATGGAGAGTAATAGTGAACAGAAATCATAATTCGTTGTTCTTCTTTGTCGATTGATTTGTCACGGTATTGATCCGTAGGAAGTTTAAAACCGTAGTCTCCGGCGGTATAGTCGATATTTGTGTTCCAGCCGGGAATAATCAGCCAACGCTTTGTATTGTTATCTCCTGTTTTCCGAACAGTATCAACGAATATCTGGTTGTAGTCATTAATATTTTGATAGTACTCTTTATTCGGTTCAGAATAACTGCCGTCAAATTCTTCATTCATGGACTCGAACAGTAAGTGCTCATCGTAATTTTTAAATCTTTCTGCAATTTGCTTCCATACCTTTTTATATTTTTTCTTAATCTCTGTTTGATTTTTTCCATTGCACAAAAGCCAGCTGCCATCGATGGTATTATAGCCATCTCCGTGAATGTTGATCACTGCATACAAGTCATTTTTAATGCAGTAGTCTACAACTTCCTGTACACGATCCAGCCATTTGCTGTCAATCGTATAATCTTTGTCATCGTCGATTTTGGCAAAATAGGATACAGGGATACGGATCGATTTAAAGCCTGCAGCCTTTACACTTTGAATGAGTTTTTCGGTGATTACGGGATTTCCCCAGTTTGTTTCCTCCGGAACGTTGTCAGTGACACTTTCCAGCTGATTTCCTAAATTCCAGCCAGGTCCCATTGCTTCTACTATTTGAGACTGGTTTAAATCTTCAAAAGATGTGGTGTCCTTTTTCGCTGCCTGAACAGAAAATGGAGCTGTGAAGCTTCCTGCGACAACTGTGCCAACCAGTACGGCGGCTATAAACATGGATCGTAAACGATTTTTCATAGTGCCCTCCTACATAAAAAATTTACTCTTCTTGTTATCCTTCAGATCGCGCGTGTTTGAAAAACTGGAAGAATTGTTCTTATAATATCACGGTTTTTTGGCGTGTAATACTGTAAAAATTGGTAAAATATTAGAATAAAATTTTGAGATTTTGAAATGTGGAGAATGGGGAAAAAGTAATGACTGTAGGGGAATTCCGGTCTTTTTATCACTCATTTTCTTGAGTTACAGATGAAAAGCAGTTAAAATGAAGGATAGGAAGGAGATTAGTATGGGAAATTGGAGAAATGTAACAAATACTTTTTCGGAAGAAAGAAGACATTATTCGAATACGTATTTAGAAATATGCGAGGTATATGATGAAGCTGTAGAAGTGGGCGTATTTTCAGCAGTCGTTACAAAAGGATTATGAAGAAAATAAAGAACTATCAGGTGAATTTATAAGAATGTTTGTAGATACATATAGGCTATGCTTATCAAATGATGTACTTTTTGATGAGTCATCGTTGTTTGGATTGTTTTAAAGATACGAGTAAAGGGAGGATAATAGAATGGCGAAGCAGGAAAAAGATTATCTTGCCATTGCTAAATAATAGGAGGTTTTGGATGAATGAAAAGAAAAAGAAAATTATGAAGTTGAGCATACTTTAGATTTTGGAACAATAATAGAAGACTTAGGGATATTGTGCCGAAAAAAACGGAGGCATGTTATGAGATTATATCATGGAAGTATATTGTAATTGATAGTATAAATCATGTGGTGGAACTTGCCTGAATTATTTACAATCGAATAGATACAGAAAAATGAAACAGGTTCAGATTAGTTGTTGCAGATATCAAAAGAAATATAGACGAATCGGAGTGTACATTCCGCATACTGTCTCTTAGCCCTGCATAGATTGTATAAACAAATTATACAGGGGTTTCCATGAAAGATTATATCGAGGAGAGGGCCGTTGAGATCGCAACTTATATAATAGAAAATAATGCGACAGTGAGGCAGACAGCGAAGCAGTTTGGGATTAGTAAGAGTACGGTGCATATAGATGTAACAAAAGAGGCGTTTTTGTGAAGGTTGTTTATGAGGTGAGGTAAGAGTCTTTAGTGGGGGTAAAATCTTTACATGTAATATCCTGTGTTCAAAAGGTAGGATTTAAGCGAAAAAAGCATCGTGACCATGAGGAAATATAAAAGTAAAAAGTATTCTATGATAAAGTATAAAGGCTTAGAGGAGAATGTCTCTTCTAAGTTTTTTTAATAAGAAAGCAGTTTGGGCGTTTGCTTTTGAAGTTATAATAAGTGTAGTAAAACTTACACCAAAGGGTTAGATTTTAAGAATACAGAGAAAATAGGTCATTAAAAAATGAAGTGTTTTCTGTGTGTTCTTATTTTTTAGCATTATGAAAGGAGCTGAGAAAATGGCTAAAGATAATAGAATAACAGCACTTTACGAGCGTCTGTCCCGTGATGATGAGATGCAGGGCGAATCCAACTCCATAACAAACCAGAAGAAGTATCTGGAAGATTATGCAGTGCAACATGGCTTTGGTAATATTCAGCATTTCAGTGATGATGGATATTCAGGAACGAACTTCAACAGACCAGCATTCAATTCTTTGCTGACAGAGATTGAAGCCGGCAGAGTGGGAACAGTGATCGTCAAAGATATGTCCCGATTTGGCAGAAACTATCTGCAAGTAGGTTTCTATACGGAAATGATGTTCCCTAAGAAAAATGTCCGTTTTATTGCAGTAAATAACGGAGTTGACAGTGCCAATCCGGCAGATAATGATTTTACACCATTT
>ENA-ORSR01001766-ORSR01001766.1-human-gut-metagenome-genome-assembly--contig:-NODE-1766-length-13920-cov-2.416444_pt1 | contig 13920 bp, 16 predicted proteins | sample MGYA00241901_ERZ509166 | MGnify/ENA primary metagenome ERZ509166 (study PRJEB26280, sample SAMEA2338860) | human gut metagenome | biome: human gut; feature: human-associated habitat; material: faeces... | reverse complement strand
CGCCTGCCATACGACCGGCCACGATAGGGTCTTCGGAATAGTACTCAAAATTGCGGCCGCACAGCGGGTTGCGCTTGATGTTCATGCCCGGCCCGAGCAGCACGTTCACGTCGAGATCGTGGGCTTCCTGGCCGAGCGCCTCGCCCATCTCTTCGGCGAGCGCCGGATCCCACGAATTGGCGACCGTGCCGGCCGTGGGGAAGCAGGTTGCGGGCTTGGACGCGCCGAGGCCCAGATGATCGCCTTCGCCGAGCTGGCGGCGCACACCGTGGGGGCCGTCGCTCATCACGAAGTTGGGGATGCCGGCCTTCTCGTTGCCGCGGGAATCCCATTCGGAGCCACCTGAGAGCATCGCGGCTTTCTCGGTGACCGATAGTTCTTCAAGTTCCATATCGTTCTCCCTTGCACTGTTGTACGGCTGTCTGACGAATCCGTTGCGTCACGCCGCAGGCACCGCGTCTGTGCAGTGCCAACTCGGCGCAGTGCCCGACTCGGCCGAGGCCGATGTGGCAGTCCGCGAACGCACGATCCATCGCTAGTTTGATTGAATCAGGTTCGCCCGGGCCGCGCCGCCCGTATTACACAACCTGTCGTTTCGCACGCACAATCGGTCGGGAGTAAAAAAAATATGGCGCTGTTAACCCTACGGCTCCAACAGATCTTCGATGCGGCAGCCAAGCGTGCGGGCCAAAGCGAGCACGGTGGAGACGGCGGCTCTGCCAAGGTCTTTGCGGCGCTGCTCGTACATTTGGATGGAGCGCAGGGTAACGCCGGAGCGGCGGGCCAGCCCGGATTGGCTGAGTCCGGCGCGCACGCGGATCGTGTGCAGCCGGGAGTCGCCCTCGGTGCGATTATGGGCGGCCCGCTCGTCGTACACGTCGACGAATCGGCTTTCGTCGGCTTCGTGCAGAGTCGGGTGCAGTCGCACGATATCGTCGAGCGACAGCACATCGAGAATGTCCGAGAACCGCACTCCCCTGGTCCATTGGCAGTATGCGAGTACCCATCCGGCCCAGTATTCGGGTGTTGAGCCGGCGCGCAGTGCGGCTGACGGCATATCGAGAATGCGCGCCCAACCGGTTTGCCGCATGATTTCGGCCACCAGCTCCTCGCCGGACATGCCACACACGTATTTGGGCGTGCCTCGCCCGAAAAGCGCGGCCGCCTCGGAGGTGGCGAAGAAGTCCATGAATAGGCCGACCGGCAACCCGCAATCGTTCAGCGCATAATCGAAGGCGCCGGCCAAGTTGGCCATGGCGTCCGGCAAGTATGTCTCATCATAGGCGGGGATCATCGTTGGTCACTTTCTCGCGGATGATGTCACGCATGAACAGGCCGTCGAGATCGGCTTCTGCACTTTTGCGGCGGTAGGCTTCGCGAGCTGTGCGGTCGCGCTCGTTGCGCAATCCGTGGTAGGTCGAAGCGCGGGCGATTTCGCAGCCTTGGAACCGCAGTGCCGCGAATGCCTGAGGACTGGCGAGTACGATCTGCTTGCCGAGCTCGCCCAACCGCATCGCCTCGGCGAGTTGGTCGATGGAAATCGCGTTATTGACAAAAGCGCGGGCGAACGAGAAATACGAATCGTCGGCACGATATCCGACGATGACGTCAGCCTGACTGGCATCCGGCAGAAACACTTGTTTCAGATATTCGATGCCTTGCGCGGCGACGGTGGTGGTCGGCTGGAAACGACGGTTTTCGACCAGCAGGGCCAACCAGTTCAGGATGGTGTAGGGCAACTGGGACAGGTCCAGGAAGGTGAGCCCGTTGGTGGCCAATGTGTACCGATTCGCGAAACCGTCATCCAGTCCCGCGCACGCCCATTCCTTGGCCAGCTCGACGCTGCGCGTGCAATAGAATCCGCGGCCATAATCGTTGTTCGGCTTGACCAGCCCGTATTCAGGATGCTTGATGACATGCGAAGAGCCATGCCACAGTTCGATCGATGCGGTCTCCATTGGCCGGCTCCTTCTCTCTCTCCTTACATATTCTTGATTATATCACTGTGGTGATAGTCATAAGGGAAATACGAGATGAAAAATACCGCTGTATACGTTCGTACACAACGTGAAATGTATACGAACGTATACAACACTGATGTCCGGAGTCATGCTCCGCAGTGGCGCAGCGGACGCGCCACTGCAATCGGAATATGGGACTGAAGACGTGGAAGAAGTGGACGGACTGGCCGCTGATGGTGCTGTCCGTGGTGTTTCTGGTGGTGTATTCGTGGGAAATTCTCTCCCGCACGCATATCGCGCTGTGTGAAACCGTCATCAACGTGATCTGGGTGGTGTTCGTCGTCGATTATGTGGTCTCGCTGTGGTTGGCCGACGATCGCTGGCGGTGGTTCAAGCACAACCTGTTCACGCTGCTGACCATCGCGCTGCCGATGCTCCGGCCCTTGCGACTGTTGCGTTTGCTGACCGTGCTGCACGTGCTGAACCGCACCTCCGGCATGGCGGCGCGCGGGCGCATCACCGTATACGCGGTCGGCGCGGTGGGAATGCTCATGTACGTGGGCGCGCTGGCCGTGTATTCCGTGGAGCGCGGGGCGTCCGGATCCACGATCACCGACTTCGGCACGGCGTTGTGGTGGGCGTTCGTGACCGTGACCACCGTGGGATATGGCGACTTCTCGCCGGTCACCTTCCAAGGCAAGATCATTGCGGTGGTGCTGATGTTCACCGGCATCGCGTTGATCGGTATTGTGACGGCCACGCTGGCCTCGTGGATCGTGGATCAGGTCAATCTGGAGACGGATCGGCGCGAGGACGCTCGGGAGAAGGAAGTGGCCAAGGAAGCCGCGCAAGAGGCTATTGCGACATCAGCCAATCCCGAAATCGACCTATTGCGCGAGGAAGTGCGTGAGCTGACCGCTACGGTAGCCGGTCTGCGCACCGAACTTGAGCGACGTTGATTGGCGAAGCGGGACAAACAACGATTCTGCCAAGAAGGTCCGCGTCAGTTGTTGTCACCGCGGATTGCGGCAGAATCATTGTCGCCACGGCTGTTTTCTTCAGTCGGCTCAACCCAACTTTTGATAATTTTTATTTTTTTGATATTTTTTATTGGAAAAAGCATGCTCATAAGCATTTTGTAATAATTCATTAATAACCAGTGCTAGCGATGATGCTCTATTATGATCTAGATAGATTTGATCACATAATTCCAATTTTAATTGAATATCAGGTCTTTCTGAAAAACAGCGTTGAAGATTAGATGAAACAATTTCAATCAGGGACTTCAGATCGATTTGCTCATGTTCTTGACTAGAAAGAAGCTCATAGGTAGCAGCAATCGACAATATCCGGTTAATACAATCTTCGAAAGCAACCTTTGTACCCGATTCTTTGACCTGTGCTCCTTGCAATCGCAATAAAGAAATAATAGTTTGAAGGTGATTTTTAACTCTGTGATTAATTTCTCGAGACGCTATCACACTCTCTTGGATCTCTTTGTCTTTTTCTTGAAGGTCACTGATATCCCTTATGGTAATAACGGTTTGATGATTGCGAGCATTGGGGTAACACTTTACTTGAAAATAGTGCTTCCCATACTTAACAGTTTTATTACTATCTGAAAAATGATCTTCTACTAATTCAGAAAAGATGGTTCCATCCAAGGAAAGATTATCATAATGCATTCCTTGAACACTATCCAAGTAGCCTAACTTCGTTCGATATAAGATAACAGCAGACTGATTACAATGGAGTAGAAATCCTCCTTGATCAAACACTAATACTGCATCTTCTACATAATCTAATAAGGATACTTCGTCTTCTCGACTTGATTCTGAAGGAGCCTGAAAAATGTAGGAATTATCACCTTTAGAAGGCTTGAGAGAGAAGCCAGACGAAAAGCTATTTGAAAAATCACTTTCAACAATTAAAGTAGCAATGACTTTTTCTCCTCTAGTAATCGGAAAAACAGTCTGTTCAATTGCAACTCCTTCTTGCGATTGTCCACGGAGTCCAACAGAAGGAACTCCTGTCTGGAGAGTTCGTAGCACCCCTGGTTCGTTTTCCAAAAATGCTGATTGCCCTACCACTGTCTTTTCATACAAGCTTTCCTTTGTATGAGGCTTTCTATGAAAAACAACAATTGCATGGTCCGAATAAATATTTTTGACATCGATGAAGACGTCCTTATCCATAAACTCTTTGCTAGATAAAACCGCCTCTGATTGCCGAATCAAGTAATCAATATCCGCCTCATTTAAATCCGTTTTATCTTCACAAAATTTTTTTATTTGATTATTGTGCTTCATTATTTAATAACAGCAATTTTGCAATTTCAATCATTGGAACGCGTTTTTGCATACTAATGGTCCTAATCTGTTTAAAAGCTTCAGGTTCTGAAAGATTATCTCTTGACATCAGGAGCCCTTTTGCTTTTTCTAAAAGAATTCGATCGTCGAGCTTTTTACTAATTTTGATTAATTCCTTTGAAAGTAATTGCTGTTGCCGCCCTTTCTCTATACAAACTGCTATTGTAGGAATTAACGATTTTGCATCCAACGGTTTTACTAAATAAGCACTCGCACCCGTTAAACTCGCTTTTTGAACATAATGATCATCATTAAATGCAGAGAGAATAATCACCCCATACGCTAATCCATCATCTAGTATCTTTTTCCCCGCAGATAATCCGTCCAGTAATGGTAATTTAATATCCATAATGACTAGATCGAAAAAGTGTTTTTGGCAAAGTTCGATAGCTTCAAAACCATCACTTGCTTCTGCAGCCACTTCATAATCTGACTGTTCTAAAATTTGTCTGATATCTAAGCGAATAATTGGATCATCATCACAAATTAGTATTCTGCCCTTCATGAAATCCTTCCCTCGTTTGAAATTATGTTCTTGTTACAATGGTACTTGAAAAGCCTAGTATTTCCTCTAAGCCATTTAGAACCGCATGGAGTGAAGCATCTACTGATGCAACATCTCCAGTCATGACAACCGATCCACTAAAGCGATCGACAAAACCAATCTGTACTCCCGCTGCTTTCGTAGCAATATCCACAGCAATAATAGCTGCCTCACTTGGAGTGATGGTTAATATTCCAATAGCATCTTGAAAATCAGTCTGTAACCCCAATTTTTCAAAAATTACTGGATCAGGACTCGCAATCAAATGAGCTAATGTGACTTGTTTCCCAGGGACATATTCCTGAATCATTCTTTGTTTTTCCGACATATATTACCACCTCTGGATTGGTTTTACACTAAATATAGTTCTAAATAATATGATTATACTATAATTGGTATCCGCTTTCAACTCAAAAATTTCACAATCTTTGTTTCAAACGTCTATCTGCCATCTAGCTATAGGCTTAAACGATAGGTTTCTCGAGCAATCATCAATTCTTCATTAGTTTGGACGATAAGGATTTTACATTTGGAATTGGCATCTTGGATATACAAACTTCCATTTTCATTTAGCTCTTTGTTCACAGACATTCCGAACACCTGTAATTTATCAACGATCAAGGAACGGATTAGAGCTGCATTCTCTCCAATTCCTCCAGTAAATACTAAGGCATCAAGTCCATCAAGATCTACTATATAGGATGCTATTGTATGGGCCACACGATTCACAAACATCTCAATAGCTAATATTGCTTTTTGATTCCCTTCCGTCACGGCTTGAATCAAATCACGCATATCATTGCTCATTTCGGAAATTCCAAGAAGACCTGAAGCTTCATTCAGTAGTTTCTTAACTTCATGGATTGGCATCTTCTGTCTTTCAACCAAGTAAGGGATGATCATTGGGTCAATACTTCCACATCGCGACCCCATCATTAATCCATCAATAGGGGTGAAGCCCATACTCGTATTCACTGACTGCTGCTCTTTGATCGCACAAATACTTGCACCATTTCCTAAATGACAACTAATGATTTTTACATTTTGGTTAGGAAGCTCTTCTTGTTGAAATATCTTTTCTACCGTTTCTGCAATATAGGCGTGGCTGATGCCATGAAAACCATATTTTCGAACATGAAACTTTTCGTACAAACTATATGGTAAAGGATAAAGATAGTGAACTGGGTCCAGGGTTTGATGAAAAGAGGTATCAAAAACAGCGACATTTGTGATGCTAGGAAAATGAGTTTTAAATGACTTGATGACAGATAGACTGATCGGATTATGACTCGGTGCCAAATCTCCTAAATCTGAAATGATCTCCTCATTTTTTTCATCTACCAATACAGATCCCTTAAAACACTCTCCACCATGAGCAACCCGATGACCAACTCCAACAATCTCTTCTATTGAATGAATTTCTCCACTCTCTACAAGGGTCCCTAGCAATACTTGTACTGCAAATTCATGACTAGGAATACAAACATTTTTTTGAACTTGGTTTCTTTTGGTTTGATACTTTACTTTACCATCTTTAAAACCGATTCGATCAAAGATCCCTTTAGCTATAACTGCTTCACTTGGCATTTCTAGTAACTGAAATTTCAAAGATGAGCTTCCTGCATTGATTGCTAATATTTTATCCGACATTTTTTCACCTTCTAAATAAAGAAGTAGGACAGACCTTATTTCAATAGCTTCTGTCCTACAATCTATTATGTACAACTTTTTAAACTATCATGCTTGTTCTCATCAAGTTGTATATTTTTCTGCCTTTTTCTGTATTCCACGATTACATGACATTGACAAGTAGGACAGCTAAAATCGCTCCAATAGTAGGACCTACGATTGGAATCCAGGCATAAGACCAATTTGCATCCCCTTTATTTGGAATTGGTAAAATAGCATAGGCTAAGCGAGGACCGAAATCACGGGCTGGATTGAGGGCAAATCCTGTAGTTGATCCCAAAGACAGACCCACTGCCATGATTAATAAACCAACTAATACAGGTGTCAATCCAGGTGTGATTTCACCATGGGTAATCATCAGTAAAGCAAAGATAAAGAAGAAAGTCGCAATAATTTCACTTAGTAAATTATAGAAAGGATTTGGAATCGCTGGACCCGTTGCAAAAATGCCCACTGAATTCCCTTCTTCCTGACTGGTTTCCTTAAAGTGTGTATGGTACATCACCGTTATAATCGTAGCACCAACGAAAGCTCCTGCTACTTGCGCAATGATGTAACCAAACACTTGATCCCAAGGGAATGATCCGCCAATCGCAAATGCAATAGTAACTGATGGATTTAAATGACCACCTGAATTATAAAATCCTGCCGTATAAACGCCTAGAGTAACTGCTAAGCCCCAAGCAAAGACTGCTGTGAACCAGCTAGGAGCAAAATTTTTAGCGATTGCCTTATTTAAATTGAGAGATGCTCCAAGGCCATTACCAAAGACTATCAGGACCATTGTCCCTAAGAATTCACCTAAATATTTTTCCATAATGATACCTCTACTTATTATCTATCAATAGCATATAACGCAATTTCTTGGTCTTGTATAGAATTTCCACCACTGACTCCAATGGACCCCAGTAGATGTTCTCCCTCAAAAATTGGAACCCCTCCAGAAAGACTGACAATTTTATTGTCCAACATCATTTCCAATTGATATAACCATTGTCCTGGTTGAGTTAATGGTTTTAAATCTTTTGATTCCATTTTCATTCCTACAGCAGTATATGCTTTTTTATAAGCCATCTCATCGCTAACTAATAACGCATGTTCCATTCTATAAGTCATGATGACGCGAGCACTTGAATCAAGAACTGTAATGACCACATCAACTTGTAAGTCTTTTGCTTTTTTTACTGCTCTTTGTACAATATCCCACGCCTTTTGATAGAGTGGATTGGAATAATTCGAATGATTTGATTCAACAGGATAACGATTCAAAATTTCTTTAATAATCTTTAAAGTCATTTTTTCAATTTTATCCTCATTCATCGTCACTTTAACCACCTCCTGCTAATCTTGAACTAAAACGTAACATCAAAAATCGAACTTGTATTAAAGGGTACTCCTTTAACTAACCGAGCGGCATTCGTGCCCAATAAACGTAACTCCCGATTTCCTACACTGTCATATTGTTTAATTCTATAAACATATTTTTCTTTAGGTAAATTTCTATAATGAAGTACGATATCCTGTTTATTCGCCGCTATGCCAACCAGTAAGGACGATTCATGAGAAGCACGATGGGCTGTTAAAACAACATCTTCAACTGTTTCTGCCTGAATATATTCAAACGGTATCCCTTCTTCTTCAATACCAAAACCAACTTGATCAAAAACAGCTCTTTCACTATCCTTTGGAATATAGAAAATGATCTTTGGTTTATTAGATAATTGAATAGTCATAACGGCCACCCTCTGCCTCTCTAGCATACGTCAAGATTAACCCAGTGGCTACAGCATTCCTTGGCCCTTCATTTCCTCGTACATTTCCGCGACCTGCTACGATGGCATGTTGTGACAATGCTTCTGTCACTAGCTGCGGAATTTCAAAGTCTAATGCAGAACCACCAACGATGACGACGAAAGGAATATCACGAATATTTTCCGTAGGACTCACCCGTTTCAGAGCACGAATCGCATTGGTGACAAATACACGCTCTTTAGCAGATTGCCGAACCAAGCGAATCTTCTCAATGGAAAAGTCCTGGTTGTTCAATGGAACAAACTCTTGTTCACCTTTTACTATAACCACACGTGCAAATAAATCACTCGATAAGGGTTGATCAAAGAATTGAACAGTTCCGTCTTCATGACGGATATGGAAAAGACTCTCAACTTTAGCTAAAGGATATTTTTTGATATCTTCCGCCAAATGACGGTTCTCAAGGCCAAGCTCTGAGTTAATCAGCATGGTCACCATATCCCCTGCTCCTGCCAAGTGAATGGCATGGATCTCACCCTGCTTATTAATGATGGAAGCATCTGTAGAACCGGCACCCAAATCCAAAATAGCAAGTGGTGTGTCTGATCCTGGAGTCGTTAAAGCCCCTAAAATGGCCGCTTCTGCTTCAGATCCTCCTATTTCAACTGGGATGCCCAACTCATGCTCAATTTCTTTAGCTATGACAGACATTTGAAGTCTATCAGAATTAACCATAGAAGCAATTCCGACTGCTTGTTCCATAGAAAATTCCCCAGCCAAGCCCCCTTGAACAGAGATCGGAACAAAAGTATTCACTGCCAATAAATCTTGAATAGCTATCTGATCTTGGCTTTTATCTGTTAGTTTGGCCATGGTTTGCCTTACTTTTTCAAGCATACCACCAACGTTTGTTCCCGCTTCACCAATCACGTTTTGAATATTTTTGGCAAGGACCACCTGCTCCATAATCGCTTCAGATCCTTTAGAAACATCCACACGTAAGATTTGATTTTCACCAATAATTTGAATGGTCCCAGCTGGAATTTTGCGGGCTTTGACATCACCTTTTGGCGTTTTAATGACGACTGCTGACCGATTTCCAATCAGTGCACGCGCGATTGGCACAATGCTCTTTGTTTCTTCCGGATTCAGTTCAAAAACAGTCGCAATCCCATAAGGATTAGATAACTGTGTAATGACTTTTCCCTGCTCTACAACTTCTACCGCAGCTAACATACCCAAAGGTACCTTATCAATGTATAGAATCTCATCAACGATCGGAATTTTAGATCTTAAACGATTATTGACCAAGACACCATCATCTGCTTGGAGCACAGCTCCTTGAATATTGTAACCGTTTTCAAAATAAGCATTGATCAACTTCGCTACTAAATCAAAATCAATATCCTTTGGAACAACTACAATATAAGGCTCCGTTTTCACTTGATTAATTAAGTCAAGAATATGAACCGTTTTCCCGACACCTAAACCAAGTCCGCCTGGGGTCCGAGGATTATGACCAATCATTGTGGATTCTGTAATCACAGTTTCCGTAATGGTTTCCATAGCTACATCCCCGATAACGGGGGTTGCTTCGTTGATACGAATCAAACTAATATCTTTTAAATCAAGTGACGTCTTAGCCATTAATTTGCGAAGAGAGTCATAGATTCCATGAACATTTTCTTTCGTTCCCTTAATTCCAGTCGTATCAGAAATAGCAGATGAAAGGAAGTGAAGTTTATTTTGTGCAGTATCAAATGCTGCTAACGCAGTTTCTGTTGAGGAATTCCCAATATCAACACCAATGATATATTTCACTATTTTCCTCCAATTCTATCTCGCTGCTAGTTATCGCCTTTCAATTTCTTACGACGTTCATAATGTTCAGCAGCTTCTCTAATAAATCCTGCACAAATCTTTGCTTGATATTGTGTTTCTAATTCTTCTGCAATGGATAAGAGTTCCTCTTTAGAAGAACGATAAGGACGTAAAGCATTGTAAATTTCTAGAACACGTTTGTCTGGAACACGAGTCAATTCAGCAGCCCGAGAAAAGTTATATTGAATAGCCTCACGACCAGAATTTTTTGCGATTTCACCTTGTTTAATTAGAATCTCTGGTTTAATCCGTAAGTCCTGAGATGAAATTTGACCTGAAAGAATATTTTCCAATGTAACATCTTCAAATTTCTTGTTATCTCCAATTTTAATCCAGTCTGGATGCTTTTTAGAAATTGGATAATCATTAGCGGTTGCTTCGTTTTGATTGCTACTTGAAAAGCTTGGAGCACTTGTCTCAGAACGATTCATTTGTTCCAAGATTTGTTTTACTAATAATTCAACTGATTCTGCCATTTTGGACCTCCTACTTTAAATTAACACACACTCATCTGCAGGCTTACCTTTTACGACCAATTTTGTTTCTTTAATGTGAAGCAAAGCTGAGTAAGCCTGATATTTTGGACGTGCCATTTGATCATTCAAGGTAGGAACAGGATTTGGAGTTTCACCTTTTGCATATTTGGCAGCATTTTTACCGATTAAACGATAGGTTTCAGGAGTCAAGAGTGGAGCTTGAGGGAAGAGTTCAAGATTACTCAATGGTGGTAAATCACGTTGGTGGATAACAGTAGTCCCTTTAGACTGTACACCAATAGAAATTCCAGATCCAGAAAGGTGATCCCCTTCAACAGCTACAAAAGCCACGTCAGACGAACGATACACTTTCACAATCCGAGCTTTCAAGCCTTCTTCTTCAATTCCTGCAACTAATTGTCTCAGTACTTCAGTGTGCGGTATGTCAACCATGGTTTTAACTTGCTGTTCCCCAAAAGCTGGACCAACTGCAATGACAACTTCATCAACGGATTGACTTGGCTGGGCAACTCCAACTTTTCGAATCACTGTACCCTCATTGACGGATGCTGTAGTTGTAGCATCTACATGATGAGTCGGTTCTACATGACCGTTAGATTCTGCTTTTACTTCTTTTAACACACTCTCGATGATCGAGCGCAACAACGTTTCATTTATTACTGTCATCGTTAAGTCCTCCTAAATATCACGAGGGTCGATCGCACGTGGAATATCTTTAACTTTTTCCCATTCTTCTCCCACTAAGCGATGTCCAGTACCGACACCAACATAATCGTTTGGAGAGTTAATAGCAGATATAACATTCCAATCTTTATCAAAAATAGCAGACGTTTGTAAAAAGTCACCTGCAGCACGTTGTTTAAACAAATTCAAGAGTTCATTGGCAATTTCTGGGAAGCCATTGTTTGCCAAAGCCTTAATAAGATCCACACCTTGAACACCACGTTCAAGGATACCTTGAGCCGCTTTGATATCTTCAACCTTATCACGGTCAGGCATATCTTTTGAACCGTGTGCATAAGTCGCCGCTTCCACTTCTTCATCTGTGATAGCAGGTAAACCTAAGCCTTTAAATAGAGCTTGCATCACGCGGGCAGCTTTATTCCGTACTTTGATAACTTCTTCTTCACGAACAGGGCGCAAACCACCATCTACACGTAAGTCACGTTGCAGAACATTGTAGTCGTCAAAATCTTCAGCATCCCAGTTAGATCCAGCAAACATATTGTCATAGTTTGGAGTTGCAGAATATCCAGAGTTAATAAAATCGGTACCAGGTGCAAACTGCATTAAGGTACGTACAGAACGCCGCAAATCTGAGTGAGTAAATGTTTGGTCATTTGAAGAGGCACATTCAAGGTCCAGCATCGTCGCAATTAAGTTTTCAGCAACGACTGCACGAATACCACTTGGAACAGCTGCTGGAATACCAATACAACTAACAGAACCATTTTGTGTTCCTTGAACACCCGCAGCTTTTGTAATATATAGACAGCGAGCTTCCAAGTAAAGCATAGACTTACCTTCTGCTTGTCCCATTTGAACTTCTGAACCAGTTCCTGAAGTAAAACGCATCTTCAATCCACGAGAAGCATAGGCAGACGCCAAAAAGGCTTTTGACCAAGGAGTATCATCACCATCTGTAAATACATCTTCTGTACCATAAACGGAGATAGTTTCAGCATAAGCTGTGAAGCCACGCATACCAAATTCAAGTTCTGTTGCTTCTTCCAATGAACACTGAGTGAGAACTCCAGGACGACCAACTTGCGAACCAATCATAAGAGACAAGGCATTGAAAGGTGCATAACGAACAACGGCTACTGTGGTTTCTTGTTCAGCAAATCCACGCAGAGCCCCTTCTGCAGCATCCGCAGCAATCTGTACCGGATTATCATTCACGTTTGTAACGTGCGCTTGTGTTGCTGTTTGTTTCCGTGTCCGCATTTTTTGCAAACACATCATGATTTCAACAACATTCATGTGATTCACAACTTCACAAATTTTTGCAGGAGTCATTGCTTTGGTCAATCGAACAATTTCAGAACGTGGTACATTCGGAGTTAAAATTTTGTTAGCGATCTCTTTAGAATCCATTCGAACAACTTCTTCTGCATGTTTCAAATCAATTCCATAAGTAGCGATAAACTGATCGATTAAATCAAATTCTTCTCTTGATTTTCCATCTAATTCAACTACGACGCCATTTTCAATACGAATACTAGGCTTTGGATCATTAGGGCTATCCATAGCCACTAAACCTTCTTCAACCCACTCTGTTACGAATCCATCCTGATTAATTGGTCGTTTACTGAGAACTTCAAAACGTTTTGATTTTGTCATGTTTCATTCCCCCATTCTCTAAATGTAGGATGGCTGACCATTCACTGGTGTGTCACCGAGACTTCCAAGCAATTGAAGCCCGATTTCTCTTGCAGAAACGACAGCTTGTCTCACTGCTCCAGAATCACCACTGATAAACAAAATAACCTCATTTGAATGGCTTGTTCCACCATTACCTGGTGAAGCATAACCAACAACATCAACTGTAGCTGATTTAACTGCAGTATCCGCCATAACAACTCCGATGGCTGCAGGCGCACCTACAATGAGACCAAAGGCACGACCAACTTCAGCACCAAAAGCTGTTTCGATGGCATGGCTTGCTCTCGCAGTGTATTGCAATTCGATATGGCCTGCTTCATTGGCATAGACATCCCCAAATGTACGATTGACTTCGCCTAAAGTTACTTCTACTGCACGGCGTACATCTGATACATCTTCTCCACCAAAGATAATTAAGTTACCATGTCCTGCTCCACCTTTTGTATCACGAGGTAATTCGATGCTAACGATCTCTGTATTTGTAGCTTTTACAGCTTCATCTGCAGCCATAATATGAGGTCCAGCTCCTGTACGAGCACCTATAATACCAATAGACCGATAGTATTTTTTCAACTTCATAGCATCCAACAACTGTTGATCGACATTGGCAATCACGAGACCAATGGTATCTCCTGTTGGATTTGAACCAACAAATTCAGTAACATTACAATTATTAGCCATTTTATTACTCCTTTATGTATGATAAAAACGACTGTAATATTTTTAAAAAGCCTGTTCTACAACTTTCAACAATTCTTCAACTGTAGGAACTCTTGGATTCGTAATCGTACACTTATCCACTAAGGCCGCTTCTGCAATCTCACGCTTATTCTCATTAAAAT
>ENA-ORSR01001761-ORSR01001761.1-human-gut-metagenome-genome-assembly--contig:-NODE-1761-length-13952-cov-6.969130_pt1 | contig 13952 bp, 18 predicted proteins | sample MGYA00241901_ERZ509166 | MGnify/ENA primary metagenome ERZ509166 (study PRJEB26280, sample SAMEA2338860) | human gut metagenome | biome: human gut; feature: human-associated habitat; material: faeces... | reverse complement strand
TCTCAGTCTCGCATCCGCTCGACAGCTCCCCTAGTAGGGGAGCCCTTGGCAAAACCGGAAACTTGCCCTTACTGCCAAGGCCTCTCCTACTAGGAGAGGTGGCATTGCGAAGCAATGACGGAGAGGTTGGACAAAGGCAAAGCTTCCCCAAGGGCCTCAATCCTCATTTTCCGGCAGTCTTGCTGCCACCGGCCGGCCGGGCTCGTTGTCCAGCTCCAGCAGGGCTGCCGCGCTGGCATCATCCAGGCTCTGGACACTGCGGAGCTTGCGGCTGATGGCCCGGCTGCGGACACCAATGAGATTGTCCAGCTCTTCATCGGTCTGGCGCAGGCGCTGCTGCATCTTGGAGAGCCCCTGCCCGAACTTGTCGAACTCCGTCTTAACGGCTCCCAGCAGCTGCCAGACCTCGCCGGAGCGCTTCTGGATGGCAAGGGTCTTGAAGCCCATCTGCAGGCTGTTGAGCAGAGCTGCCATGGTGCTGGGGCCTGCAATGTTCACCTGATAATCCCGCTGCAGCACCTCCAGCAGACCGGCGTTCACCACCTCGGCGTACAACCCTTCAAAAGGCAGGAAGAGGATGCCAAAGGTCGTGGTATAGGGCGGTTCCACATACTTTTCCCGGATGTCCTTTGCCTCGCTCCGCAGCACCAGCTCCAGCGCATGGCGGGCATTCTCCACCGCCTGTGCATCGCCGGAGGCCTGGGCATCCTGCAAGTGCGCGTAGGTATCGCCGGGGAATTTGGAGTCGATGGGGAGCCAGACCGTGCCGCCGTCCGCGCCCGGCATCTTGATGGCGTATTCCACCCGCTGGGTGCTGCCCGGGATGGTGGCCACATTGGTCTCGTACTGCTCCGGGGCCAGGATCTCTTCCAGAATGGCCCCCAGCTGGATCTCGCCCAGAATGCCGCGGGTCTTAACGCCCGAGAGCACCTGCTTCAGCCCGCCCACATCGGCGGCAAGGTTCTGCATCTCGCCCAGCCCCTTGTACACCTGTTCCAGCTGGTCGTTCACAGCCTTGAAGCTCTCGGTCACCCGCTTCTGCAGGGCATCCTGCAGCTGCTCGTCCACGGTGTGGCGGATCTCATCCAGCTTTTTGGTGTTCTCGGCCTGCAGGGCGGTCATGTTTTCCGCAAGGGTCCTGCGCAGCTCTTCCAGCTTCTGGGTGTTGGCGGCCTCCAGACTCTGGAGCCGCTGGGTCAGGATCTGCTGCTGGCCGCTCTGGCCCTGTGCCAGTGTGGTGCTCATGCTCTGCACCGAGGTCTGCAATGTCTCACTGACGCTGCGGATGGCGGTATAGTTCTGCTCCGCCATTGATGCCTGTCTGGCCGCAAAATCTTTTGCCTGTGCATCGAGCTGCTGCTGCATCCAGCGCTTGAGCTCCTCGTAGTCTCCCCCGTTCCGGGGCTTGTTCAGTTTCCAGAGCACCACTGCCAGCAGCAGGCAGATGGTGATCAGCAGCAGGGTGTACAATCCAGCTAAAAATTCCATTGATTATAAGTCCTCGAAATCGACCAATTCTTTCCGGGTATCCAGCGCATCGCCATAAAGGCCCACGCCGTCCACCTCGCACTCGCCCGACTGGTTATCGTAGGGGTCGGAGCGGAACCCGTACATCGGCGGGTCAAAGGGTGCCTCAAAGGCGCGGTTTGCCACCATGCGCCCGGTGTCCAGGCTGCCGAAGTAGTGGCGGCGCAGCTCTTCCTCACCCTGCCGTGCCATGGAGGCACCAAACGAGCAGTCGGCATACATCCAGCCCTTGGGGGCAATGTAGAACATGGCCCAGTCGTGGCAGCCCACACCGGTGGGCGACACCGACAGGCCGCTCTGCCAACGGGCCGGAATGCCCACCAGACGGCAGAGGGTGATGAAGGTCAGGGCCATAATGCCGCAGTCACCGCGCCGGTCCCGCGCGCAGCGGTCGGGCAGGCATTCCTGCACAAAGTAGGCGGGCTGATAGTGATACCGCACGTTCAGGGTAACGTAATCATAGATGCGCTTTGCCTTTTCCGCCGGGTCGGTGATCCCTTCGGTCAGCTGTGCGGCCAGCGCCCGCAGATAGGGTGTGAACACGATATGCGGGGCCTGCTCCTCGGTATCAAAGGTCGGCTGTTCCGGTGCAGGCACAAAGTCCAGCGGGTCAGCATAGACTGCCGTTGTCTTGTAACGGTACTGCACCCCGAAGCGGCGGTTTTCGGTCAGGTCAGCCTCCCAGCAGACGGTGCGCTGGGGGGCGTTTGCATCGGCGATGCGGCCCGGCTGCTCGGTAAAGCTCTGCAGCTCGATCTCGCTCTGGGCCAGGCATTCCGCCGGGATGGGCAGCCAGGTGCGGACGTGTACGCTCTCCCGGCCCTCTGCCTTTGCCTTGGCCAGAGCGGCGGCAAAGGCCTCATCCGACATCCCCACGCTGGTTTTCAACGTGATGCGGGCACTGGCCTGCCCTTCCCGCTCCATCTGGTCATGGATGCGGCGGCGGCGCTCCCGTGCCAGCGTAGCCGGGGCGGGCGGGTCAAGCTGACGGGCGGCAAGGTCGGCGTGGGTGGCGATCAGCGTTTCGGCAAAGCGGTCAAGGTAGTGCTTTTCCCCTTCCACAAACCGCCAGTCCACCCGGCCCTCATGCACCAGCTGGCGGAACTCCTCCACCGTGAAATCCCGCACAAGGCCCTGCATCCGGGCCACGGCCTGTGCCTCGTTCCAGCAGTATTCCTGCGGCAGGCGGCGCATGATCTCCTTCTGCACCAGCAGGGCATCCCGCAGCGCGTCCACGCCGTGGGGCACAGGGTTGGCGGGCTGCTCGTACTCCGGCATTTCCAACCCCTGACTGCGGGGGCTGTTCTGGGTCTCCGTCCAGTCCTCGGCCAGATATTCATCGATCCGTGCCATTGCTTCTTTGTAATAGCCCGCGGCCTTCAGCCGCTCCACATCATCGGGCAGACCAACGTTCAGATGTACAAATGCTTTGTTCAGATCTTTCATCCTGTTTCATCCTTTCTCTCAGGCGCACTGCTCTTCCCAGAAAGCAGTGGCTTCCACCAGCCAGTTCTCGGCATCTGTTCCGGTGCCGATGCCGCAGACGTGAGGCGCATTGTTGAACACCCGGTAAACATGCCTGACGTGATTGGCCTGCAGGGCAGCTTCCAACTGCGGTCCCTGCCGCCAGTAGACCAGCTCCTTCAGCAGCGTGTCGTTCACACCGTGCCAGTGGTAGGTGGCGGGGTAGTCCGGCGTGATCTCATCCGAAAGGTTCCGGGTATAGTATTTGGGGCCGTATGCACCGATATCCTGAATGACATGGTAGATGGGCTTGATATAGGTCATATCGTTGATGGGGTAGCCCAGCAGCAGGGCAGCGGGCTTGGGCACATTGTAATGCTTATACCCCACCGATTCCGTGCCGAACAGGCCCGTCAGGTGGCCGCCCATGGAGTATCCCACGATGGCGTACTGCTCCGGCTGGATGCCAAACTCCGCAGCGTGTTCCTCAATGTACTGCATGGCGCGGCCGATGTCCTCCAGCGGAGCGTCATCGGAAGCGTCCGTCCAGACGCGATACCGCAGAATAAAGGCGGCATAGCCCAGCTCATGCAGCTGCCAGGCCGTGCAGGCCCCCTCCTCCAGCTCGGCGCTCTCATTGGCACCGCTGCCAGCCAGGATCAGCGCAAACTTGGCATTTTCAGCCTTGGCCGGGAAATAGAACAGGCCGGTGTTGTTTTTTGTGCGATCCGCCGCCTTTTCCGCATCCGTGTAGAACGAGTGGGTGACCTGCACGCCATTGTTGTAGTTCTCAATGACCAGATTCAGCCCCTTGGCACAGCCTTCGGCCACATACTCGTTGGTGTAGCCTTCCACAGTGGTCATCTCCCACAGGGCCTGACCCGGCGGGCAGTCCTTATCCTGCGAGTAGGTGTAGAAGCCGGAGTTCTTGATGCCCGGGTTGTTGCGCACTTCCTTCATGGTGGTCTGGGCCGTGATGTTGGGCTCTCCCTTTTCCATTACGGCACCGGCGGGCAGGGCCAGCAGTGCCAGCAGACACAGCACCATCGCGACGATTCGTTTTGCCTGTTTCATGTTCCGTTCCTTTCCCCCAGCACCGCCCTGATTGCATTTTCCCGTACAGAGGACTATAATATGAGACTGCACAGGCGACACCGGTTGGTTTTTGTTCTATTGTATCACACCCGCCGGTATTGTCAAAACAAATCTGTCCGCAAAATCCATGCGTTGTGATCTCCACGCTTCCGGGGGGCCGGGTATTCAGATTCCGGACACTCTGCCCGGCCTGAGGTGAACAGGTTTCCATTGTGATTTGCGGCAGATTCTGCTATACTGAAAAGAGATATTGCACACGCAATGAGGGGAAACCGGAGCATTGCGGCTCCGGTCAGGATAGGAATATGAGTGAGATCACAGTCCGGCCCATGATGCCGGAGGATTGGACTGCTGTGTCCAAAATATATCTGGAGGGCATTGCCACCGAGCACGCCACCTTCCAGACCAACTGCCCGCCCTACACCGCCTGGGACGCATCCCATACCCGGGAATGCCGCCTGGTGGTTCTGGACGATGGGGTCGTGGCCGGCTGGGCAGCCCTGCATCGGGTAGACCCCCGCTGGTGCTACCGCGGCGTGGCCGAGGTGAGCATCTATGTCGGGGAGAAATTCCGGGGCAAGGGGTTGGGCTATCACCTGCTCACAGCGCTCTGCCGCGAGGCTGAACAGGCCGGGTACTGGACGCTGCAGTCCACGGTGCTGCAGGACAACGCCCCCTCCCGGGGCCTGCACCTGAAATGCGGCTTCCGCGTGGTGGGCCGCCGGGAGCGCATTGCCCGGGACTGCCACGGCCGCTGGCTGGACACCTACCTGATGGAGCGGCGGTGTGCAGCGGACGAACCGACGGGCTATAAAAAGCTGTAAGGCGCTTTTTGCGGGAAAGATTTACAGTTTCTTCAAAAAGCGGCCTTGAAAATCCACAAAAATATGATATACTAACGTAACGATACCAAAGCGATAGAAAGGAGGCGCGCGGAATGGCACCGACCAAAGAGCGTCCGGCAACCAAGACGATTGCCACAAACCGGGAAGCGCGCCACGAGTACTTCGTTCTGGAAGCGCTGGAGACCGGCGTTGAGCTGAAAGGCACCGAGGTCAAGAGCCTGCGTGCCGGCGGCGTAAACCTGAAAGACAGCTGGGTCGATATTGAGGACGGCGAGCTGCTGGTCAAGGGAATGCACATCACCCCCTATGACCACGGCAACATCTTCAACCAGGACCCCATGCGGGTGCGGCGGCTGCTGGCCCACAAGAACGAGATCCGGCGGCTGCACCAGCAGTGCAAGCTGCAGGGTTACACTCTTGTGCCGCTTTCGCTCTACTTCAAGCATGGCCGCGTCAAAATGGAGCTGGGCCTGTGCAAGGGCAAAAAGCTCTACGACAAGCGCGCAGATGCCGCCAAGCGCGATGCCAAGCGCTCCATCGACCGGGCCGTTAAATCCAACGGCGTTTACTATTGATTTCAGGCAGCATTCCTGCCCGGAAACTTCAAAGCTTACCCACACCGCAAGGTGTGTTTTATGGGGGCGTAAAGGTTTCGACGGGGGGAGCGAGGCCTGGGCAGCGGGTAGCAGTGGGGGACCTGCTCTAAACTCCTCCAAAAAATTAACTGACAACAATAATTATCAGTTGCTCGCAGCCTGAGTGCTGCGCGTTCCGCCCACTCTTGTGTCGTGTGGGGCCGGGGCGTCCTTTAGACACAGCACCTGAACGGACCTAAGCTTTGCGGACCGGCAGGAACTCATGAAGCTACCAATGCGTTAGCCTGGCGACCGGCGTGACGCGGAGGGAATGTTGTTGATCGCCTGCACCCGGAGACACCTACGCTGAACTCTTTTCGGACATGGGTTCGACTCCCATCGCCTCCACCAGCAAAAAGCACCTAGATTCGTTAAAATCTAGGTGCTTTTCTTTTGCCGTAACACACTATTTAACACACTTTTGAAACAGCAACACAGTTTCAACCTGTTTGGAGCGTTGGCCGCTGCTCTGGGTTGCGGTCAAAATAGCCGGACGCTTCAAAGTCTGCATAGTGTTCCTTTATCAGCTGCGCCCTCTCAGCGGCCCATACCCGGCTCTTAGCCTCCCATGCTTCCAGATACTCCACAGTGCGCTCCTCAACGCTGCCGCGGTGGTTCCATGCGCCGAACCCTGTTCCACTCCATGCCCGGGTTGAGATGATCTCATCACGCCAGCGCTGGAGCTTGGGATTTCGGCGCAGAGCGGCAAAAGCGGCTTGCTCGCGGTTCTGTGCTGCGTTCCGGGTCGTGCCGTCCTCTCGGGCAATCTCCGAAATAGCTTTACCCTCGAAATAGTGGCGGCGCACAACGTCGGCTTGCTTGGCTGCCAACTGGCTGATGGCTTCTTCCAGTGCGTTGTGCAGCTCTTCGGTGTATAGATCATCCTCGGCGGTCTGGAATGCCTGTGTAGCCGCCGGGTCTTCGATGGTCTCCCCTTTGGTGCTGCTTCCTTCGTCCGATTCATCAAGGCGAATGTCTAGGCTGCTGCATTCGTTCAGCGGGTTGGCAGACACGGCCACCCGTCTGCCGTCCTCAGTGGTGATGTTGCGCCGGTGTTCGCCGCATACGGCCTTATTGATCTGACTTTGCACGTAGTAATACAACAGGGTCGTGAATGCGCCTTTCTCTGGGGTGTAGGCTATGGCAGCGGCATGAACGGCAAAGAATGCTTCTTGGTCGAAGTCCTCAAGCGTCAGCCCGGCATTGTCTGCAGCGGCCTTGTTTTTGCTGTACCATTGCCAGAACAGCCGGTGCAGAAAGCCCTTGTTTATCTCCCACAGCTGGCCCAGTGCAAAGCTATTCCCGGCGGCGGCCAGAGCGGCAAGGGCCGCGTTGGTGTTCTGCTGATCAGTGGCCTTGTTTGGTTGCTTGTCCATTATCCTCACCCCGTTTTTATATCACGCTATCACGCTGGGCACTGCGGCAAGCAGCTTTTGTGCTGCTTTCAATGTGATGTCGCCGGGATTCTTCCAGCAAGGCCCAAGCGCCCAGATACCACCAGCGGCGTTGAACTGTTCAACGGTCATTCGTGTGCTGCCGTCAACTGTCGGCACTTCCAACAGCGGTTCACAATTCCGTTTACTCAGTGCCAGCGCGCGCGATTCTAATTTACTGATTCTGCTGTTCATCGTCTGATATCCCCTCCAGTTCATCCAGCTTCTTTTCCAATTCGGCCAAACGCCTCTCCTGTTCGTCTGCTCGGATGGAGCCTAGCACGGCATTTCCTGCGTAGATCACAGCGTTTGCCTGCTGCGGGGTGATTTCACGGTTCAATACCATATTGGATACTCGGGTCATTGCTCTGCGCACCTCGCCCGGATTGGTCATTTTTAGGTGCTTCTTTGCGGTCATGGGTTCGGTTCGCCTCCTGCTAAAAAGAGGGCGCACAGGTTTCCCCATGCGCCCAGATGATGCCATATCAGACGATTGCCTGATAATAGATAGCGGGTTTCTTGTTGGTGGGCACAAATGCGCCGTAGTTATAGCGGCCCTCAACCAGCCAGCCAGAAACGCCCGGGGGATTTTCGTGCAGCACTGCCGAAGTCAGCTTGACAGGTGCAGTCGTTGCGCAGGGGTGGCACAGCATAAAGCCGAACTTTGCGGGCAGGCGGTTGGCCGGGACTTTCTGAATCGAAGCGCCGTCCAGATTGGAGACAACGCCCTGCAGGCGCATATCCTGCCCGACGTTGGTTTCCAATACAATCTCCTTGCACTTCTTCATAATGCGGTACACGGTCGGGGTGACGATCAGAACGCGGTTGGTTTCGGGGACTTCTGCGTCATCCAGGGCGGCGCTGGCCTTGCAGATCTCATCATAGATGTTTGCATCAGTCAGCTCAACGGCGGTGGGAGTGGTGCCAGCGCTCTCACACATAACGTTGTAGGTGTATGCGTCAATCTCAGGGATAACCACTTCACGCTGCTGGCGGGCCAGAGCCTTGGCAGCTTCCAGCACAGCGCCGGTTTCGTCAAGGTCCAGAGCGTCAATCACGAAGTTGAAAGAGCGGTCCTTTGCCAGCTTGAACAGCTGAGTGGTGGCGGCCAGCGTGTCAATGTTGCCGTAACGGCTGCCGTTGCCGGTGCCCTCGCGGTTGTAGTCGTGCATCTCTGCAGTGGACACATTGTAAACGCGGATGCTGTTTGCACCCACAAAGCTGTAATCCTGATTGGTTACAAGGCTGCGCTTGGATTCGTTCTTGAAGAGCTCATCCACAGCATTCTGATATTTCGATACGAGATCAATTGCCATTTATAGATCCTCTCATTTTGCAGAGGGCATGAAATACTCGGTTCCATCATGGGCGGGGGTCATGGGGCTTCCATGTGTGGCCCCAGTGGAAATACGGACAGCGTTGCCGGTTCTCTGGTTTGCGTTGGAAACGAAAATGGTCTGGATCTTCTCAGCTTTCGCCTTGAATGCTTCCGGTTCGTCCACGCCCAGCAGTTCAACCAGCTTGATATCAAAGCCGTTTTCCTTGCAATAGCGCTCACACTCGAACGCCTGCCGGTCTTTCTGCAGCTGCTGACGTTCGGCGGCAAGTGCGGCCTTTTCCTTGTCCGTTTCTTCGCCCTGGGTGGTGTCCGGGTCGGTCGTGCCTTTAGCCCTCTCTCGGGCCAGACGCTCCCGGACGATGTTGTTTACTTCTTCTTGGGTGAACATCTTCCCGGCGGGGCCGTTGCCCTCCGGCTGAGTGGTTTTTTCCTGCTGGGTGGTGTTCTGGGGGTTCTTGTCGGTCATGGTGACTTCCTTTCCCGGCCTTTAACCTGTGGCCGTCCAGTGTGTGTCTTTGTGCAATCTGCCAGCTTTGCGACGTGGGCCGGGTGCCGATCAGCACCAGTACCGGGGCAAAATGCACAAAATAAAAAAGGCGCAGAGAACCGCCGAAGCGTTTTCCCTGTGCCTTATCAGCTAACCGGTCATCCCGGCGGTACTCTATGCCTTATAGGCTTATTATACCACCACCGGGGGGATGGGTCAATCGTTTTTATTGGTGTGATGCGGGTTTTCCGGATTTGTAACTGTCAGAAACGCGGCAGATACACCGGCCTTGTTGGTGCTTTGGTGAACTCTAGCCGCCGGATACATCGCGCGCAGGGCGGCTAGCGTGGCCTGTGCGGCGTGTTCATGCTCCGGGGTGTATGTAATCTTGACCTTCATTCCAGCACCCCCACAGTAACGCTCTGGGCAGGGGTTTCCTGCTGCGCTGCCTGATACTGGCGGCCCGCCATCCAAACCGCGTCAAGCCCCAGCCTGACAGCCAGCTCGTGACTATTTCCTTGCTGGGTGGCGTTGGAGTAAGCAGCAAGAAAAACCTCCCGCGCCCGGACGCATTCAAACGCGCTCATGCTGCTCACCTCCCCTTCTTTCCAGCTGTGCACTCTTTGCGGCCAGCTCCGCCGCGATCTCATGCCGGCGGGCCGCTTCGGCTTCCGATCGTGCAACGGCTTCTCCCAGATCGGGCAGCGGGTTCACAGACTTGCCCGCCGGGGCACAGTTGCGGTCTACAGGGTCAGGGGCGGCGCTCTTGCGCTGGGCACCGGCCTGTTGCACTGCAATGTCCCACAGGGCAGCCGTGTCAACGCTGGCGGTCAGGCGCTCACCCTTGCGTACAGCGCCCACGGTAAAGCCCTGCCGGGCATACTGTTGGCAGATCCAGCTTGCAGGGGACTGGCCCAGACGTTCCAGCGCGGACACGCGCCCGCCATCCAGCACACACGGTTCATGGTGCACGGTGCGGGGCTTCGGCTCCCGCTGGTCGATGTACTCCACCTCGAAGGTGTGCAAGGTGATACGCTTTTCAAGTTTCAGCATTGAAATATCCTCCATCTTTCGGTATAATGGGGGCGGTATAGTCGGCTAAACTTTACCACCCATCTGCCGCCCACGGTGTTCCAGCACTGTGAGCGGCTTTCTTTTTTGGTTACTGCGGAAAGACACGCGCCGCCTTTCTTCCAGAGAAAAAAAACAGGCGGCAAGGTAGTGTAGTAATTGGAATGGGGGGCTTTCTAACCCCCATTCCCAATTACACTACCTATCACTATCTTTTTTGCTATATATAATACTGTTTTTTTACCCCCTAAATGCAGATTTTGCAGTTATAGCGGAAATCCTGTTTTTTTACCCCCTGTTTTACCCCTGCGGGGCAACAGTCTGGGCGCGCCTGATCTGGCCGGTTTTGGTGTCGCGTTCAAAGTCTGGGTGCTCGTCCACCATGCGCCAAATGGTTTGCTTTGTAACATCCAGATATGCAACAAGAGTGCTGGTGGTGACTTCCACGCCCTGCGCTTCCAGTACGTCTATTGCGGCTTCCAGACGGTGGCGGCGCTCCTTCAACTTCTGCTCCTTGGGCTTGCGGGCATTCATTGCGCGCTGGTAGGCAGGGAGCTGGGAGTGCGGCGCAATGTTGTCCGCCTGGTCGAATCGTTCCATAACGTGGATGGGGTAGTTAAACCACACGTCCACAGGCTCAAAGCTGGGGAACTCCCGCAATGTACCCTCGATGCGCCACGCCGTCACGCCTGCCCGCTGCCGCTCTGGTGGGAGTTCCAGTTCGATGATATCAAGCAGCGCGTCAACGTCACGGGCAAACACACCGCTGCCGCTGGCCCTGTCCATGCTGTTTTTCCAGCCTTGATCTCCTTTGCTGTGGTGGTGGCAGTAGATGATTGCAGCTCCACTGGCTTTTGCAATGCGGTCCAGCCCACTGGTAAACTGTGCCATCTGGTAGGCGTTATTTTCGCTGCCAGCGTTCAGCTTGTAAAACGGGTCAATAATGATTGCTTCAAAATTTTCATGTTTGACCCGGCGGCAAATGGTCTCAACGAAGCGCGGCCATTCGATACAGTAACCGCGCAGATTCCAGATCGTTAAGTTTTTCAGGAAAGAAGGATGCTCTATGGATTCATCCGGGAAAAGCGCTTGATATACGTCATGGACGCGGTAAAGGAAAGAATTTCTGTCAATCTCCAAATTAACATACAAGGTTTTACCAGCCTTGCACTCAAAGCGGCCCAGCCACGGTTTGCCAGCAGAAAGACAGAGCGCTAATTCGATCATTGCGAAACTCTTGCCCGCCTTGCTGGGGCCTGCCAGCAGCATTTTGCCGCTTTCACGAAGAACTCCAGATATCAATTCAGGGCGTAGCGGGGCAATGTCTGCAAGCTCCAATGTGTGAATCGGTGGCAGTCCATCGTCTTCCAGCTCGTCCGGTTCTTCCGGCGGCTCCCCGTATGGATCCCAGAAATCTTCCATCATGCAGCCCCCTTTCCATCCTTCGGCCCGTCCTCAAAGAAGAACGCGCCAATCTCGCCGGTGGGGATGTCCAGCACCTTGGAAACGGCGATGATCTCCGTGCTCGTCCACGGCTGATAGCCCATCATTCGGGCTGTGAGGGTGCTGGGGGCCATTCCGGCCCGCTTGGCGATCTCGTTTTGTTTCAGCTCCATCTCTGCGAACCGGACACGGAGCTTGTGGAATGGTCTGTACATGTTAGTCCTCCTCTTCGATGATCTCAGTCACATCCACGCCCAGGGCTGCGGCGATACGGCCAGCGGTGGCAGGCATGACCGGCTTGCCCTTGTTGATGTTTAAGGTGGTCTGGCTGGACACAACGGAATTGTCCCGCAGGTCGCGCTGGTTCCACTGCTTGCGTGCAAGGGCAATGTTCAGCTTGCTTTTGGAAATCTTCATGGTTATCACCTCGCTTTAGACCAAAACTGGTCTGCATCGTGAATTATAGCAGACCTCAATTGGTCTGTCAATAGCAAAAATAGATTCTTTTTGGTCTGGACTTTTCGCGAAAGTCCTGATATAGTAAAAGAGAGGTGATTCGATGACTATTGGAGAAAAAATAAAAAAGGCTCGCACGGATGCCAAAATGACGCAGAAGGAACTGGCCGAAAAATGCGGTATGGCTGATTCTGCAATCCGAAAATATGAATCCGGAAAAGTTGTGCCGAAGCTGGATACCATCGCAAAAATTGCGCGCGCAATGGGTCTGTATGCTGGTGATCTGGTGGACGCAGGGCAATGGGGACAGGTGCAGCCGGGTGAAGATAGTGAAACGGCCAGCGCTGCAGAATCCCAGCTTATCTACCACTTTCGCACGCTGAACGACAACGGCCAGACCGTGGCAGTGGAGCGTGTGCAGGAGCTGGCCCAGATACCGGCCTACCAGCGCCTCGCAGAGCCCACCCAGGACGCGCCCAGCGCCCCAGACGATAAAGAACCCGCCGAAGAATAAAAAGCCCACAGCGGGCAGCTGTGAGCGTGTGACGGCTGAAAATTCAGCTGTGAGTTTTAATCCCGCAACAGTTGCGGATTTAAATGGTCAACTGTTGACCATTTAAGTTGCCGCACAGTGCGGCAACATGGGGGAGCTTGTCGCACAATGCGAAAAGCTCAGTTGTCGCATAATGCGAAAACTCCGATAGTGGCAGCTCGTCTCACAATGAGGCAAGCTCGGGCCGTTGTCCAATTGTTGGACAACGGTAAACGCTGGATGTTGCCGAACAGTTCGGCAACACAAAACCGCTGTCGCACAATGCGACAACGGTAGATTCGTCATTTTGACGGCTGATAGTCTCCGATCGGGCCACGATCAGAGCGCCGCCGGGGACAAAATGCACAAAGGAAAGGAGGTGCAGCCAGATGAGCAAGAGAACCAACACAGCCCAGTGGGAAGAAAAATACCAGCGCTGGCGCATTGCCGTGCAGAAGGATGGAGTACGCAAACAGTTTTACAGCAGCACCCCGGGCCGCACTGGCCAGCGGGAAGCAAACCGCAAGGCTGATTCCTGGCTTGAGGATGGTATCGGTGTAAAGGTGGGCCGGGTCGAGGATGTTTACAAGCTCTGGCTCGATGGTCTGAAGCTGACAACCAGCGAGGGCAATTGGGAGCCGGTAGAAAGCCGGTGGCGCGTGTGGGTGCTACCAGCGATTGGAAAGAAGCGGGTGAACACGCTGACGGATGCAGATCTGCAGGCCATCATAAACAAGGCCCACGCTGCCGGCCGGAGCCGGAAAACGCTGCAACTGCTGGCCGGTGATCTCCGGGCCTTTTGCAAATACTGCCGGAAAAGCAAGCTATCAACCTTCCTGCCGGAGGATGTACAGATACCCGCCAGCGCCCGTTACAAGGGCAAGAGCGTGTTGCAGCCTGCCGATCTGGTAAAGCTGTTCAGCATTGATACAACGCTCTACAGGGGTAAGCGGGTGCATGATGACTTTATACACGCCTACCGCTTCCAGACGCTTACAGGCTTGCGGCCCGGGGAGCTGTTGGGGCTGCGCTGGGCAGACGTGCAGGGCAACACGGTGAATGTGCGCCGATCTATCAACATCCACGGTGAGGAAACACAAGGCAAAAACCAGAATGCAATCCGGTCTTTCGTGCTGTCTGGCCTTGCCCGTGCCGTGCTGGAACAGCAGCGGGCAGTGACAGGGACACGGGAAAGCGTGTTTGAAATCAGCAGCGAACTGTATTACTGGAAGCGCTGGCAGGCCTATTGCAAGGCAAACGGCATTGACAGAATATCAGTTTACGAATTGCGGCACACTTTTGTCAGCGTGGTCAAGACGCTGCCAGAGGGCGAAATCAAAGAGCTGGTAGGCCACAGCCAGAACATGGACACATTCGGCCAGTATTCCCACGCTCTCACCGGGGACGCGGAAAACACCGCCCAGGCCGTCAATGCTGCTTTCCTCAAGCTGCTGGGAAACGGCTGATTTGTAACACACTTTTTAACACACAGTTGCTTCCAACATTCTTGTATAGTGCACAGAATGATACACGATTTACGATAAAAATAGCGCTGGCAAGAGGATAAAATCTGACGTTTTACAGCGTTAGAACGTGGTTTATTAGTTCGATTCCCATTGCCCGCT
>ENA-ORSR01001754-ORSR01001754.1-human-gut-metagenome-genome-assembly--contig:-NODE-1754-length-14003-cov-11.762260_pt1 | contig 14003 bp, 20 predicted proteins | sample MGYA00241901_ERZ509166 | MGnify/ENA primary metagenome ERZ509166 (study PRJEB26280, sample SAMEA2338860) | human gut metagenome | biome: human gut; feature: human-associated habitat; material: faeces... | reverse complement strand
TTTTCTTGTATTAACTATATTACCACAGAATACTATATTACAAAGTAATAGAAGTAATAAAATAAAGGGAATAAAAAGACTTTTGGAAGCATACGCCAAGCCAATTTGCGCCCAATTTTCCCGACAAAAAAACTTAACTTTAATACGAAAATAAACGTATGCACATTTGCATACGTTGAAATAATTTTGTATCTTTGTAGTATCAAAAAGGAGAAACAAACCCTCAATAATCAATTTAAACATAAATATAAAATATGGAAGTTTTACAAATTGGTATTCCTAAATGGAATATAACAGAGTTAAGTGGCTATGAACCTATAACCACTTTTTGGCAGGACTTCTCTATTGCCGACAAATTGGGTATCAATGATATTGAAGAAACCTATGAGTGTATAAAATCTGAATGGAAAGATGATCTTAAATATTGGACGGAACTTTGTCTTGTCCTCAATCACAAGATATGGCAATGGTATGAGAGAGATAATCAAAAAGCTGTTCTCTATGATAAGTTATGGAGGGAAGCGGATGAAATGACCTCTGAATGGTCGGACGAAAAACAGGAATATTATTTTCAAGTAACAGATTAAAACCACTTATGGGGAAATGTAAAAAGTTTCCCCACTTTAAACCCTTGCAAGATGACTGCCCAAAAACAAATACAGAAAGTAATTGAAATTGCCCAAGAAAAGGGTTGGTACGTAAGCGTGGATGACAAAAAAATGTCGAACATTTCATTTGAGTTTCAACGTTTCACTAAGTATGGACAAGATTTTAATTTCTATGCCGAGATGCAGCAAGGGAATATTGAGACCCTTATTGCCGATATAAAAGAGTATTACGAGGATTTTGACCCAGATTATGAAGCCTATCTGTGGATTGGTGAAGACGGACATGGCAAAAAAGGCGCACCCTATCACATCAAGGATATAGTGGCGGATATGGAAGACGCAGAAAAAATGATATATGGTTTATGGGAGGCCTTGTCTTTTGTTGCTTAGCAAAGCCAATTATATGTATAGATATAAAAAAGAGAGGAATAGTTATCTATATCCTCTCTTTTTTTAACATAAGAAATTTACCATAGGGTAACTTTTCCAATAGCACCTAAATCTAAAGAGGCCGTAGCAATACCTAAAGCTCGAAAAATTCGACTCATTGTCGGGAGTGTAATAACGCATTTACCGCTTTCAAGTTTCGATATTTGGGATTTTTTTACTCCAACCTTTTCGCCAAGCTCTTCTTGTGTGAGATTTTGTTGTTGTCTCACTTTCTTTATAGCTTCTCCAACAAAGTAGGCATTTATCTCTTCTTTTAGTTGGGCTTCCATTGCATCGCGTTCGGGAGTTCCCATTTTTCCCCAAACTTCATCCACTAAATCATCAGCCGGTGTGAAATTCATTTTTGCCATATCTGTTATTTTTTATCGTTAAAGTATTCTTTCATTATCGCTTCGGCTTTGGCAATTTCCTTTGAAGGAGTTTTTTGTGTCTTTTTTATTATCCCATGAGTAACTATGACTAAAGCTCCTTCATCATTATCCCAAAAAGATAACAACCGATAGCAAATTCCATTAAACAAAGTACGCAATTCCCATATATCAGTATCATCCAACTTTTTGAATAGTTCTTTATCCATAACTCCACCCTCTACTTTTTTGATATTATAGACTATTTTTTGTTGTGCTTTAAGGGGTTGAATTTTGATAAAGTTTTTAGCATCATCACTTAATACTATTTTTATAGTTCTTTCATTCATAGCCTTTAGTTTATACAGCAAAGGTATATAAAAGTTTCCATATAAGCAAACTTCCATGCTTTTTTTTCAATGTTTTTGGTATCATAATTTTGTTTTTTTTCTTCGGGCATCTGCGGGTGAAAAAAGGAAGAAATGAGCCCTCATTTTATTTTCCAATGGTAGGGCTTACTACCATTGGAAGTTTTTATATGATGTTCAATACTCGCGTTTCTTATATTACTTAATAATATTCATATTACTTTGTAATATGTTCTATATCAGAATTCCTTTGCTATGCCGAAGCTGTCTGCTTTCATCGGACAGAATCTCGTTCTATTTTTATTATCTTATATTCTCTGCCCACCCAATAGTACACCGCCCTTTTCCTATATTTCTACTAACTTTACATCGCTGACGCGTTTATTCACTTTTCCCTAAAACTCTGCAAACAGAATGCAGCTGTTCGGCAAGCCGAATAGGTACACTCTGTTTTACTATCTTCTTTCTTAGAACTTTGCCCACACCACAACGTTTGAGCCGGTTCTGCTTTTTCAGGCTGCCGTCCCTCTTGCCTAAAGTCAAGACAGACGGCAGCCTGGCAGAACGAAAGCAAAAGGTGAGGTTCGATTCCGTTTCACTCCATACTCACTTCACCATCTGCTTTCTGACGGCCCAACCGTTGTTCCCTCCCTGGTTTCTATATTTCCCTTATTTCTTGTATTAACTATATTACCATAGAACACTATATTACAAAGTAATAGAAATAATAAAATAAAGGGAATAAAAACTTTTTGGAAGCAAACGCCAACCCAATTTGCGCCCAATTTTCCCGACAAAAAACGCCTCTTTTTATATAAAAATAAACGTATGCACATTTGCATACATGAAAATAATTTTGTATCTTTGTAGTATCAAAGAGGGAGAAACACTTCCTTATATAATCAACTAAAACCTTTAAACTTATGGGCAATAAATTTGTTTATATTTTGGACTTTTGTCTTGGCTGTTTAAATATTATTGAACTGACAGATGAAGAACAAATTGAATCTGAACAATATGATGATTTTGAAGATTTCCTCTCAACAATCGAAGATAAATATGGGTTCAAGCTATCAAACTGTCAATGGATGGTTTCAGATGAATTGAAAGTCTATAAATACGCAAATGGAGAGGAGGTTTACGATGCCTAACTGGTGTAATTGTACCTACAAATGTGTGGGTGATTTGAATGAAGTAAAGGCTATATATAAAGTCTTAAAATCGCTTGATAAGAGAAAGACTTCAATAATAGAGAATGACTTTGGTAAAATGTGGCTTGGCAATCTTGTTACCAAACTTGGAGGTGATTGGGAAAAGTATAGATGTCGGGGCGCAATAATAGATTATTCTCTTGATGACGAAGTTCTGACAATAAACCAATATGTTGCGTGGTGTGAACAAGAAGGAGTAAGAAATATAATAGAAGAAAAATTTCCTTCTGTTAAAGTTTACTTCATAGAGGAAGAATCAGGTTGTGGTGTTTTTAGCACTAATGATACCAGTGGCTTATTTTTTCCAGAGAAATATTGGGTTGAAACAGATTGTGAGTCAAACTATTTTGAAACTATGGAAGAGGTTGCAAATTGCATCTCGGAAATAGTTAATCGTGAGATTTCTCCAACGATGAAGGATTTAGAGGAAGCTGTATCTCAATACATGGATGATAATGAAGATTGCTATATTGCTATTCATGAAATTTCGTTTGTGTAATTATTATTGTCAGTATCTATTTATTGGGTACTGACAATAATTCGTTTATTAAACCTTTTGGGACTATTGATGAAATAAGGTTTATGTGCTATATATTCTCATTCATATTGGATAGTAATTTATTCTATATCTAATAATTATCTCTTTTGAAAAAGAGGTAAAATCGTTTTTCTTTAAAACTCTGCCCACCCGGTCATTTTATTCCTCCCTTTTTATTTCCCTAATACTTCGCTTTGCGCATCGCTGAAACTTATATATTTCTACACACCTTTCCTAAAACTCTGCAAACAGCATGCAGCTGTTCGGCAAGCCGAATAGGTACACTCTGTTTTACTATCTTTTTTCTTAAACTTTGCCCACACCACAACGTTTGAGCCGGTTCTGCTTTTCAGGCTGCTGTCCTTCTTGCCTAAAGTCAAGACAGACGGCAGCCTCGCAGAACGAAAGCAAAAGGTGAGGTTCGATTCCGTTTCACTCCATACTCACTTCACCATCTGCTTTCTGACGGCCCAACCGTTGTTCCCTCCCTGGTTTCTATATCTCCCTTATTTCTTATATTAACTAAATTACCATAGAATACTATATTACAAAGTAATAGAAGTAATAAAATAAAGGGAATAAAAGAATTTTGGAAACAAACGCCAACCCAAATTGCGCCCAATTTTCCCGAAAAAAAACTTTACTTTAATACGGAAATAAATGTATGTATATTTGCACACATAAAAATATTTTTGTATCTTTGTAATACTCAAGAAGGAGAGAAGTTTCTTCTTGAAATAAACTGATTACTAACATATTAAACCATAGCAATATGAAAAAGATTGAGAATAGTTTCGCAGTTACAGGCTTCGTAGCAAACAATGCAGAAATCCGTCAATTCATCACTTCATCGGTAGCACGTTTCTCGTTAGTCATTAGCCGACAGGAGAAAGTTGGAGAAGAAACCACTCGTGTTTCCGCTTTCATGGGTTGTGAGGCATGGCGAAAGAATGAGAATAATCAAGACTTCAATCAAATCAGCAAAGGTACTCTTCTTACAGTGGAAGGGTATTTTAAACCCGAAGAATGGACTGATAAAGAAGGTGTAAAACACAATCGTGTAATCATGGTTGCTACCAAGTTCTATCCGGCAGTGGATAAAGAAGAAAGTTCCACGAAGTAATCACTTCTACTATGAATAAAAGAGTGGCTTTATGGTCACTCTTTCTTTTTCTGATTCTTTGTTTTAATAATCCCTAAATAAATAGTTGATGAATATTTATGTTTGTAACAAACCGCTTATCTTCCAAACTGGGAGTAATATCAAGTTGACTGATAGAGCTGAGTATTTCAAATCTATTATTGCCGATGGCAAGGAACTCATTAAAACCGGTGAGGAAGATGGGGAACTCTTTGTGTCCGAACTCAAAGACCCCAAGGTCTACATCGCCTTTAAAGAGGGTATTACAAAATTTTTGTCTGTTTTCTATGGTTGCAAAGCTTTGGTTTCTATTCCGGAAAATCTCTTTGTGAACTATCCGCAAGCAATCTCTTTTGTTTATGTCTTTTTTGGATGTAGAAACTTAAAGGAAATTCCGGAGAACCTTTTCGCAAATAACCCTGCAGTGACTACTTTTGAAGGGACCTTTTATAATTGCAAGTCTTTGAAATCCATTCCCGAGAAACTCTTCGCTCATAATCCGAATGTCACAGATTTTTCTGAAATTTTCAGAGGTTGTAGCAAATTAAAAAAGATACCAGAGAAACTATTTCCGAACTGCCCGAAGGTTACTTACTTCTGCAGAAGTTTTCAGAACTGTAAGGCTTTGAAAGAAATTCCCGGGAAGCTGTTTGCGAACTGCCCCAATGCAACCAGCTTCGATAGTTCATTCTCGGGTTGCTCAACATTGAAATCAATTCCCGAGAACTTGTTCGCAAAGAATCAGGAGGTTACAAACTTTCAAGATTCATTCAATGGTTGTTTGAGTTTAACAGAAATTCCCGAAAAAATCTTCGCAAACAATCCAGAGGCTATGAACTTTTTATACACCTTTGCAAAATGTGAAAGTTTGGAAGATTTTCCAGATAATTTGTTTGCAAATTGTCCGAAGGCTACCAATATAATTTGGACTTTCTGAATCAATATGTTATTCAAAACATTCTCGACAAAATGGACTATTTTTCCAATGGTGGCAAATCCTACCATTGGATTTTTTTTTGAATGCCTATATAATCACAGAATTATTCATATTAACGAGTAATATCTTCTATATTCTATAAGAACACTCTTCACTGTTCCTATATTCTATATTCCTATATACTCTGCCCACCCAGTCATCCTGATCCGGCCCTTTCTATTCCTTAGAACTTTGCCCACACCACAACGTTTGAGCCGGTTCTGCTTTTCAGGCTGCCGTCCCTCTTGCCTAAAGTCAAGACAGACGGCAGCCTGGCAGAACGAAAGCAAAAGGTGAGGTTCGATTCCGTTTCACTCCATACTCACTTCACCATCTGCTTTCTGACGGCCCAACCGTTGTCCCCTCCCTGGTTTCTATATTTCCCTTATTTCTTATATTAACTATATTACCATAGAATACAATATTAGAAAGTAATAGAAATAATAAAATAAAGGGAATAAAAGACTTTTGAAAGCAAACGCCAACCCAATTTGCGCCCAATTTTCCCGATAAAAAACTTTACTTTTGTGGTAAAATCGTTCTTGAAGAAAAAAGAATGCGAGCATTTTTGTACAAGCATTCTTTTTTTACCTGGTTTATAAGGAAAAATCAAATAATCTTTCATTTCCGGCAAAAGGAATACATTCGGCCCATGCCTGATGATGAGGAACAAGTGTCAAAAAGGGATATTTATTATCGTTTGGATTGTATTTCCCAAATATACCATATTGCCATTTCGAAGTAGTGGATTTTCGAACTAAAACTTCTTGAAATTTCTGCAATTTATCAGTTGCAAATTGCTGAAGGAACAGCTTTTTGAAAAAAAATTGCAATCTACTATTTCATAACCTTTTTCTATGTAATTTTCAATATCACCGAACGTTCCTTCGAATATGTTGTAACACGTGCATTCTTTATATAAATGCCAATACTCATTTCCGAAGAACTTTGTTCCGTCTTTCCAATGATACCCTAAATCATCGCATTTTTTTAGAAATAGTTTCGCTTCATAAAGGCTCTTGCAAGAAGCTATTAAATTAGGATTTCTCTCATTCATGTTTTATTCTGGTTTTCATTGGTACCAAATCCAGGGTTGGAAACATACTCTGTGCTTTCAATATCAATTCTACTCGTTTAATTTCAGTATCAATGACACTTTCAAGTTTTGTACATTCATCTAAGTCTTCCTGTGACTTGCTTTCTTTGTACCTTTTCTGAACTGTTCTCATTGATACAATTGCATCGTAAAACTCTCGTGGATTCATACCTTATACTTACTAAAACATTATATACTTCCTATATGGTTTTGTTATTTCTAATACGGGATTTCATATTTGGTTGGAAATCTGATATTATTGTTTATGCTCATTGTGATATATTATTCATTTTCTTATTTTTCTGAAAAGTATTCTACAATCTCTGATCCCAATTGCGTAAATAAATCATCTATTTCATTAGCGATTGGACTCTTTATTTCTAAGGCAAAACTGTGAATGATGGCCATGGAACGGAGTAGATAACCTTCATTGACGCTTAATGCCATAGTCGAAAACGCTTTAAACGTTTCGCCAACCTGTGGGTAATTAGTTCCGTCTATATATCTATCAATTTTTAATAATCGTTCATCTTCGGAATTTTTTAATGCAGAGATATAAACCAAATAGTTCAAACTTGGATTTCCATTTTTTTCCTTAAAGTTGGAAAAAGGATATTTTTTATTTAGTTCACCGAGTTCTTGAACTATATTCCTTAATTTTTGAGTAAGCAACTCATATTCTATTTCTCTGGCAGCTTCGATAGGTGAGAGTTCTTTTGGTTCTTTCATATATTAAGGCAATTAGATGTTTAATGATTGGGGCTAAATATTGTTTTCTTTAGGGTCTCCTTTCTTTTAAGAGCTTGTTTATTTTCTCGCAAAAGGATTGAGCTTCTGCTTCAGTTCGGAATACATGACCGGCTTTTAATCGTATTTCATCTGTTCCGGGGTTATCCCACCATTCATCTGCTATAACACCAAACCCTGTGATGTAATCGCAAAAATAAATGGTAAAGTAGGTCTCATGTCGTTTCGGACGATAATGGGTAATCTTCTTAGATAAGCGGAGAGTTTTAGGTTCCAGCGTAGTGTAACATAGATCTTCATTGCCAACGTAGGGAATACATTGCCGATAGAATGTCTCATCGTTCATTTTGAAGGGGTAGTAGTCATTTTCTACATAACGCTCAAAATAATTAAGATTCCACTTCTCATCTTTATGATTGCGAACCAAAACCGGTTCATTGAATGTAAAGTTCATAGTGTATTCGTGTTTTGTGTGGTGTGGGTTCGGTGTATTTACTCTCTTACTGGCTTGAATATAATTGTTATTTTGATTTCCTTCGGTTCTTCTTTCCATGAAGGTATATTCTCTTCTCCTATAGATTCTCTCAACTCATCACTATCTATAGGGAAGAAGTTAGTGTCTATTGGGAACCATTTAGGGATGAATTTACCTCGCATGGGCATGTGCAGATAGATAAAAGAACTGCCATCTTTGTTTGTGGCAATGTATGCCGTTGATTGGCCGGAGAGCTGTTCGGATTGGGTATTCATGTTAATCATTGTATTTGAAAAATGATTGAAAACTTGGTATTCTTACGGACTTATTCAGATAGTGCTTCTTCAATTATCATTTTTACAATTTCGTAGTTGTTGGTTTGCCAGTCTAAATCAATGTCATGAATAGATGAATCGTAGTGGTTCTCTGAAACGTAGGAGTGGATGTATTCTACAAATGAATCTTCATCTATGCCATATTCCATTGGAAAGTCTTGTAACTCAGAGATTTTATCAATCTCTTGAATAAGATGCCTACATTCTTTGTGAGCGATAAAATCGTCAACAATACCATCATACAAATTGGTTTGACGGATATAGGCTTGGCCGACTTCGATTTTACAGCCACAAAGCATACATCTGTATTCCTTTTGGGCTTTCGAGGTTACTTCTTTAAGTGTCCTGATCATATCATTTTTAATCGTTTATTTCACAATCTTCATAAGATACCACATCGTACGGAACTCCTTTGTCGTACAACATAAATGGATTCTCACAAGAGCAGGTATTTGCGCCAAAACCAATGTTGTATTGTAAATATTCAAGAGCATCTTCATACGTTCCTATTCCATCTGGAACGTTGATTTCTAAAATGAGTTGTATTTTCATTGATTCTTAGGTTGATTGGATTAGAAACAATGGATTTAGATATATTCAAATTCTCCATCGAGCAGGAGAACAGGTTGGCTTACGCCCATAACCCATTCACCAAGTTTATTGTCTTCACCCGGTGGGGGAGGGAGAATGTCAAGAATACAGCCTTTAATGATATTATCAAACTCTGGAGAGAAAGCTGTACAGCATAAAACTTTCAGCTTTGTAGGCTTTTTCTGTTGTATGCCTGGGCAGCAAGTTGTCTTTTTATAGAACTTGTTCTGAATGGAGATGGTTCCTATTTGGTATGATTTCCCTTTGATACCGCAGTGCTTGCATCTATATATGTCATACAGCTTTTTTCCGTATTTTCGGGTTACATTATTTTGCTTTTCCCATTCGTGATGACCTGTTTCAAAACTTTGTTTTATCATATTGTTTTCTTGTAAATTTCAAAATCATATACCCACACCCAGGGATTTGATTCCCATGTGCCTTTTCCGAATACTTGCTCAGTGAGGAAGGAATAGGCTTCACGAGGAGAATCGAAAACAGGGAATTGATTGGGTATTTCGAAGGAGTTGTCAAAACCGAAAGCCTTGCTGATCTTATTTGATTCTATTTTCCTAATTCCTTCGGCCATGCAATCTTCCTCTGATATGTCTTGTAAATGTTCGATTCGGATATTGGTAATTTGAATCTTGGATAACAAATAGTCAAAATCGGAGAGAATACACTGTTTGTAATTCCAACCCTTTAGTTTGCGAGCTTCAATGGCAGATAAGCCACATCCCTTTGATTCAGATAAGTATAAGAAATCGTTAGGCTTATAACCCAAGTCTTTGTAACTTTGGGCTATTGCTAAAATTTCACCTATCTCGTAACGTGGGCTGGGAGCTATCACTTCTTCGTCTTCATCATAGAGAGAAGCATCTACTGCTTTGCCCTGCATATTCTTATATACATAGAAACCGCGTACTTCTATTCCTTTGTAAAAAGAAGGACAGGTGATAATTCTTCTCTCTTGGGTTTTCCGACCTTCAAGTTCTGCTTTGGTCAGGCCGTACTTATCATTGAACGAAATTCTTTTCATAGTTATCTGGAAATAATTGAGGATGTGATGAAATAAACGGTCAGGAGGAATAATGATCCAATGATAAGACCGATTACAAGAGTATTCCAAAGCAAATCTTTCATGTTTTATTCCCTTATTTTTTCCTTGATGAGAATTTCTGCATCAAGGGCTTCACAGACGTTTACCAAGGTGTTTAAGGAAGGACTGGTCTTGCAGTTCTCCATATTGCATAGGTTTGAATAGGATATGCCACAAACTTGTGAAAGATTGCGTAGGGTAAATCCCCTACGCTTCCGGATCATGCTAAGGTCTTTGGTTATTTTATAGGCAATTTTATGCGTTTTCTTGTTCATAGGTTTTATGGGGAACTACATAATCTGAGTTTTTTGCTTGCGAAACACGGCTTTCAAGTCTTGTTTCAATGATTTTTTTGAAAATCAGACAGGGCATCGAAATAGATGCGAGGATGGATAGGGTAAATACGCTGATATTCCATGTGCTACTTTTTTCAAATCCGAAGCTCATGCTCACGAGGAAGGAAAGCAGCATCCATGAACCAATGAATAAGGGATAACTTTTTGTTTGCCATATATTCATCAGCTTGTCGTAGAATTTAGTGATAGCTGCCAGTATTCCGGACCAACCGAATACGGAAATGCCTACCAAAAGAAGGGCCATAGGTATAGACCGCATGCAAAATGCCAACAAAGAGAATGCAGACAATATGCTTGTTGATAGAATCAGCCCGGGAAGGGCCAATAAAAGCGTATTTATTGTGTTGTGTTTCATATCGTATTTTGTTGATGTTAGTCCGGAGTTTTTTCGAGGAAAAACTTAATCATGCTTGTATCATGTTTCATTTCCACCAATTTTCTGAAGCATCGCTTCGTGAGTTCTACGTCACAGGCTGAATCATGTAGGTTCAGGTCGTTGGTTCCGACTCCAAGGAATGCTGCCAGTTCGATAAGACGTGGACGTTTGAAGACTTCTGGATTCTTCTTATCGGGCAGACGGCACAAGTCTATTGTGGCTATCATTGTGCAGTAAGTGGCGCATTCAGAAAGATTGCTGAGAAGATAGCGATGAAGATGGCAGGATAGCGTGTATGAAGCATGTTCGACAAAAGATAAATCGAATGCTACATTGTGACCTACGACCAAATCACAGCCTTTTAGGTCTTGATTGAATATGTATAGGGCGGTTTGAAGAGAAGTGGTTCCTAACTCATTCAAGCGTTGGGGAGTCAGGTTATTTACAAGGATAGCCTTGCTTTCCACCCTGTAAGGATTGGATGGGTATTTGAAATAGAAGTTCTTTCTGCTCAGTACTTCCCATGTTCCGACCTCTACAACTTGCCAAGAGAGTTGCAAAAGAGAATTATAGTCAGCTTTGAAACCGGTAGTCTCTGTATCAAAGATCAGAACTACAGCATTGTTGCCGGAATACGCTTCTTGCCATCCGGCATAAACAGGAAGTTCTACATTTTCCAATGCGTCAGAGGGGAGTGGTAGACCTTCATCGCATTTCTCTTCGTACTCTCTGTTTTTTGCTACAATCTCTTTGATTTTTTGCTGACGTTCTTTCATAGCAAGTCTATATTGTTTCTTTTTAGCGGATAAAATAGCTTTTGCTCCTGTTATATCGGGGTGTACTTCGCTTTCTGAATAATATACTGCTTTGGCATTATGGTAGCAATTGGTCCATCGTTCCTTGCCTTCTGCGTCTTCATTCAATACGTAGCCGGTTTTGGCCCATTGTAGTTGTGTCAGTTCCATCGTTGATTTTTATTTAAAGGTTTAGGAAAAAAGGTTGTTTTTCTCCCTTTGATTGTTCTTTGGTTTGTATGGTTGTTTTGATATTGCAAATATACAAATAAAATACCATGTTAGCAAATTTAATAACAAGAAAATCAGATACTTATCAAAAAAAGAAGGCCGTTCTTGGCTTTTGCCTGGAACGGTCTCCTTCTTACTAACAATGATGATTTACTAAAAGGATGCTTACTCTAATGGATTGAAGTGAATGTAGTTTCCCTTGTGCTAATTTTTTATGCCCCAAGGGATATGGATGTGGGACAGTGCATACCACCGTCATTGGAAAGTTGGCCTATATGTGTTACGGCATAAAGCGGTTCAATTCCCTGTATTTAACTCTGGACTGCTTCTCGCAATTCGGTAGTAAAACGTTTCAAGAATTTTTGGATTTCCTCTTCCGGGCTGCATTCTAATATAAAAGGCAGCGAACCTCACGGTTGGCTACCTCATCGTTTCAATTTTTTAAAATGTAGAACCTGAAAAATGGAAAATAAAATTTTGATGTGGAGAGTTGTATGATACTACTGCAAAGGTATATATTTCTTTACAAACAAAGAAAGTATGGTGTGGATATTTCGTGTGGTTATTGCTTTTGTCTATATAAAAACAGGCAGTGAGCTTCACAGCTGACTGCCTGTTTAAAATCTATCTTTTATGATTGTTTTAATTTACGGTAAAGGTATAAAAATATTTACACTCAGCAAAATGTAAATACCATTTTATTTCCAATTACTGGGAATTTGATTGTAGTCTGTTAAATTATAACATTCTCTGAAAGTTTTCTGTACATTAGATGGGGCGGTGAAATGTTCAGGATAATTGGCTCGTTCATAAAGATGCACCTTTTGGCCATCTATCACTGTATAGGGACTCTCACCAGTGAGAGCCGAGCAACTTTCAAACAAACCATAAAATCTGGAGCCGAAGTCTGTGACCTTTCGGTTGTTATCAAACAATCCTGCAGGAACGGATTTGAGTGTTCTGCAAGCTAAAAAGGTTCTGGAGAAGGATGTGACCTTCGGACAATTTGCGAACAGCTTCTCGGGAATAGTAGCCAAAGCATAGCAATTAGAGAAGGTACTACCGAAGTTGGTGACTGCCGGGCAATTTGCGAACAGGTTCTCCGGGATGGATTTCAAGAATGTGCAAGAAGAGAAGATGGCACCAAAATCAATAACTTTTGGGTTATTTGCGAACAATTGCTCTGGAATGGACTCCAATGCCGAGCAAGAAGAGAAGGTGAAGAAAAAGTCAGTGACTGCCGGGCAGTTAGCAAACAAGTTCTCCGGGATGGATTTCAAGGATGTGCAACTTTGAAAGGTGCCATAGAAATTGGTGACTTCCGGGTTATTCGCAAAGAGATTCTCCGGTACAGATTTCAAAGCTGAGCAACCTTCAAAGGTGGAACCAAAATCAATAACTTTTGGGTTGTTGGCGAAGAGGTTCTCGGGAATGGTAGTTAGTGCCTCGCAACTACTGAAGGTGCCGGAGAAGGAGGTTACTGCCGGGTTATGGGCGAATAGCTTCTCCGGAATAGCAGACAATGACTTGCAAAGAGCGAAGGTGTAGGTGAAGTCGGTGACATTCGGGTTATGGGCGAAGAGTTGTTCGGGAATGGATTCCAATGCCGAGCAACCTTCGAAGGTATAAGAAAAATCGGTGACCTCTGGACAATTCGCGAAGATATTCTCCGGAATATATTTCAGAGCCGAGCAACCAGAGAAGGCATTAGCAAGACTGGTTAAATCCTCCTTGAAGGTGATATAGACTTTTTCGTCATTGAGTTCCGGCACAACAAGTTCTCCACTTTCCTTACCGGTAATCAGTTCCTTTCCATCGGCAATGATGGATTTGCAAAAAGTTGCATCATCAACCAACTTTACATGTATCCCAATTTGATAGATAAGCGGTTTTTGCTCTGCGTGAATGTTAGTAGACATAAATATAAAGGTTTGAGGTTATTTCAAAGAAACGATGTTTCTTAGTTTCCAAAGAAAGAATAAGCTATCAAGTGGCGAATATCATTTTTTATTTTTAAAGAAATTCATCATTTCAGCGAACGAAATAGCAGACTTTTCATCAGGAAAATAATTCACTCTGTTTCCTGACTTAGTATTGATAACATTGTACACCGTACAACCATACTCGATACTTTCCTTTACAATATACTGAACCATAACTTATGAGTTTGTTTAAATATCGAAGAGCTAATATAGCTCTCTTTTCGATAACAAAGTTACTACAAAAAAGTGGAATACGGAAGAATGAAGTAATAGAATTGATTT
>ENA-ORSR01001743-ORSR01001743.1-human-gut-metagenome-genome-assembly--contig:-NODE-1743-length-14053-cov-3.021146_pt1 | contig 14053 bp, 3 predicted proteins | sample MGYA00241901_ERZ509166 | MGnify/ENA primary metagenome ERZ509166 (study PRJEB26280, sample SAMEA2338860) | human gut metagenome | biome: human gut; feature: human-associated habitat; material: faeces... | reverse complement strand
CTATGTAGGTGGAGGAGTTAGTGGTGATAACTACACTCAACTTTTGGTTACCGAGTCACATCTTACAGTTTACCCAGGTGATCCTGTCAATGTAACAATTCAAGCAGCAGGATCACCGTCAGTTGAAAAATTTTGGATTCCTAATAATCCTTATTTGGCAAAAGGACTAGCATATACGAATGATTCTAATGGTGGTTTCCTGGATACAGCTGGCTCAAATACTTATAGACAGCGTAAGGCATACTATCGTGGTAATGTTGATATGACGCAGCCTGCAGGTAGTTCCACTGCTACCTATGCTGTTAGAAATAAAAATGGTAAAGTAGTAACGAGAAATCTTACAATTACCGTTCTTGAGACAGCTAAGAAGTATGAGCCAACTCCTGGAGGAGCAAAAGTAGAAGTTGCTGATCCTAATAATATAAGTGCAACTGAGAAGGCAGCTATTGAAAAAACGGTTGGAGACGCGAATACTGCGCTTCCACAAGGAACAACATACGTTGCGGATGAAAAGGGTAATGTTACTATTACTTATCCTGATAAATCAGTAGATAAAATTGCTGCGGCATACTTAGTTACACCTGCAAAAGACACCACAGCTCCAGATAAACCAGTAGTGAATACAGATCTTACAGGAAAGGCTGGAACTAAGACTCCGGTTGAGGTGACTGCAGAAAAAGGCTCAACTGTTGCCCTTTACGATAAAGATAACAACAAGATCGGTGAAGCAACAGCGGGAGAAAATGGTAAAGCAACCATTACACCAACAGTTGATATTCCAGCAGGAAATGTAACAGCTAAAGCAACAGATGCAGCGGGTAACACATCAGTTGCAAGTGATCCTAAAGTAGCGACAGATACAACAGCGCCAGCGAAACCAGTAGTGAATACAGACCTCACAGGAAAAGCAGGCACTAAGCCATCAGTTGAAGTGAGTGCAGAACCAGGTTCAACTGTTGCCCTTTACGATAAAGATGGTAACAAAATTGGTGAAGGAACGGCTGCTAGCAATGGTAAAGTAACCATTACCCCAACTGTAGCAATTCCAGTAGGTAATGTAACAGCCAAAGCGACAGATCCATCAGGAAATACATCAGACGCAAGTGATCCTAAAGTGGCGACAGATACAACAGCTCCAGCGAAACCAGTTGTGAACACAGACCTTACCGGTAAAGCCGGAACTAAGCCATCAGTAGAAGTGAGCGCAGAACCAGGCTCAACTGTTGCTCTTTACGATAAAGACGGCAACAAGATTGGTGAAGCGACAGCTGATGAAACAGGTCTCGCAGTGGTAGTTCCAACAGTTAACATTCCAGAAGGTAGCGTGACAGCTAGAGCGACAGACCTAGCAGGTAACGTTTCAGGAGCTAGTGCTCCAATGTTTGCCACAACAAGTGGAACAGTAGATTCCTTCAACAATGGTAAGGGTTCTGAGAATACTCCAACAGTTGTTAAACCATCACTAAATGGTAAAGTTGAGTCATCAACAACTTTAGCTAATCATATGAACCTTAAAGCAAGAGCAAACATTTCATCAACTGAAAAAGATGCTTCTACACTTCCAGAAACAGGAGACGAAGTATCTATCGGTGGCGTAGTCCTTGGTGGAATTCTTGCGGCAGCTGGACTTGGTTTAGTAGGAAAACGCAAAAAAGAAGACTAAAATAGTTAATAGGTTAAATCCCTCAATATAGTTAGTTAGACTATTTCAGTTTTCGAAAAAGAGACTCATCCCATAAGGGGTGGGTCTCTTTTGTGTCTATTGAACGATGATTTTTACTTACATTAAAATATTAGATATAAAATTGAATAAGAGAGATTAGCCCAATTATTTTTCTTTTGAATTATTAGTATTTTGAATTTCAATAGAATATTTTTACAAATGTTAGAGTCTTTATAATTATTTATATGAAAAGGCTTTAGAGGTTTTCATGAAAGAAAAGTATGGTTGCTAAATAATTATTTATATTGATTAAAAATTAGAGAAAATACTTGCCTAAAGATTAAAAAAAGGATATGATAGATTTCGGAAGAAGGATAATAAATGTATAGAGTGCGTGTTTTTCAGTAACGTCTTCGTTTTTGAAGTGCCTTTGGGGTACAACGATTAACATATAGGAAGATTATGAATGAAACAAGCAAATCATGTTTTTGAAAAAGTGACAAAATACGCCATTCGTAAATTGTCAGTTGGTGTCGGGCCAGTTGCTATCGGAACATTCTTGTTAGCAGGTGGTCTTTTCGTGTCTAAGCCAGTTTCGGCGGATCAGATTACTACGGATGCTTCGGTACATATGGCCTATGTTACTGAAAATGAATTGACAGCTGAAGAGCAGAAGCAAGTGATTCATGCTATTCCAAAGGAATATCAAAATGATGATACTTTTTATCTGGTCTATAAACGTAAGGGAGACAGTCAAGCTACTCTTCCTCAGACAGGTAGTTCTGACTGGGCCGCAACAGGTTTAGGGCTGACAACAGCAACTTTGGCTGTGCTCCTATTTTCAAAAAAACACCGCAAAAAGATTATTGGATTGGTCTTGATTGGAGCAGCAGGGCAAAGTTTACTTGTCCCTCTTGAGGTTCTTGCTTTGCAAAATAAGGAGTTACAGGCATATAATCAGACTCTGACTGTCTCAGATGAGGCGGATCTAGCTAAAGGTGTTATTACAATCGATGGTTATGAGTATGTCGGCTATCTTCGTTACTCGGCTAAGCCTGAACTTGAACAACCTTTGGAGAATACTTTGAAAGGACTTGAGCCATCAAGAGAAGATAAAAACACAGCAAGCCGGGATGAAATAGATAAAGAAATCAGTTGGAAAAAAGGAACTCAGGAGCCAGGTCATGAGGGCGAAGCTCTAGTTCAACCTGCTAATCCAGAGTACACTGGACCAATTAGCGCTAAAGGTACGCAAGAATCAGGTCATGAAGGTGAAGCAGCTGTTCAACCTGCTAATCCAGAGTATACGGGCCCAATCAGTGCTAACGGTACGCAAGAGGTTGGTCACGAAGGCGAGGCAGTTGTTCAACCTGCTAACCCAGAGTACACCGGTTCAATCAGTAGCGATACTACAAGTGCCAATGGTACCCAGGAAGTTGGTCATGAGGGAGAAGCGTGGGTTCAACCTACCGCTCCAGAATATACGGGCCCAATCAGTGCTAACGGCACACAAGAAGTTGGCCATGAGGGTGAAGCTGTGGTTCAACCAGCGGCTCCAGAATATACTGGTCCAATCAGTGCTAATGGCACACAAGAAGTTGGCCACGAAGGCGAGGCAGCTGTCCAACCAGATAATCCAGAGTACACTGGCCCAATCAGTGCCAATGGAACACAAGAATCAGGCCACGAAGGTGAGGCCCTTGTTCAACCTGAGAATCCTGTTCATACCCCAGTTGTCGGCAGTATCACAGAGACTGAAACGCAAGCCATCGATTATCCTATCGAAGTGATTACGGATGATAACAAGTATATGGATGAAGAAGTTGTCGAACAAGAGGGTAAAAAAGGTAGCCAAGAAATCCAGAAAATTTACCAAACCATTGATGGTGTCAAGGTTGGTGAGCCGACTATTGTGTCAGGTAAGGTTATTGAGGTGCCACAACCTAGAAAAATCCGTCGTGGTAGCAAGCCTCTAGATGGCACAACGACGGAGGAGTCCATTGTAGAGCTTCCATTTAAAGAAATTGTCCAAGAGGATGATAGTCTTGAAAAGGGAACTCTTAAGGTCGTTCAAGAAGGCCAAAAAGGTCAAAATAAAATCACTAAGGTCTATAAGACCTATAAAGGGAATAAGACGTCTGAGGCACCAACTGTCACTGAAACCGTGCTAGTTCCTGTCCAAGATCGTATCGTTCGCAAAGGGGCTAAGATATCAGAAAAACCAGTTCTTACACTGACACAGATTGACAAGGATGACTTGGGTCGAAGTGCCAAGCTTAGCTACCAATTGACTAATCCAGGTTCAGTAGCCATCACGACTATTAAAGCGGTACTTAAGAAAGATGGACAAGTTGTCCAAACGCTTGATGTTCCTAGCACGACCTTGACTGCTGACCTAACCAACTTAGACTATTACAAGCCTTATACTCTTACAACAACCATGACCTTTGATCGTGGCAATGGTGAGGAAAGTCAGGTCCTGGCAGACCAAACCATCCAACTTGATCTCAAGAAAGTTGAGCTTAAAGATTTTGCCCGTACGGATTTGATTAAGTATGACAATCAAACAGAAGTGGATGAAACCCGTCTGACAGCTGTACCTCAAGACCTTACGAATTATTACTTGAAGATGACTTCGGCAGATCAGAAAACAACTTACTTGGCTGTCAAGTCTATCGAAGAGACAACAGTTGATGGTAAGGCGGTTTATAAGGTAACTGCAGAAGCGGACAATTTGGTGCAACGTGATGGCCAAAATCATTTTGCTCAAACTTATAGCTACTACATTGAGAAACCGAAAGCTAGTCAAGCCAATGTTTACTATGATTTTGCTGAGTTGGTCAATGCCATTCAGGCTAATCCATCAGGTGAATTTAGACTGGGTCAAAGTATGAGTGCTCGTCACGTTGTTCCAAACGGCAAATCATACATTACGACCGAATTTACTGGTAAGTTGATTAGTGATGGTGACAAACGTTTTGCCATCTATGATTTGGAACACCCATTGTTCGATGTTATCAATGGGGGAACCATTAAGAATATCAACTTTGAAAATGTAGACATCAATCGCCCTGATCAAAATCAAATCGCGACGGTTGGATTTAACCTTAAAAACAAAGGTCTGATTGAAGATGTTAAGGTGACTGGTTCAGTTACTGGTAATAATGACGTTGCGGGGATTGTCAATAAGATTGATGAAGATGGCAAGATTGAAAATGTCGCCTTTATCGGTAAGATTAACTCTGTTGGTAATAACTCGACAGTTGGTGGGATTGCTGGCTCAAACTACATGGGATTTGTTAACAGAGCTTATGTGGATGCGACTATTACGGCCAATAATGCCAATGCAAGTATGCTGGTACCATATGTCACCTACATGCTTAATAGCTGGAAGTCTGGAACTAAGGCAAGGGTAACAAATTCAGTAGCCAAAGGTGTTCTTGATGTTAAAAACACAAGATATGTCGGTGGTATTGTTGCCAAGACTTGGCCTTACGGAGCTGTTCAAGACAACGTGACCTATGCCAAGGTAGTTAAAGGTCAAGAAATCTTTGCATCTAATGATGTTGATGACGAAGATGGTGGACCTTATATCAAAGACCTCTTTGGGGTTATCGGCTATAGTTCTGCCGAAGATGGCACTGGTAGAGATACCAAGAGTCCGAAAAAACTCAAACATTTGACTAAGGAAGAAGCTGACAAGCGTGTTGAAGGCTACAAAATAACGGCTGATACATTTGTCAGCGAACCTTACGCGTTGAATACTCTTAATAATGTTTCTAGTCAAGCTGATTTTGCCAATATTCAAGACTATAATCCAGAATACAACCAGGCTTATAAGAATATTGAGAAACTTCAACCGTTCTATAACAAGGATTATATTGTCTATCAAGCAAACAAACTGGCTAAAAACCATAACTTGAATACCAAAGATGTACTCTCAGTGACACCAATGAAAGACAGTAATTTTGTCACAGACTTAAGCGATGCTAACAAGATTATTGTTCACTATGCTGATGGTACTAAAGACTACTTCAAGCTTTCAGATAGTTCAGAAGGTTTGAGCAACGTTAAGGAGTACACTGTTACTGATTTGGGTATCAAGTACACTCCGAATATTGTCCAAAAAGATCACTCAAGTCTTATTAATGGTATTGTTGATATCCTTAAAACGATTGAGTTGCAGTCTGATCCAATTTACCAAAAACTTGGTCGTACCGGTCCAAATAGAGTAAATGCCATTAAGAACCTCTTCTTGGAAGAAAGCTTTGAGGCTGTTAAAGCTAATTTGACTAACCTTGTGACTAAGCTGGTTCAAAATGAAGACCACCAGCTTAACCAATCACCAGCTGCCCAACAAATGATTCTTGACAAGGTTGAGAAGAATAAAGCAGCCCTCTTGCTAGGCTTGACCTACTTGAATCGTTATTACGGTGTGAAGTTTGATGATCTTAACATCAAAGAAATCATGCTCTTCAAACCAGATTTCTATGGTAAAAATGTGGATGTCCTTGACCGTTTGATTGAGATTGGCTCTAAGGAAAATAATATCAGTGGCTCAAGAACATATGATTCTTTCGGTGAAGTTCTAGCGAAATATACTAAATCTGGGGATTTAAACGACTTCCTCAACTACAATCGAAAACTTTTTACGACTATCGACAATATGAATGATTGGTTCATCGATGCCACTAAGGACAAGGTCTATGTTGTAGAGAAAGCTTCGCAAAATGAAGGTGTCGGTGAGCACAAGTATCGTGCTTACGATAACTTAACACGTGGTCTACACAGAAAAATGATTCTACCATTATTGAATCTTGATAAGACAGAGATGTTCTTGATTTCAACCTATGACACCATGTCATATGGAACAGCTAACAAGTACAATACGACTCTTGAGAAACTGAAACCTGAGATTGATCTAGCTGCCCAACGTCAAATCAACTACCTTGATTTCTGGCATAGATTGGCTACAGACAAAGTTAAAAACAGGTTGTTCAAAGATATTGTCAATCCTGTCTGGGAAGGTTTCTATGTCTGGGGTCATGGTTGGCCAGGTTGGCCAGAGCGTTACGGCCAATTCAAGAACAGTACGGAAGTCTATGCGCCAATTCGTGAAATCTATGGTCCAGTTGGTGAGTACTATGGAGACAATGGAGCCATGGCTGGTGCCTATGCTGCTATCTATGACAATCCATATGATAATCGTGCCAAGGTTACTTACGTCATGTCTAACATGATTAGTGAGTACGGTGCTTCGGCCTTCACGCATGAAACTCCCCACCTCAATGACCGTATTGCCTACTTTGGAGATTATGGTCGTCGTGAAGGAACAGACGTTGAAGCATATGCCCAAGGTCTTCTTCAATCACCAGCTACTCAGGGGCATCAAGGTGGATACGGTGCCTTAGGACTGAACATGGCCTTTGAAAGAGAAAACGACGGTAATCAGTGGTACAACACTAATCCAAACAAGTTGAACTCACGTGAAGCCATCGACCGTTACATGAAGGGTTACAACGACACCCTCATGCTTCTTGACTCACTTGAAGGGGAAGCAGTCCTCAATCAAGGAAATCAGGACCTCAATAACGCATGCTTCAAGAAGGTAGATAAACAGTTACGAGGTAACAGTAAAAATCAATACGACCAGGTTCGTTCTCTAAGTGATAGTGAAAAGGCTATTAACTTGACTTCTATTGATGACCTTGTAGATAATAACTTTATGACCAATCGTGGTCCTGGGAATGGTGTCTATAAACCAGATGATTTCTCTTCTGCCTATGTCAATGTCCCTATGATGTCTGCTATTTATGGTGGTAATACCAGTGAGGGATCTCCAGGAGATATGTCCTTCAAGCATAACACCTCCAGACTCTGGGGTTACTATGGCTATGAAAAAGGCTTCCTAGGTTATGCAACTAACAAGTATAAACAAGAAGCAAAAGCGGCTGGTAAGGACACCCTTGGAGACGACTTTATCATTAGCAAGATTTCTGAAGGTCAGTTCAACTTACTAGAAGACTTCAAGAAGGCCTATTTCAAAGAAGTGAAAGACAAATCATCACATGGTTTGACGACAGTTGCAATTGACGGTACAACAATAAGCTCTTATGATGGTTTATTAGCCTTGTTTAAAGCTGCAGTAGCAAAAGATGCTGCAACTATTAAAACAGATAATAAGGGGAATAAATCTGTGTCAACAAGTCATACGACGAAACTCAAAGAAGCTGTCTATAAGAAACTCCTACAAGAGACAGATAGTTTCACAAGTTCTATTTTCAAATAATAGATGAAAGAATCCCCTTTGGCGAAAAGCCAAGGGGATTTTTGAATCTTTCTTGAAATCTTGTGCCAAAAAGTCTGAAAACCTAGTAGTGATAAGGGATTTAGAAATCAAGCGGTAAGATGTGAGTTAGGAGGTTTAAAAAAATATTCTTTTTGAAGGTATAAATTTTGTATTTTAATAAATAGAATCAAAACCAAATAATGTCGTATCGGGAATGGGTGTTTTTAATAAAAAAGATTATCGGTTAAAAATATTTCGAAAATTATAAAACTAACAAAAAGTGGGGTTTTGGAAAATGAAAGCACGAATGTTTTGATGTTTCAAAGGACTTAGATAAAAGTTTTAAATTAATGTTTTCTAATAAAAGTTAAACTTTTACACAATTATTAGTATATATTTGACAATTTAATAATTATAGTATAAAATGGAAATTGTATATAAAGTAATTTGGATATTGAGGAAATTTATTATTATGAGAGATATGTTTAATAAACGCCAACGTTTTTCATTAAGAAAATATAGCTTTGGTGTAGCCTCTGTCCTTTTGGGAGTTTCAATCTTCTCAAATGCGCAGGGTGCCCAAGCTGATGAAACGGTAGCACCAACTACCGCAGGTATGGAAACAACTGCTGAGCCAGATGTCGTCGTGGAGCAATCAACGCCAACAACAGCATCAGTAGCGCCAGCAACAACAGAAAACGCACCAAGTTCAGTCTCTACTGTGGCCTTGGCTAGTGAACAACCGCAATCAGCAGCTCAAAACAGCCAAGCAGCTTCAACAACTAGTCAAACAGCAGCTAGTTCAGAAGCAACTTCTCAGGCTGCATCGCAAGCGAGCTCTGAATCTGCAGTAGCAAATGTTTCATCTGTAGCTACTAGTGCACAAGCTCTTAACTCAACAGCTGTAGCAGAAACTCCAGCTGCTGGTCAAGTATCAGCACAAACAAGTGCGGCTGCTTCAGTTGCGACTGCAGCAGAAACTGCAAGTGCAGAGTCTACAACTAACGCTGTAAATAGCGTCCTTAAAGTAGCGACTAGCGAGTTGGCTGTGACAAGCAGTGAATTGAATGCTGCTGAAGCAAGTCTTAACTCTGAAAATCTCATCAATGCTATGGGACTTGCGGTATCAAACCGTAGCCTTCGTACAACTGATGCGGTTGCTGTTTTGACAAATGCTGGAGCAGGCTCAACAAACCCTGACTTGACAAACCTCGGCTACAAACTTGCCTTTTTGCCAGAGCGTCAACAATACTTTGTTAACATTGATTATATCAACCACCTTAAAGTCGGTCGTGATAGCGATGGTGTCATGAGAGCTTATGACTACATTGACGATGCGACTGGTAGATATGTGGTCGTCGTAAACTATGCCAACCTTGGTATTATCGACTATGTGGATGAAGCTGGAAATAAGATTCCAAACTCTTCAACCTACCGTATTAACAACTCAACTGAAACAATCACAGCAAACGGTAAAACTTACAATAAAATCTATGATGCCGGTATAACAGAACTTCCACCAGTGCCAGCAGGATACCGCATCAAATATGCCTCTGCTGATAAGTCTAGAGCTAATGCTTATGTGGATGTTTTAAAAGCAGAACGTCAATATGATTATGTTAACGGTATTGCAACGATTCGCTCAAATCGTTCTTGGGCTTATAATCAAAGCCGTGTCGTTGACCTCGTTCAATTTGCCAATGGCGCTCAAGGTTTAGATGCTTCTATTGATGCTAATGGTGGTGGTCAATACCTAGCTCCAGGTTACCGTTACCACATTATCGTTGAAAAAGACACGAAAGATGTCACTAAAGCAACAAGTCAAACAGTGACTTACACTGGTGCTGATACGAAGACACCAGCTGCTAACACTCAAAATGACTTTAGCTTCAACGGTAAAGAAGATCCTACAACTAATACAACAACTTGGACTGAAACGACTCACACTTATGGAACAGTCAAAACTCCAGTTGTTACTGGTTACTATGCCGATAAAGCCGTAGCAGGTGGCAAGACAGTTACTCCAGATGCACCAAATGCGACAGACACAGTGACATACAAAGCCTTTGGTAAATTTATCGCTGTGGATGAAAATGGCAATCCAATTCCAGGTGTATCAACAACTGCCTACACAAACGATCCAAATGATGCGACTAAGATGATTGCCATCGACAAGACGCTTCCAAGTATTCCTGGTTACACTGTTAAGGTTGTCCCTGCATCACCATCAAATCCAGGTGAAGACACTCGTGTCGTTTACGTAGCAATCGTTAACGATGTGACTAAGGCGACGAAACAAACAGTTACTTTCCAAGGTGCTGGCGATAAAACTCCAGCTGCAGATGTGAAATCTGACTATACCTTTGCAGGTAAGGATAACCAAGCGACTGGTAAGGTGACTTGGAATGAAACTAGCCACACTTACGGTACAGTTAAGGTTCCTGTTGTTAATGGTTACTTTGCAGATAAAGCGGTAGCAGGTGGCAAGACAGTAACTCCAGATGTTCCAGAAGCAACTGACACTGTAACTTATAAGGCCTTTGGTAAATTTGTCATTGTCGATGAAAATGGTAACCCAATTGCAGGTGTGTCAGATACTGCCTACATCAATGATCCTAACGATCCAACTAAGATGATTGCAGTTGACAAGAACTTGCCAACTATCCCAGGTTACACTGCTAAGGTAGTACCTGCAACACCAGGTGACTTGTCTAGCGATACTAAGGTTGTTTATGTTAAGAACGATCAAAAAGCAAGTGTTGTTTACCGTGATAAAACAAGTGGTTCAATCCTTGAAACTGTTACTTTGGCTGGTAAGTCTGGTGAAGCGGTTAACTATTCAACAGCTGAACGTATCAAACACTATCAAGACCTTGGCTATGTCCTTGTAACAGATGGTTACCCAGCTGGTGCAAGCTTTGACTTGGATAGCACAGTTGACCAAGCTTGGACAGTAAGCTTCAAACGTGTAGCACTTGACTTTAATCCAGACAATGCTCACGAACCAGGAACACCAATCTATCCTAACCAACCAAACGGTCCAAAATGGCCAGCTAAGGATGCTTACCTTAAAGATGTGACATATACTGTTCACTATGCAAGCAAAGATAGCAATGCTAAATTGCCAGTAGACAGTGTTCAGAAAGCACAATGGAAACGTTCATTGACGCTTGACTCTGTAACAGGTGATATTCTTACTGCAGGTGAATGGAAGGCAGATAAGACTAAGTTTGATCTCGTGATTACACCAATGGTTAACGGTTACTTCGCCGATAAAGGCAGTGTGGCTTCTCAAGATGTCACTATGGACAGCAAGGTTGAGACTGTAACTTACACTAAATTTGGTAAGATTATTGCCGTTGACGAAAAAGGGAATCCAATCCCAGGTGTTGAAGCAGTTGCTTACACAAATGATCCTAACGATCCAACTAAGGCTGCTATGACTCTTGTTCCTGAAGTGAAAGGTTACAAGGCTGATAAGACTGGTGTGACACCAAGCAACCCTGGTGAAGATACAAAGGTTGTTTACAAGGTGGTTAATGCAGAACCTGCTAAACCGGCAGTTAACAAAGAAGTTGGTACTATCGTTGTTATCTACCGTGACGAGTATGGTAACCAAATCAAGATGCCACTTGTGATCACTAACTCTGTTGGTTCTGAAGTTAACGTTCACGGTGACCGTTATATCTACCGTAATGGTGTGAAATACGAATTGATTCGTCAAGAAGGTAAATCTACAGACAAGATGACAAAAGGTCAAACAGTCGTGACCTATATCTATCGTAAGGTCGAAGATGGCTCAACACCTTCAAATGGTAATAATGGTCAATCTGGAAATGGTGGAAATTCAACTTCTAAAGCTGTAAAAGCGGCCTCAAACGGATCTAAAGGTTCTAAAGGTTCTAAAGGTTCTGGATCAGCAGCCGATGGCGCTTCAGATGGTAAAGGTTCAGATAAGAAGAAATCTGGAAACAAAGATGGTAAGAAGGCAGATGGTTCTGATAAAGCTAAAGAAGGCGACGAACAATTGCCAGTAACAGGTGAATCAGATAACAACCTCGCAGCAATGGGTGTTGTTGTTATGGGACTTATGTCAGGACTTGCGGCTATGAATCGTCGTAAAAACCAAGACTAAGATTTCCACACCTTATCTCTCATAAATTCCAAAAATAAAATCTCTCTCGAGTGTGATTGCTCGGGAGAGATTTTTTGGTCTGCGGATAAAATTCACGGAATCTCCCAAGGTTTGTGAATCTTTTAAGCAGTATTTAGCTTGATAAGGTACAATAGAAGTAAGACAAAATGAATGAGGAGGTTGTCATGAAGTTTTTACATACGTCAGATTGGCATGTAGGACGAACCCTCAATGGCTGGTCTTTGTTGGAGGAGCAGGAGTGGGCTTTTCAACAAATTGTGGATTTGGCTATTAGCGAAAAAGTGGATGGGGTTATCATTTCTGGGGACCTCTATGACCGTGCGGTGCCCCCTGTGGATGCGATTAAGCTTTTTAATAAGACCTTGGCCCGCTTGGTACTGGAGGAGCAGATTCCTGTCTATGCGATTAGTGGTAATCACGATGGGGCTGAACGTTTACATTTTGGGCGTGACTTCTTTCAACATCAGGGCCTTCATTTAAGTACACGTTTGGAGGAGGCTTTTGAGCCCATTGAGTTGGAGAATTGCCAGATTTTTCTGCTGCCTTTTATCGATCCTATTGATGCTCGTATTTACTATAAGGATGATGAGGGAAAGGAAATTCAGGGGATTGGTGATGCCTTGACCTACATTCTTGAGGATATGGAAAAAGCTTTTGATCCTGACAAAGCTCATGTCTTGGTGACGCATTTTGCGGTTTCTAAGAAGGATGATAGCGATGGTCAGGGTCTTCGAGAATTGATGTTGTCTGAAACCAGCAATACGGTAGGTGGTCTTACCAATGTGACCAGTGACCTTTTCAAGTCTTTCGATTATGTTGCCTTAGGGCATATCCATACGCGTTTTGCTAGTCCTACCAAGCGCGTGCAATATTCAGGCAGTCCAGTCGCCTTTAATGTCAAAGAAGCCAAGCGTAAGGAAGAAAAGGGTGTCTATATTCTTGAATTGGATGCGTCTGGTGATATGTCTCAGACCTTCCATACTCTAGAGGTTAAACGGCCGATTGTGGCTTTACAGGAATCTTTTGAAACCTTGATGTCACCTGAATTTTATAAGAATCAACCTTGTCAAAAAGCCTGGTTCGCCTTTGATATTCAACTGTCTAGTCGTAAGGAATTAGAGGGTATCAATGTGCGTGCCCGACTGGAAGAGATTTATGGGACAGACATTGTAGAAATTACTTTCAGTCGTCTGGGTGATGTTAGGGAAGAAAACTTGACCGTTGATCAGCACTTAAAAGATTTGGAAATGCAGTCGCCCCAGGAAATCGTATTTGATTTTTACCAGACAGTAACTGGGGGCGATGTCTTATCTGAGAGACAGACTGCCCTTGTGGAAAGTGTTTTTGAGGAGATTGAGAGGAGTCGACAATGAGACCAGTCCAGTTAGAATTGACCAATTTTGGACCATATCGTAAGGAAGTTATTAATTTCACTCAGTTTGACCATGCTCCCCTCTTTTTGATTGGAGGGGATACAGGGGCTGGTAAGAGTACTCTCTTTGATGCCATGACGGTAGCCTTGTTTGCTACGACCAGTGGTGATCGTAATGTTGAGGAGATGCGGTCAACTTTCGCTGGTCCAGAGGATGATTTGACCAAGGTGACTTTCTATTTCCAACAAGGCAATCACCTTTATCGCATTGACCGAGTTCTCCAGCAAGAGAGGGCCAAGCAGGGTGGGGGCACTACCATGCAAAAGGCGACGGCTTCTCTAGTCATTGTGGATAAGATTGGTGGTCAGGAAATTGAAAAGCTTGGGGATAAGATCAAGGAAGTGAGTGACCAGATTGAGCAGATTTTGGGGCTCAATGCTGAGCAGTTCAAGCAGATTATTCTCCTACCGCAAAATGATTTCAGCCGTTTCTTGAAAGAAGATTCCAAGACCAAGACTCAAATTTTAAAGAAAATCTTTGGAACGGGTATTTTTGACCATTTTCAAAAGAGC
>ENA-ORSR01001735-ORSR01001735.1-human-gut-metagenome-genome-assembly--contig:-NODE-1735-length-14090-cov-5.011186_pt1 | contig 14090 bp, 9 predicted proteins | sample MGYA00241901_ERZ509166 | MGnify/ENA primary metagenome ERZ509166 (study PRJEB26280, sample SAMEA2338860) | human gut metagenome | biome: human gut; feature: human-associated habitat; material: faeces... | reverse complement strand
GGGCCCTGCCCTGCAGGCTGCCTATGTGACCAACGGCATTGCCCATGCGCGCATGCTGGTGCAAAAGGGCTGCCGCACCTACCTGCCCGGCGGGCAGGTGCGCCCCATCACGGAAGCCATTACCGGGCCGGAAACGCTGGCCGCTTTACAGCACTACAACTTTACCAAAGCGTTTATGGGTGCCAACGGCGTAAGCCCTGCGGAGGGCTTTACCACGCCGGACCCGGAGGAAGCCAGCATCAAAACTGCCGCATTGCAGCGCGCGCGGGAACGCTGGTTTCTGGTGGATAACACAAAGTTTGATATGGTATATTCCGCCGTGATCGGAGATATTGGCTGCGGGGCCATTTTGACCAACCACTGCCCGGCCCCCCGGTACGCACAGCTTACCTTTGTAAAGGAGTGTTCCGTATGATCTACACCGTCACATTTAATCCTGCGATCGACTACGTTCTGCATCTGACTGCCCCCCTGGCGGTTGGCGAGATCAACCGCACCTCAGACGAAGCCTGCCAGTTTGGCGGCAAGGGCATCAATGTTTCCGGCGTTTTGCGGGAGCTTGGGTGCGAAAGCATCGCCCTTGGCTTTACAGCTGGCGAAACTGGTGCCTGGCTGGAGCGCGGCTTGCAGCTTTCCGGCCTGAAAACCCGCTTCATCCGCCTGCCGGACGGCATGACCCGAATCAACGTTAAGGTAAAGGGCGCAAAAGAGACCGAGATCAACGGTTCCGGCCCGAACATTACTCCCGAAGCCATGCAGGCCCTGTGGGACAATCTGGAAGAACTGGGCGAGGGTGACATTCTGGTACTTGCCGGCAGCATTCCTTCCAGCATGCCGCAGGATGTTTACCAGCAGATTCTGGCTCGGCTGGATGGCCGCGGTATCCGCTTTGTGGTGGATGCCACCCGTGATTTGCTGGTAAAGGTACTGCCCTACCACCCGTTTTTGATCAAACCCAACAACCATGAACTGGGTGAGATCTTTGGCAAAGAGCTCAATCGTGATGAAGAGATCACCCAGGCTGCCCGGAAATTGCAGCAGCGTGGTGCACGCAATGTTCTGGTAAGCATGGCGGGCGATGGTGCCCTGCTGCTGGATGAAACGGGTGCGGTGCACCGCATTGGCACCCCAAAAGGCAAAGTGGTAAACAGCGTTGGCGCTGGGGACAGCATGGTAGCCGGTTTTATTGCCGGTTACCTGCAAAGCGGGAGCTACTCTTACGCCCTGCGCCTTGGCACCGCCTGCGGCAGCGCAACGGCATTCAGCTTGGGCCTTGCCGAGCGCCGCGATATTGATGCCCTGCTGAAAACCATTGAATGATTCAGGCTGATCTGAAAAGTCGAAAATTCAGTCTATTTCTTTGTTTTTAAAACCACCCCAGTGAATGCAAAACATATAGAAGGAGAAGGAAAGATGCGTATCACGGAACTATTCAACATCCAATCCATTGCGCTGGATTCTGCCGCAGCGGACCAGGCGCAGATCATTGACGAACTGGTGGAGCTGCAGGCCACCCACGGCAACCTGACCGACAAAGCCGCGTACAAAGCTGCCATTTATGCGCGTGAAGCGGAGGCTTCCACCTATGTGGATAACGGCATTACGGTGCCGCATGCACGCGCCGCCTGCGTGACCCGCCCCAGCCTGGCTGCCCTGCGCCTGAAGACCCCCGTGCAGTACAATGCTGACGATGACGGCAAGACGGATCTGCTGTTTATGATTGCCGCACCGGAAAACGGCAGTCTGCACATTGATATGCTGGCCCGCCTGATGCAGATGCTGATGAATGAAGACTTTGTGGCAAAGCTGCGCGCCGCCAAAACGCCCAAAGAATTTTTGGATACGATTGATGCCCAGGAGGAAGCCCAGTTCGGCAACGAGAGCTTTACTCAGGAAGAGCTGCCTGCCACCTACCGCGTGTTGGCCGTTACCGCCTGCCCCAACGGCATTGCCCACACCTACATGGCCGCCGAGGCGCTGGCCAAGGCCGGTGACAAGCTGGGCCTGCCCACCAAGGTGGAGACCAACGGCTCCGATGGTGCCAAGAACGTACTGACCCGCGCCGAGATCGCAGCCTGTGACGGCATCATCGTGGCAGCGGACAAAAATGTGGAGACCGCCCGCTTTGACGGCAAGCCCGTGCTGTTTGCCCGGGTGGATGACGGCATCCACAAGCCCGAGGAGCTGCTGAAAAAGGTGGCCCACGGCGAAGTTCCTGTTTACCACGCCAAGGGCGGTGCTGCCGCTGCCGAGGAGGAGACCTCCGGCGACAGCTTTGGCCGCAAGGTGTACAAGGATCTGATGAACGGCGTGTCCCACATGCTGCCCTTTGTGGTGGGCGGCGGCATTATGATCGCGCTGGCCTTCCTGCTGGACGATTACACCATCGACCCCTCCAACTTCGGCATGAACACCCCCATCGCCGCCTTCTTCAAGACGGTGGGCAGCGCCGCCTTTGGCTACATGCTCCCCATTCTGGCTGGCTTCATCGCCATGTCCATCGCCGACCGTCCCGGCCTGGCCGTGGGCTTTGCGGGCGGCGTGCTGGCCATGAACGGCACCAACTTTGCAGGCCTTGCCAACGGTGAGACCACCGGCATCTCCGGCGGCTTCCTGGCCGCTCTGCTGGCCGGTTTCGTGGCCGGTTATGTGGTCGAGTTCCTGAAAAAGATCACCGAAAAGCTCCCCGCCAGCCTGAACGGCATCCGCCCCATGCTGATCTACCCGCTGGGCGGCATCCTCATCCTCGGTGCCGTGATGTGCGGCATCAACCCGGTCATGGGCATAGTCAACACCGCCATGACCAACTGCCTCAACGCCATGGGCGGCACCTCCAAAGTCCTGCTGGGTGCCATCGTTGCCGGTATGATGAGCATTGACATGGGCGGCCCCTTCAACAAGGCTGCCTACGTCTTTGGCACTGCCGCACTGGCCTCCGGCAACTACGAGGTCATGGCTGCTGTCATGGTGGGCGGCATGGTTCCTCCCATCGCGATCGCCCTCTCCACCACCTTCTGCCCCAAGAAGTGGACTCCTGACGAGCGCCGCAACGGCATCGTGAATTACGTCATGGGCCTGTGCTTCGTCACCGAGGGTGCCATCCCCTACGCCGCCGCCGACCCGCTGCGCGTCCTGCCCAGCTGTGTGGCCGGTGCCGCGCTGGCCGGTGCCCTCTCCATGACCTTCGGCTGCGCCCTGCGTGCTCCCCACGGCGGCATCTTCGTGTTCCCCGTGGTCGATCATGCCCTGCTCTACTGCGTGGCTCTGGCCGCTGGCAGCGTGGTGGGTGCCGTGATCCTGAGCCTGCTCAAGAAGAACCGCACCGACGCTGCATGATCTGCCATTCTCCTTCTTTCTTTACCATATAGAAAGGGCCCGTCTGCTCGCACCAAAATGCGGCAGGCGGGTCCTTTCGTATTTATCCCTTGATGATCCGGAGCAGGGTCTTATCCAGCTGGATGGTGCGGTTCCAGGGGTTCAGGATGATGCCCTGGATCTCCGGCACCTGCAGTGCGGCATCCAACAGCTTTTCAAGCTCCACCAGAAAGGTGGACTGCACCGCTTCCGCGCCCTTCATCTCCTCTTCAAAGCTGGTAAAGGCATACCACCAGCTGGCCCCATCGGCCGTGCGGAGAGCCCGCAGCTGCATCTGCTCACCGGCCGGGTTCGGCTCCACCGCCACCACGACCTGGCCGTTTTCCCGCATCCGCCGCCGGATCACGGTCAGGGTATGCGCCAGCTGCTCCTGTGTAGGCTCCTGCTGTAACTGGTAAACCGCCTGTTCGATCTTTTCGTTGCCGTTCAGGCCCTCGTCCTTCTTCTGCGCCATAAGCTCTCCCGTTCTTTTTGTTGTATTTTATGCTTGTATTATATCCGCACTTTACGAAAAATGGAAGCGCTGGCCAGCGATTCTTTCTTTTTTCGTCTGCTTTCGGGTGTTTTTTCAAAAATCAGTAGCCCCCGCCCCGAAAAAGTGTTACAATATTTTCGTCTGATATCATTTCAGAACACGACAGGACGCGCCGTTTTTCCGTGAGCCGTTTTGTCGGAATGGGAGAGAGAATGTAATGAAACGAATCTTTCGTTCTGCCGTCAGTCTGCTGCTGTGCGCCGCCGTGGCGCTGGGCGGCACTGCCTGCGGCCACAGCAAACTGCCCACCATCATCACGATCTGGACCTACTACAACGGCGATCAGCTGGAATGCTTCAACCAGCTGGTGGAGGAGTTCAACTCCACCGTGGGCAAAGAGAAGAACATCCGGGTCGAAAGCTCCAGTCAGGGCAGCGTGAACGACCTGGAGACCAGTGTGCTGGCCGCCGCCGAGGGCAAGGTGGGTGCCGAGAAGCTGCCCAACATCGTCTCCTCCTATGCAGACACCGCCTTTACGCTGGATCAGATGGGCCTTGCCGTTGACTTGAGCCCCTACCTGACCGAAAAAGAGAAGTCCGCCTATATCGCCGGGTTTCTCGAAGAGGGCGACCTGATGAACAACGGGGAGCTCAAGATCTTTCCCATCGCAAAGTCCACCGAGCTGCTCTACCTGAACACCACCGATTTTGCCCCCTTTGCCGAGGCCACAGGCGTGACCTACGCGGATCTTTCCACCGTGGAGGGGCTGAACGAGGCCGCACACAAATACTACGACTGGACCGATGCCCAGACGGCCGCGCCCAACGACGGCAAGGCCCTGTATGGCCGCGACGCGCCGGCCAATTACCTGCTCTGCGGCGCACAGGAGCTGGGCACGACCATCTTTGATGCCGAGAACGGCGTGATGACCCTGCACTTTGACAAGCCGACCCTCCGCAAGCTGTGGGATAACTACTATGTCCCCTACATCAAGGGCTGGTGCAGTGCCAGCGGCAAGTTCCGCAGCGACGATATCAAAATCGGCAGCCTGCTGGCCTATGTCGGTTCCTCCTCCAGCGCTTCCTTCTTCCCCACCCAGGTGCTGACCAGTGACACCGAGAGCCACAGCATCGAGATGGCCGTGCTGCCCTGCCCCAGCTTTGCAGGCTGTGAGCCGGTGGCCGCCCAGCAGGGAGCCGGCATGGTGGTCATCCCGGGCACCGAGGACGAGATCAGCGCCTGCGTTGCCTTCCTGAAATGGTTCACCCAGCCGGAAAACAACCTGCAGTTCTCGGTGCAGTCCGGCTATATGCCCGTGACCTATGCCGCCAACAGCATATCCGCCCTTGAGAACAGCGGCCTGACGGTCTCCGAGAGCATCCACAAGGTGCTGAGCCTGTCCATTGATACCGTCGATCGCAGCAAGCTCTATACCACCCATGCCTTCCCGGATGCCCTGCGCGCCCGCAACACCCTGCAGTACGCTTTGGAGGACCTTGTCATTGCCGACCGTGCCACGGTGCTGGAGCGGCTGGCCGCCGGGCAGACCCCCGAGGAAGCCGAAGCCGAGTTCCTGACCGATGCCTATTTTGATGCCTGGTACGACCAGACCCTGGCCGCTCTCAGTGCCTTTGCGGGCTGAGATGCCCTTGGAATAACCACAAAAGGAGAGACCCTCAGATGCAGAACCGCAAGCCGCACAGAAAGAAGGCCCCTCAGACGGGCCGTTCTATCTTCGGCACCATCTTTTTCTCTCTGCTGGCTGTGCTGGCGGTGGAGATCCTGCTGCTGACCTTTGCCGTCCACGCCACCCGGCTTGGCTCCCAGCTGAACCAGAACGCCGAGGATATCCTTGCCATGCAGGTGGACAACCGCAGCCGGTATCTTCAGACCACCCTCCATGATGCGCAGGAGCTGACCAGCCTTTCCGATGCCATCAATGGCCTGACCCAGCAGCTTCTGGACGAGGGAAAGATCAGCCTGAGCACGCTGGACAGCAGCAGCGACGCGGCCTATCCCCTGCTGGAAGCCGCCGCGCCGGAGCTCATCAGCACCCTGCGCATCAAGTCGGTGACCGGCGTGTTCCTTATCCTGAACACCCATGATCTGGATAAGCGGAAGCAGGACAGCCTCATGCCCGCCATCTACCTGCGGGATCTTGACCCCGATGCCGCTCCCTCCCAGCGCAACGCCGACCTGACTTTCGTGCGGGCACCGGCCCAGCTGGTGCAGTCCCTCTCCATTGCCACGGACAACAGCTGGGCTCCCACCATCCGCTACCGGGCACTGGGAAACCGAGGCTTCCTTTATCCCCCTTTCCAGGCCGCCTATAAAGACGGAGCCAGCCTTGCCGCCTCCGATTATGGCCACTGGACCTCACAATCCTATCTGGTACCCGGGGACACCCACGAGGCCATTGCCTACAGCCAGCCCCTGATCCTGCCGGACGGCACCGTTTACGGCGTGATCGGCGTGGAACTGCTGGCCGACTACCTGTGGGAGAACCTGCCCTGCTTTGAGCTGCAGAACAACGGCACCTATTTCCTTGCCGTGACCGATACGGAGGAGCTCTCTGCCTCTGAACTGCAGCTGCGTCCGGTGCTCCGTTCCCGCGGTGCAGCTCTTTGCTTTTGCCCAGCGGCTGCAGCAGCTGTTCTCCTTCATCATTCTGATCACGCTGGCCGTTGGCTTTGTTTGCAGCTGGCTGGTCAGCAGACGGCTGGCCCGGCCCGTTGCCAAGCTGTCAGCCGAGGTAGCCGCTGCCGAGGAGGATTCCTCCGCCATCCCGCATCTGTCTGCCACCGGCATCAGAGAGCTGGATCAGTTCTCCTCTGCCTTCACCCAGCTGAGCAAGGACGTGCTGGACTCTTCCACCCGCTTTTTGCGCATTATGAAATTGGCCAGTGCAGAGCTGGGCGGCTACGAGCTGCGCGACGACAGCGTTTATGTGACCGATAACTTCTTCTCCATGCTGGGCCTTGCGCAGGAGCAGCCCGATCCTCTTACGCCAAAGAGCTTCCGCGCCCTGATGGGCACGCTGGAGCAGCGGTGGTTCTACCGCCTGTCCCCGGCCCACAACAAGGTCTTTGCCATCCCCCAGCCCGATGGCAGCACCCACTACATCACCCTGCGCATCACCCATATCATGGACGAAAGCGCTTCCGAGGTGGGTCTGGCTGAGGATATGACCACCACGGTGCTGGAGCAGCAGCGCATCGAGCACGAGCGCGATTACGATACCCTGACCGGCCTGTACCGCCGCCGTGCCTTTGACCGTGCCTGTGACGCGCTGTTCCAGCAGCCCGAAAAGCTGGGCTGTGCCGCCCTGCTGATGATGGATCTGGACAACCTCAAGCAGATCAACGACACCTACGGCCACGACTGGGGCGACCAGTACATTCGCCAGACCGGCCAGTGCTTTGCGGCCAACACGCCCGCCAACACCATCTGCTCCCGCCTTTCGGGCGATGAATTCCTGATCTTCTTCTATGGCTACCAGGATCAGGAGCAGCTCCGCGCCCAGCTGGAGCTGCTGAGTGCCGCCCTGCAGCGCAGCGTGTCCATCCTGCCCAACGGCAGGCAGCTGCACATCAGCATCTCGGGCGGCATCGCCTGGTACCCCACGGACGGCCATGACCTGCTCACCCTGAAAAAATATGCCGACTTTGCCATGTATCAGGTCAAGCATTCCCACAAGGGCCGCATGTGTGATTTTGATATCGGCAGCTACCATCAGGAGGCATACGCCGCCCAGACCCAGCAGGACTTTGAGCGCCTGCTGCAGGAGGAGCTGGTGTCCTACCACTTCCAGCCCATCTACTCTGCCCGTACCGGCCGGGTCGCGGCCTACGAGGCCCTGATGCGGGTCGATCTGCCCACCCTGCACTCCCCTGCTCAGGTCATGCAGCTGGCCCATGAGACAGGCCGCCTGTATGAGATCGAACGGATCACTGTGTTCCACTCCAGCAAGATCTTCCAGCGCCTGCAGGCACAGGGCCTGCTCCAGAGCGATGCCCTGCTCTTTATCAACTCCATCGCCAATGTCAGCCTGACGGTTGAGGATGTGGAGGAATATGCTCAGTGCTACCCCGAGCTGCTCAAGCGGCTGGTGGTGGAGATCACCGAGCAGGAGGATCTGGACCGCGCATGTCTGGAACGGAAGCGGAACGTTCCGGGCTTCTCCGGCTCCTTTGCGCTGGATGACTACGGCAGCGGCTACAGCAACGAGCTGAACCTGCTGGAACTCTCGCCCCGGTATATCAAGATCGACATCTCCATTGTGCGTGGGATCGACACCGACCGCGACAAGCAGCAGATCGTCTCCAACATTGTGGCTTACGCCCACGCCCGCAGTATGCATCTCATTGCCGAGGGCATTGAGACCGAGGCCCAGCTGCGCACCGTCATCGGTCTGGGCGTGGACATGCTGCAGGGCTACTACCTCAGCCGCCCCGCCGCAGTGCCCGCCCCCATTGCACCGGCAGCGCAGGCGGTGATCGACCAGCTCGAGCACCAGCGGTTCGATCCCCTTGGTTTATGATCTTTTCGGCTCCCCTGCGGGGGAGCCTTTTGTGACCCCATTCAGAGAAAGGAGACACGATGAACCACGAATCCAGTTCCGCTCTCCCCGCCGCCATCCGGGTGCGGGGCGCGCGGGTGCACAACCTGAAGAACATCGACGTAGATGTGCCGCTCCACAGGATCGTCGGCATTACGGGCGTGTCCGGCTCCGGCAAGTCCTCGCTGGCGCTGGGTGTTCTCTACGCAGAGGGCTCCCGCCGCTATCTGGAGGCCCTTTCCACCTATACCCGCCGCCGGATGACCCAGGCCGAAAAGGCGCAGGTGGACGAGATCCGCTATGTTCCCGCCGCACTGGCCCTTCACCAGCGGCCCGGCGTGCCCGGGATGCGCTCCACCTTTGGCACCATGACCGAGCTTTTGAACAGCCTGCGGCTGATGTTCTCCCGGCTGTCCCACTACCCCTGCCCCAGCTGCGGCTGCATGGTGCCGCCCAGCCTGAACATTGCGGCCGAGATCCCGCTCTACTGCCCCCGGTGCGGCGCACAGGTGCCGGTGCTGGGCGCGGAACAGTTCGCCTTTAACAGCACCGGGGCCTGCCCCAGCTGTGAGGGCACCGGCATCGTGCGGGTGGTGGACGAATCCACTCTGGTGCCGGACGAGAGCCTTTCCATCAACGAGGGCGCAGTGCTGCCCTGGCAGACCCTGATGTGGTCGCTGATGAAGGAGATCGCCGAAAAGATGGGTGTGCGCACCAACGTCCCCTTCCGGGAGCTGACCCCGGAAGAGCGCGACATGGTGTTCCACGGCCCTGCCAAAAAGGTGCACCTGCTCTACCAGAACAGCAAGACCGGCGCGGCGGGCGAAATGGATTTCACCTACTTCAACGCCGTATACACGGTGGAGAACGCGCTCGCCAAAGCCAAGGACGAGAAAGGTCTGAAGCGCGTGGCTCGATTTCTCAAGGAGGGACCATGCGCCGACTGTGGCGGCACACGACTGAGCGCCGCAGCCCGGGCCCCGCATGTGCGCGGGCTGAACCTGGCCGAAGCCAGCGCGATGACCTTGGATGCGGCGGTGGATTGGGTGCGCGGCGTGCCGGAATCTCTGTCCGCCGACATGCGGCCGATGGCCACCAACATCTGCGAATCATTCCTGGACGTGGCCCGCCGACTGTTGGATCTGGGCCTCGGCTATCTGGCGCTTGACCGCGCCGGTGCCACGCTTTCAACCGGTGAACGCCAGCGTGTGCAGCTCGCCCGTGCCGTGCGCAACCGCACCACCGGCGTGCTCTATGTGCTGGACGAGCCCTCCATCGGCCTGCACCCCTCCAACATCGAGGGCCTGCGGGGCGTGATGCATGATCTGATCGCGGACGGCAACTCCATCGTGCTGGTGGATCACGACACCGAGATCCTGCGGGATGCCGACTGGCTCATTGAGATGGGCCCCGGTGCCGGTGAAAATGGCGGCACCATCCTGACACAGGGCACTGTGGAGCAGGTGGCCCAAAGCCCGGCCTCCCGCATCGGGCCCTTCCTTGCCGACCTGCACACCCTCTCAGCCCGCACCCGCACCCCGGAGGCGGAGCTCTTTGCGCTGGGCACCATCACCCTGCGCACCCGGGCCATCCACACCGTCAAGCCGCTGGAAGTCCGGCTGCCCAAGGGGCGGCTCATCGCGGTGACCGGCGTGTCCGGTTCCGGCAAGACCACGCTGGTGCTGGAAAGCCTGATCCCCGCGCTGGAGGCCGCCGCCAAGGGCGAAGCCCTGCCCGCCCATGTGGAAAGCATCACTGCACCGGGCATTGCGCAGGTCAAACTCATTGACGCAACGCCTATCGGCATCAACGTGCGGTCCACAGTGGCCACCTACGCCAATGTCCACGATGAGCTGCGCAAGATCTACGCCCGCTCCCCCCTTGCCAAGGAGAAGGGCTACAAGGCGGGCGATTTTTCCTACAACACGGGCCGCCTGCGCTGCCCCGGCTGCGACGGCACCGGCACCATCAGCCTGGACATCCAGTTCCTGCCGGATGTGGAGATCACCTGCCCGGACTGCGGCGGCTCCCGCTACCAGAAGGATGCCGCCGCCCTTTCCCGCACCCGGAAGGACGGCACCCAGGCCGAGAGCCTGCCCCGCCTGATGGAGATGAGCGTGGACGAGGCCCTTGCCGCCTGTGCTGACCTCAAGCTGGTGGCCAGCCGGCTGCAGACCCTTTCCAGCCTGGGGCTGGGCTACCTGACTTTGGGCGAGGCCACGCCCAGCCTTTCGGGCGGGGAGGCCCAGCGGCTCAAGCTCGCCAGCGAAATGGGCAAAGGGCAGGCTGACACTGTGTTTGTATTCGACGAGCCCACCATCGGCCTGCACCCGCTGGACGTGCGCACTCTGCTGGGCGTGTTCCAGCGCCTCATTGACAGCGGGGCCACCGTGGTGGTCATTGAGCACGATCTGGATGTGATCCGCAACGCCGACTATCTCGTGGACCTTGGCCCCGGCGGCGGCGAGAGCGGTGGACGCATCGTGGCCTGCGGCACACCGGAGCAGGTGGCCGCCGATCCCGCCAGCATCACCGGAAAATATCTGCACCTGTAACCAAAAGAGGGACCCCGCCCAACGGCGAGGTCCCTCTGACATTCTATGGTAAAATTTTAGGTATCCTGCAGCTCCCCGCGGCTGGCGGCCTTGAGGTAAGCAAAGATGAAGCCGTCCAGATCACCATCCATCACGGCATCGACATTGCCGGTCTCGTAGTTGGTGCGGTGATCCTTGACCATGGTGTAGGGCATGAACACATAGCTGCGGATCTGGTGGCCCCAGGCGATCTCGTTCTGCACGCCCTTGATGTCATCGATCTTGTCCATGTGCTGCTGCTTTGCGATCTGATAGAGCTTTGCCTTCAGCATTTCCATGGCGTAGTCACGGTTCTGGAACTGGCTGCGCTGGGTCTGGCAGCTGACCACGATGCCGGTGGGCTTGTGGATCAGACGGACAGCGGAAGAGGTCTTGTTGATGTGCTGGCCGCCGGCACCGGAGGAGCGGTACACCTGCATCTCGATATCCTCGGGGCGGATGTCCACCTGAATGGTGTTGTCCAGCTCAGGCATCACTTCCAGAGAGGCAAAGCTGGTCTGGCGGCGGGCGTTGGCATCAAAGGGAGACACGCGGACCAGACGGTGCACGCCGTTCTCGCTCTTGAGCAGACCGTAGGCGTTGGCACCCTTGACCATCATGGAAGCGCTCTTCATGCCGGCCTCGTCGCCGTCCTGATAATCCAGCACCTCCACAGTCATGCCGTGTGCCTGTGCCCACTTGTTGTACATGCGGTAGAGCATCTCGGCCCAGTCCTGTGCCTCGGTGCCGCCGGTACCGGCGTGGAAGGTCAGGATGGCGTTGCTGTGGTCGTACTCACCGTTCAGCATGGTCATCAGCTGCAGCTCGTCCACAGCCTTGCCCACGGCGTTCACGGCTTCCTCTGCCTCGGGCACCATATCGGGGTCGTACTCCTCGTCCAGCATCACCAGCATGGTCTCGGCATCATCGTACAGGCCCTGCAGCTTTTCAAAGCGGTTCAGCTTGCCCTTCAGGTCGCCCACTTCATCAAAGACCTTCTTGCTCAGCTCAGCGTCATCGTAAAAGCCGGGGCGGCTCATGGCGTGCTCCAGCTCCTGCACGCGCTTGCGGGAAGCGTCGATGGCCAGCGCTTCCTCCAGATCCTTCACAGCAGTGCCGTAATCGGCCAGCTGCACTTTCAGTTCGTCAGTAGTAATCATATTTTAAGAATCCCTCAAAAGATACAGTTTATACACAGATACTTCATTAGTATACCCAGAATCCATGATAAAGTAAAGAGGAAAAATACTCAACCTACTGGAATTTTGAAGATTTTTGCCTTTTCTTTTCGTTCTCAGGGGAGTATAATACCAGTATGAATCATATAACAGGAGGAAATCATGCCGAAATATTATGGCTGTCCCTGCGAAGGCTGCGGCAGACCTCTGGCGCTGACCGATGATATCGTGGTCTGCCCGGACTGCGGCGCACCCTATCACCGCGAGTGCTACGAGAGGCTGGGCCGCTGCATCCATACCCCCGCCCACGGCGCAGGCTATGAATGGAAGTTTCCGTACAAGGATGAAGAACTGCGCACCTGCCCCAGCTGCGGTGAGCGCACCCTGCGTTCCGAGACGGTATGCCGCTGCTGCGGTGCCGTCATGCCGCCGGAGGATCAGTGCCCGGATCCTTCCGCCCAGACTGCTTCCGGCGCAGACCAGAACCGATTTGACTATGATGATCTTTACCGCCAGTACCAGCAGACCGTGGAAGAACCCACCCGCCGCAATGTTCAGGCGGCCTTTGGCAAGGAAGAGCTGATCGACGGCATCCCTTACAGCGACTGGAACGATTATATCGGCAAGGCCGCGCCCGTCTATCTGAACGACTACAGCCGGATGCAGCTGCAGCACACCAAAATTTCCATGTGCTTCTCGGCGCTGGTGTTCGGCCCGTTCTATTTCTTCTACCGCAAGGCGTGGAAGCCGGCCTTTGGTTTTCTGGCCGCAGAGCTGGTGGTGGCCCTGCCCACCCTGCTGAGCATGATGCAGGCCACCGGCAGTCCGCTCACCGCCGGCATCAGCAGCACGGTCATCGTTATACTGTCCCGCATTATGACGGTGCTCAGTTTTGCGCTGGTGATGCTGCGCACTCTGTATGCCAAGTGGCTGTACCGCAAAAGTGCAGCCGAGCGCATCCGGCGCATCCGTGCCGAGTTCCCGGACGCTGCCCAGCGCCGTGCGGTCCTGTCTGCGCAGGGCGGCGTGAGCATCGCCGGTGTGATCGGTGCCTGTGTGCTGCTGATGGTTCTGGGTGCCTGTGCCACCGTGCTCATGGGCCCGAATCTGGACGCTTTGGTCGGAATGCTCTGATCTGCAATGCCGCCTGCAAAGGCTGGCATTGCGGATTTCAAAATAGTAATAGGAGAATATGGATCATGATGAAGAAAGTCACAAAAGCTGTCATTCCTGCCGCCGGTCTTGGCACCCGCGTGCTGCCCGCTACCAAGGCCATGCCCAAGGGTATGCTGCCCATTGTGGACAAGCCTGCCATCCAGTATCTGGTGGAAGAGGCGGTGCGTTCCGGTATCACCGATATCCTCATCATTCTGGGCCGCAATCAGAGCATCATTGAGGATCATTTTGACCGCAGCCCTGAGCTGGAAGAAAAACTGGCAAAGCCCGGCAAGGAAAAGGCTCTGGAGGAATGTCTGGGCATTGCCAACATGGCAAACATCTTCTTTGTGCGCCAGAAGCAGACACTGGGTCTGGGCCATGCCGTGAACACCGCCAAGGCCTTCACCGGTGACGATCCCTTCGTTGTCATCTACGGCGATGACGTGATCTGGGGCGAGGACCCGGTCTGTGCTCAGCTGATCCGCGCCTACGAGGAGTTCGGCCGCCCGGCGGCAGGCGTTTCCGCAGTGCCATGGGAAGATGTGAGCCGGTACTGCAGCCTGAAGACCACCCCCATCCACGACAACTATTTCTTTGTGGACGACATGATCGAGAAGCCCAAGAAGGGACAGGAGTTCAGCAACTACTCCATTCTGGGACGCGTGCTGCTGACCCCGGAGATCTACGATATCCTTGCCCACACCAAGCCCGGCGCCGGCGGTGAGATCCAGCTGACCGATGCCATGGCCGAGTATGCCCGCACCCGCGGCGGA
>ENA-ORSR01001727-ORSR01001727.1-human-gut-metagenome-genome-assembly--contig:-NODE-1727-length-14180-cov-2.305345_pt1 | contig 14180 bp, 8 predicted proteins | sample MGYA00241901_ERZ509166 | MGnify/ENA primary metagenome ERZ509166 (study PRJEB26280, sample SAMEA2338860) | human gut metagenome | biome: human gut; feature: human-associated habitat; material: faeces... | reverse complement strand
TTCTCGGCCGAGGCCGTACCGGCTCCGGCAAGACCCTGGCGTTCTCGATTCCGCTGGTCGCGCGACTGGGTGAGGTCGACGCCGACGAGTACGAGAACATGAGCCAGTTCCGCCATGAGGTGGAACAGGTGCGTAAGGGGCATGCCGAGGAACGGCGCGCCGACGATTTCCTGCCGCACCCGCGCGGTCTGGTGCTCGCTCCGACCCGTGAGCTGGCCAACCAGATCAACGACGTGCTGATGCCGCTCGCGCAGATGTACGGCATGACCACCACCACCGTGTATGGCGGTGTGCGCTACGCCCGCCAGATCCGCGATCTAAGGGCCGGCGCCGATATCGTCGTCGCATGCCCGGGCCGTCTTGAGGACCTGCTCGAACAGCATGCGCTGACCTTGGAGAAGGTCGAAGTGGCCGTGATCGACGAAGCCGACGAAATGGCCGACATGGGCTTCCTGCCGCCGGTCAAGCGCCTGCTCGGCCAAGTGTCGTTCGACGCGCAGATCATGCTGTTCTCCGCCACCCTCGACCATGGCGTCGACGAGGTGGTGAACACGTTCCTCACCGATCCTAAGATCCACAGCGTCGACTCCGCCACCGCGGCCGTCGACGAAATGACCCACCACGTGTTCGAAACCACGCAGGGCGACCGTCATGAGCTGGTCCGCACCCTCGCTTCCGGCAAGGGACGCCGCATCCTGTTCACCCGCACCAAATTCCAGACCCAGAAGCTCGCCAAGGACCTGACGAAGAACGGCATTCCGGCGGCCGAGCTGCACGGCAACCTGAGCCAGAACCAGCGTGACCGCAATCTCGCAGCCTTCGAATCCGGCGACGTGAACGTCATGGTCGCCACCGATGTGGCCGCCCGCGGCATCGACGTGTCCGGCGTGGAGCTCGTGGTGCAGGTGGAGCCTCCGGAGGACCCGAAATCGTTCCTTCACCGCTCCGGACGTACCGCGCGAGCCGGCCATTCCGGTGATGTGGTGACCATCGTTCTGCCGAACCAGCGCCGCCGCACCCGCCGCATGCTGCATGAGGCCGGACTGAAGGTCAAGCCGATCGAAGTGACCCACGATTCCCCGGAAGTGTTGGAATTGGTGGGCGAGTCGGCCGAACCGCGTTTCGGTTGGACGCTTGAGCAGTCCCAGCCGGCGGGCAATCCGCGTCGCAGGCATGGCAAGGGCGGCGACGGTTTCGCGGAAAACGGCGGGCGCTCCGGACGCAACCGTTCCGGTGGACGCAACAAGGACCGGGGCAAGGACAAGGGCGGCAAGCCGTTCAAGTCCGAACGCAAGGACCGCGCGAATCGCAAGGGACGTGAAGAGCGCGCCGAAGTCGCCGAACGCGAGCAGCGTTTCGAACCGAAACAGAATCGCGCCGAACGTCGCGCCGCCAAGTTCGAAGGCCGCGACAACCGCGAATACGAGGCACGCGAGCATCGTTGGGAACATCCTGAAATCCAAGAGGAGAAGCGCGAGAAGCACGAGGAGAAGCGCAACAACAAGCGTCGCGAAAAGTACGGGCGGCTGCATGAGCAGCAGCGTGCCGAAGCCGGCGAACAGCGTGGAACCGACAATCGCAAGCGGCGCTCCGACGAGCGTTCCGATCAGCGTGGCCAATCCGATAGGAAGCCCGGCAAAAAGCAGTATGCGAAAAAGCAGGGCGCGCCGACCAAGAAGCAGCGCAAGGCCGAAGCCCGTGCCGAACGCCGTTACGAGGACGATCGCCAATACCGCAGGAACCGCGACGAACGCGACGACCGCCGTCAGGGCGGCAAACGCATCCATCGCAAGGAAATCCGCGTGATTCATGACGAGCGAGGCGAGGACGCGAAGCGTTATGACCGTCGCATGGAAGCCAAGTATGGCGATTCCGGTCGTCGTGGCGGTCACGGAGAACGCCACGACAAGCATGCGGGCGAAAGGCAGGGCAAGCCGTTCCGCAAGCATGCGAAGATCCGCAAGGCGCCGTTCCGCTCCCGCTGACGTACGTCAACGGTCAAGCAAAAAGCCGTTCATTCCAGCAATCGCAAGGAATGAACGGCTTTTTCTATACGGGATATCGCAGTATCAGCCGTTGACCGGCTGATACTGGTCGAGCGCGGTGAAGCAACGTTTATAGACCATCAGCATGATGATGCTGTCCGCCAGCAGCGTAAGCGCCGCGATGGTGGCGAGAATCATGAACTGGTATTTCGCCGCGTCGATGGGGTTGCCGCCGGCGATGATCTGACCGGCCATCATGCCCGGCACCGTCACAATGCCGGCGGAGGCAAGCGAGGCGGTGGTGGGCAGCAATCCCAGACGGATCGACGAGACGATACTTGGACGTGCCGCCTCCCACGTGGTGGCACCCAACGCCAGCAGCGTGTCCACTTCGTCACGACGTTCCTTCATGCTTTCAAAGAAGCGGCTCAACCCCACCGCCAACGCCGAAACGGTGTTGCCCAGCAGCATGCCGGTCAACGGCACCACCAATTGCGGCGCATACCACGGTTGCGGACGGATGATGAGCTCGGTGACCAACGAGATCATGATGAGCATGGTCACGACCAGACTCAGGAACACCGGTCCAGCCAAGCCCTTCGGCACACCTTTCGCACGCGAAAGAGTGATCTGCACGGCCGCGATGAGCATGAACGCCACAAGCAGCAGCACCAGCCACGGATTGTTCGAACGGATGACGTACTCCATGATGAAGCCCATCGCGCACAATTGCAGCAGCGCACGGCAAGCCGACCACAGAAGCGTGCGCCCCACGCCCATACGCATGGTTTCGGAGATGCCGGCGGCAATGGCCACCATCACCAGCGCGGCGATGAGACCCCAGATGTCGATCGCATAGTAGTTGCCGTTCATGCGACGCTCCCTTCTACCGTGCTACCCGTCGAAGTACTACCCGTCGCAGTACCGTCCGCTTCGGCGTTGCCGGACTGCGTGAGCGTGCCATCGGCAAGACGTGTGACACGTGTGGCATGGCCATCCGGCGGCCGGTGCCGGATACGAACGATCGCCATGCCGTCCGCCGCCGCTTTGGCGAGGATGCGTGCCACCTTGTCGGCGTTGTCGTCATCCAATCCGGCGTCCACTTCGTCGGCGAGCAGCACCTTCGGACGGGTCAGCAACGTGCGTGCAAGGCTCACGCGCGCCGCCTGACCGCCGGACAAGTCGTGTGGCGGACGGTTCAGATCGATGTCGGCGCAACCCATATTGTCCAAGGTTTCACGGATTCTGCCGTCCGGCAACGCGTCGGTGGGGGAGATCCTGCGTGGTCCCTGCTTCGTTCTCGCCGACTGGCGTATGGCAAGCGTGAACGGCAGACGAATCGCCTGCGCCACCGTCTCGCCCAACAGCACCGGCTTCTGCGGCAGGTACGCGACCTGCGCGCGCCACTGCTGCGGGGTGAAATCGTCGGCGGAACGGCCATCCAACCGTAAATCGCCTGACGCGCGCGGATTGAGCCGTGCGAAAGCGGTCAGCAGCGAGCTCTTGCCTGCGCCGGACGGTCCGACCAAGTCCACGATTTCGCCAGGCTCGATGGAGAAAGACAATCCGGAGAATATGGTGCGGCGTTCGCCGTCGACCATAATCGAACAGCGCACGTTCGATGCTTCGAATACGTATGTCATAGCCAAAACCATACGCCAATAGCGAACGGTTCACGGCGGTTTCAGGGTTTTCCCTGAGTTTTGAGGCGAAATCAGCCATAAGGATGACGCGTGCCCGTTATTTTGCGTACTACAACTGTCAAGTTGAAGGAAAACCTATATGTTGGGGATGGGAAATATGCGTCAGTGGCTTATGAACATAAGCCTGGTCGGAGGCTGGTTTCCGGCGGCGGCGTTCGCCGTCATCGCAGTGCTGTCCGTAACCCTGCTGGTTAGCGCGGCCGTTTCGAAACGGGACGGACGCATACTGGCTACCGTGCTGCCGATCGGCGTTGCGGCCGTGTCCGGAATGGTCGGCTATGTGGTAGCTTGGCTGCTGTCCGACGTGTTCGTGGTGTTCGGCGTCGGATTGGGATCCCGTGTGATGTCTTGGGTGGCGGCTGGTTTCGCCATCGCTGGTTTCGCCATCGTGCATATCGTGTTGAGCAGGGGCATGATGCGCGTGGCCGCGGCCATCTTGACCGTATTCGCGATACTGGCCGCGGCGATCGGCATCGACCAATCGTACGGCGAATACGCCACCATCGGCTCGCTGTTCGGCGAGGATTCCTACAGCCAAGCCGATCTGACCGGACTGGCCAAACGCAAGGACCTCATCACCGTCGCACAGTGGCGCAAACAGGCCGCCAACGGCACAATCCGCAATATTCCGGCGAACGGAACCGTCAACAAAATCGACATTCCGGCCACGAAATCGCAGTTTGAAGCACGCAAAGCCCTCGTCTACCTGCCTCCGGCGGCATTGGCCGACTCGAAACGCAAGCCGGCCCCTGCCGGTCGTCCTCATGCTGAGCGGGCAGCCGGGCAGTCCGGGACGCGTCTTCCAAGCCGGCGGCATCCAAACCATGATGGACGGATATGCGAAAACCCACGACGGACTCGCCCCAATCGTCATCGCAGCCGATCAGCTTGGCGCCGATTCGCACAACACGCTATGCGTGGATTCGAAGGTGTACGGCAATGCGCTGACCTACCTGACGCAGGACGTGGTCGACTGGGTGAAAACCAACCTGCCCGCCGCACAGGATGCCAAGGATTGGGCCATCGCCGGATTCTCGCAAGGCGCCACATGTTCGCTGCAGATCGGCGTGAACCATCCCGACCTGTTTGGCACCATGATTCCCACCGACAGCGAAATCAAACCGACCAACGGCAGCCGACAGGAAATGATCGACCGGTTCTTCGACGGCGACACCACAGCCTATGAGAACCAAGTGCCGGTCAACGCCATCCGCAACCACGCGCCCACCCATCAGATGCTCATCATAGGCGCGGGGGAGAAGGACACCACCTCAATACGCAACGTCAAAACAATCGCGCCGGTCGCGGCGAAAGCCGGCATGCGCGTCGCCGCCGTCGAATCGTCCGGCAACGCACACGACTGGCACGCCGTGCAGGACGTGCTGCGTTACGGGCTCGCCGTATTCGGCCACGACACCGGACTGGATGGTGCGAACCCGAACCTATCCGACTATCCGAATCTCAAACGCATCACGATATGACGATCCTGAACACAAACCCGCAAGCCTGAGAATCCCAGAAAAGGAAAGAAATGACTCAAACGCAAACCGCGCCTGCTAAACCAGCCGAGGCATCACCCGCGAAACCACTGTTCGGCTTCTGCGCGCTGCTCGCCGATCTGGCCGGATGGATCAGACGACACCTGCTCACCGTCTGCCTCGTGCTGTTCGTCATCCTCATCAACGTGGGCACGCAGATCGTGTGCGCGCTCATACGTCAGCCGTTCCCGCCGAGCCTGGCCAAAGTAAGTTTCGAAGCGCTCGCACGCGGCCGCTGGTACACCGCGCCGATATCCATGCTGTACGTGCCGAATCTGGGCCGTCTGCTCATCGACGTTCCGCTCATGCTGGTTGCGTTCGGCCTGGCCGAATCGGTGATCGGCAAAATCAAAACCGCATGGGTGTCCGTCATCACCACACTGGGTGGCGTGGCCTTGGGCATGGGACTGTGCTCCCTATCCGACGGGCGCAGCCCCCAATGGCATGCGATCTCGCATGATGGCGCCATCCTTGGTCCGCTGATTCTCGTCGCCGGCACCCTTATGTGCGCCAGCGCGTTCACAACCATGCTGTGGCGCCGCCGTATCCGCGTGATCGGCTATGCGGTCGTGCTCATCATGTTCCTCTACCGAGGCGAGGTGAGCGACTACTGCCTGCTTGCCACTTCGGTGATTGGCCACGTGCTCGGCTATCTGATGGCCTCCTGCACGCATGGCGACGAATACCGGCATGGCGCCATCTACGAAATGCGTCGGCTTATCGGCATCGTCGCGGGCGTGCAGGCCATCGGTTCGCTCGTCGCCGTCTCGTCACGCCAATCGTTCGGCCTGCTGTCCATGTTCGGACTGTTGACCGGCTCCACCGACTTCGACACCGGACGTGTGGTCGACTGCCTCAGCGGCGCCTCGCATACGGACTGCTTCACGCAGTACCGCATGATGCGCCTCACCATGCCCGGCAACTGGCTGGTATCCATCATGCCGACGCTGATGCTGCTGCTCATCGCCTGGGGTCTGTATCGAGGCCGTCATCTCGCCGCCACGCTCAGCATCGTGTTCAACGCATGCACCATTGCGCTATCGACGGTGTTCTATGTGGCTATTCCGCTGTCCTACGTGGACGGCCCCGACGCCGGTGCATACATGGATGCGATATCCGCATTGCAACGGCACGGCGCATTCCACGCGATGCTGGCCACGATGGCGTTGCCGCTGCTGTGCATCGTCATCATCATCCTGTTCCGCGCATGTTTCACCATTCGCACGAAAAGCGAGACCGTGCTGCGCGGTATCGCCATCACGTTCGCCGCATTCGTATTACTGGGATTGCTGTACGTCGGCTACGGCCTGTCCATGCCGTCCGGCTTCAACGAAACGCCGCTGCTGGTCGATCTGATCGCAGACTACGTGCAGCGTTTGCTGCCGATTGGCCTGCTAAGTGGCGTGGAACCGGCGTTCGTGCCGGTCGGATTGCTTTCCGAAATCGTCTACCAGTGCGTCGGACCGATGTTTTGGCTGGTCGCGCTGTGCTGCGCATGGGGTGGCCTGCGTGACCGTTCCATGATTAACGACGCGTACCGTCACCGCGTGGACGAGATCATCGGACTCGGCGGCGAATCCATGTCGTTCATGGCCACTTGGAAAGGCAACGACTACTGGTTCTCCGCCACCGGCCGTTCCGCCATCGCCTACCGCGTGTCGTACGGCATCGCGTTGACCGTCACCGGACCTTTCGGCGACCCAGACGAATATGAGGACGATTTGCGTGCGTTCGCCGACTTCTGCACCCAACGTTCCCTGACACCGGTGTTCTACAGCGTGCACGCCGAACAACGTGACGAGTTGGTCTCCGCCGGCTGGAACGCGCTCGACGTCGGCACCGAAATGGTGATCGACCCGGCCGCATGGCAGACGCGCGGCAAGAAATGGCAGGACGTACGCACCGCCATCAACAAAGCCAAGCGCGACGGCATCACCGACGTGCTCACCACATTCAAGGAATCGCCGTTCTCCGTGCAGACGCAGATCCGTGAGATTTCCGCGCAATGGGCCGGCGAGAAGGCCCTGCCTGAAATGGGCTTCACCCTGGGTGGCGTGGACGAGCTGGTCGATCCACGCGTCAAACTGCTGTACGCGGTGGACGCGGACGGTAAGGTGCTGGGCGTCACCAGCTGGCTGCCGACCTATGAGAACGGCAAAGTGGTCGGATGGACGCTCGACTTCATGCGTCACCGCACCGACAGCGTCAACGGCATCATGGAATTCCTCATCGCCCGCATGGCCGAACGGCTGCGCGACGAAGGCGAAGTGCGATTCATGAGCTTGTCCGCGGCGCCACTTGCCGGCATGAGCGGCGAAGGCCACGAACAGGGGGAGAGCGCCGTGCTCGACCACGTGCTGCAGATGGTGGCCGACATCATGGAACCGGCTTACGGATTCCACTCCCTGTTCCGCTTCAAACTCAAGTTCCATCCGGATGAAGCCAAAGTGTACATCTGCTATCCGGATCCGGCGAAACTGCCGCAGATCTCGCTTGCCGTCGCGCAGGCCTACGTGCCGTCGCTCACCCCAGCCGAAGCCATGCGATTCGTACGCACCATCGTGCCTACGAAAACGAACTGAAACCATGCGACCGGTTGACGGCCCGTCATCCCTGAGATGGGCTGTCGCTTTGGGTGCGCTCGGGGCTACACTGGGGAAGGTTCATAAAAAGTACTACGTTTCTCCATGAAAGGGAACAGTATGTCAGCTGAAGCAAACGTCGGCGTCGTCGGTCTGGCTGCCATGGGCGGCAGCCTCGCACGCAATCTCGCTCACCACGGCAACAAGGTCGCCGTGTTCAACCGCACCTACGCCCGTACCGAAAAGCTCATGAACGAGCACGGCACCGAAGGCGAGTTCTTCCCGGCGAAGACCCTCGAGGAGTTCGTGGACAGCCTTGCCAAGCCGCGCACCGCCATCATCATGGTCAAGGCCGGTGAGCCGACCGACGCCATGATCAATGCGCTCGCCGACCTCATGGAGCCGGGTGACATCATCGTCGACGCCGGCAACGCCTACTTCCCGGACACCATCCGCCGCGAGAAGGAGATCAGCGCCCGCGGCCTGCACTTCGTCGGCTGCGGCGTGTCCGGCGGCGAGGAAGGCGCCCTGCTCGGCCCCTCCATGATGCCCGGCGGCTCCGAGGAATCCTGGAAGACCCTCAAGCCGATTTTCGAATCCATCGCGGCCAAGGCCGAAGGCGAACCGTGCGTGACGCACATTGGCCTCAACGGCGCCGGCCACTTCGTCAAGATGGTGCACAACGGCATCGAATACTCCGACATGCAGCTCATCGCCGAAAGCTACGACCTGATGCGTCGTGGTCTTGGCATGACTCCGGCTGAGATCGGCGACGTGTTCGAGGAGTGGAACAAGACCGAACTCGACTCCTACCTCATTGAAATCACCGCCGAAGTGCTGCACCAGGTCGACAAGAAGACCGGCAAGCCGCTCGTCGACCTCATCGTCGACCACGCCGGCATGAAGGGCACCGGCACCTGGACCGTGCAGACCGCGCTGTCCCTCGCCGTGCCGGTCACCGGCATCGCCGAAGCCGTGTTCGCCCGCGGCCTGTCCTCCGAAGCCGACCTGCGTGAGGAAGCCCAGAAGCAGGGCTTCGCCGGCCCCGACGGCAAGTTGAACCTCAACGACGACGAGAAGAAGGCCTTCATCGAGGACATCCGCCAGGCCCTCTACGCCTCCAAGATCGTCGCCTACGCACAGGGCTTCAACGAGATCACCACCGCCGCCAAGGAATACGGTTGGGATATCGACCTCGCCGCCGTGGCACGCATCTGGCGTGGCGGCTGCATCATCCGCGCGAAGTTCCTCAACCGCATTTCCGAAGCGTTCGAATCCGGCGAGGCCAACGTGTCACTGCTGTTCGCCCCGTACTTCAAGAACGCCATCGAAAACGCCGAGAAGTCCTGGCGTAACGTGGTGGCCCAAGCCGCCGTCAACGGTCTGCCGACTCCGGCGTTCGCATCCTCGCTGTCCTACTTCGATGGCCTGCGTTCCAAGCGTCTGCCGGCCGCCCTTATCCAGGGCCAGCGTGACTACTTCGGCGCCCACACCTACCAGCGTGTGGACCAGCCGGGCGCGTTCCACACCCTGTGGGCCGAACCGGGCCGTGAAGAGATCGAAGCCTGATCTTTTCCTTGCCTCCGTGTCAGGGCGGATATGCCAGAGGTCTTGCGATGTGTTCCATTGCAAGACCTCTGGCATATGCATATTACTGAGCTGCGATATTGCCGTACCGTTGCATTGACGGAGCATAGTGTCGCTCCGTAAGCAGAACGAATGGTACTTGTGGTTGTGATGCATCCCATTTGCGTTTCTAGGGGAGTCTAATGCCATCGTCTAACCTCCTTTCGAGAGGTTTTCGGAAGCTATGGGGCGAAATAGGCGGCGGATTGGGATTCCGTAGGTGGTTTTTGCGTTCCATAGGTGGTTGGTCTTGGGAGCCTGCTGCGGAAAAGGCCGGAAACCGGCCTTTTCCATGACCCCGATACTTGGGGCAACCGCCTACGGAAACGCGAAACCGCCTACGAAGCTGCAGTCCAGCGGGAACCTGCGTCAAAACGACACTCAACAATCAATCAACACTCAAAAAAAGGGGTGTCTCACGGCATGAGTCGCGGGACACCCCTGTTACCTGTTACCTGTTTCGGATGAACCTCACAACTTGGAAGCGGCACCCTCGTCAATGAGCCAGAGCAGTTCCTCGCCATCGGCGTAGGAGCTTGGGGCATGCGGGTTGTTGCGCTGGGCGAAGGCGGCCTTGACCGCGCCGGCCTTACGCTCTTCGGAGGTGAACACCCACGTATGCTTCGACCGGGCGATCATCGGCACGGTCAATGTCAGGCGCAGCGGCGGCGGTTTCGGCGAATCGCGCACGCCTGCGACCAGCACGTGCGGGTCGTCGATCTCGGCCTCGCCGTGGTCGGGGAACAGGGACGCGAAATGCGCGTCCGGCCCCATGCCGAACATCGCGATATCCAATGCCGGATTTTCGCCCAACTGCTCGATGAGCTCGCGCTGGTACTCCGCGGCGGCCTCGGCCAGCACCGCATCGGTCTGTTCGGGGGAGGCGGCGATCTCTTCGGCGCCGCGGGTATCGGCCGGCATCGCATGGATGTTCGCCGCCGGCATGCGCCCGCTTTCCACAAGCGCATCGTACCAGGCCTCGCGAGCCTGCTTCGCGTTGCGGTCGTCGTCATCGGCCGCCACGAAGCGCTCGTCGCCCCACCACACGTGCACACGGCTCCAGTCCACGGCATCGTTCAGCGGGCTGGCGTTCATCGCGGCGAACACACGGTTGCCGTCGGTGCCGCCGGTCACGGCGATATCCACACGTTTACGATTCGGCTCGGCCAGCAGATCGATGATGGTCAGCAGCGTGCGCGCGGCCACAGCCTCCGCCAGTACCTGCGGATTGGGGTATACGACGGTTTTACGTTCTGTCACGTTCACTCCTTGTATTATGGTTCGACGCTCGGTGGCTACTGCCTGGGCTTGACGAGATCCAGTCCTTGCGAGACGACCTCGCTGTAGATCTCATCGGGGTAGAGGCGGCCAAGCTCCTCGCTCAGGCATTCCTCAAGCGTGCGCGCGGGCACGCTGATGGTCTGCGGCGACTGGCCGGGCACACTGATCACGGCGAACCCGTCGTCGGTGGAGGGGCGCTCCAGGCTCAGCACGCCGTCGCCGCGCGTCAGGTACACGCCGGTGACGGCCGTGGCGTTCGGATCCTCCTCAATCATCACCGGCACGTTCAGGCGCAGTCGTAGCCATGCGGCCAGCAGATCCAACGGCAGATAATCCTTCTGCCCGGTCACGCGCACATTGCTCACCGGCAGGTGCGGCGGCTGATCGAGCATCGAGGCGAGCATTGCGCGCCAGACGGTCAGTCGTGTCCAGGACAAGTCGATATCTTCCGGTGTCCAATTGCGGCGCAAACGCTCAATCGTGGCCTCCGGATTATTGGAGTGCAACGCGTCGGTGATGCGACTGCGGGCCATCGCACCCATCAGATCCTTGGCCGGGTTCGACGGCGGTGTGGTCGGCCACCACGCCACTACAGGCGCATCCGGCACAAGCAGCGGGATAACCAGCGTATCCGGGTGGTTGATAAGGCCACCGCGCGGACGCAAGATGATGATCTCACCGGCACCGGCGTCCGCGCCGAATCGCACTTGGGCGTTCAGGTTGGAATCGTTCGGATCGTTCGGGCCGTCGGTCAAATCGACGGCCGGATTATCGCGACTCGCGCTCACCTCGGCGGCCACTTCGGCCGCGTTCGGTTCGCCTTCGCCGGACTGATCGGCAGGATTGGTATCCGGTACTACGGCAATCACGCGGCACGGGTGCTCACGGCTGGCCGAGTTCGCGATTTCCAGCGCATGCTCTAGGTCCGCGTCCTCGGTGGCGATGAGCAGCGTCAGCACGCGGCCGGTCGCCGATTCGCCGCGCTCCTCGTGCAGCTGTTCGATTTTGTGCGCAATCTCGCGGGTGCGGGTGTTCGGCATATCGATGATCATGGCATCCTCCAGTGGCGGGCGCCAGCATTTCGTCGGCCTGTGCCGGACCCCACGTACCGGCGCGGTAGGCCTGCGGCTGGCCAAGCGTGGACCAGAATTGTTCAATCGGATCGAGGATCTCCCAGCTGAGGTTCACCTCTTCGGTGGTCGGGAACAACGGCGGATCACCGAGCAGCACGTCCAGAATCAGTCGCTCATAGGCTTCCGGCGAGTTCTCGGTGAAGGAGCGGCCGTAGCTGAAGTCCATGTTCACGTCACGGACCTCCATGGTGGAGCCGCCCGGCACCTTGGCTCCGAAGCGCATGGTGACGCCCTCGTCGGGCTGCACGCGAATCACGATGGCGTTCTTGCCGAGTTCGCGCACGGCGGTCTGCTCGAACGGCAGATGCGGGGCGCGCTTGAACACCACGGCGATTTCGGTTACACGCTTGCCGAGGCGCTTGCCGCAACGCAGGTAGAACGGCACGCCAGCCCAGCGGCGGGTGTCGATATCGAGGCGGATGGCGGCGTACGTTTCAGTGGTGCTCTTGGGGTCGATGCCTTTTTCCTCCAAGTAGCCGACCACTTCGTGCGAGCCCTGCCAGCCCTTGGCGTACTGGCCGCGCGCGGTGTTGGCGGCGAGGTCCTTGGGCAGGCGCACGGCGGAAAGCACCTTGGTCTTTTCGGCGGTCAGGTCCTTGGCGGTGAAGCTCACCGGCTCCTCCATGGCGGTCAGAGCCATGAGCTGAAGCAGGTGGTTCTGGATGACGTCGCGTGCGGCGCCGATGCCGTCGTAATAGCCGGCGCGGCCGCCGATGCCGATGTCCTCGGCCATCGTGATCTGCACGTGGTCCACATAGTTGGCGTTCCAGATCGGCTCGTACATGGCGTTGGCGAAACGCAGGGCCAGCAGGTTCTGCACGGTTTCCTTGCCGAGGTAGTGGTCGATGCGGAACACGGAGCTCGGGTCGAACACTTCGGATACCACGCTGTCGAGTTCCTTGGCGCTGGCCAGATCATGGCCGAACGGCTTCTCGATGATCACGCGGCGCCATGCGCCCTCGGACGAGCGCGACAGGCCGGAGGCGGCCAGCTGCTTGGCGACCTGTGGGAATGCGCGCGGCGGCACCGACATGTAGAAGGCATGGTTACCCTGCGTGCCGCGGTCGCGGTCAAGCTCCTGCACGGTGGCGCTCAGACGCTCGAAGGCCTCCGGGTCGTCGAACGTACCCTGCACGAAGCGGATGCCGGCGGCCAGATTGCGCCAAGTCGACTCCTTGAACGGCGTACGGCAATGCGCCTGGACGGCGGCCTTGACGAATTCGATGAACCGTTCCTGTGTCCAGTCGCGGCGGGCGAAACCGGTCAGACCGAAGCTCGGCGGCAGTAGGCCACGGTTCGCCAGGTCGTAGACGGCTGGCAGTAGTTTCTTTTGTGCCAGATCGCCCGTGACACCGAAAATGACGAGGCTGCATGGGCCGGCGATACGGGGCAGTCTGAGGTCGCGCGAGTCGCGCAGGGGATTGCTCCAATTGGGGGATTCACTCATAATGTACAAGGGTAGTCGCCGGCGGCTATCTATCGCTAGAGGCGATATGCGATTTGGGCTGCGATTTGGGCCACATTGCGTGTGCTGTGCCGTGCGTTGGGCCAATCGCGTACGCAAACGTGTACGCAACGCCGTAGTTGAAATATCCCAAAACGGTGTGTATTTTAGAAGAGTTGCCCCTTTAGCTCAACGGTTAGAGCAGCGTCCTTTTAAGTCGTGGGTTGTGGGTTCGAATCCCACAGGGGGCACAACAAATCCTCGGAATCGCAATGGTTCCAAGGATTTTTTTGTTTCGACCAGCCTGGCTCCTAGAGTGGTGTCCCATGTCATGCACCACGATTCTTGTCGGCAAAAATGCCAGTTACGACGGTTCCACCATCATCGCCCGCGATGACGATTCGGGCTCGGGCCGTTACGATCCCAAGCGCTTCGTCGCTGTCGCCCCCGACGACCAGCCGCGCCACTACCGCAGCGTGCTGAGCCATGTCGAAATCGAACTACCGGACAATCCTTGCCGGTACACCATCGCACCGAACGTGCTGAATAATCGTGGCATTCTGGCCGAAGCCGGTGCCAACGAACACAACGTGGCGATGAGCGCCACCGAAACCATCGCTGTCAACGAGCGCGTGCTCGGTGCGGACCCGATGGTCGAGTTGCGGCCGGCTGTCGGCGAACCGGACAGCACCGATTATCAGGCCGAGCAGCCCGGCGGTATCGGTGAGGAAGACATCATCACCCTTGTGCTGCCGTATGTCACCACCGCGCGCGAGGGCGTCGCGCGGTTGGGCGAACTGCTCGAAACCTACGGCACCTACGAATCGAACGGCGTGATTATTTCGGATGTGGACGAGATCTGGTACGTCGAGACCATCGGCGGCCACC
>ENA-ORSR01001717-ORSR01001717.1-human-gut-metagenome-genome-assembly--contig:-NODE-1717-length-14319-cov-3.204080_pt1 | contig 14319 bp, 5 predicted proteins | sample MGYA00241901_ERZ509166 | MGnify/ENA primary metagenome ERZ509166 (study PRJEB26280, sample SAMEA2338860) | human gut metagenome | biome: human gut; feature: human-associated habitat; material: faeces... | reverse complement strand
CTTGGCAGAAGGAAAAGCTTACAAATCTTACGTCACTGAAGAAGAGTTAGCGGCTGAACGTGAACGCCAAGAAGCAGCTGGTGAAACACCTCGCTACATCAACGAATACCTCGGCATGAGCGAAGAAGAAAAAGCAGCTTATATCGCAGAACGCGAAGCAGCAGGAATCATCCCTACGGTTCGCTTGGCAGTTAATGAGTCTGGTATCTACAAGTGGCATGATATGGTCAAAGGTGATATCGAATTTGAAGGTGGCAATATTGGTGGTGACTGGGTTATCCAAAAGAAAGATGGTTACCCAACTTACAACTTTGCCGTTGTCATCGATGACCATGACATGCAAATCTCTCACGTCATCCGTGGAGATGACCACATTGCTAATACACCAAAACAGCTCATGGTTTATGAGGCTCTTGGATGGGAAGCTCCAGAGTTCGGTCACATGACCTTGATCATCAACTCTGAAACTGGTAAGAAGTTGTCTAAACGCGATACCAACACTCTTCAATTTATCGAAGATTACCGTAAGAAAGGGTACCTTCCAGAAGCAGTCTTTAACTTTATCGCCCTTCTTGGTTGGAACCCTGGTGGGGAAGACGAAATCTTCTCTCGCGAAGAACTCATCAAACTCTTTGACGAAAACCGCCTTAGCAAGTCTCCAGCAGCCTTCGACCAGAAGAAAATGGACTGGATGAGCAATGAGTACATTAAGAATGCGGATCTTGCGACCATCTTTGAAATGGCAAAACCATTCCTCGAAGCAGCAGGGCGCTTGACAGACAAGGCTGAAAAATTGGTCGAACTCTACAAACCACAAATGAAGTCAGTTGACGAAATCGTTCCATTGACAGACCTTTTCTTCTCAGACTTCCCAGAATTGACAGAAGCTGAGCGAGAAATCATGGCTGGTGAAACGGTTCCGACTGTACTTGAAGCCTTCAAAGCGAAACTCGAAGCTATGTCAGACGATGAGTTTGTGGTAGAAAATATCTTCCCACAAATCAAAGCGGTCCAAAAAGAAACTGGTATCAAAGGAAAAAATCTCTTCATGCCAATCCGTATTGCCGTTTCAGGAGAAATGCATGGTCCTGAATTACCAGATACCATCTACTTGCTTGGACGTGAAAAATCCATCCAACATATTGAAAAAATGTTGGAAGAAATTGCAAAATAGGAATCCGCTTTTGAAAACATGCTGTTCATTTTTAAAAAGTCATCGATTCGATGGCTTTTTTGCTGAGATAGAGCATAGATTTAGCCAAAATGATTGAAAATAGGATTCAATCATGTATAATCAAGGGAGAATAATTTTTGAGGAGAGAGGGGCATCCTTACCTTGCTGAAGAAAACATGGAATAGAGTGACGAGATTTAAATTAATAAAATCGGGGAAACATTGGATTCGAGTAGCCTGTTCGAATGCTTCTTTTTTGCGAGCAAAAAAAGGAAAAGATGTTTCTAATCATTCTAGTATGGATGCTCCAAGCTCCATAGCCTTAAAAGGCTTGATTGCTGCTGGAACCATTATGGGTGCGACGTCAATTGCGCATCCAACGGATGCTGACGAGCTAGCAGGTCCAACTTTACAGTCAGAAGTGGATTCGGAAGTGGGCGTAGTAGGTAAGGATAGCTTGGTGTTGAGCAGTGTGGAACGGTCGTTAACGACCAGTCTGTCTACGAGCGAGTGGTCTCCATCAGAGTTACAGAGTGATTCCCTTTCTACTACATTATCTACGACGAGTTCAGCAGTGCCCTCTACTTCAATGGCGGAAGCTAGCGTCCTTTCAAATGGGGACCAAGAGTCTGTAGCCGTCTCAGATCCTACTCAGGATAAACAGCTTCAACGTATAGCTCAAGACCTTTATTCTTATATAGAGCAAGCGAAAGAATTGAAGGATGGAGAGGGACTTGTGTTGGAAGCGGAAGAGGCTCTGGAGGCCATCCGCAACCAATTAGCCAATCCAGGTCAAGAAGGAGAGGTGACGCTTCTTCAGACTAAGTCTGTTCGGAATCGCTTGGTCAATGCTGTGTTAAGAGAACAATCAGGGGATAGAGATCCGCGTACAGGTAGTGCCTTAGAAGTGGACAGTGCTTTTCGTGCTCCTTTTGTCATGAGTGGTCCAGCAAATAATCATCTGATCACAGCTTATAATTCAGATCCGATTCGGTTGCAGTACATTGTGAGAGAGCAGAATGGTGGGGTCATTCTCACCTATATGGGTTATGCTCCCGACAGTGAACGGGTTGAGGGTGTTCTCGTTCCCAATGCAACCTTGAAATCACCTTTTGCTCCCATGTTGATCGAAGGGAAAGTCGGAGGCACAGAGGTTGTCGAACCCGGGAAGACGTATACGATAACCGTTCGTTTTACCAATGCTAGAAATCAGTTTCTCGATCGTTCTTTCCGCATTAAGGTCTTGCCTCAAAATGATGGCATTCGGAACCCAATTGCTCCAGTGACTTCTAATACTCAGGTGACTGATTTGACCAATCTGACTGAGTCTGAAAAAGCGCAGGTTTGGGAAAAGTTCAAAGCGGCAAATCCACGTCTGCTAGCGTCTAAAGACTTTAAGAGCTATTCAGTCTCTGCAACTGGAGAAATTACAGTTGTCTTCAAGGATTTGACGTCTAATACTGTGAAGGTACCTTTGACAGAGGATCCTCGCACGCAGTCGCTCTCAATCAGTTATTCCCAGAGCGTATCTGAAGCGCAAAGTACTTCGCAATTGCGGTCACAATCGGCCAAGCTATCAGAGTCTCTGTCTGAGAGCTATTCAGAATCGGAGAGTGCATCAACCTCAATCGTCGCTTCTCAAAGCACCTCGCTCTCTTCAAGCCTCTCGGTATCAACAGCAGCATCTCAATCTTTGAGTGTTCTAGAATCAGAAAGCCTTTCGGAATCTGCTTCGGTATCTGTTAGTGAGTCTAAATCAGTCAGTGAGGAGGTATCGGAGAGTCAGTCTGCATCAGTCAGCGAGTCGGAGTCATTAAGAATCTCTAAATCGATCAGTCAGTCTACTTCAGAAAGTACCTCCGAGTCGGTTTCAGGATCGTTGAGTACTTCGGTTTCTGCAAGTGAGTCTGTTTCGAGGTCTCAATCCGATTCGTTTAGTCAGTCTACATCGACAAGTGTTTCAGAATCGTTAAGCACCTCTGTCTCCACAAGTGATTCCTTTTCTACCTCTGAGTCCGAGTCGCTTAGTCAGTCTATATCGGTAAGTATCTCCGAGTCGGTTTCAGAATCGTTGAGTACCTCGGTTTCTGCAAGTGAATCTGTTTTGACTTCTGAATCCGAGTCTGTAAGTCAATCGGTATCGGTAAGTTTTTCGGAATCAGTCTCAGACTCCTTGAGTGCTTCAGTTTCCGTAAGTGAGTCTGTATTGACATCTCAATCCGAATCTGTAAGTCAATCGGTATCGGCAAGTTTTTCGGAATCAGTCTCAGAATTCTTGAGTACCTCCGTTTCGACAAGTGATTCCGTTTTGACCTCTGTTTCCGAGTCGCTCAGCCAGTCTGCATCGGCAAGTGTTTCAGAGTCAGTTTCAGAATCGTTGAGCGCTTCAGTATCCGCCAATGAGTCCATTTCGATCTCCGAGTCATTTAGTCAGTCTACCTCAGAAAGCATATCAGAATCAGTCTTCGAATCGTTTAGTGCTTCGGTTTCTGCAAGTGAATCTGTTTTGACCTCGGCATCCGAGTCGATTAGCCAGTCAGCATCGGCAAGTGTTTCAGAGTCTGTTTCAGAATCGTTGAGAACCTCGGTTTCCACAAGTGCTTCCGTTTCGACCTCTGAATCCGCCAGTGAATCTCTTTCGATCTCTGAATCTAAGTCGCTCAATCAGTCGGTATCGGCAAGTGTCATCGAGTCTGTTTCAGCATCGTTGAGTACATCCGTTTCCACAAGTGATTTTCTTTCGACTTCAGAGTCGGTTGTCGAAAGTCGATTAGCATCTGAGAGCCTGTTAGAGAGCGTCTCAGAGTCTTTGAGTACTTCATTCTCAGCAAGTGACTCAGCCTCGACTTCTGAGTTGGAATCAGAGTCAGTCTCTTTGAGTATCTCGGATTCTACAAGAGGATCGGTCTCAGCTTCCCAATCGCTTTCAACTAGCCAGTTGACCTCAGAATCCGAGTCCGTCTCCGAATTAATGACTACCTCAATTTCCGCAAGTGAATCTATGTCAACTTCTCAATCCGAGTCGGTAAGGAATTCAGCTTCTATCTCGAGTTCTTTGAGTCAATCTGCTCCAACAAGCGAGTCTGTCTCGACACCGGAGTCTAGGTCTGAGAGTCATTCTGATTCAGTCAGTCTAACCGAGTCGTCATCGGGATCCCTGAGCGGTTCAATCTCAACAAGTGAAACCCTCTCAGAATCCTCATTTGACTCGCAAAGTCACTCAGAATCAATCAGTCATTCTCAGTCTCTTTCAAGGCTGGATTCAACAAGCGAAGTTCGATCTGAGAGTGTTTCAGGATTACTCATCCAGTCCTTATCCAACAAAGAAAGCTCATCGGAAGAAGTTCTTCCGGCAACTGGGGAGAAGAAAACTACAGCATCAACCTTATTTGCTCCTCTTGCATCTTTCGTTGGGCTAGCTCTATTGGGGCGCCGTAAAAAAGAAGAGGAAGAATAATCCTGTATCGCTATGTGAAAACAGCCATCTAGTATTTTGAGTGTCTACAAAAGAATCTCTTTTTGAGGTTCTTTTTTTCTGTTTTACCCTATTAGATTTCGCTGATTTTATCAAAAAATAATGAAAATGCTTTCGAGGAGGAAATTTTTTGAAAATTGAATTGTTATTTACCTCAAATTACTTGAATATGTATAGTAATGATGTATAATATTTAATGACTATAATGTTGAGGGGATATTCATGTTTTTTAAACGTTTGAATGGAAAAGTTAGGGAGATGGATCGAACGACTCGTTTCAAGTTAATCAAGTCTGGGAAGCACTGGGTTCGTTCAGAAAATTCTACCTTAGGTTTATTTAAAATTGTTCGTGGAGAAGTAGAAACAAGAGTTGTAACGAAGTCAGATAAGGAACGGGATGGGATCCGTTCTACAAGTCAATTTGTACTGAAAGGCTTATTGGCGACGGGAGCAGCTGCTGGTGCTACCTCCATTATCAACACGGCTTTTGCGGATGAAGCAGGAACTGATGTGGTGACAACTTCTGAATTACAGAAAGAGACCTTAGCAGAGGCCAATAGCTTAGTGATTGGATCTGTTTCTGATGCCAGATCAATGTCAGAAGAAAGTCTTGAATCGACAAGTGCTTCAGTCTCTTTAAGCGAGCACGGTTCTGAGAGCCTTACTGTGGCTCTGAGCGAATCTGCTTCAGAAGCTACGACGACATCAGAGTCAAGCGTGGAAACGACCGAAAGGGTTCTAGGTGCAACGGATAAGGTTGGTCTAGAACAGAATCTATCAGAAGCGACCTTGTTGACCCAAATGGCCGAAAACTATGCCTCAAACCTTACAAATGCGGATCAAAAAGCAGCTCTTTCAGCTACTATCGCTAAGGTGCAAACCGACATGTCAACCAGTACTCAGTTGCTTCATGAAAATGTTGCGACGCAAGCATATGTGGAGCAGCGTCAACGGTTAAATGAGTCTGTTGATGAAATGATGCTTGCTCTGAAAGCATCAGGTTTTGTGGGGAATAGCAGTGTAAACGGCAAACCTGCCATTGCAGCTCAGTTGGCACCGATTTATGAAACCGTAACGGACTCTGAAGAGTTATCAGAAATTACTCCTGATTTGGAAGACCGAAACGGAGCTAATATCGAAGATGCTGCTTTGAAATTTGCAGGAGTAGAAAAGGACCCGCATTTAGATAAATCTGTAACACATCTTGATCCTGAGAGTCTCAAATCTCTTTCTGAAAATCATGATGTGACGCGCTATACCTTTGCTATTTGGGAGTTCGTTGACCGTGTGACGTCGAATTCTCTGGATTATTATGCAACCTTGTCTGTCGACCGTAGTTCGATTGATTCAACCAGCCCTAAAGATGTAGACGTATACTTCCGAGTGGTTAAAAAGTCTAATGGTTTGGAGGTTTATCATCAAACAGTTAAGGCAAACAGTGCAATTGAATTTAATTTACCAATGGAAGTAACAGGTTCGTATACAGGCCGTCCATCTACTGTTTTTTACTCGATTTACGATGATGGGAAACCTGGAGTCATACGAATAGCAAATGTGACTAACCAGACTTCTAAGTTTATGATCCGTCGGCTTTATGATGTGCTAGAACCTGAAAAGGTAGGCCAATCTGACATACCAATAGTAGCATCCATTGTTCCATCACGAAGTGCCGAATATGTGACCTATTACAAGCTCATTGACGACAAAGGACAATTCTCGCGAGGAGCTTATGTTCCAACTGGTAGAGAAAAGGTTTTAGCCTCTTATGCCCAGGTTGGTATTGAAGGCCAAGAGTATACAGCTTCGGCTGCTCGACAATTGGATGGTTTTATGCAAGTTCCACTAGTAGACTACCATCAGAATAAAATGTCTGGCGTCCTTGATCTGAGAAAGGTTGGAGAACAGAATGTAGATACTTATTGGGGAGGAGCAAGAGATCGTTATATTAAACTTGTCCGAGAAGTGACGAGTCCGAATGGCGATTTCACCTTAAAATACTATGTCTTGGATCCTTCCAAACAGAGAAATTACCGGAAAGGTGATAACGGTACAGTATTTGACCTTGCAAATTATACCTTGGTCTATGAAAAGGCCTTTAGAAATGATCATTGGAATGAAACCTTTGAAAATCTTGAGACGCGAGAGGTAAAAAGCAAGAAAGAGGATTATTCTCTTACAGTCACTCCCGATTTTTCAGATGGAAAAAACTTTAAGTTAAAAATCTCAGGTTGGTTCTCCTTGACAGAGAAGGTGAGCTATACGGATGAAAAAACGGGTAAGGAATATTCTTTCCGTAAACCATATACTTCCGCCCCAGAAAATCAAGCACAGCTTAGTGGTGGCCATATTGTGGGTGACGATGCATCCCTTCAAGGTGCTGACGGATTTTCTAAGTTTTATCATACGGTTTCGACCAGGGTTAGCTACTGGCCATTAAAGAGTGTGAATTACTATTACCGAAGAATGACTCCTTCTGAATTGAGTTCTCAATCATTCATTTATTCAGCTTCTCATTCGATGTCAACACAAGATAGTCTTTCATACTCAGAAAGCAACTCACAGGTAGTTGCTTCAGAGTCTCAATCTCTGTCTGTAGCTGTTTCTCTGTGGGATAGTCAATCAACGTCCTTATCTGAGTCGATGTCAAGTAGTGACTCGGTATCAGATAGTTTTTCTATTTCACAGGAACTCGAATCTCAATCGCTATCTTCTTCTCAGTCTAATTTGCAGAATGATTCGGAGGTCTCAGCTTCAGTATCGGTAAGTAGCTCTCTATCTGCTTCAGAGAAGTTAGCTTCTGAGTCATTGAGTGGCTCCTTGTCTGTATCAGAGTCGATTGTTTCTACTTCAGCTTCGACAAGTGCTTCGGTATCAGCATCAGAAGTATCCGTTTCAGAATCAGCAAGCGCATCGTTATCAGCATCAGAAGTAGCCGTTTCAGAATCGTTGAGTGGTTCTCTATCAGCTTCAGAGAAATCTGCTTCTGAATCCTTGAGTGGTTCCCTGTCTGTATCGGAGTCGATTTCTTCCGCTTCGACAAGTGCTTCGGTATCAGCATCAGACGTATCCGTTTCGGCTTCAGCAAGCAGTTCATTGTCAGTTTCAGAGAAATCCGCTTCTGAATCTTTGAGTGGATCGCTGTCTGTATCAGAGTCAATTGTTTCCACTTCAGCAAGTAGTTCGTTGTCAGCTTCAGAGAAATCCGCTTCTGAATCCTTAAGTGGCTCCTTGTCTGTATCAGAGTCAATTGCATCAACGTCAGCAAGTACTTCAGTATCAGCTTCAGAGGTAGCCGTTTCAGCATCAACAAGTAGTTCTTTATCTGCTTCAGAGAAGTCAGTTTCTGAATCCTTGAGTAGCTCGTTGTCTGTATCAGAGTCAATTGCATCAACGTCAGCAAGTACTTCAGAATCTGTAGCTCGTATGAAATCTTCTGAACTTCAATCCGCTTCAGTATCTGAGTTGATTTCGGAATCAACTAGCGTGTCAACTTCATCATCGATAAGTGCTTCAGAAGCAAGTACGTCGATTTCGGCAAGTGTATCAGAATCAGTCTTAACTTCTGAATCAGTTTCAACGAGTGCTTCAAAAACTAGTGCGTCAGTTTCAGCAAGCGCGTCAGAATCAGTCTTGAATTCAACATCCGTTTCAACAAGTGCATCTGAGTCAACCTCAAGCAAGCTAGCATCTGAGTTAGCATCGGCTTCAACCTCAGCCTCTGAGTCAGTCTCAACTAGCACATCAGCATCTGTAGCTCAAATGGAATCTTCTGAACTTCAATCTGCCTCAGTGTCTGAGTTGACTTCGAAATCAACAAGCGTTTCAGCTTCGGCTTTGACAAGTGTGTCAGAATCAAGTGCATCAGTTTCAGCCAGCGCATCCGAATCTGCTTCAACCAAACAAGCCTCTGAATTGGCTTCAGCTTCAGAGTCAGTTTCAGCAAGAGCTTCAGAATCTATTTTGAGTTCTGAGTCTGCTTCAAGCAAGCAAGTATCTGAGTTAGAGTCAACATCTGATTCAGTTTCAACTAGTGAGTCGGTATCAGTAAGTAGTTCAGAGTCTGTTTTGAATTCTGTATCTGTTTCAATCAGTGTATCTGAGTCTGATTCAAGCAAGCAAGCCTCTGAGTTAGAGTCAACATCAACATCTGATTCAGTGTTAACTAGTGAGTCGGTATCAGTAAGTAGTTCAAAATCAGTCTTGAATTCTGCATCTGTTTCAGCAAGCCCATCCGAATCTGCTTCAAACAAACAAACCTCTGAATTGGCTTCAGCATCGCATCAAACGAGTGCTTCTGATCAGTCTTCGACTTCTACAGATAGATCGACTTCGTCTACTCATTCTATGTCACAGGCATCAAATTGGTCATCCGCTTCTGCCGTGGCTTCAAATGCAGTAAACGAATCTACAGTGGTGTACGGGTCTGCTTCGGCGAGTCTTCAGGAGCCGGCGAGCACACTTGTTTCATTAAAAGCAAGCCAGCTCTCCTCAGAATCGACTTCTCTTTCAATGAGTCGTTCTACCTCTAGCTCGACAAGTCAATCCCATTCACAAAGTCAAGTGACTCCTCAGATGAGCTCTTCTGGCGAGAAATCGGCTGCTTCTGTCTCTGAAGCAAAATCGACGTCGGACTCTCTAGGAGTGACGTCACGTGAGCTGTTTATCACGCTTGTAGTAGCTTTCTTTGCAGGCTTGGCCTCATTTTTCCATCGTAAAAAGTAAATACAATCATCTTTCTTAAATTGAAAATTTGCTTCTTTCGATTCTTCTGATATACCGGCAGATCCATGAGTGGATTTGTCGGTTTTCTTTGAGAATGTCGGGTGAAAAGCCTAGTGAAATATGGTATAATGAATGGAGAAAAGCTAGATGAATAGTGGTTCTTCAGATCATCTTCTGAAGAACTTTTTTCTCTTATAGATCAGAGATCGTTTAGGTGAAATGGTCAAATTTGATGAGAGGACTTAGTTAGGATAAGCATTCGAAAGAAGGGGGAGTAGAGGAGTAGGATATGATGAAACAATCTGGAGTTAGGAATCGATTATTTTGGACGATCCTATTCGTTTTTATTTATGTTTTAGGAAGTAAAATCACCTTACCCTTTGTAGACCTAGCAAAGCTATTAAATGTGAATGAAGGTGCTGCAAGGGGTCTGGAGTTGACGAGTGCTATCATGGGTGGAAACCTTCGTGGCATGTCCATCTTCGCTCTTGGACTTTCTCCCTGGATGTCTTCCATGATTTTGTGGCGCTTGTTTACAGTATCTAAACGGTATAACCTGGAGAGGACCAGTTCGGAGCTTGTGGAACGACGGAAGATGTACCTGACACTTGCTCTGGCTCTTGTTCAATCTCTGGCCATCTCTCTTTATCTCCCCTTACAAACAGATCTGAGCCCCCTTCTAGTCGTCTCGCTCAATGCCTTGATAATGATTGCAGGAACCTTTTTCTTGGTCTGGTTAGCTGATTTAAATACGGCCCTAGGCTTGGGGAATTCTATTGTCATCATGATGGCGGGGATGCTCCTGTACTTGCCAGAGGATGTCCTTGGAACCTTGTCAAAGAGTGGGGGTTCAGCATACAGCCTCCTGTTTCTAGTGCCTCTCTTGTTAGGATTTATTTTCATGGTCGTATGCATCGAGTATGCTCGCTATCGGATCCCTGTGAATAAACTGGGGATTCATAATAGTTTGAAACCTCACACCTTTTTAGAGGTCAAGCTCAATCCAGCTGGGGGGATGCCCTTTATGTATGCCATGACCTTAGTTTCTATCCCGCAGTATATCTTTTTGCTAGTCCAAGCCATTAATCCCCGTGCGTCATGGGCTGCCAGTATCGCAAAGGAGTTGGTAATAGGAGCGCCAGCGTGGATCCTGCTCTACGGTCTGATGATAGCAATTTTGTCCTTTGCTTTTGCCTTTGTGACGGTCAATGGGGAAGAAATTGCGGACAAGATGATGAAAAACTCAGAGTATATTGATTTCGTTTATCCTGGAGAAGAGACACGTCGGTACATCAATCGAATCGTCTTTCGCCTAACAGTTTTTGGGACACTTTATTTAATTCTGTTTACAGCATTGCCTTTCCTTCTTCTGCTCTGGGATAGAGGACTTCTGCGTTTGGCCATGATTCCAGGGAGTTTTCTCATGTTTGTGGGGATGATGTCGACCATCCGAGAGGAAGTTCGAGCCCTTCGCGTGAACCAAGGCTATACAAGATTGTTTTAGGAGTTGTTATGTATTACTTTATACCAGCCTGGTATGGCAGTGAGCGGATTTGGCACAGTAGGATGACGCCTTGGTATTGGACGCAAGCTACGATTGAATTTGATGAGACTATTCACCAGCTTCGGGTCTTCCAGGAAGCGGGAGTGGAGCGGAAGTTAGTGATTCCGCACTATTGCCCGCAATTGCGTTATGACCTTCATCGGCAAGATTTGTTGGAAACAGACTATCTATCGATTTTTGATCACATTCAGGGGATTTCCCCTCATCAAGAGATGCTTCCGATTCAGGTCGAGGATTTGGAATGGCCTGCTCACACAAGCTTTACTTATACGCCTTTTCAAATAGTGGCGTTCTGTCGCGGCCAGGAGATTGCTAGTATCGATCTGGGGGTAGACGGGAATATCCTCTCAGTGAGACGGGTAAAGGATAGGAAAACGGTTTATGTGCAGTATCTGGATGACCGAGGCTTTATTTCCAGTCTTATATACTACAAAGAGGGAAGTCCGTATTTTCAAGACTATCTAACCCCCGAAGGTGACTGGGTCTTGAGAGAGTTGTTAACAGATGCTAGCCACATGGTCTTGGTAAATGAAACTTTTCAGAAGCAGTTCAAACGAGAAACCTATCCGGACATGGGAGAAGTGGTTGCTGAAAAAATGAAAGCCAACCTAGGAGACCTGGTTCCGGGTCAAGATCGTCTGGTGATTGCAGCCCATCCGGTCAATCTACCCTTTGTCCAACAAGTGGGACTAGGTGTTTCAAAGGTTCTTTCTTTTTATGGACAACGCCAGCCCTTATCTCAAGAAGATTCGTCGCTTCATTTTTCTTTAAAAGAGGTTGACTTGGTGATAACGGATAGTGAAAAAACGAAACAGGACTTGCTTGGTCTTGCTCCAAGTCTTGCTTCTAAGATCCATCGCCTGACGTCCTTTGATTCACGGCTGAGATTGGGAAGCAGTCAGGAGAGGAAGGAGTCAAAAATTTTTTTCCACCTGGATGAAAAGGATCTCCCCTCTCAATCCGTTTTACAGAAAATGTTTGAAATCTTAGCGAAAAATCCCTTGTTTGAGGTCATTTTCACGATTTACAATGCTTCTGATGAAACAGTAGCGACACTGGATCATCAGCTAGAAGACTTGGCTAGCGAGATGGGGATAGCTTCTCTAGGTGTTCAGGTTGATTCTCGAGAACTGGGAGAAAACCACCTCCTCGAAGATGCCTCTCTCTTTGAAAAGAAGCTAGATCGTTATAAGGTTCGAAATTTCTTTAACGAGAATGATATCATCAAAGAATTAGAACAGACTCGCTTAATAGTAGACGTAAGTGAGGAACCAGATCTGTATACACAAATTGCAGGCATTTCGGCAGGAATCCCTCAGATCAATCGTACCCATACGGAGTATGTAGACCATTTAAAAAATGGATATGTCTTGGGTGAGATGGAGGAAGAGCTAGAAAAAGCGATAGACTATTTCCTTAGAGATCTGAAACCGTGGAATGAAGCGCTGATTTATTCTGTCGAAAAGATCCAAGAATACACAGGCCAGCGCTTGATCGCCAAATGGGAAGGATGGATGAAAAACTAGGATGGACAGGAAGTTGGAAACAGGCCATATTCTTCAAATTGGACCTACAAATTGGCAGGAAGAAGTGACAATTCCAGAAGGTCTGAACTGGCATTATTTTTCTATCCAAACCCCTCTACAGATAGAGGACTACATGGCGGAGCAAGGTATCAAGGAGTTTCAGGCCTTGGTGCTGGATCATCCTGAGAGGTTATTGAGCTTCAAAGAAGAATTGAGTCTCTTTCAGCCCTACACTGTTTTTTATGATCAAGTATATGATCAAGAGTCAGTTACAGAAGAACTGGATCATTTGATGCAACTGGTTCAGGCTAAGGCTTGGGATTTTTCCGATAAGGCTCCCTTTCTCTATCAACTTCATCGTTTTCTTTATGACGGCCAGTATGGGGATGCCTTTGGTGTCAGGGAGTTACGAGTTAGAGCTGACTTTGCAGGCAGTCAAACGGTCAGAGGGAAACACTTTTTGGAGTTAGAGGGTTCATATGGAGAAGAATATACTCCCGTAGTCCAGTGGGTCAACACCTATTCGTATGATGGGGTCATTCCTACGGATCTATGGCTAGAGTACGAGAAAACGCCAGACTGTCAAATCCGTTTGCGGGTCCAATTTTTCCAGAGTGGTAGTCTGGGATCGTTAGAGAAGGAACTCGTCTATTCGGAAGTAGACTTGGTAAGGCCGGTTCTGATTGACGAGCCTGGTCGCTATTACCTATCTTTTTCACTGGAAGCAAGGGGACAGGGACAACTCATTATCGGTGCTTTGCACAAGCGCTTCTCTCACGGTCCCTTTGGAGAAATTTCTCTTGGCTCCCAGACTCTCAGAGACAGCAAGCGTCAGGAAATTTTTGCTTATTTCCATCCAGGAGATCTGAAGCCACCACTGAATATCTATTTCTCTGGTTATCGTCCTGCGGAGGGCTTTGAAGGCTTTTACTTGATGAAAAATATGGGAGCTCCCTTCATTCTCTTTTCGGATCCGCGTCTAGAGGGAGGATGCTTCTATCTTGGCTCTCCAGAGTTAGAAAAGAAGATTCAGGATTTTATCGATTATCATCTCCAAGCCTTAGGATTTGGTCCAAAAGAATTGAACTTTTCAGGTCTATCAATGGGCACTTATGGAGCCCTCTACTATGGAGCTTCATATTCACCCCATGCAATCTTGGTTGGAAAACCTATTGTCAATCTTGGGGATGTAGCGGCCAATCTGAAGTTTAAACGGCCAGATGAATTTGGGACATCACTCGATATGATGCAGTTGCTAGTCGGTCAAGTGACGAGTGAAGGGATTGAGGCCTTGAACAAGCGTTTTTGGGATCGATTTGGTCAAGTAACCTTAAAGGATACTCTATTAGCCTTGGCTTATATGCGAGATGATGATTACGACCAGAAGGCTTATTCGGATATTTTAGAAGCTCTTTATCACCAACCGGTTCGGATCATTAGTTCGAGTCGGCCGGGGCGCCACAATGATGCAACGGAATCCATCATTGAGTGGTTCTTGACCCAATACAAAGAAATCATGGAAAGAGACTTTGGAAGAAACCAATGATAAAAATAAAAGAAAATGAAAGCAGACGAATCTACTGGGGCGATACTGTTCTAGCAGATTATCTTTGGGGGTCGACCATTCAAGCGACTGACCAAGGAAGCGTTCAGTTTCAGAACCCCCTCATGCCATCTGGTCAAGTGCTGAAAACTTGGCATTCGCAGACAAATTTTGGCACAACTCGTCAAATTCCTAGTCTGCCTCTGCTCAAAAGAGAGCAAGATTATGAATTGGTTATCACGATGGAAGCGACTCCCCCTCATACCGTTATGGTAGAAATTATCTTTAGAGATCGCTTTGGAGAGCTTGTTGGCCG
>ENA-ORSR01001715-ORSR01001715.1-human-gut-metagenome-genome-assembly--contig:-NODE-1715-length-14322-cov-2.113969_pt1 | contig 14322 bp, 8 predicted proteins | sample MGYA00241901_ERZ509166 | MGnify/ENA primary metagenome ERZ509166 (study PRJEB26280, sample SAMEA2338860) | human gut metagenome | biome: human gut; feature: human-associated habitat; material: faeces... | reverse complement strand
ACTTTGTTCTATCAATTCATCCAAGTAACCTAAATTACTTGACTAAAATGATTAGCCTATGAAAAATATACACTAGAAAACATAAAATGCCCCATCTGCGAATGGGGCAATATTAATGCCATATTAATAAAACTAATCATAAATTATCGCCCAATTAATAAATAACACAATAATAAATTCATAATTAATAAATTAAAAGTGCTAGCTCAAAGGAATTAATAAAGCTAGCAGATGATTCCGAGTTAGTAATAAATATTAAACTATTAAAAATTCAATAGGTTAAATATATACTAAAAAGAGTAGAAACTAAAAAAAGTAAACTATGGAAGCGAATAATCGCAGAGATTTCTTAAAGAAAGCCGCATTAGCGGGAGCCTCCGCCCTAATGGCTCCCACACTACTGGCCGCTGAAGGCAAAGATGGAAGTGAATTCGTTCTCTCTCCGAGCAAAAGGACGGACAGCAAATTAATTCTAATGGGTTGAAAATCACAGGGACGTTTCTCGACGAAATATCTCACGATATTCCACACCAGAACTGGGGAGAAAAAGAATGGGATCTCGACTTTCAGCACATGAAAAGGATTGGTATCGATACCGTTATTATGATCCGTTCCGGATATCGCAAGTTCATCACTTATCCGTCCAAATATCTATTAGGAAAAGGATGCTATATGCCTTCCGTGGATTTAGTAGATATGTACTTACGACTGGCTGAAAAATATAACATGAAGTTTTATTTTGGGCTGTATGACACCGGTCATTATTGGGATACACGTGATATGTCGTGGGAAGTGGAATATAATAAATATGTGATTGACGAAGTATGGAATACTTACGGTGAAAAGTATAAGAGTTTCGGAGGCTGGTATATTAGCACGGAAATCAGCCGCAATACCAAAGGAGCTATCGGTGCATTTCATACCATGGGTAAACAATGCAAAGATGTATCGAATGGCCTCCCTACTTTTATATCCCCTTGGATTGATGGTAAAAAGGCAGTCATGGGAACCGGAAAAATGACAAGGGAGGATGCTGTATCCGTAGAACAACATGAGAGAGAATGGAATGAAATTTTTGATGGTATACACGATGTAGTAGACGCTTGTGCTTTTCAAGACGGACACATTGACTGGATGCTTTTTTCACTGTGAACAAGAAACTGGCAGACAAATACGGAATGCAATGTTGGACAAACGCGGAAACATTCGACCGCGATATGCCCATCCGGTTCCTGCCGATCAAATTCGACAAACTCCGCATGAAACTAGAAGCGGCAAAACGTGCCGGATATGATAAAGCAATCACTTTTGAGTTTTCTCACTTTTTAAGTCCGCAATCAGCTTATCTGCAGGCAGGACATTTATATGACAGATACAGAGAATACTTTGAAATCAAATAAACTATATGAAAACAACAATTAATCTGGGTTATATCATATTCCTTTCAGTCGTTGCTGCTTTAGGAGGCTTTCTGTTCGGTTATGACACAGCTGTCATATCCGGCACAATAGCTCAGGTGACACATCTGTTTCAGTTGGACACCTTGCAACAAGGATGGTATGTAGGATGCGCATTGATCGGATCGATTGTCGGTGTTCTCTTTTCCGGAATATTGAGCGACAGCATCGGACGTAAAAGAACAATGATACTTTCTGCCATTCTGTTTTCTACATCAGCAATCGGCTGTGCTTTTTGCATTGACTTTAACCAGTTAGTTGTTTATAGAATCATAGGTGGCATCGGAATTGGTGTTGTTTCTATTGTATCTCCTCTTTACATTTCCGAAGTTTCCGTCGCACAATTCAGAGGCAGGATGGTCTCCCTGTATCAACTGGCCGTAACTGTCGGTTTTCTAGGAGCTTACCTTGTCAACTACCAGTTATTGGCATATTCAGAGAGTGGAAACCACTTACCTATCGCCTGGTTAGAAAAAATAGTAGTTACAGAAGTGTGGAGAGGTATGTTAGGCATGGAGACATTACCAGCCATAATATTCTTTATTATTATCTTTTTCATACCCGAAAGCCCCAGATGGCTGATAGTAAAAGGACAAGAAAGGAAAGCCACTTATATTCTGGAAAAGATCTACAATTCATTTAAAGAGGCTGATTTCCAGCTAAACGAGACAAAATCCGTCCTTGTTTCCGAGACCCGTTCAGAATGGTCTATCCTTCTGAAACCAGGTATTCTGAAAGCAGTCATTATCGGTGTATGTATTGCTATTCTGGGACAGTTCATGGGGGTTAATGCAGTTCTTTACTACGGGCCTTCCATTTTTGAGAATGCCGGTCTTTCAGGAGGGGATTCTCTGTTCTATCAGGTTCTTGTAGGACTTGTGAATACACTGACCACTATCCTGGCACTTCTCATCATTGACAAAGTAGGACGCAAGAAACTGATATATTATGGGGTATCCGGAATGGTCGTTTCATTGATACTCATTGGCAGTTATTTCCTCTTCGGAAATGCCTGGAATATTTCCAGCCTGTTTCTGTTAGCCTTCTTTCTGTGTTATGTTTTTTGTTGCGCCATTTCCATTTGCGCTGTGATATTCGTACTTCTCTCTGAGATGTACCCTACCAAAATACGCGGATTAGCAATGTCCATTGCCGGATTCGCTCTTTGGATCGGTACCTATCTGATCGGACAGCTAACCCCCTGGATGCTCCAGAATCTTACTCCAGCCGGAACATTCTTCCTGTTCGCCATCATGTGTGTACCGTATATGCTCATTGTCTGGAAACTCGTACCGGAAACTACCGGAAAGTCTCTGGAGGAGATTGAAAGATACTGGACCCGTTCGGAACGGTAAAATAGACCTTATTAAATAAAAAACTAACAATTATGGATTTAAAAAAATTAGCAAACCAATACAAAGACGAACTACTGAATAATGTTCTTCCATTCTGGTTAGAGCATTCTCAGGATCACGAATTCGGTGGCTATTTCACTTGTCTGGATCGTGAAGGCAACGTATTCGATACAGATAAATTTATTTGGCTGCAAGGACGCGAAGTTTGGTTATTCTCAATGCTTTACAATAAAGTTGAGAAAAAACAGGAATGGCTGGATTGCGCTATTCAAGGCAGTGAATTTCTAAAGAAATACGGACATGATGGAAACTATCATTGGTATTTTTCTTTGGATCGGGCAGGTAATCCTCTGGTAGAACCATACAACATCTTTTCCTATACATTTGCTACAATGGCTTTCGGGCAACTCAGTCTGGCTACAGGCAATCAGGAATATGCTGACATTGCAAAGAAAACGTTCGATATTATTCTCTCAAAGGCAGATAATCCGAAAGGTAAATGGAACAAAATCCATCCGGGCACACGTAATCTGAAAAATTTCGCCCTCCCGATGATCCTTTGTAATCTGGCACTTGAAATAGAACACTTGTTGGACAAAGAGTATCTGGAAAAAACAATAGAGACTTGTATCCATGAAGTGATGGAAGTATTCTATCGCCCGGAGCTAGGAGGAATTATTGTTGAAAACATAGGAGTGGACGGCAATCTCGTAGACTGTTTTGAAGGACGGCAAGTGGCTCCCGGACACGACATCGAAGCGATGTGGTTTATCATGGATTTAGGAAAACGCCTGAATCGCCCTGATCTAATCGAAAAGGCAAAAAATGTAACCTTGACGATGATTAACTACGGATGGGACAAAGAATATGGTGGCATCTACTATTTTATGGACCGCAAAGGTTGCCCTCCCCAACAACTGGAATGGGACCAAAAACTTTGGTGGGTACACATTGAAACACTTATTTCCCTACTAAAAGGTTACCAATTGACAGGTGACAAACAATGTATGGAGTGGTTCGAGAAAATACATGAGTATGTATGGACGCACTTCAAAGATGCTCAATATCCTGAATGGTTCGGTTACTTAAACCGCCAGGGAGAAGTACTTCTGCCACTTAAAGGAGGCAAATGGAAAGGCTGTTTCCATGTCCCCAGGGGCTTATATCAATGCTGGAAAGTACTAGAAGAATTACAATAAATCTAATACCCAAAAACTTTTTTATTAACCAATTAAATTTTATCTTATGATGGAACAATGCTTTAAGCAAAAAAGTAGTTTCCGAACAATCAGAATCATACTATTCTCATTGTCGATGCTTTTTGCGTATGCCACAAATGGCTATGCCCAGAACATGGTTAGGGGAGTCGTCACAGACGTGACCGGTGATCCGTTGCCAGGAGTCAGCGTCGTTGTCAAAGGTACGACCACAGGTACCACTACCGATATTGACGGTAGATACTCTATCAATGCATCCAACACTGCCACTCTTGAATTCTCATACATCGGTATGAACAAACAAGAGATAAAAGTGAACGGACGCAGTACGATCAACATCATCTTAAAAGAAGATGTCGCTAATTTGGACGAAGTTGTAGTAGTAGGTTATGGAACACAAAAGAAAGCTCACTTAACCGGATCTGTAGCCACGGTATCTCAAAAAGATATGTTGAAAACAACTGCCAGTAATATGTCACAAACATTAGTCGGTAAGTTGCCCGGCCTTATTACCCAACAATCACTCGGACAACCAGGATCGGATGATGTTTCCATATTAATCCGTGGTTATTCTTCATTCAGCGGTTCAGGTACGGTACTTGTTTTAGTTGATGGAGTAGAACGAGCTATGGGACAAGTAGACCCGAATGACGTGGAGTCTGTTACCATCCTAAAAGACGCTGCATCTTGTGCCGTTTATGGTATGAAGGCAGCCAACGGAGTTGTGCTGGTAACAACCAAACATGGGCAAGAAGGTAAAACAGATATCACCTACAGAGGCAGTATGACTCTATCGCACGCTACCACTCTGCCTAAAATGATGAACGGAACCCAATATATGCAATGGTATAATCTGGCTCGCAAACTAGACAATAATGGCGTAGATAATCCATATTTTACCGACGAAGAAATTGCGGCAACTTATAACGGAGACCCTACCGATGGATTTGAAAATACAGACTGGACCTCCGACTTATATAAGACTACCCTTATGCACCAACACAATCTGTCTATAAACGGAGGCAGCAATAAGGTCAGATATTTCATCAGCGGCGGCTATTTACATCAAGATGGTATTATTAAAGGCAACAAAAACGAACGCAGCAATTTCCGTTCAAATATTGATGTACAAGCGACCAAAGACATTAAAGTGTCACTAAATACCGCAGCATTAATCAAAGATTATTATCAGCCGGGAGGATACTCTTATGGCAATCAACAAGCCTATAGTATTTTCCATCAGTTGCTTTACTCTATACCTTTTGTTCCGAAAGAGTATGAAGGTTATCCTACTTCGGCATACCGAGGCGCAACCAGCGCAGCCAATCCGATCTATGGATCTGCAAATTCAGGATTCCAGGAATCTCGCAGAGTCAGAATAGAAAGTTCCGCAAATGTCGAATATACAGCCCCATTCCTGAAAGGTTTGAAAGCAAATATGTTCATCAGTTGGGACTGGCAAGACCTGGCAAGTAAAACATTTGCTTATGCATATTCTGTCAATGCCTATGATTCTTCCACCAAAAGCTACAGCTATGTACAAAGTGCAAATCTGCTGGCAGATGGTAACCTATATCAGGGTGACCAAAAATCACAACAAGTAATATTACGTCCGACTATTTCATATAACAACAAATTCGGACTTCATGATGTAGGAGCCCTTTTCCTCTACGAACAAACTCAGGTAAAAAGCTCTGCACTGAATGCTAGTCGTACGGATTACGACTTATTCGATTTACCCGAAATATCTTTGGGAGATGCCCAAACTGCAACTAATAGCGGTTCTTCTGGGAAAAGTGCTTACGCCGCTTATGTAGGTCGTCTAAATTATGCCTACGCCAATAAATACCTGGCCGAAGCATCTTTCCGTTACGACGGTTCTTATAAGTTTGCCAAAGGACACCGTTGGGGATTCTTCCCTTCAGTTTCTTTAGGATGGGTGATGTCGGAAGAAGACTTTTTCAAAGACGCACTTCCTAAAATAGACTATTTTAAACTCAGAGGTTCGTTTGGTATTCTAGGTAGCGACAACGTTAGTGCTTTCTTGTACAGAAAATCCTACTCTTATACTAATAATGGAGTAGTATTTGGCAGTACACCTAACACTCAAGGAACACTTAGCAACACAGTAGCTTATCCAAATGAACGACTGACTTGGGAAAAAACAAAATCATATAACTTAGGTTTCGATCTTAGTGCCTGGAACGGTTTGTTGGGAGTTGAGTTTGATGTATTCTACAAATATACATACGACATTCTTCAAAGTGTTAGTAATATCTATCCTCCTTCTTTAGGTGGACACTACCCAAGTTCTGAAAATACAGGAACATTTGATAACCGCGGATTTGAAATTGCACTGAAACATCGCAATCGTATAGGAGAATTCAGTTATAGTTTGAATGGCAACTTATCTTACGCTCATAACCGTATCTTAAGCAGAACACAGGCGGATAACACATTACCCTGGCAAAGTGTTCTCGGATCATCAGTCGGTGAATTATGGGGATTAAAAGCATTAGGGTTGTATCAGAGTGAAGAAGAGATTGCCAATTCACCTCAAGTATCATGGAATACACCACGAGTAGGAGACATTAAATATGCCGATATTAACGGCGATGGAAAGATCGATTCCAACGACCGAATCAAAATATCACGTGGCATCCGCCCGGAAATGATGTTTGCACTAATGGCTGACGCTAATTACAAAGGCTTCGATTTATCTGTTCAGTTTCAAGGAGCGGCACTTTGTGATAAAATGCTTCAATACTCATGGCAAGACTTAAATGGCGCAACAGATATGACCCCTATGACAAGACCCTGGTATGCAAATTGGGACAACGCTCCTCTTTATCTGGTAGAAAACAGTTGGCGACCCGATCATACAAATGCGGAATATCCTCGTCTGACTGTCAGCAGTGTATCTCATTCAAACAATGCCCAACAATCGGATTTCTGGAAAAGAAATGGTGCGTATTTACGTTTGAAGAACGTGACTTTAGGATATACGCTTCCTAAAGCCTGGACCAACAAGATGGGATTGTCAAACATCAGAGTTTATGCTAACGGGACTAACCTACTGACATTTACCGATTTCAAGTATATCGACCCGGAAAGTACAAATGTAGCAACAGGATATTATCCACAACAACGTACATTCAGTTTTGGTATAGATGTTAGATTTTAAAACAAATAGTTAATATGAAAAATATAAAAAAATACATTATAGGCATAGCAGCTAGCATTTGCTTGACACAATGTGATGTACTGGACGTAGATCCTACTGGCTGGTACAGCGAGAATGTAGCATATTCCTCACTGGAAAATGTAGACCTTTACGTCAAAGGGCTATATAGCGTGCTATATGATAATGCTACTATCAATATAGATTCTTACTGCTTAATGGACGATGGAGCTACAGATCTGTTAAAATACTCTTGGTATGGAGTGAACGGAGGTGCCATGAATAAATTCTTTTATCAGACGAATTATGTCACCGAAACGAGCAACTTCCGCTCCAACTGGAGTGGTATGTATACCCGTATCCGTCAACTCAACGAATATTTCTATGACCGAAGCAAAGGTTATGGAGATAACTTAGATCAGGATGAAATGAAAAAGCGTACAGCAGAGGTTCGTTTCTTACGTGCATTTGCTTACCAGGAACTGGTGCTCCGTCATGGCGGAGTTATCCTGCGTACTGATGAAGATTATGTAGACGGACCTGACGAAAGAGCTAAAGCACGTTCATCTGAATCAGATTGCTGGGATTTCATTATCAACGAATACACCCAGGCAGTACAAGACCTTCCGGAAAACTGGACAGGTACCAATGTGGGGCGTATTACCAAAGGAGCCGCTTACGGAATGAAAGCACGTGCGGCCCTTTATGCTAAACGCTGGGGGGATGCGATAGATGCCTGCAATGAAGTATTAAAATTGAATTACAGTTTATTGCAAGGAACGACTGCCAATGATTACTACAAAATATTCACCTCAGTCAATAATAGTGAGCTAATCCTTCCGGTTTACTTCCAACAGGGAAAGAACGCCAAGCAACATTCTTTTGACATCTACGTGTGTCCACCATACGACTGGAAAGCAGCCGGTGTTACAGAAGGAAGTGTAGGTGCGGCAGTCACTCCATCTGATGAATACGCTTCCTCTTTCGATATCAAAGTAAACGGTAGCTACCAATCTTTTGACTGGAGTAATCTCAGTTCCTACAACAATGCTCCATTTACCAATCGCGAACCACGTTTTTACGCCTCCATTCTTTATAATGGAGCAACATGGAAAGGACGTACTCTCCAGTTGTATGTAGATGGAAATGACGGATATATGGATTTTGCTACAACCGGACAAGATAATGTGCACAAATCAACAACAGGTTATCTGATTCGTAAGTTCGCTTCTGATGATACCAATATCAACTTTAGCAGCATTTTGAGTGGACAATACTGGATAGAAATGCGTTTAGCTGAAATTTACTTGATTCGTTCGGAAGCATATGCACGACAAAACGAGTTTGGAAAAGCCTATGCTGATCTGAAAACGATCCGTGACCGCGTCGGACTGCCGGAACTCGCCCAACAAAATAATTGGAGTGATTATCTGGAAGATCTGTCTAAAGAACGTATTTGTGAACTTGGAATGGAAGGACACCGATATTTCGACCTGATCCGTTGGGGAATCGCCGTAAGAACACTTGATCATAAACGTCTGCACGGCGTTAAGATAACACAGGCCGGTGGCAGTTTCAGTTACGCACGAGTAGAATGCGATACACAAGACCGTTTATTCCCTGAAAAATATACAATTTTCCCTATTCCATACACAGAACTTCAAGACAACACACTCTGTGAACAAAATGAACTGTGGAAATAATAATTATTTAATAAGAGAAAAATTATGAAAATAAAATATCTATTCACCGGGGTACTAATATCAATGCTAGCCTTCATGAGCTGCGAGGACCCGGACGATCTGGCAAGGACAGGCAGCGAAAATGTTACAGGACTAACCATAACCGGATGCTTAGCTTCTGATGAAAGTACCACATATAGTGCTATCGTAGACGAGGCAAGTAATACAATTACCATACAAGTTCCTTATTATATTTCAGATACGGAAAAAATACAAGGTGACCTGACACAAATGAAAGTTTCAGCCAGCCTGCCTGTAGGAGCAAAATTCTCCCCCAGCATTTCCGGCATTCGTGATCTGGTCAGTGGTTTCCAATCAACATTAGTCAAAGAAGATGGAAGCAAAATTACTTATACATTTAAGGCTGCTTATGTGAAATCAAAATTAGCCAGTATTAGTAAAGTAGAACTGACAGACTATTCACGTGCAACAATACGTATCGTCGAACCTGAGAGTACGGGTGGTACAGGAAAAATCATCATCTATAAAACCTCTTCAGCTATTGATGCAGCCTTGAAGTCTGCGGCATTAACAGTCTCTCCATGGGCTACTATCGAATCATCATCATTGGATCCGGCAACCGGCATTATAGATTTAAGTAACCAACCGACTATAACCGTTATTGCACAAAATGGAACAGACAAAACAGTCTATCAGACTAGTCTGGAACTCCCGGATCTATTACCTCAGGGAGTGGGCTATACAGCTTCATTATTTGGTTTCCAAATCTATACAGATGACACACATGGATTTGAGGTTGGAGCGAACCGTACAATGGCTGTTATTGACGACTATCTAATTATCAGTAATAGCACTGATTACAATAAAATGATTGTAATGGATCGTTATAACGGCAAAGTACTTGATGTAAAAGTCAACACTACAGGTATTGATGCAGGCCGCTCCATCCATGCTATTACCAGTGATGATGCTGGACATTTAGTAGCTATGGCATACACTAGTACTTTAGACGCCAATGTTACCGACCCAAACGTACGTGCCTGGGTTTGGCCTAACGGCATCGAGAATGCACCTAAGAGCATCGTTTATGCAAATATTAATGGGAGTACATTCGCCAATGCTCCTGTAGGCATTAATGGAGTCAAAAAACTAGAGCTTGGACGCACAATCTGCGTCAAAGGTGATCTGACTTCAGGGGATGCAATTATTGCCACATCAACCAAAAATGTACCACGTGCGGTTTTCCTTATGTTCAAAGATGGTGCAATGCAAGGCAACGCTTATGTAGAATGGGGCGGAGGAGCATCAGTCTCCATGTGGAACGCAACTAAAGTCATTCCATTGACAAATACTTCTCCACTAGGATATATTTGGGCCAGTGCCAACTTCCGGCAAGCAATTAATTACACTCCTATAGGCACAGGCGCACGCGCCATAGATTTCTCACTTCCAACATCACATTGGTGGTCCGGTAGCGCTACATATGATAAGAATGTCCGGGGAATAGGATATGTTGAATTTAACGGTACATGTTTGTTAGGCGTTCAAAATGGTCTGTCAAGCAATGGGGTTTGGTCCCACCGCCTATATGTATCCAACATCACGAATAATCCCGGAACTTCAGCAATGGCTAATGGCTTTATCTTCGATTCACGTGAAGGAAGTACAACAGGAACAGGCAGTATCCCCGGAACGGGGTATGCGGTAACTGGTATGACATCTTCAGCCTCGTTCGTTTCTGGCAAACAGGTACTTGGTACCAACGTTGATGAAACAGGAGATGTTGTATTCGGTCGAAGTGCTGATGGCAATGCCGTTCAGGTCTATATGTTGACTACGGATCAGGGACTATTTGCTTATGAAATTACCAGATTCAATTTATAAATGAAAATTTAAATATCATTTAAGATCATCTATAAACTACTCAGTAACAGTTGGCAATTACATATGAATAATTGCACAACTGTTGCTAAGTAGTTATTAAAGTCACTAGATTATAATTAAAAAAATCCGATGGTACAATTTTTCCAAGAAATACAAGAGCAACCGCAAGCACTTCTGCAGACGGCAAACTTCTACAAAAGCGTAGAAGGAAAATCCGTTTTGTCACAAATTTCAGAATTATGGTGTTCCGGCAAATATAGAAATATTCTGTTAACCGGTATGGGCAGTTCTTACTTCATCGCTAACGCAACTGCTTCTCTACTTAATTCATATAAAATCCCGGCATATGCTCTGAACGCAGGAGAATTATTGCATTATCAAATTTCATTAATTAGTCCAGAATCGTTGATTATATGTATTTCGCAATCAGGAGAAAGCTATGAAGTAATCAAACTAATAGAAAAGTTATCTTCAAACATCACAGTTCTTTCTATTTGTAATGAAAAAGATAGCAGTTTAGTCAAATTCTCTCGCTATAGCCTATTGTGCAAAGCTGGAAAGGAAGAAAAAACGTCAACAAAAACATTCATAACCTGTTATCAAGTAGCATATTTACTGGCAATGAAGTTATGCAATCAAGAAATCGACAGCACCCAATGGCATAAACTCAGTAAAATTATTGAGAACATGGTCAATGGAAATACTCCATGGATGTCGAAAGCTATTGAACTGATAGACGGCTCCACTTTTGTGCAATTAATAGGACGGGGACCAGTTTTTGCAGCTGCCAGCCAGAGTGCATTGATGTTCATGGAAGCAGCGCATACGCCTGCATCAGCTTTATTAGGTGGTGAATTCAGGCATGGCCCGTTAGAAATGGTAAAGAAAGGATTCATAGCCATTCTATTTGCACACTCGCAATCAGAAACCTACGAACAATCACTATCTTTAGTAAAAGATATCCTTAAATATGAAGGAAAAGTTATCTTTATCACCGATTCAAACTTAGTGTTTGAAAATGATAATTTATGTGCCATTACTATCCCAAGCACTAATGCTGAGTTATTTACAATCCCCTGTATAGTTCCTGTACAACTTCTTATAAATACATGGGCAACCAAATGCGGAATAATACCAGGAGAATTTACACATGGTGCCAAAATAACATCAATCGAATAAACTATGAGAATTGTGTATCCAAAGAAAATTGCAATTGGAGTCGATATTGGCGGGACTAAAATAAAAGCCGGACTTGTCGATATTAACGGACAGATAATCGGTATCCCCGAATCTATCCGGACTTTAGCGCACGAACCCGGTGAAATGATTATTGAGCAATTGACTCTATTAATCCGAAGAATGATACAACAAGCCGATGGAGCAGAATTAATCGGCATCGGCATCGGTTCTACCGGTCCATTAGATATCAACAAAGGCATCATTCTCGAATGCAATAACCTTCCAACGTTACACAATTACCCTTTACACAAAAAAATAGAATCAACTTTCGGACTTCCGGTCAAACTGGATAATGATGCAAATGCAATGATGTTAGGAGAAGCCCTATGGGGAGCCGGAAGAAACCTAAATTCAATACTAGGAATCACTCTTGGCACAGGCTTAGGAGCAGCTATAGTGGTAAACAGAAAAATTATTCGTGGAGCTACCGGTTGTGCCGGAGAAATCTGGCTGTCTCCATACAAAGAAGGAATGATAGAAGATTATGTATCGGGAACTGGAATATCAAATTTATATCAGAGAATTACAAAAAGAAAGATTTCAGGAGAAGAAATCAGTAAATTAGCCCGGGAAGGAGACATCAACGCATTAAAAGCATGGAAAGAGTTTACCCAGGCATTAGCTTATGCCCTTTCCTGGACTGTTAATATCGTTGATCCGGAAGTCGTAATATCGGAGGCTCAGTTATGCATTCATCAGATATATTTTGGGATTCAATGGTATCTTTATTTAAAAAGTACATTTGTCCGCAAACTGCTGCAAGCATCCAGTTAAAGCCAGCAGGTTTAAAAGATAATGCCGGATTTATGGGTGCAGCAGCTTTAATGTTTGTAGAATAAATTGTTATGAAAAAATTACTTATACTCTATCCGTTTCTATTGTTTTGCTTGATAAGCAAAGCAGATAACCAGTTGAAATTAACCAATTGGGAAATAAAAAGTACAACCGAAATAAGCGAAAATGCGGAAAAAGTATCTATGCCTTCATTCCAAGCTACCGACTGGTATGAAGCCACAGTACCGACTACTGTTTTGAATGCATTAGTGAAACAGAACGTTTATCCTGATCCCAGAATCGGCATGAACAACTTTCTAATTCCTGATGTCTCTGATGAGTTTAATAAAAAAATGGACTTAGCTAAATACAGTTACCTGGGCAATGGAAAAAATCCTTGGCAGGAACCTTATTGGTATCGCACGACCTTCACTTTGCCTAAGCAATATAAAAACAAAAAAATATGGCTGAACCTCAATGGAATTAACTATCGTGCAGACGTATGGATTAATGGACATCAAATAGGGAAAAAAGAAGATGTAGTAGGCATGTTCCGCCGCTTCAAATTCGATATAACCGATTATATCCAGCCCACACAGAACTGTATTGCTATAAAAATATATCAAGTGGACCATCCCGGAACTCCTAACCCCGGAACACAATTTATAGCCTTTGGGCCTAACCGTGGTACGGCTTCCGATTTGTTCAAAGATGAAACATTAAAATTCACAGGTGGTTGGGATTGCGCCCCTGTAGTGCGTGACCGGAATATGGGTATTTATCAGTCCGTCACCCTGGAAGCAACCAGCCAGGTCACTATTGAAGACCCATATATTATCACTACTCTACCCCAAAAAGATACAACAGTTGCTGACATTACAATCAAAGCGACTGTACACAATCATTCGGATAAGATGATAAGCGGTAAAGTTAAAGCAACAATTCGCCTTATCAACGAATTAGTTTATCCGAGTTACACACGTAAACTGGCTGGAAGCATGAAACCGATAAGCGTAACTCTGCCTGTCACAATGCTCCCCAATGAAAGTAAAGAAATAATATTATCTCCCCAGAAGTTTTCCGTCTTATCTATACAGAACCCATACTTATGGTACCCAAACGGATATGGAGAGCAATATATGCACAGTCTCGATTTATCATTCGACATGAATAATGGGAAATCGTCCGATCGGGAGAAGGTAAACTTCGGAATTCGCGAAGTAACTTCGGAATTAATGAAAAACGGGGAAGAATATGGTCGTGTATTCTTTATCAATGGCAAACGCATCTTCTGTAAAGGGGGATGGATACAACCGGATGTACTTCTCGACGACTCACCCAAACGAATTTATGACCAGGCACGATTAATGGCAAATGCCAACATTACTTTGATCGGCAGTGAAGATATGCCTTCCCCTTCCGAAGATTGGCTAGATAGCTGGGATAAATACGGACTGATGAACTGGCATGTATTTTATCAATCCTACCGAATGTTCCCGGGACGTGACAACC
>ENA-ORSR01001709-ORSR01001709.1-human-gut-metagenome-genome-assembly--contig:-NODE-1709-length-14343-cov-4.277366_pt1 | contig 14343 bp, 5 predicted proteins | sample MGYA00241901_ERZ509166 | MGnify/ENA primary metagenome ERZ509166 (study PRJEB26280, sample SAMEA2338860) | human gut metagenome | biome: human gut; feature: human-associated habitat; material: faeces... | reverse complement strand
AGGGTCTATATATCTTCCTTACAGGAAGGACTTTTGTGCTTTGACGAAAACGGCAAGTTTCTCCGGACGTATGAAATCTCATTAGATATAAATGCTTCCGATAGTTATAAAGTGAACTGTATTCAGAATATCGATGGAGATATTTGGATTGGTGCGGGAAGTAATCTATTGAGCCGTTTGGATGAACGAACCGAAGCTATAGACAATTACAGTGGTTCGGCGTTTAATTTCGGAGCTGTTCATTGTTTGTTGAAGTATACGGATAAAGAGCTGTTGGTAGGAACGGATAACGGGCTTTATCTGTTCGATCAAAATACAAACACATTTCAGCGGGCGGATAATCCCGCCGATCCGAGAAGTTTGAGCGACCAGACTATCAATGGAATGATGTGGGATGCCGAAGGGGCTCTTTGGGTGTTGACCAATTTGGGTGGGATTAACTATATGTCCAAGCAGACTAAACGTTTTGATTATTATTCGCCTGCCTATCTGTCCGGAGTGCCGGGAGCGGGGGAGGTCGTTGCTCCTTTCTGTGAGGATAAGGATGGGAATATCTGGATTGGAACTCAAAGCGGTTTGTATTTTTTCAATGCTGCTACTCGGGAGCTTTCTCCTTATGCAATAGGAGGAACTAAAAATCAAAAGTATGACATTCGTTCTCTAATGCTGGATGGCGACTATTTGTGGATCGGTACTTATGCCGGAGGAATACGGGTTATCAATTTACGCACAGGGGCAGTGAAAGCCTATACTCATTCTCGTGGAATCCCCAATACGATTTGTAGCAACGATGTGTTGTGTATTTATAAAGGACGAAAAGGAGAAATTTATGTAGGAACGAGTTGGGGATTGTGTCGTTATGACGCTGCTCGAGATAACTTTATGACCATCACAAGTGTCGGTTCAATGGTTTCTGTTGTCGATATCTATGAGGATATGTACAATCATCTCTGGATTGCGACTTCCAATAGTGGTGTGTTTTCTTACAATACAATGAATGCTCATTGGAAACATTATCAGCATGAACGGGAAGATTCGACTACGATCACCAGTAATTCGGTCATTACTTTATTTGAAGATACGAAAGGAACCATGTGGTTTGGAACGAATGGGGGAGGACTGTGTTCTTTTGATGCTAAAGAGAAAAGATTCATTGAGTTTGACCCGCATAATACTTTATTACCTAACAAGGTTATTTATGCGATTGAGCAAGATCAGGGAGGTGATTTCTGGGTATCCAGCAATGCCGGAATTTTTAAGATTAATCCTGTTACCAAAGATCATTTCCGCCAGTTCACGATTAATGACGGCTTGCAAGGGAATCAATTTATAGCCCGGTCTTCATTGAAATCATCCGAAGGAAAATTGTATTTTGGTGGGATCAATGGCTTTAATGTATTCCAGCCGGAACAGTTTGTAGATAACAAATATATTCCTCCGGTTTATGTGACCGATATTCGGTTACCTTATCAAACCGATGAGCAGGAGGTGAAGAAACTGCTTCAGTTGGATAAACCGCTTTATATGGCTGATAAGGTGACTTTATCTTATGAAAACAATAGCTTCTCTATTCGTTTTGTCGCTCTTAGTTTTGAAGACCCGGGGAAGAACCGGTATTCTTACATACTTCGGGGAGTGGACAAGGAGTGGATTCTGAATACCGATAACAATATGGCTTCTTACACCAATTTGCCTCCCGGTGAGTATTTGTTCGAAGTCAGAGGCTCTAATAATGATCGTCAGTGGAACGAGAATACTACCACTTTAAAGGTGGTGATTACTCCTCCCTGGTGGCGTAGTACCTTTGCTTACTTCGTTTATGTGCTCATGCTGTTGGGATGGATCGGCTGGATGGCTTGGCGATGGAACCTCCGTGTTAAACGCAAATATAAACGGCGGATGGAAAAATACCAGACTGCCAAGGAACAGGAAGTTTATAAGTCGAAGATTAGCTTTTTCATCAATCTGGTACATGAGATACGTACTCCGCTTAGTTTGATACGGCTTCCTTTGGAGAAATTATTAGAGAAAGAGCATGAAGGAAAAGATCTCAAGTATTTGTCTGTGATAGATAAGAATGTAAATTATCTGTTGGGGATTACTAATGAATTGCTTGATTTTCAGAAAATGGAGAGTGGTACGCTACATCTGAATCTGAAAAAGAGTGATATTAAAGAACTTGTCAGTGACGTTTATAATCAGTTTACAAGCCCTGCTGAATTAAAAGGTATTGATTTGCAACTGATCGTGCCCGAACAAGAGCTGGTGTCTACGGTGGATAAGGACAAATTAAGTAAGATTCTTGTCAATCTGATGGGAAATGCCATCAAATATGCGCATGCGCGTATTGACTTGAAGCTGCTTGTCACTGATGGGGGATATGAGATACAAGTGAACGATGATGGTCCCGGAATACCAAATGAACAGAAACAAAAGATATTTGAGGCTTTCTATCAACTGCCTGACGATAAGGTGGCCACAGCAGTAGGCACTGGCATCGGATTGGCTTTTGCGAAATCTTTGGCAGAAGCTCATCAGGGAGATTTGCGTCTGGAAGATAATGTTGGAGGTGGTTCTTCGTTTATACTGTCTCTTCCGTTCAAAGAGTGGGAGACGGAAAAAATGGGCGATATTGTAGAAATATCCCCGGAGCATGCAGATGCTTCTGAAACGATCTCTTCGGAGTATGCTGGAAAGAAGTTCACAGTTCTGTTGGTTGAGGATAATGTTGATTTGCTGAATCTGACTCGTGAGTCATTGGCGGCATGGTTCCGTGTGTTGAGGGCTTCCAACGGTCGTGAAGCACTTGAAGTGCTTGCGAAGGAAAATGTGGATGTGATAGTGAGTGACGTAATGATGCCGGAGATGGATGGGCTGGAACTTTGCAGCAAGGTGAAGTCTGAAATCTCTTATTCACATATTCCGGTTATTTTGTTGACGGCGAAAACCACTTTGGAGTCTAAAGTCGAAGGACTTGAATGTGGAGCGGATGTATATGTTGAGAAACCATTCTCTGTTAAACAGCTCCATATGCAGATCGAGAATCTGTTGAAGTTGAGGCAGTCTTTCCATAAATTGATGGTGAGCTTGGCAGGAGATACGGTTGCTGTTTCGACAACGGATTTTGCGATGTCTCAAAAGGATTGTGAGTTTATAGCTAAGATACAGGGAGTAATAGCCGAACAGTTGGCGGATGAGAACTTCTCGATAGATACTTTGGCGGAACAAATGAATATGAGCCGTTCTAATTTCTATCGGAAGATAAAGGCTTTGTCCGGAATGTCTCCTAATGATTATTTGAAGACACTTCGTATGAATAGAGCTGCTGAACTGATTGTGAGCGGTACCCGGATTTCTGAAGTGGCAGCGCAGGTAGGATTTACTTCTTCTTCTTATTTTGCGAAATGTTTTAAAGCGCAATATGGTGTACTGCCTAAGGAATATACAGGTCAGCCTCCGATTTCAGGTGAGGCCTGATAAAGAATGGATAAAAGCATATAAAAAAACTCCTGTCGTGCAATATCATTGGATATTTTCCGATAGGAGTCAAATATAAAATAATTAATCGAGTGCTCTTTCTAATTAATTGAGTAGGCTTTATTTCTTTTTTTGTCCCGGGTAAGGTTCTACCATGCAACGTTTAGCCCATGCTTCGTAAGCCTTTGTCATTTCAGCTACTTTTTCAGGGTATTGTGCTGCCAGATTATGCATTTCGCTCCGGTCCTCATTCAGGTTGTATAATTCCCATTTAGCGTTTTCTCCCGGACGAACCAGTTTCCAACCGTCATTAGAGAGGAATGCACGTTCATTGTAATGTTCGAATCCAAGGTAGTCATGTCCTTCACGATGTCCGGTCTTGAAGATAGGAACCAGACTCTTGCCTTCCAATGGAATGATGTCATTTCCTTTGTATTTGGTAGGATAAGTGGCGCCTGCCATATCGATACAGGTAGCCATGATGTCCATCACATGTCCGATTTCAGGAGTCGTTTTGCCGACATTCTTCTTGATACCTTTCGGCCAGTGAGCAATCATCGGAGTACAGATACCTCCTTCATAAGATTTGGCTTTCCAAAAACGGAACGGTGTGTTGGCTACGTTTGCCCAGCGTGCTCCCAGTGAAGCATAAGTTGTTTCCGGTCCAGGCAGCACTTCTTTGTTATGAGGATAAACCATTTTCTCCCCTTTACGTGTCATATCAGGACGGTCATTTTCTCCTGGAGAGTAGTTCTGACAATCTTCATTGCTGCATCCATTGTCGGAAAGGAATAAAATCAGTGTATTTTCAAGTTGTCCTGTCTTTTCCAAAGCATCGATTACTTGTCCTATTCCCTGGTCCATACGGTCGATCATGGCAGCATGAACAGCCATGGCACGAGCATCCCATTCAGCATGTGGGTTATCTTCCCATTTATCTTTGAACTGTCTATCAGACAGGAAATTATCCATGTTAGGGAATATACCAAGCTGTTTCTGACGTTCGTAACGTGCATTACGAATGGCTTCCCAACCTACTTTATAGGTATCCTTGTATTTTTCAATATCTTCCGGCAGTGCATGCAACGGCCAGTGTGGTGCTGTGTAAGCCAGGTACATAAAGAATGGTTTATCGTCTTTGGCATACTCTTTCACTTCTTTCACTGCACGGTCTGAAAGCGCCTGTGTGATGTAATATCCGTCGGGTACTTCTTTCACGGGTACTTCACCTTCTACCAGACTGAATGGGTCAAAATAGTCTACTACTCCGTAGATAGTACCATAGTGGGTATCAAATCCGCGATTCACCGGATAATGACAAAGATCAGAATAGGTTTCGTGGTATACGTGATGTGCGAGCCATTCGCGTTGGTCTTTGCGTAGTGGAGTTTCTGCGATGTGCCATTTACCTACCATGCTGGTAGCATATCCTGATTCTTTCAATACCTCTGCGATGGTAACGGCATTGCGTGAGAGTGTTCCCCGGTAACCCGGCAGGTGGTCATCGAAGGTCATACGTCCGATTCCTGCCTGATGTTGATAAAGTCCTGTCAACAGGGAAGCACGCGTCGGACAACTCCGGCTGGTGTTATAGAAATGATTGAAACGTACTCCTTGTTTTGCCAGTTTGTCCAGATTAGGTGTGTGGATTTCACTACCGTAGCATCCCAGGTCGGAATAGCCTAGGTCATCTGCAAGAATTACCAGGATATTGGGTCTTTGATCGGACTTTTTTCCTTTGGCCTCTGCTGCAGAATGTCCAGCAACCATCAAGGCGGTTGGTAATAGTAAAAATTTAGAATTCATAAGTTTAATATTGGTTTATAATTTGTTTTTCACTGTATTACTCTTTTCCTTTGTCTTTGTTTTCCTCATACCATTTACATACTTTCTTGCTCAACTTGGCAACCAAATCAGGATGCTCATTTGCGATATTATTCTTTTCGAACTTATCCTTTTCCATATCATATAATTGCGCATCGCTTCCGTCACCGTTCACTAATAATTTCCATTTTCCACTGCGTATAGCTAAATGGGGGCTTCTGTCATAAGGGTTCCCTGGAAAGCCAAAATGTTTGTTTCGTCCGAAGTCCCACATTAAATCGGTTTTGCGTTTGGCTTCCGATTTACCGAGAAGAACTTTTGAATAGTTCTGTCCATCGCCTTTGTAACCTTTTTCTGTTTTGATTCCGGCTATAGAACACAAAGTCGGATATAAATCTACTGCGCATAATACAGACTCGTTATTTACCTGTCCGGCTTTAATTTTCTTTGGATATCTAACGATGAACGGCATACGGATCCCACCTTCATAAAGACTATTTTTAGTTCCTCTCAAATAAGCGGAACGTACAGATTTAAAGCTGGGTGCAGGACCATTGTCGCTAGTGAAAATAATGATTGTATTTTCTCCCACTCCCAACTCATCCAGGGTTTTGATGAAACGTCCGAGTTGTTTGTCCATCTCCGCTAGTACAGGAGCAAATGCTTCTTGTGTTTCCCAGCTTTTTCTTTCCTTTTGTTTGAATTCCGGTACCCAAGGGGTATGCATATCATCCGGCCATAGATTCAGGAAAAAAGGTTCGCCTTTATGCTTTTTTACAAACTCAATACTTTTATCTACAAAGTATTCGGTACGTCTCCAGCGTTTCACGCTGTCTTTATCCGACCAGATCCATTTGGTAGCAGTGATTGCTGGTTCCGGATCCGGACTTTCGTAGGTTGATATATATTCGTCAAAACCGTAATTTTTAATAGAAGGAGCGTTATGTACGTCACGTCCGCCTCCCATGTGCCATTTTCCGATGTGTCCTGTTGAGTAACCTGCATTTTGGAAAGCACGCGCCATTGAAGGCAACTTATCATCCAGGAAATTACGTTGTTCGCATCTCTTATTAGCAGCTTTGTCGTTCAGGAAAGTGTTGATTCCCACTTCAAGAGGAAAGAGACCTGTGGTTAATCCACAGCGGGATGGAGAGCTAACCGGCGCAGAAGAGTAATATTGGTTGAATAATAGTCCGTCCTGTGCTAACTTGTCAATATTAGGAGTAGGAACGAATTTACCTCCATAACAACCTATGTCACCGATACCCATATCATCGATATAGATAATTACTACATTAGGTTTGGTTTCTGCTTGTGTGTTAGCAATGGGGAGTAGGGCTCCCAGCCAGGGTAAATGTTTTTTCAGATTCATAATTATTGTGATTTAATTAACTTCAGTTTTTCATGATGACTTTTCGCAAAAGTAGGGAAGATATCAGAGAAGGAAGGAAAAATACTAATCAATAAAGGAAAAAAAATGGTAGAATGATAGATTTCTTCTTTCTTCTAATTGAGAAAACAGGAATAGAGAAGCTCGTAGAAACCAAGAACTTCTCTATTCTTCTAATTATTCTATGATACGATCATTGGAGAAAGTATCTTGAATGGGAGCTTTACTTCGCCACGGTTTTAGTCAGTAATTGTACCCATGAGTATTTAGTGTTTTCTACCCAATTATCCGGTGAGACTTCGATAGTACCAGTTTTTGCTGTTATTTTTTGTATGCAAATCAATCCTTTCTTTCCATTGGCTGTTTTGAACAGGTAAACTTTATTTGCCTGAATAGCTAAGACTTCGGAGGTTGGATCTGCCAGATTTTCTATCGGAGTTGCATCTACTTGGGAGATTGCATTAAATTCTGATTGTGATAAAGAGGTTTCAGCAAATAATGTGTGTTGTAAACCATTAATTGTCATCAAGCCATAATCACTTCTTTTAGCAGGTGAAACAAGAACTGGTACATTTTCGCTTCCTGAAGGCAAGATAATATCTCCGAGTGAGAAATCGACTTCGTTTGTATATTTCATGGCATCAGCGGCCATATAGGTGCGTTCAAGAAGCCATTTTATTGGTATATTTATAGACAAGATCAGAGATTTTTCTTTTCATTTCTTATATACCTTTTTACTTATATTGTTATCATTTTGAGACATGAGAAACCAATATAGTTCCCCATGTCTCAAGTTTTTAGATTACTTCCATGATTCTACTCGTAAATCATTCACAGGATCGCGACGTAACACTAATTGTTCTTTCACTTTATAGCGTTTGCCTGCCAATTCATAGGTGTAATTCAGGTTGACTTCCGGACAAGGTTTGTCTCCACTGTTGAAGGTGTAAGTCGGACTTTGGGCAATGTAGCTGCCATTTCCTTCAATGATTGTAACTCCTCCTTCTATACCTTCTATTTGAACATTGTAGTCTGAACCAGATTCGCCGTTGTTGTCGATTGTCAACTGGAAACGATTGATGTTGCTTTTTGCTAAGTTTGCTACTCCGGGTCTTAACAATTTATTTTTTGCGAGAGTACTTAGTTCCAATGTATTATTATTTATCAAGTCTTTTTCTTTATACACCACAGTGGTACCTTCTATTATATTCCCATTATCATCTACTTCGCTTACTTCACCTTGAAGGTAGTAAACTCCGGAAAAGGAACTGACATACTTTATTGCTACAATAGAATAATCCGCTCCCTCGCGAATAGTGTTCATGGAACTTTCTGTGACTTTGAAAGGGAGGGCATAATGCGTAGTCAGACTTAGTGGATCTCTATAAAAAGCATCTGTAAACTTGATTTCAACATCTGCTACAGGTAAATTAGATTTCCGTACTTTAAATATCTCCGGATCTTCCAATATGTAATATTCTTCGGGGAGAAGTGTAAGAGGAGTACCCTCTAATAAAGAAGCATCCAAGGTGAATTTAGCCCAATCATTCATGTCAACTTCTCGTTTACCTCCTAATGATACTCCTACATATATAGGCATATCACGGTCTGATATTACTGTACGCAATGGGTTTTGTAAAGCAAAACCAACATTTGTTGTTTCATAATCATGCGTATAATCTTCATAGCAAGACGTTAAACAAGTCGTCAAAGCGAGCAATATTATTTTTGCAATTTTCATAATCGTATTTAATATTAGTTATTATTCCACCCCATATTATTTTTGAGGTTTGGGTTCTTTAATAATTCGTCGTTAGGTAACGGCAAATAGTAATAGCGAAGTGCATCCAACGGACGTTGTTCTATTTCTTTTATTTCATAAGAAAGACCGTTATCTGTTCTTGTCACTTGTATTCCTTCAATAGTGGTATCTAGGCGAAGTAAACAGCGGCGTAAATCCCAAAAACGCTGATCTTCGAAAGCAAATTCTATACGACGTTCATTTTGGATTAATTTCCGGAATGCGTCTTTACCTTCAGAAGCTATTTCTGACAAATAGGTAGCATCTGTGATACCACCTGATTTTTCACGTATGATTTTTAAGACATCAAAAGCACTATATTTACAGTCGTCACCTTTACCTTCAGGTCCCCATGCTTCATTAGCGGCTTCTGCATAATTCAGCCAAACTTCTGTTTTACGTAATAATGGGTTAAAGTGCCGAGAATTCAATGTTTGAATCGGATCCAGCATATTTTTTTGTGTAGTAGACAAGAACTTAGATAAATAATATCCCGAACGACTGGCATAAATGTGAAAGCTCTCTGAATCTTTTCCACCTTCGGATACATCAATGTTTGAGTTATAAGCTCCAAATTTTTTTCCTTGATAATATAGATTCATATTGAATCGGTTATCTCTAGCTATTAGATACGGATCTTGCTCGTCATATAATGAACGTGAATCTGTTATTGGATAACCATTTTTGGCAGGAAAGGCGGCAGCTAAATTATGGGAAGGAATTGTTTGTGCATTTCCCAAATAAAAAGGAGGATAGTGTCGGCTTTCCATACCATGTACAAGTCCCATGTAGGTGCGGAAAATAAAATCGGCCGGGGTATCACTGCCAGCGTCAGCCAAATCTTTAGCAGCCATCGCTGTAAAGGTATAGTTTATCCCTGCGTCTTTGAGCACTTCATTGGCAAAAAGAGCAGCACGTTCCCAACCAGCTTGATAAGTAGCTTCATTCAATACAGTAAAATTACCCATGCCATTTATTTGAATTACATCCTTGTCTTGATAAGCTGGACTTGCTGCATAGAGCAAAGTTCTTGCTTTAAGAGCATTTGCCGCTAATCCGCAAGCTCTACCAATTTTAGATTTTCCGACAACTACATCATCTCCTGTGTAAGTTACAGGCAAACGTCTGGCAGCTTCTTCACAGTCGGAAACAATCTGGCTGACGCAATCTTTATACGAGTTACGTTTAAACAGGCTCGGCTTCGCAGATTCCTTATCACCAATGAAATGGTTGGTGATCGTATATCCCAATGCTTCTCCTTCGTCTGTTCGTCCTCCATAAGTTTGTAACAATTTGAAGCTGCACCATGCTCTTAAAAAATAGGCTTCGCCAAGTAAACGAGTCTTTATTGCCTGATCAGTTTCTTTACTTACACGATTGTATATTACATCATCTGTAACTCCTTTTTCCATGAATAGATTGATGCTTTGTATCTTATCATACATATTGTCCCAATTTCCAAGTGGATTTGTTGATCGGCTGAATGCTCCCATGCTAGCCCGGTATACACTCGAACCATAATTTCGGGTTAGTGCATTGTCTGTTGCAGCATCTAAGAAATTATCATCATAATGATCCGGAACAACCATTAAATCTGCATATACTTGCGTCAAAACGGCTTGTGCCATATCGGGATTAGTCCATACGGTCTCACTGGACCATTCATTTGTCAATTTAGGGTCAAGCAGATCTTCACAAGAAACAATACTTCCCCAAACACAGGCTAACAGTATTAATTTGCTTATTTTCATATTTGCATATTTTTTAAGTTTAGAAAGAGACGGATAAACCGCCGGTTACAGTCATATAGGCCGGATAATTTGTGATTCCGGCATTTAATCTTTCCGGGTCCAGATCCTTTATTTTAGAGAAGGTAAGCAAATTTGTACCACGTACGAATAGTTTACATTTGTTTGCAAAGAATCTACCTGCCTTATTTTCAAATGTATAACTAAGTTCTACATTTTTCAAACGGAAAAATGAGCCATTCTCTGTCCAGAAACTGGAATCACGAAAGTTATTGCTTTCTGTCGTTGTTGTTAATCGGGGCATTGTACCTGAAGGATTATTAACCTCATGGTAGCGATTTAATGCTAATTCAGAGTATCCATTCAGACCATTATTCCAATAATAAGCGTTTGTACATAATTGAGTAATACCTGTATGAAGAGTTCCTAACATATAAAGTCCAAACCCTTTGTATTTGAGGTCTACATTGATTCCCCAAGTGGTTACAGGAAAACTTTGCCCTAGGCTCATACGGTCATTATCATCTACAATCCCATTGTTGTTTAAGTCAGCGTATGCAATATCGCCGTTTTGATATATACCGTATGATTGTAATGAGTGACCTTCTAATGGAATGTCTTTTCCAAATAATCCTAGTGCCTGTAAGCCAAAAATAGTACTAGTAGGCCGTCCAATGGCTTTACGATAGCTTTCCACTCCTTCTATTTCGTTCCATTTATCTAATTTATTTTTTGAATAAGTCATATTGGCTCCGACTGTGTATAAAAAGTCCCGTCCGATATTCCCTTTCCAGTTGATTGCAATATCTATACCTTGATTAGTCACCTGACCGATATTTTCATACATGGTATAATTCCCTGCTGTAGCAGCATATTGGGCGTTATTCACTCCGATGATGTCTTTTCTACATTCATGGAAATAATTGAGTTCTGTGCTTAGGCGATTATTAAAGAATAATCCTTCGATACCAATATTAAACTCTTGAGAGTATTCCCATGTTAAATCAGGATTTCCCCAGCGAGCTAAACTAACTTTATGATCTGTTTGATCCTGGAAGAAATTATAGTTGCCATTATTATTCCAACCAGTTTGATACAAGAAGAATCCAGTATTACCTGTATAGCCTAATACACCGAAACTTGCTTTTAGCTTCAGAAAGTTAACAGCCTTTGCTTCTTTCATGAAACTTTCGTTAGAAATTATCCATGAAGCTCCTACAGCCGGAGAAAAGAAAAAACGATCGTTTTTATCAAATTTGTTGGACCCCATAACAGCCAGAGTCAGCTCGGCTAGATAGCGTTTGTCATAACTATAGTTTAAACGCAGAGAGATGTTGGCATCTTTAAAATCTTGTGTCATTCCTGTCATCTCATTCTTTGTATACCGGAATGCGCCAATTGCTGAAAAGTCATGCACTCCTAATGTGCGTTCATATCCTATATCTGCACGCATACCAAAATAGCGGTAGGTATTATTGGAGGCTATCTTTTGCGTTTTGGGCAAATCCAGCTTTTTCATCTGTGTATATCGGGTGATAGTTTCACCGTCTAAATCACTGTAAGTGTCAATGGCATAAGTTGGATAAGTATTCCTTAATTCTTGACGTAAATAACTATAATTGTCAAAAGTTACATAAGCATTAAATGTCAATCCCTTAACGTATTTATTGAAGTCAAAATTTGCTCCAAGGTTTGTCTGGCTATTTACATACCTTTCGGAAGTGTCACCTCCATAAACCATATCTGCATATAAATTGTCTACTATCCGTGTGCTGGCTCCGAAGAATGGCGTGCCATCTTCATTGGGGGTAAACTGTCCCGATAATGTTTCATTAGGAATAATGAAAGGGTACTCATTGGGACGATTAGAAGATAATGTACTGAATATGCCTGCACCATCTTTTGCTCCCCAGTTTTTCAGTTCCACACGAGCTGCAACATCTGCTGTTACTGTAAGAAAATCGGTGATTTTAATATCCAGATTACCACGTGCATTCATACGGTGTAAAGCCGAACGTTCTCCTACTTTTTCTAATCCGGAACCGCCAGTATATCCACCAACTAATGCGTATTTCACACCTTCATTACCTCCATTAAACTCAATTGTACCTTTTCGGTAGATATTTTGGTTCAATAAGAACTCATTGTAATAATCAATATTTGGATACAATACATCATTGACTCCACTACTATTTCTGTATCCTTCTAATTGTTTGTTAGTATAATAAGGATTCATCCCATCGTTTATACGAGCTTCATTAAACAATTTTGAATAGTTGTAGGAATCCAGATATTTAGGTACACGTGTAGAGGGCTGTACACCGTATTCTACCCCGACACGAACAATTCGTTTATGAGCTTCTCCTCTTTTAGTACGTACCAAGACCACTCCGTTTGTGGCAGCTGCTCCATACAGGATTTTGGCTGTAGCATCTTTTAAAACTTCGATAGAGGAAATATCGTTAGGATCGACCATACTGATATCTCCAAATGCTCCGTCTACTACATAAAGTGGATTGTTGTTGGATAAAGAACTGATACCACGTACATTGATCGTCATACTTCCATTGGGATCACCACTGGAACTGGCTACTGATACTCCGGGTATTTTCCCTTGTAGGGCTGTGGCTGCGTTAGAAGCAACCTGACCGTTAAGTTCTTTTGCACTAACCGAACCTACAGCCCCCGAAAGATGACTCTTCTTCACTGTACCATAACCAATCACTACTACTTGTTCCAGAGCGATATTATCTTCTTCCATAGATACATTGATTGGAGTTCCGGACGTGACAGCTTTTTCTATTTGTTTCATACCTATTGTTGAGAATATCAGTATATTCCCTTTATTCGCTTTGATGGAGTATTTACCATCCATGTCTGTTACTGTGCCGGTGTCTTTACCTTTCACTCTGACTGTGACTCCTGGTAAGGGTTCATTTGTTGTAGCTTCTGTTACCATTCCTTTTATTTCAATATCCTGGGCTGCCAGTGGAATGCTAGTCAGGCAAAGAAAAAAGAATAGTAGAAAATAAATTTTTCTTCTCATAATTTATTGTATTAGATTATAAACTCTATTCAATTGTTGATTGATCCATGGAAACTTCAACCAATAACTGATGATGCAAAAGTAGGCGATAATGCTCCGTCAGACAAGTAGTATTTTATCATTTACTAATACAATTCTATCGTATTGTATTTTAATTTGAATAAACAAAAGATAAGATGTCCTATCAGAATGTTTGAATGCTGCTTTAATCAGTTGGATTGCTTATTAAGAATGTCAAAAGAGTACATTTTATGATTGAAGTTATATTATGTTGTGTTACCGGGGGACAAAGGTATAAGGATATGTATGTTGATGCAAGTATTATTCGGTAATTAACAGCTGTGGAGGTGTGATTTCTATTACTTATAGGAAATAAAACTATTATGACTGCTCATTTTGTTACTTATAAGAAATAGTATTTATAATCTCCTATCTTATGAGCGTGGATAGATAAATAAAAAAGGAGAAGCCAGTTATTTTAGCTTCTCCTTTTCCCATCCTATTAATCATCCTGAATGATTATTTGAAAACAATCTCCATGGGTCTACCTATCCAAACTTGTGGTTGTTCTAAATGAAAGATGCGGGCGATAGTGGACGCCACATCGTATTGCATCATGCTTACATCGTCAAACCGGAGTCCTTTCTTAATATTCTTGCCGGATATGATGAAAGCAGTTTCCATTTCTTGCATTGTTTTTCCGCCATGACCTTTATCGATACCTCCATGGTCGGAAGTTAATATGAAAATGGTATCATCCAGCATTCCCGCGTCTTTTACCGCCTGAACGATTTGGCCGACATACACATCCAGTTCTTTAAGTTTCTCATAATATTCCGGTGTGTCGTGTCCGGCAGTGTGTCCGGTGTGGTCGGGGCCGTCGTAGCAGATGGCAACAAGAGCGGGGTGTTTCTCCTTAATATAAGAAGAAGCCATATTGCCCAGTTCTTTCGGAGTCTTGTTGCAGTCGGCAACATGATAGTGATAACTTAAAGACAGCGTATCTACTAAATATTTAATTCCTTCCCATTCATACAGGCAGCCTATTTCCGCTTCC
>ENA-ORSR01001708-ORSR01001708.1-human-gut-metagenome-genome-assembly--contig:-NODE-1708-length-14347-cov-1.982018_pt1 | contig 14347 bp, 9 predicted proteins | sample MGYA00241901_ERZ509166 | MGnify/ENA primary metagenome ERZ509166 (study PRJEB26280, sample SAMEA2338860) | human gut metagenome | biome: human gut; feature: human-associated habitat; material: faeces... | reverse complement strand
TGGGCAATCAAGAATTAAGGAATTACTAGCAAAGAGGCTTCATGACATTAATTATGAAGCCTCTTTATTATATTTACATATCTTTCAATCCCAGAACTTGTGTCTCAATATCATATTTAGACATTTCTTTTTGTTTTAAATGTTCCACTTTCTCCATGAAAACAGTATGACTATAGTTGTTCTCAGGAACTCGTTTAACTTCAGCAATAAGAGCTTTCTTACCACTGGATTTAAGAGCAACAATATCTATTTCATAAGAATTTATTCGTTGTTTGCCAATAGAACTTTTTGTTTCCCACCAAGAGCCTATTTCCTTGAAACCTCCGGTCTCTGCCAATTTCTGTTTGAAGTATTTCTCTAACACCCTACCCGAATAGGTCGGATAATCAGCTTTTGCTAATTGTCTCAGATCATCAAAATTCTGTAATTCAATATAAGAGCGATTCTGCTCAATATATTTAAACCAGAAATTCAAGAAATTATCACCAATAACATATCGTACATTTTTCTTAGTTCCGGGTTTTGCAAAAATAGGACGTTCCCGGGTTATTAAATTGTATACATTCTCCAGTTTGCTTAAATATCCTCCGATAGCCGTACCGCCCAATGCCGATTCTATCTCGCCTTGCGTATAGTGCCCGTTAGCGATTTCTGACAAAATGGAAAAATAGGTACCATAGTTTTTCCCAAACTCAGTTATCAACAAATTACGTCCTTCATCTATAAACAAGGAGTTTTCCGAAAAGACAAAGTCATACATCTTATCTATAGTAAGCGCTTGGTTATCACAAAACAACTCTACATATTTAGGGATTCCTCCTGTCAATGTGTATAAAGCTAATAAGTCATCATTGCTATATCCGGAAGCAAGATCCTCCATTATTTGTTTCAGGACACTGATCTTAAAGGCACGCAGACATAAAATATTGTCAGCACGCCCAAATAGGGGTTCATTATGATCAGTGAATATTTTCTGCATTAAGGAGTACACAGAACCACTGATGACCAAATTTATTTTAGTTTCTTGTTTATATTCATCCCAAAGATTCTGCATATCACTAAAGACGTCAGGTCGGATATTATAAAACTCTTGAAATTCATCTATGACGATATTAAAAGCACGTGTTTTACCAACTTCAAAAAGATATTGCATCAGATTGGTAAAAGTAGGTATCCCTTCAGGAACGAATATGGATAGAGTTTCACGTACTATCTTTACAAAATCAGTAACTAATATGCTTTCAGCTTTTCTTCCAATGAATAAATAAACTGTAGGCGTTCCTTTCAAAGCCTCTTTTATGAGACTGGTTTTACCAATGCGTCTACGTCCTGTAACCACAATCATTCTGGAATTTTGAGTGAATGCAAGCTCTTGCACACGTTTCAATTCCGCAACTTCTTTTTCTCTATTATAGAATTTCATAATGATGATTTGTTTTCTCAACGGCCATTGACTCAACCGCTGTTGCGAAAATACAAAATAAATTGAGAACAATCAATTTTAGCATGCAAATTATGAATGTTTCATCCTATATTATAATTCTTTAAGTAATGCAGATTAAGTTCCTAATTCCGTTATAACATATCTTTCTATATGTCCAAACTTATTTATAACATAGGGGTATATGAAACGGGCTAGAGGAGATAATGTAAATTTGTTGACATAGCACTATTGATAAATAGCATAAAGATTGACTTAGAACAACACAAATACAATACGTTGCCGAATTAAATCGTTGATAATATGTCGTTTACAACCTTGCTATACAGTTTGGACAGGACCCGGAGAACCAATTATGCACGGATGACTTCGCCGGTCATTGGGCTCATAATGCCAATCTTTCAGTAAAAGCGATCATGGGTGTAGCCGGATATAGCGAAATGGCGCATATGCTTGGTTTATATGATGTTGCAGAGAAATATGCAGGTATAGCCAAGAAAATGGCGGTGAAATGGGAAGAAATGGCAAATGAAGGTGACCATTACCGCCTTGCTTTCGACCGTGAGAATACCTGGAGCCAAAAGTATAATATGATCTGGGATAAGATGTGGAGTCTGAATTTATTCCCCAATAATGTAATCAGTAAAGAAATCAACTATTATTTAACGAAACAGAATCCTTATGGATTGCCACTGGACTCCCGCAAAGAGTATACAAAGTCTGACTGGATTATGTGGACAGCTGCTATGTCTCCAGATTTAGAAACTTTCAAGAAATTCATAGATCCACTCTATAAATATATCAATGAAACTACTTCACGGGTACCCATCAGCGACTGGCATCACACAGATAGCGGTGAATGGGTAGGCTTTAAAGCCCGGTCAGTAATCGGCGGTTATTGGATGAAAGTACTAATGGATAAACAATCGGAACAATATTAATTATTTAATATCTATATTTTATGTATAAAAACACATTAAAGAAAAAAGGGCATTGGGGACTTTTGTTAGTTCTGATGTCACTGATCCTTTGCTTTAGTTGTAAAGATGATGATGGAGCGACAGAATACGACCCGTCAAAGCCTGTGAATTATGAGCGCTTTTCTCCTGAAAAAGGAGGTTCGACTACTCAGTTAGTTATAACAGGATCCAACTTTGGGAATGACACAACTTTAGTAAAAGTAAAGATTGGTAATCGTATGGCAAAAGTAGTAGGCGTATCACCTACAAAGATTTATGCAGTAGTAAGAGCCCGATCTGTTGACGAAAGTGGTGAAACTCCGATTAGCGTAACAATCGGCGAGAATGAACCCTATACTTTTGAACAAAAATTTAATTATGAGTTGACTCAAATGGTATCAACGTTAGCCGGATCGGGTGCTGAAGGTCAAGAAGATTCGGATGTCCCGACAAAAGCAACTTTTAAAGATGTAGCCTATTTGTTGATTGATAATGATGGTACAATTTATATACTGGAAGAGAACAACTCCCTGCGCAAATTAGAGGCAAGCGGTAAAGTCTCTACAGTATTTGCCAGTACCGGGTATCGTAAACGCGCTATCGACTTTTCTATAACCGGAGACACAATGCTTATGGCCCGAGATGATAATATGGAAAATCCAGCTGTTCATTATATGCTTCGTGATGATGCGTTTGGTCGTCCACGGACGTATATGAGAGGCGTAACAGACCAATGTAATACTGTTTCTGTCAACCCCATAGACGGATATGTATTTTGGAATAAGTTTGGTGATGGTACTATGTATTACTGCCCGCCCAACAATCCGAATGCCTATAAGAAAGTGAATGGTATCCACTCTGATAACAGTTTTGAGACGTATAGTTGCTGGAGTAAAGATGGCAGAACATTCGCCCGTATTATCCGCAATAAACATATAATCTACAAACGTACATATGATCCTGTAAAACATGAGTTTATAGGGGATGAAACTCTCTGGGCAGGAAAATATGAGAAAGCAGAATTTGCCAATGGTATAGGTGAAGAAGCACGATTTAACCAGCCTTGTCAAGGTGTATTTGATGAAGATGGCAATCTCTATGTATCCGATCGTGACAATAACTGCATTCGCAAAATTACGCCAGATGGCAATGTTACCATTTATGCTGGAAACCGTTCTGAAGGTTTGGTCAATGGATTACCTTTAAAATCTTCTTTCAGACGTCCGGAAGGCTTAACCCGTTCGAAAGATGGGGTCATTTATGTAGCTGACCACGACAATCATGTTATCCGCAAAATCGTAGTTGAATAATGAAAAACAGCATACAATTATGAATCATATAAAAAGAATAATATTCTCTGCTCTGTTGTTAATAATAGGCTTCACAGTCTCATTTGCTCAACAAGTAACCCAACAACAGAAAACTGTAACCGGAACGATCAAGGATGCGACTGGTGAAGCGTTGATTGGCGCATCTGTTATCGTCAAGAATCAACCGGGACTAGGTACAATTAGTGATGTGGATGGACATTTCTCTATCAAAGCAAATAATTATGACGTTCTTGTGATCTCCTACGTAGGATTTGAAGATAAAGAAATTCCTATTCAGGGAAAAAACAAGCTGGACAACATTATATTGAAAGAAGAATCCAACAAGATAGATGAAGTCGTTATTGTCGGTGGTAACAAAGTACAGCGTAAGATAACCCAGACTGGTGCTATCACCACGATCTCACCTGAACGCCTGAAAGGTATTGCCTCCGGTAACATGACTAATGCACTGGCAGGAAATGTTCCGGGTATTATTGCACAGCAGACTTCCGGTGAACCAGGCAACAATATGTCTGAGTTCTGGATTCGCGGAATCAGTACCTTTGGAGCTAATGCTTCCGCTTTAGTACTTGTGGATGGTATCGAACGTAATTTCAATGAATTGAACGTTGAAGATATTGAATCATTCTCGGTGTTGAAAGATGCTTCCGCTACTGCCGTATATGGTGTACGTGGTGCAAACGGTGTGATGATTGTCAAAACCAAATCGGGACGTGAAAGTGACAAAGCTATCGTTAATATTCGTTTAGAAAACGCGTATTCCACCCATACCAAAACGCCGAAGTTTGTTGATGGTGTGCGTTATATGGAGATGTACAATGAAGCCGTGTTGACACGTGGTACAGGTGAGGTGCTTTATTCCGACAATAAGATTGCCGGTACAAGGGCAGGATTGGATCCGCTTATTTATCCTAACGTGAATTGGTATGATGAATTGTTCCGTAGCGGGGCTATGAATCAAAATATCAATGTTACTATTCGCGGTGGTTCCAAAAAATTAGATTATTTTAGCAGTGTGTCTGTCAACCATGATAGTGGTGTGTTGCGTAATACCGATGATTTTAGTTATAAAAATAACCTCAACATCATGCGATATGTGTTCCAAAATAACTTCAATCTGAATTTATCTAAATCAAGTAAACTGTCGTTGAACTTGAATGTGCAACTGAGGGACTATTCTGGTCCTACCTCTAATACGAGTGATCTGTTTGGTATGGTTATGGAATCCAATCCGGTTGATTTTCCGGTACGTTTCCCGGATGACCCAAATGTGGATTACATTCGTTGGGGTGGAAAATCCGGTGGTAAATATAATAGTGGCTTCCGTAATCCATACGCTGAAATGGCAAGAGGATATCAGTCACAATTTGAAAGTACAGTTATGGCCAACCTGAAATTTGAGCAAAAACTTGATTTCATTACCGAAGGCCTTTCTGCAGAAGCTTTGTTCTCGTTCAAAAACTGGAGTAGTACTAACACCGATCGTTCGGCCGGTTACAATCAGTTTCAGGTAATAAACTATAATACTGACAATTTATCGGACTACACGTTGAATCGAATTGGTTCTGAACAAAGTACTGTATTGCAGACCTCGAATAAATCGAGTGGTGACCGTCGACTCTATATTCAGGCAATGATTAATTATAATCGTACGTTCAATACGGTGCACAATGTATCCGGAATGTTCCTCTACAATCAAGACCAATACAACGGTAACGCTCCTGAGGATCTCATTGAGTCGCTTCCGCAACGCAAGCAAGGATTTGCCGGTCGCGTCACTTATGCTTATGATTACCGCTATATGGCTGAATTGAACTTCGGATACAATGGTAGCGAGAACTTTGCTAAAGGAAACCGTTTTGGTTTCTTCCCTTCCGTGGCAATAGGATACAATATCAGTCGTGAAAAGTTCTTTGAAAAGTTCTCTGATGTGGTGAGTAATTTGAAACTGCGTGCATCTTGGGGACTTGTAGGTAATGACCAAATTGGAGGTGAACGTTACATTTATCTTTCAAACATAGAGTTGGAAAACGGTGATTTGGGATATACAACAGGCCGAGATCAAAACATTTCAAAAAATGGTCCGAAATATATCCGTTATGCCAACAATGATATTACATGGGAAGTAGGTAGCAAATGGAACTTTGGTATCGACTTGGGTATCAAGAATGAACTGAACATAACGTTCGATATCTTCAAGGAAATACGTAATGATATCTTTATGGAGCGTCAACAGATTCCGGACTACTGGGGTACGAATGGAAAGGATAAATGGATGAACCTTGCGACAAAAATGTATGGTAATCTTGGTAAAGTGGAAAATAAGGGACTTGATTTCTCTATCGACTATGTGAAGAGGTTCAATAACGATTTCGATATGTCATTCAAGGGAACATTTACGTATGCCCATAACAAAGTGCTTGAATATGACGAGCCGGATTTCCAGAAATATCCCAATATCTCACGTGTGGGACATTCTGTTGACCAACAGCTTTTGTACATTGCCGAACGTCTCTTTATCGATGATTCCGAGGTGCAACGTAATCCGAAACAAAACCTTGGAGGCTGGGTGAGCGGAGGTGATATCAAATACAAGAACTTGCCGGACGTAAACGGTAATTATGATAATGTTATCGATTCAAACGACCGTCAATATACAGGTATGCCGACAACTCCTGAAATAGTATATGGTTTCGGTCCTTCATTCCGTTACAAGAAGTTTGATTTCTCTTTCTTCTTTCAAGGTGCAGCTCGTGTGTCTATTATGATGAATGGTATCCATCCTTTTGGTGCTGAAGGTATACGTAATGTATTGCAGTTCATAGCTGATGACTATTGGAGTGAAACTAACCAAAATATCTATGCTGAATATCCGCGTCTCAGTAAACGTGACAATGAAAACAATACAAAAGCATCTACATACTGGCAACGTAACGGTGCATTCCTTAAGTTGAAAAACTTAGAGGTCGGATTCAACCATAAGTTTTTCCGTGTTTATCTGAGAGGATCTAACTTGTTGACATTCTCTCCATTCAAATATTGGGATCCTGAAATGGGAAGCGGTAGTGGATTGTCTTATCCGACTCAACGAGTGTTTAATGTGGGTGTTCAATTTTCAATCAATAAATAAACCGGATTTATGAAAAACAAACTATACCAAGCTCTATTGCTTATTTTTCTGGTAGCAGGGATAAGTTCTTGCGACTATTTGGACATCGTTCCTGATGAACGTCCGACTGAGGAAGCTGCATTTAAAGATAAAAATGCAGCTGAACGCTATTTGTATTCTTGTTATGCTTTTATGCCCAAAGAACGCAGGGGGTGCTATTTATATCAAGGAGGTGATTGTCTTACCGATTATGACCGGAAATTTCTTGAGGGAACCCATACCGCGGCCAATATAGGTGAGTTCGCGTATTGGAGTCGTATGTATGCCGGTATACGTCGTTGTTATACGCTGATAAACAATGTCGATGCTGTACCACGTATGGAAGAAGAACTGAAAATCATATATAAGGCAGAAGCTAATTTTTTGATTGCGTATTATCACTTCATGTTACTACGTGCATATGGTCCGATTATCATTATGGATCACGAGGTTAGTGTAAGTAGCACGGAGAAACTGAAGCGAAGTCCGTTTGACGTATGCGTAAAATGGATTGCCGACAAGTATGACGAAGCTTGCAACAACGGATTGCTTGCCGTTCAATCATCATCCTACTATGGCAGAGCTACACAACTGGCTGCCAAAGCACTGAAAGCAAGGCTTTATTTGTATGCGGCGTCTCCTCTTTTCAATGGCAATAGTTTTTATGCCAACTCATCTCTTTACGATCCGGAGACAAATGAGCCATTGATGCCGTTGGATTATAATCCATCTAAATGGAATACTGCGCTTACGGCTTGTCAAGAAGCGTTGACGCTGGCGGATGAACAGAAATACACCCAGTTTCAGATTGCTAATGAAAGCGAAATTCCTGAAGAATGTTGGCCCAAGGATTTAATCCAATATGCTTTGAAGATGCAAATTATGGATAAGAAAAATATGGAAGTCATTTGGGCGGATACCCGTACGGAAGGTGTTTATGACCCACAAAACCAATCCGCTCCGCGTGATCCGGTGAATGGAGGTAATAGCTGGAATGGAGTAGGTCCTACATTGGATTTTGTGAAAGTATTCTATACAGAAAACGGACTCCCGATTGACGAAGATCCGAAATACTACACTCCTGATGATTATTTTAAGATAGGACAGTATGAAGGACGTACCACGTGTAACCTCAACTTGAAACGTGAACCTCGTTTCTATTCATGGGTTTCATTCCATAACGGATATTTTGAAATGCAGCGTGAAGGATATAATGAAGGTAGAATTGTTACTATGTTCCGTAAATCAGACAATCATGGAAAACAAAACCGTTCTACGGACTTTTCATTGAGTGGATATTTAGTAAAGAAATGGTGCACGCCTACTTATGATACCCGCAACGGGTTCCAGAATTATCCGTGGCCTGTTATTCGCTTGGGTGAACTGTATTTGAATCTTGCAGAAGCTGCAGCAGAAGCAGGTGAATTAAACATTGCCAAGACAGCACTGAACAAGATAAGGGAACATGCCGGCATACCGACTGTGGAAGAATCATGGGAAGGAATTGCTACGTTGACAAAAGATAAGCTAATTGAAATAATTCGTCAAGAACGTATCATCGAGTTGAGTTTCGAAGGACACTACCGTTGGGACATGGCAAGGTGGAAAGAATTGGAGCATGTCTTAGACCACAATCCGTCTGCTCTTAATACAGATGGTGTATCGGATGAGGATTTCTTCCGTCCAGTGGTAGTAGATCGTGCTTGGAAGTTCACTTCACCGACTCATTACCTGCTTCCGATTGCAGATTCGGAATTGAATAAGAATACGTTGATTGTGCAAAATCCGGGTTATTAATCATTAAAATAGCAATTACGATGAAAAAGAAATATTTTTTCATGGCATGTTTAGCCACCATATTTATGGTATCTGCTTGTAACGACGATGATGACAATGCAGCTGTCTTACCGTCGGCTATTAGCAATCTGACAGCAACGCCTCTTGAAGGAGGAGTGCTGCTGGAATGGGAAGTTCCCGTTGATTCCAACCTGTTCTATGTACAGATAGACTATACTCATCCTGTCACAGGCAAACGTGTGAATAAGAATGCCAGTGTCTTTTGCGATACTATGCTTATTGAGGGTATGTTGGCAAAAGATGGTGAATACACATTCCATGCCACACCTGTCAGCTCAACCCAAGATGTGGGTGAGAAGTTGGAAGTAAGAGCTTCCGCACTTCCTGTCCAGCCGGTGGTGAAGGAAATCACTGATAAAATTTTATTAAGTAAAGACAACTTGTTTTGTAATAAACCTGATCCGGATGAAGGAAAGTATATAGAGTATTTGGTGGATGGTAATTACACTAACTTTTTTCATACTGATTGGCATGATGCGGGTACTGTTCCGCACTATATAGATATCACTCTTCCATCTCCTGTAGAGCAGTTTAAGATACAAACTTACTATCGTAATGGAAAGTATGGTCAATGTCCTGTGGAGATTACCGTATTAGGGAGTAATGACGGTGAACAGTGGAACAAGATTGCGGAAATAGAAGATGATGGCAAAGGTGGTGCTTCTTATACCACACCTACGTTGGGGACAGAAGGACAGCCTTATTCATACATCCGTTATCGTGCAGATGAGACTTCCGGCAATGCTGTGTACTTTGCGTTAGCTGAGTTGGAATTCTATACTGTCAGAACTGAGATTTACGATCCGGAAGGTATTTACCGACCCGAAGACAAGGAATAGCTGATATATAAGAATAACTGAAATTATTGCTTATTATTTATGGAAAGGAGGGGGCATGTCTCCCTCCCTTTCGTCTAAACAATAGAACTTCATGAACAAATTGATAACATCGATCCTCGTATGTTGTTTTGCTTTTAATTTATATGCCGAACAACTTCCCGCTAAACAATTCTCACATCCGGAACGTATTCGTTACGATCAGCATTGCTTCACGATAGAAGGTCGGGATATTTTTATCTTGAGTGCGGCTTTTCATTATTTTCGCGTTCCTCAGGAGTTGTGGCGGGATCGTTTCCGTAAAATAAAGGAGGCGGGATTCAACACTTATGTGCCGTGGAATTGGCATGAGCGCACTATGCCGCGTAATGTAAAGGACTATTCGCAATGTGACTTTGACGACCTGAAGGCGTGGCTCAAGATGGCTCACGAAGAGTTCGGACTGTATACCATTGTCCGCCCGGGACCTTTTATTTGTGCAGAATGGGCAGGAGGAGGTTATCCTAGATGGGTTGCCAAGTTTTGTCCGGCAAAATATGACACTAGCTTTTGGTTACGAAGTAACCATCCCGAACACATGAAATGGACCAAACATTGGTACGATGCTGTTTGTCCGGTTTTTGCCGAGGAGCAGCTTACACGTAAGAAATCCGGTGAGAAAGGAATTATCATGGTGCAACTCGAGAACGAATACATTTACTTTGGCATGGAGTCAGAGAAAAAAAAAGAGGTGCTGCGCGACATGGCAGCTTATTGCACGAACAATGGAATTGAGGTACCGCTGTTTACCTGTGTTACACCTGAGGTAAGAGGCTCGAAAGATGCCGTTATCAGTCAGTTGTTCGATATGGACAATCAATATGTATGGTGGAATATACAGGAGGCGAAAAGCCGCATTGAAGATTTAAAGAGACAACAGCCTAACGCGCCGGCTTTTGTGTGTGAATTGCAGGGTGGCTGGTTTTCCACGGTAGGTGGAGGATTGAGTGAGGACAGCTATTTGGATGGACGTCATGCGCGTGGAATGGCATTGATGGCAATGGCCGGAGGTTCTACCGGACTTAATTATTATATGTTTTTCGGAGGAACAAATCTAGCCGGTTGGGGCGCTCGCCGTATGACTACCAGCTACGATTACGGAGCTGCATTAAAAGAAAGTGGTGGTGAAATTCGCTGCCGTGAAAGGAGTCGGGGATTTCGTCAATCGTTTTGGTACTCAATTAGCGAGAAGTGAAGCGATAGAGTTTACTACATCGGACAACATCAAGGATTTGACCGTTGGAGTACGCCGGACAAAAGAGGGAACTTTGTTTATTTTTATATTTAATAAAGATAAGAAAAAAGCATTCCGTGATAACGTTCAATTTCATATAAAAGGTATGCCGGCATTCAATGTTTATTGCTCGGTTGAGCCATTGGACAGCAAGGTGCTGGTACTATCTCAGGCGAATGGACAATGTGAATGGTATCCGAAAGAACAGACTTTGCCGGAACGTCCTGTCAATATGCCTATGCCGATACGGATTGCACAGGCAGAACGTTGTGATGAAACCTTTCAGGGGAACTGGCGACCACTGCGTAAAGGTGTTTCTTTGCCAGAAATTGGTGTGAACGATTGTCGTTACTCCATGTATCGTAGTGTAGTAAAACTATCGAAGAAAGAGGTAGAGGAATATGGAACATTGGTTTGTGAGATGTTTACGGCTGATCCGCTTTATGTACAAGTGAATGGAAAAATAGCTAAAAGGGCTTCTACCGATGAACTGGATAATACATTTGTCATAGATGGGCTACTGCATGAGGGAAGCAATGAAATCGTAAGCATCTATGAAAATCGTGGACACGCTCATGGATATCGCCCGATGGAGGAATTGAGCGGAATGAAATCTGCCGGATTGGGCAAGAAGCAATCTTCTATCCTTCCTATCGAAAAATGGGAAGTGAAAAAGGTGGAAAATAATGTCAAAGATATCAAGTCACTGCTGTCTAACAATGAAGGCTGGGAAACCATCATGCTTGATCAAAGTACTATCGCCAATCTTGCTACATTGCAAATAGCCGGACTGGAGAAGCCGGAATGGCCTGCCGCATGGGTGTTGCAAGGGAAAGAAGGAACGGCTATTTATCGTACTTCTATTGATATGACACGTCAGATGTTGACCGAAGGGCAAACAATGATAGAATTCGCTTGCGTAGATGATGCGGGTACGCTTTTTGTAAACGGTAAGGAAGTGGCAAGCCACGATGCTTGGGACAAACCGTTTGTAGCCAATATGAAAGATTTTCTGCATGAAGGAGAGAATAATGTGGCTATTGTGGTGCGTAATAGTAGCGGTGCAGGAGGATTGTTAAAGGGAATCCGCTTGTTCAGTGAACTGAAAATACTGAAGCCTCTGAAGTGGGAAGTAGCGCTTGATCTTGGAGGAGTGACACAAGGATATTGTGGAGGGAAAACCGCCGGCGGTGACAATTGGAAGGTGGTGACATTGAAAACCGATGGTACATTGCATCGAAAAGGAAACAATATACAGCCTAAAGGTAAACAAGATGCCTTATTGACTTGGTATAAAGTAACATTTGATCTGCCCAAAACGGAAAAAGAATGCTGGATTCCTTGGAGAGCCATTATCAATGCTTCAGGTACAGGATATATGTGGTTGAATGGGCATAATATCGGACGTTATTGGGAAGAAGGTCCGCAACGGGAGTTCTTTTTACCGGAATGTTGGTTGAACATGGGAGGAACGAATACATTGGTGCTCGGACTTCGACAATCCGAAACTTGCGGGGCCGTGTTGGAAGGGATAGAAGTAGCTCCTTATTATGAGGATGCAGAGTTTATTAAATAATAATTCAATAGGTATATGAATATATATAAATCACTTTTTTTAGGATTGGTGTCAAAGGCAAGGATCTTGTCATACCGCTCAAACAACTGTTTGGAATCCGGATAATCAGAATGGAACATTTACGAACCCTATCATGTGGGGAGACTGGCCCGATCCGGATCTGATCCGGGTTGATGATAAGTTTTATCTCGTGTCTACCAGTATGCACTATGTACCGGGATGCCCTATTGCTGTATCGGAAGATTTGGTAAACTGGGAAATGGCAGGATATGCTTTGGATCGTTATGATGAGGATCCGAAATATGATATGCAGGGTGGCAATCTTTATCTGAATGGGGCGTGGGCAACTACGATACGGCATCATAACGGAAAATTTTACGTTGGTTTCTGTACACCCTATGGTTGGGGACGGGAAACCGGGCATTTCTCTATTTGTATAGCCGATGATGTGAAAGGACCTTGGGAACGTACTATATTTCCTGAATATTTATATGATCCGGGGTTATTCTTTGATGAAGATGGAAAGGTTTACGTAGTTCACGGGCAAGGTACACTATACCTGACAGAGCTGAACTCGGACGTGAAATCCGTTAAAGGGAAACCTGTGAAGATATGGCAGGGCGGTTTTAAAAATGCGCATGAGTTAGGAGGCGGTTTCGGCATGGAAGGATCTCATATGTACCGCATCAATGGAAAATATTATATTACTTGTCCTGCCGGGGGAACGGGAGGATGGCAAATCTGCTTGCGTTCGGATAATATCTATGGTCCCTATGAACACAAACTCATAATGAACGATTGGAGTTCATATCCCGAAAACGGACTTCATCAGGGTGGGATGGTACAGTTGAAAAATGGAGACTGGTGGTTTATGATTATGCAGGACAGAGGACCGATAGGACGTGTTCCGTGTCTTGTGCCCGTGAAATGGATAGACGGTTGGCCTATGCTGGGTGATGAAGGAAAAGATCTTATCACTTATCCTAAACCTGCTACCGGGAAAAAATCGAAGATAAAGAGTCCGGCTACTACCGATGAGTTCAATGCTTCTCAATTAGGTCTGCAATGGCAATGGAATCATAATCCGGATAATAGCAGATGGAGTTTGAAGGAACGTAAGGGATATATGCGTCTGTATGCTTCCCAAGCTTCTACATTGAAAGATGCTCGTAATACATTGACACAACGTGTTCAGGGACCGAGTTGCGAGGGTTCGGTAGAAATGGAAGTGACCGGACTTAAAGATGGCAATATTGCCGGATTCGGAATCTTCGAGTTTCCTTATGCCTATGTTGCGATACGACAAGAATCCGGTAGACGCAAAATTGTGATGTGTAATGACGGTAAGGATATCGAAACCGTAGAGCATTTCAATGGAGATAAACTGTGGATACGTGTACGTGCTACAGACAAAGAATTTAAGGCTTTGTTCTATTACAGTCTGGATGGTGTGAATTATAAACGCATTGGCAATGAATTGCAGATGGGATTGGGATTGCCGTGGACAGCCAATCGTTTTGCATTGTTCAACTTCAATACTACGCCGCAAGGAAATAACGGATATGCTGACTTTAATTGGTTTAGATTTACGAATAAGTAATGTATTTATACCATTCAATCTTCTTAAAACACATGCAATGACATGAAACGAATATCACTTTTTACTTTTTTCATCTTCTTAGGTATAGCCGGTTGTATGGCTCAAGTATCCGGTGAGAAGATCGAGAAAGTTTACGTTGCATTCAAAACTCACCTTGATGTGGGATTTACTGATCTTAGTTCCGTTGTGACCGAAAGGTATGTGCATGATTTTATTCCGAAAGCCATAGAAGTTAGTGAACGCTTGCGCGCTGACGGCTCTGGTGATCGGTATGTATGGACAACCGGCTCATGGCTTATTTGGAAATATCTTCGCACGGCATCTCC
>ENA-ORSR01001686-ORSR01001686.1-human-gut-metagenome-genome-assembly--contig:-NODE-1686-length-14550-cov-9.212487_pt1 | contig 14550 bp, 15 predicted proteins | sample MGYA00241901_ERZ509166 | MGnify/ENA primary metagenome ERZ509166 (study PRJEB26280, sample SAMEA2338860) | human gut metagenome | biome: human gut; feature: human-associated habitat; material: faeces... | reverse complement strand
ATCGCCGCTCTACGAACTCTTATTGCTCGGTTTTGAACTTATTGGTACGGGTTCTGAGTTTACATTTCTTCTTACTATTTCTATTAATCATAGACTTTTTTCGGTTCTGGGTAAACAAACGATTCGGGGATTTTTATATCCGTTTCGGTCATATTTTACCTCAAATTTGAAGAAAAAAGACATAATACGCTCCATAATCTTCAAACGACGATTTTTGGAAGAGGGCAGACAGTACAAAATGCTGTCTGCCCTCTTTTTTGTCGATTTTTGCCGATTCAACAGTGGATTTGTCAGATTTTTCCGATTCGAGGCCCTCCTGCTTTTCACTCGGTGATAAGTGAAACCATAAAGGAGGTTTATCGAAATGTCGAAAAAGCGAAACGGAAATTCCTTCTGGAGCAATGAGCCTGATTCCGAATTGATTGCACGTTTTACTGGATTCGTTAAGCAGGTCCTGCTTAACGAAAGATCAACATATCTAAAGAAAAAGGAGTTGAAAGCAGATTAGTTCCAGCGTATTCGGTGTCCAGATGTATCCGTGTGCTTTGCTAATGGGGTGCCGCTGGAACTTCTCACATTCATTTAGCTGCTTATTACTATCTGCCTTTATGACTCCGGCATTGGGATTGCCTTTAATGCCGCAATGATAATTTATTTTATCAGGTGCAGGAATACAAAAGAATCAGGGCTGCTTTCCGATGTAGGCCAGAATGCCGCCGTCGACATACAAAATATGACCGTTGACGAAGTTGGAGGCATCGGATGCCAGGAAAACAGCGGGGCCCGCTAAGTCTTCCGCTTCACCCCATCGGCCTGCAGGGGTCTTGCCGATGATAAACTGGTCAAAGGGATGACGGCTGCCGTCCGGCTGTTTTTCCCGCAGAGGTGCGGTCTGCTGGGAGGCGATGTAGCCGGGCCCAATGCCGTTGCACTGGATATTGGCACCGCCGAACTCAGAGCAGATATTCTTTGTCAGCATCTTCAGGCCGCCCTTGGCTGCCGCGTAGCCAGCAACGGTCTCACGCCCCAGCTCGCTCATCATGGAGCAGACGTTGATGATCTTGCCGTGGCCCTTTTCCAACATACCAGGCAGAACCGCCTTAGCGCAGATGAAAGGGGCATTCAGGTCCACATCAACCACTTCCCTGAAATCCGCAACACTCATTTCCAGCATAGGGATACGCTTAATAATGCCCGCATTATTCACCAGAATATCGATAATGCCATGCTCTTCACGAATCTTGGCCACCAGAGCATTCATCTCTTCCTCGATGGTAACATTTGCCACATAACCGTATGCTGTAATTCCCTCAGCTGCATAGTTAGCCTCACCACGGACGAGGCTTTTCTCGCTGGTGCAGTTAAAGCACACGGTAGCACCGGCCTGAGCAAGGCCCTTTCCGATGGCAAACCCGATACCATGAGCTGCGCCGGTAACCAAAGCCACTTTACCAGTAAGATCGAAAATAGAGTGATTCATTGGGGAACTCCTTGCTATGGGAAAGAATTACTTCAGGTCGGGGGAAGCGATGGTGTCCATGTCGTCGAACTCCTGGTTCTCGCCGCCCATGGCCCAGATGAAGGTGTAGTTGCTGGTGCCAACGCCGGAGTGGATGGACCAGGAGGGGCTGATGACTGCGTCATAGTTCTGCATGACGATGTGACGGGTCTCGGTGGGCTCGCCCATCATGTGGAACACGACCTGATTCTCGGGGACCTCGAAGTAGGTGTAGATCTCCATGCGGCGCTCATGGGTATGGGAGGGCATGGTGTTCCAGTTGCTGCCGGGTTCCAGGGCGGTCATGCCCATGGTCAGCTGGCAGGTCTTCAGCACAGAGGGATGGATGAACTGGTTGATGGTGCGCTTGTTGCAGGTTTCCAGAGTGCCCAGAGGACGCTTGGCAGCCTCGGCAATGGTGATCAGCTTGGTCTCGTAAGCGCAGTGAGCGGGAGCAGAGACCATGAAGAACTTCGCGGGGTTCTCCTTGTCGTCGGAAGCGAAGGTCACTTCCTTGGTGCCCATGGTGATGTACAGGCAGTCCTTGTAGCCGAGGGCATATTCGACACCGTCAGCAACGATCTTGCCGGAGCCGCCCAGGTTGAAGATACCGATCTCACGGCGTTCCAGCACATACTTGGTGCCGAAGTTCGCCCAAACATCCAGGCCCTTGTCCAGAGAGACCACTTCGTTCACGGGCATACAGCCGAAGGTGACCATACGGTCAACATGGGAATAAACGGAAACGACCTCGTCAGCCTTGTACAGGCCGGTGATCAGGAACTCATCACGAGTCTCCTGAGTGGTGTAGCGCTTGAAATCACGCTGATTGCAGGAATAACGAATATCCATAACAGATTTACCTCATTTTATAGAATAAAACTTCTTACACACCCCGACTCCCCGAACAGAGAAGAGCCGGGGCATTGTAAGGAGCGTCTGCCAAAATAATTAGTACTTGGGAGAAGCGTCGCCGTCGATCTCGGCCAGGATGCGCGCTCTTGCGGCATCCACATCCAGAGACCGGATCTTGCTGCGCAGGGGCAGAACGGCTCTGGGAGTCACGGACAGCTCATCCACGCCGATGGCCATAAAGGTCTCGGTCATCTCCAAATCCGCACCCAGCTCGCCGCAGATGCCGACCCAAACGCCGTTCTTGTGAGCGTTCTCCACCACCATCTTCAGCAGCCGAACCACGGACAGATGATGGGGATCGTAGAAGCGGCCCAGGTCATTGTTCTGACGGTCGCAGGCCAGGGTGTACTGGGTCAGGTCATTGGTGCCGCAGGAGAAGAAGTCCACTTCCTTGGCCAGCCGGTCGGAAATCACCGCGGCAGCGGGAGTTTCGATCATCACGCCGATCTCCACATGGTCGGAGTAAGGCAGTCCTTCTGCGTCCAGCTCTTTCTTGACGGATTCGATCAGCTTCTTGGTCTCACGAACCTCCCAGACGCTGGTGACCATGGGGAACATGATGCCCAGGTTGCCATAAGCGGAAGCACGGTACAGTGCTCTCAGCTGGGTACGGAAGAACACGGGGCGGCTCAGGCTGATACGCAGAGCACGCATACCCATAGCGGGGTTCTCTTCCTTGGGCAGCTCGAAGTAATCGATCTGCTTGTCCGCGCCGATATCACAGGTGCGGATGATGACTTCCTTGTCGCCCATGCCGGTGAGAACCGCCTTGTAAGCCTCGAACTGCTCTTCCTCGGTGGGATAGGTGGCGCTGTTCAGATACAGGAACTCGGAACGGAACAGGCCGATGCCGCCGCCGTCGTTGACCTTGACCGCGTCCACATCCTCAATGGCGCCGATGTTGCAGTAAACCCGGACCTTCTTGCCGTCCTTGGTGACATTTTCCTGGCCCTTCAGGGTTTCCAGCATCGCACGCTGCTGAAGCTGCTCTTCCCGCTTCGCCACGAAGTCCGCAAACACCGCATCGGTGGGGTCGATGATGACAGCGCCGGTGCCGCCGTCCACGACGACCTGACGGCCCTCGTAGATGGGGTCCAGCTGGTCACCCAGACCAACAACGGAGGGAATGCCCAGCGTACGGGCCAGAATTGCGGTATGGCTGGAGCTGGAACCGTAGCTCGTCACAAAGCCCAGGATCTTGGACTTGTCCAGCTGAATGGTCTCAGAGGGAGCCAGATCGTCGGAAGCCAGCAGAACAGGAACATCAGAGTCGATGCCGCCCTGGACAACGCCGCACAGGATGCCCAGGATCCGGGCGCTGACATCCTTGACGTCGGCCGCGCGGCCCTTCATGTACTCGTCGTCCATAGCCTCGAACATGGCGGCAAACTGCTCGGCGGTGTCAGAGACAGCGGCCTCCGCATTCAGGCCATCCTCGGTGATCAGAGCCTGGATTGCTTCTTCGTAGTCCAGGTCCTCAGCCATCATCTGATGGGTCTCGAACAGCATGGCGGCCTCGTCGCCAGCCTCTGCTCTTGCCTTCTCAGCCAGGTCGCCCAGCTGATCCATGGCAACAGACTGTGCGCCCTTGAAGCGCAGCCATTCTGCCTGGGTATCTTCAACGTTATAGCGCTTGATCTCGGTCTTTGCGCGGCGGCAGAAATACAGGGGGCCCATGCCGATACCGGCGGACACGCCCTTGCCCTGAATGGTAATCATTGCATTCTGCTCCTTTTCTTCTGTTAATGTTCTGAAAGGAATCAGAAGTTGTTCTTGAAGAACTCCTCAACGATGGGAGCGACAACATCCTCGTCCTCACCCTCGATGGTGACCTTAACGGTCTCGCCGCACTTGACGCCCAGCTGCATCAGAGCCATCAGGCGCAGAACGTTGGCGGACTTGGCGCCGCGGTGGACCAGGATAGCGGACTTGTACTTGCGGGCTTCCTTGTTCAGCATACCAGCGGGACGGGCGTGGATACCAACGGGCTCGGTGATAACATATTCAAAGCTCTTCATATGATAAATTTCTCCTTAATCATCATGTTAATTGATGGCGGCAGGCGAGGTTAAAACCTGCCGCCATATCCTAAAATGTCAGCTCTGAGCAAACTGACCGGTTAGGGCTGCTTGCCGAAGTAAGCCTGGATGCCGCCGTCGACATACAGGATCTGACCGTTGACAAAGTCAGAAGCGCTGGAACACAGGAACACAGCGGGACCAGCCAGGTCCTCGGGCTTGCCCCAGCGCTCGGCGGGAGTACGGCCCATCAGGAAGGTATGGAAGGGATGATCGGAGCCGTCAGCCTGCTTCTCACGCAGAGGAGCGGTCTGAGGAGTTTCGATGTAGCCGGGGCCAATGCCGTTGCACTGGATGTTGTAATGACCGAACTCGGAGCAGATGTTACGGGTCAGCATCTTCAGGCCGCCCTTGGCAGCGGCGTAGGAAGAAACAGTCTCACGGCCGAACTCGGACATCATGGAGCAGATGTTGATGATCTTACCAGCGTTCTTAGCGATCATGCCGGGCAGGACGGCCTTCGCCACGATGAAGGGCGCGTTCAGGTCGACATCGATGACCTGACGGAACTCAGCGGCGGTCTGCTCCAGCATGGGGATACGCTTGATGATACCAGCGTTGTTGACCAGAATGTCGATGACGCCGACTTCCTCCGCGATCTTGGCGACCATTGCGTTGACGCCCTCTTCATCACAGACGTTGCAGACATAGCCATGTGCCTTGATGCCCTTCTCCTCATAAGCAGCCAGACCTCTGTCAACCAGATCCTGACGCAGATCGTTGAAGACGATGGTAGCACCATGCTCAGCCAGACCGCAGGCGATTGCGAAGCCGATACCGTAGGATGCACCGGTAACCAGAGCGACCTTGCCGGTCAAATCAAAGTTTGCCATAATGATTTTCCTCCAATTATACATATTATTTTATTAAACGAGGCTCAGTGCAGCTTCATCACAGACCAGAGTGAAGTCGGGATGCAGCTGCAGGATGGATGCGGGAACTTCAGGAGTAACGGGGCCAAAGAAGGACTTCTTAATGATCTCGGCCTTGTCAGCGCCGCTGGCGATCAGCAGGACCTTACGGGCATTCATAATGGTGCCGACGCCCATGGTATAGGCCTGACGGGGCACGTCGTCCCGGGATGCGAAGAAACGCTTGTTTGCCTCGATGGTCTCCTCGGTCAGATCCACGCAGTGGGTATTCACGGGGAAGTGATCGGCAGGCTCGTTGAAGCCGATGTGGCCGTCGTGACCGATGCCCAGCAGCTGCAGATCCACACCGCCCACAGCCTTGATGATGGCGTCGTACTCCGCGCAGGCAGCGTCCGCGTCGGGGTTCTCACCGTTGGGAACATGAACAGCATCGGGACGGATGTCCACGTGGTTGAACAGGTTCTCGTGCATGAAGTACCAATAGCTCTGGTCGTTGGTACGGGGCAGGCCGCGGTACTCGTCCAGGTTCACGGTGGTGACCTCGGCGAAGCTCAGATCACCGACCTTATACCAGTCCTCGATCAGGCTCTTGTAGGTGCCCACAGGGGTGCCGCCGGTGGCCAGACCCAGAACACAGTTCGGCTTTGCAACAACCTGCGCGGCAATGATGTTGGCAGCCTTGCGGGACATTTCCGCATAATCCTTTGCTTTGATAATTCTCATTGGAATGAACTCCTTCCTTGTTTTAGCTGTATGTGAACGTTTATGGATTTACTTGGAATCGGTGCCGTAGACCTCAATCTGGGTCAGCGCGGGGAACGGAGAAGGATCGTCAGCCTTGATCAGATTGCCCAGCTTCAGCCAGGTAATGCCCTTCCTGGAAATGGCAAAGCTCTGAGGATCGTAGCTCTTGGTGAGCGGAATCACTTCAGTGGTGCCGTCAGAGAAGGTCAGGGTGCCCTCGACCCACCAGTTGTCGTGGGGGAAGTCCGCGCGGGTGTACAGCACGATGGTGTCAAAATCAACGGGACGGCCAAATTCCAATGTTAATTCAGCATCATCCTGTCTGTTGATGCCCCAGGAAGAATAGGGCCAGCGGCCATGGGAACGAACGGCCATGATGCCATCGATGGCATTCCGGGCAGCAAAAACAGACTCGCCGCGAGTTTCTACGTTGGCACTGGCATGGGGATAGCAGCCAACAACATCATGTTGGTCAGCGGGGTTCTTTGCCAGATTGCGGTAACCCAGTTCCCAGGGACGGGCGGGACGCATAGCAATATAATGTCGCTCTCCGGTAAAGGACTTGGGATTGTGGGCTTTCTTCTTTTCGTCGAAGATAACGGGGTATCTCAGTGTCTGCTGCGCCATATAGACCAGAGAATCGTCTACACAATCATCCACACGAATCATATAGAAACCCGGTGCAGAGAACTCCATGTGAATCACGTCGCCAGCTTCATACTCCCCCTTCCATGCCAGGATGACCTCATCGGGGCCTGACAACTCTGCCTTGGTAACACCATTCTGATCCACAACATAGATTCGGTTTTCCATTGTTTTCTCCTTTGAACTCATGTTTTCAAACGGATCACACGACACCCATCTTCCGTCCAGGAAAGCACGATAGCTTTGCCGTATACGCTTCGCCCATGGCAGATATACAGCTTATCGCCGCGGTATGTTTCCCGGTTCCAAAGTATCAGGGTTTTCTTGGTTCCGTCTGGTTTTTCAACGTCCCAAGCAGCGGCTACATCAGAAGATACCGGATCTTCTTTTCTTAGCTGATACACCGGAACGGAGTTGACTTTATACTTTGCGTCACAGATCATCGTTTGTGTCGTCAATCTGTCCTGCATTTGATTCACTTTCACCAGTATCGGTGCGTATTGCTTTTCATTATATCGCTTTGATATCACACCAAATCGGAATTGCAAATTCTCCGAAGGGGTAATGCTAAGAGATACATCTTCGTTATGGATAAGATAATGCTCCTTCCCAGGTTCGACACAGACATTACTGTCCAAATGGAAATATTCTTTGACCTGGTGTGTTCCCTGACAAACGGCATCCTGAGTGGACAACCAGATGCCGTCATCCAGCACCAAAATTTTTCTCTTTATCAGATAGGGCGTACCATTTAACAATGTTCCATGAAACGCCATCTCCGCATAGTGTGCGTTTTCTGCTTCTGCGAAGTAGTTTTTCAGAGTTTCGTCATAACGGTGATAGCTCCAGGAACCATCCGGTTCTCCGCCGGACTGACCATCAATAACACAAACATTGTGCGCACACGGTTTTTTCAGCAGGACCCGCAGCGGATCTCCCTCCAGATATGTGTATCGTCCACTGTCAATCAGGAACGGTTTTCCCTTATAGTACATGGACAGATGGGTCTGATCCGCATGACCGTGGCTGCTGCCAAGAGTACCGTTTTTCAGCCAAGTAAATGCAGCGTCCCTGCTCCATTCGGAGCGGAAGAAAATATTTCCGCTGTCATCGCAGTTCCAGGAACATAATTGTGGAATAGCAGGCGTTACCCGCTGAAAGCTGTGGATACCAGGGCGGCCCAACAGCCAGGCGCTGTCCATATCCATCGTTTCTCCGGCAGCATAGCGGTAGATGCCTCCGCCTGGCAGCAGCGCCGCAGCTCTGGCCATAACATCCCGCACATCTGTCACATCGCTGTCACACTGCGCCAATTGTTGAAATGATGGATCCGAAGAATGCAGGACATGTCTGCTTAGGACACGAATGGCTTCTGTTAGCCAGCCCGGAGCATCGGGATGAAATCCTTCACCGGGCTTTGCGGCGGCTTCCCTGGCATCTGTCCAAGCGCTCTTGGAATCAACTGCATTAGATGCCATGATATTGACGGGCTTTTCAATAAGGTTTGCAAATCTCAACTGAGCCAGCAGTTTCACGCAGGTATTCAGGACTTCCACATGATACATTGCAGACTGTTCCCAATGACTTCCATCGCCAAGAATCTGCAAACTTAACTGTAGTTTTAATTCATCCCACGCCCATCTGATGACGTTGTCCGGCAGGAAATCCGCCAACCAAATATATCCAACACAAATCGCAGTCGTTTGCAAAGCACCCCAGTTACTTAAGGCGTATTTACCAATATACCGACTGTACATATTGTTATATTGTTCCCGTAAAGAATGTATAATCAACCTTGCATCCGCATCTGAAATAATGTCATCTGCCAGCAAATGCAATAACAGTGTACTCCAATTCATGCACCGAATGCCGGTATCGATTGTCCGGGTTGCATCCGTGCCTTGCAATGTGATTGGATTCTTCTCGATCCAATCAAGAATAAAGAAACGCAGTTTTTCCGTATATACCCGATTGCCAGTCAGCACATACGCCTGCCAAAGTTTGTTTAAGAAATCATGCCGGTTCAGCATGAAGACCCATTCAGGGTCACCGTTGGGGCTATCTTCCCAAGTGTCCAAGGAAATCGTATAGGGCGTGGCACACGGTTCCATGTCCCACCTGTCCATATAGACAAACGTATTATTCAAAAGCATATCAGCTTGACGAATCACTTCGTCAGCCTCTTCTTTGCAATATTCCAAAATGTACCGAGATGTAAAACTATAATCGTAGCAGTTCTTCAGCAACTTTGCATAAGTTCGAAGATCCTTCAACGGAATACCTCCCTTAGAAAAAGGGCAGGGATGCATATACATCCCTGCCCCAGTAAAAATATGCCGTCTATGAAAAGTCAGCACTCACCGTCGCACCAAAGGGTATGCTATTATTCAGCAAAATCCACCGTCATGCCAGGGAACAGGGATCAGCCCAAGATGCCCAGGATGGACAGAGCAATGCCTAGGATCATAGTAAAGATGATCAGCTTGATGGTCTTCCACTTTTTAACGCGGATCAGATAGAACATCAGGCCAACATACAAGCAGGGCAGCAGGCAGGGAGCGATGCCGTCGATCATGCTCTGGACGGAGATCAGCTTCTCTTCACCGGTAGCAGCAATAGCGGTGTAGGTGAAAGCGATGTTCAGCTTGACCATCTTGGCAGCCAGACCGGAGATAACGGCAACACCGATCATGGAAGCGACGGAAGCGATCTTGTTGATGGAATCGGTCAGAGTGCCGATAATCTTAGTACCAACGTTGTAGCCCAGCAAAGCGGACAGGTACTTGATGATGAACAGAGTGATGTTCATGCCCAGCAGGTACACAAACACACCAGCCATCTGGCCTTCGAAAGCCAGAGAAGCGCCGATGGTACCCAGCAGAGGAGCCAGGATGAACTGGGACAGAGAGTCACCAACACCGGCCAGGGGGCCCATCAGAGCCATCTTGATCTGACGGATGTCCTCAGGGGGGGTGTCATTTTCCAGCATTGCCAGATGCAGGCTGGTGATGAAGGGAACGAAGTGCAGGTTGGTGTTGTAGAACTCGATGTTGTCCAGCAGAGCCTTCTGCAGAGCATCATCGTCACCCTTGTACATCTTTTTCAGAGCGGGGTACAGCATGTTGGCGTAGCCCAGGCCCTGATAGTTACCGTAGTTAAAACCGTTCTGGATGAAATATGCACGCAGACCAGTCTTAATGTAATCGGATTTCGTAAGTTTAGTCTTAGATGCCATCTTCGAACACAACCTCCTCTTCTTCTGCTGCAGCGCCGCCCTTACCCTGGTTGAAGAAAACGATCAGAGCAACAGCAGCAGCGGTGATAGCGATAGCCATCGTGGGCATGCCCAGGTAAGCAAACAGGACGTAGCCGATCATAACGAAGGGGATAGCTTCCTTCTTGGCCATCATGTTCAGGATCATAGCGAAACCAACAGCGGGCAGCATGTTACCGGCGACGGACAGGCCCTTGCTCAGCCATGCGGGGATCAGGTTAATGATAGTCTCCAGCAGAGGAGCGGACAGAGCGGCAGTCAGACCGATCAGGCAACCAACGATGAAGAAGACCCACACAGTAGTGTTAGCAAAGATGTGGAACTTCTTGAAGTTCTTCTTCTCCAGAGCCTTGGTAGCCAGAGGAGTCAGAGTGGTAGCGAAAGTGTAGGTAGCAGTCAGAACGAACTGGAAACCAACAGCGAAGGGGATGGACAGAGCCAGAGCGGTCTCAACGTCAACACCAGCGGTGATGACCATGATAGCACCGACGATGCCGGGGCCCATGTGGTTGGGGGGAATGGAACCTCCCTGAGAGACGCCATAGCCCATGAAGGCCAACTCACCGACAGCGCCCATAGCCAGACCAGCCATAGGGTTGCCCAGAATGATACCAACGCCAGTAGCCATAACCAGGCAACGGTTGGTATAGATACCCAGCAGCATACCAGCCAGACACAGGCCGGTCCACAAGGCAATCAAGATCGCTTGAAGAATGGAAATTTCCACGAAATTTTGCCTCCTTGAAATTTTTAGATGTAGTTGTTCAGATCAATGGGAGCAACGCCGTCATCGCCGGTAGCGGTTGCTCTGGTGTTGAACTTAACGCCGTACTTGTCGCGTAGCTCACGCAGGGCTGCCTTGTCCTCCTCACCGAGAGCAATGAACTTGCTGACCTCCTGCTTGCCAGGAGCACGATGAATGTTGCCAACGTTGATCTCAGGAACCTTGACGCCACCGGCAACCAGCTTCAGAGCATCTGTGGTACTCTTGCAGACGATGAAAATAGTCTGCTTGGGAGATGCTTTGTCGATGATGTCGCAAGTCTTCTGAATAGAGAAGAAACGCATAGCAATGGTCTTCGGTACAACAGCCTTCATCAGCTGCTGCTGGATGGGATCTTCAGCCGCTGCGTCGTTAGCAACGATAACCGTGTTAGCGCCTAGAGCTTTGATCCAAACCTGCCCCTGACCGTGAATGAGTCGCTCGTCGATCCGGAATGCAACAATATTGGGCATGATCTTCTTCCTCCTTATCCTTTAGTTTTTAATCAATACTGGACCTTACCAGTACAGATTCCAGTCTTTCCAGAAGCGCACCAACGCTTCCATGTAATAGTAGTCGCCCCAGATATTGCCTTCGTCAACGCCCTTGCCGCTGTGCCAGGAATAAACGCCGTGGTACAGAATGGGATTGCCGGGTTCGACCTTGTCACCCTGATAGTTGTTGATCAGGCTGCGCAGGATACGATGGCAGGCATACTTGTAGGTTTCCTTCTCAGGATGCAGTTCGGGCAGGTACTTGCCCATTTCCAGCATACCACAGACAGCGATCGCGGCGGCGGAGGAGTCACGGGACTGGCCGGAGCCATCACCGAAAATCAGATCCCAATAGCAGACGTCATCTTCAGGCAGACGGTTCAGGAAGTAGTTGGTCATGCCTTCAAAGAGATTAATGGATGCGGGATTGTGATTCTGAATGTAGTTCAGAGGAATGCCGTAGATGCCCCAAGTCTGGCCGCGAGCCCAAGCGGAATCATCGCTGTAGCCCTGACGAGTGGCGCCGCGGACGGGAGCACCGGTCTCAGCATCGAAGTAGAAGGTGTGGAATGCGGATGCATCATCACGGATAACGTAGTTTGCAGCCTTCTCATAATGCTTGTCGGCAGCCTCAGCGTACTTGGGATTGCCGGTGGTTTTGGTGGCCCAGTACAGCAAAGGAATGTTCATAAAGCAGTCGATAATCAGGCGGTAATTATCCTTTGCACCAACAGCACCCCAAGCCTGGATAAAGCCGTCACGCTCGTTATAGCGCTCCATCAGCTTGTCCGCGGCCAGAATACCGGCGCGCTTGCCCTTCTCAGAGCCAACCAGCTTATAACCGGCAACACAGGAAATGGAGTACAGGAAGCCAAGGTCGTGGTGATCCAGCTCGATGCGGTTTTCAACACGATGCAGGAAAGAATCGATGTTCTGTTCTGCGCGAACGCGGAAGGCCTCATCACCGGTATACTCATAGCACAGCCACAGCAGGCCGGTCCAGAAGCCATCCGTCCACTCGATATTCTCGATGATGGGGTACTTCAGGCCCTTGGTTGCGGGCCAGGGGAATTTGGTGCCAAAGTAGTCCATGTTTGCACGGGTCTGAGCCACAACATAGGCCATGGCCTTCTCCACTTCCGCTTTCGTCAGCAGAGGAGTGGACAGGTACTTTTCCCGATACTTAATCGGTTCCACATTGATGGTTTTGATCATTTGCAAACCCTCTCTTGTTACAGACCGTCTTCGAACTCAGGTTCTTCCGAATCATCCGTCTGAGCATCCCAGTCAACGATACCTTCCGCAGCAGTCTTTACCACATCTTCAGCCAGCTCAGCCAGATCCATGATGTCGGCAGACATGGCAGCTTCCATCAAAGCAGGCATATTGGCACCAGCGATGACGCGAATCGCCTTGTCGGTCAAAGCCATCTTCAACTCGACAGCAGTGCGGAAGGGAGTACCGCCAGCCAGGTCAGCCAGGACCAGAATCTCGTCAGCCTCGATGCCGGAGATAACAGCGCCCATCTTCTCCTTCAGTTCCTCAGCACTCATGCCCTCAACAAAGTCAACTGCAGAAACATTGCCGGGGTTGCCAGCAACCAAATTGACAGCACTTAGAGCGCCAGTGGAGAAATTACCGTGTCCGGTAATCAGAATACCTACCATGTGAACCTCCTCCTAAATGTTTGTCGATTTGTAAATGATCCCCACGCAAAATTGCGTTGGGGAAAATGGTCCAAAGCGCATATTTGCATCAGCCCAAATTGTGTGGAAAATGTGCCCGAAAACGTCAAACTGTGCATATTGAACCAATTAACCATTTACTAAACTGAACCAATTAACCATTTACTAAACCAAGTATATATCAGCACTTTCAAAATATAAATACAATTAACGACACAATTCATTCACAAAACGGACATAATATAAAATCGGACGCTACACCTATCCAATGTCATTCGGTGAGCAGTTCAGTGGTACACCCATTTGCCCTGCAATAGAGAAGCAAAAGCAAGCTGTGTGCTGTTTTTGAGAAAAAGGCACAGCAAGAAAGCGGACTGGAAAATCCACTTAAACAAAGGCTATTTTTTGTGTACTGGAAAACGCTTCTGACCACAAAGGCCATTTTGCTAACTGCGGTTAGCAAAATGGCCACACGAAATCCCCGATTTGTCCAATCCTTTTCTGTATTATTTTAAAAAATTCTTATTCCTGCTCAGGAACTTCTGTTCTGCCAGGGTCAACAGAAAAGGTTTCACTCTGCTTCTTAGCAAACTGAGTAGGAGAACAACCATAGTACTTCTTAAATACACGAGAGAAATATAAGGCATTTTCAAAGCCGCACATATGCGCAATCTCAGCAATGGCATATCCGCTCGTCCAAACTGTAGACAGAAGTCTTTCGGCATTTTTCATGCGCAAACTTGTCATGTATTCCAGAGGGGATATTCCCATTTCTTTCTTAAATACTTTGCGCAAATAGTCGTAATGGAATGGAAGACTATGGATGTATTCATCCAGAGCATAGTCCGAACTTGTACAATTCTGTAGTATGCTGTTACGGATCTGTTCAACAGGTTCCGTAAACTTAGAATTACCCCGCAAAACAATGATATAGCTGGTAATCAGATCCCCAAGTGAGGCAAGTACCAGTTCACGTTTTGATTTATCAGATATATAGTACGCTCGCGCCTCCACAAACGCTTTATGAAGACTGGCATTCTCGTCCTGAAGCTTAAATGCAGATCGGTAAGGGAAAGACGGCTCCATAATATTAAGATGGATATTCGTAAACCCTTCTTCACTGGAATTTGCGTGGACCTCCTTGGGAGGGATTACAACGATTTCTCCGGCGTGGTAGGGCATAATTCTTCCATCCTCAAAGCGAAACGCACCTTGCCCGGATGTGCAGTAAATCAGTTCCCAGGTCTCGTGAGTATGCCATCTAACGTCAAACGTTTTCGGATGCTCTCCAACAAAAATAATTGCATTCATATTTCGCTTATGATAAAACCATCTCAAAAGGGATGGTTTTATTTCTTTTTCCTTTCTTAGAAGATCGTATCGTAGGAGTAGCTACCTACGTTATCCTCAACGCAAGCACTGTGGATTTGTTCTTGCTTGATTACAGCTTAACTGGTTCGAGGTGACCCAAGCCTTAGTCCAATATCTCATGACGGTATACGAAGTAGGTATCCTTTCCGATGTATTAGAACCCGTACCAATAAGTTCAAAACCGAGCAATAAGAGTTCGTAGAGCGGCGAT
>ENA-ORSR01001680-ORSR01001680.1-human-gut-metagenome-genome-assembly--contig:-NODE-1680-length-14604-cov-2.972644_pt1 | contig 14604 bp, 3 predicted proteins | sample MGYA00241901_ERZ509166 | MGnify/ENA primary metagenome ERZ509166 (study PRJEB26280, sample SAMEA2338860) | human gut metagenome | biome: human gut; feature: human-associated habitat; material: faeces... | reverse complement strand
TGGAACGCCGGCTGCTGCTGGCCGGGTTGGCTGGGAACGCTTGGATTATGGCCGATGGAACCCAGCTGGGTGGCGTCATCGAAATCGTTGCTCATGGGTTGCTCCTTGCTTGTTGTGTTGCTCGTGTGGATGGTTCGTTGTGTTTGCGATTGCTGTGATCGTCCGTTTCACCATCTGGCGTAGTAGGCCAGGCCGCGGATCCAAGGCTTGGATGCGCCGTCGACGGTGGACAGGGCGATGGAGGATGCCACAGGCCGGTCATTCCGCGTGGCCGCTTCGCCTTCCGTGGACGCGTCAGAATCCGATGGCTCCGACGGTTTTGATGGTTCTGAAGGTTCCGACGGTTCGGGTTTCGGCGTGGGAGCCTTGTACCTGTCATGGTCCAGCAGTGTGCCGCCATTGTCCTCGTTGTTGAGCGCGGTGTCGGTGCCCACCACCTTCGCCTTCCACGCGTAATCGGCTCCGGTCGGCAGCACGTCCTTGACGTTCAGTTTGTCGGAGCCCAATACCCAGGCGACGTCATAGGATTTGCCGTCCGCGGTGAAGGTGATCACGGTTTTGCCGGGCTGGCCGTACATGTTCACCGATCCGCCGCTGACCTTGATGATGTTCGGATCATTGGCGTCCCACGTCAGCATCGGCGCCTTGACGGCGGCCTTCACCTTGCGGACGTATGCCGGATCGGCCCTGCCGGACTTGGAGGTGCTTGCCGCGCCATTGAAATGCTGCGTGACGGAGCCCGAGGAACAGGACTGCCATTCCTTGAGCGGGAAATCGTGCGATCGTTCGGAAGCGCCGGCATGGTAGGAGCCGAGTCCGTCCGCGCTCACCGTGAACCCGTCGGCGTGGCCGTTCTCCTTCCAACTGACTACGCACACGTCGTCATGCCCCTTGACGCTGACCGATTCGGGCGCCTTCACCGCGTATTTCGGTGTGAAACGCACGGTCGAATCGTCGCTGGTCGTTTTCTCCTTGCCGACCACCGCCGCCTTGATGGTGTATTCCCTGGTGTTGAGATCATGGTCCGGAATCTTGAAATCGTAGGATCCGGAACATCCGTCGATGCTTGCGCTGACATCTCCGGAAATCTCGACGGCCTTGCATCCCGCGTTGCGGGTGTTGCCCACGGATTCGACGGTGACGGTTCCCGTGGTGTCGTCGTTCGTCACGGAGATCTTCGGCGCATCGGGCTTGCCCCACGGCTTGACCGCGTCGGACGCCTTGGACGGTTGGCTCCAATTCACCTTGTTGTGGGCGCGTACCGTAGCCGTGTACGAGTCGCCGTCGGAAATCGCGTTGTTATCGAAAACAAAATCGATTCCGGTGGAATTTGTCGTCTGCTTGGACGGTGCGTTCCTGCCGGACAAAGTCACCTCGTAATTGTTCACCGACGAGAAATTGCCGTCCGGAGCCTTCCACGTGACGCTCACCGTGTTGCCCTTCACACTGGCCGTCACATCCGTCGGCGCATCAGGCAGCTTGTCCGGCGTGCCCTCGACGGCGTTGGAATCCTTGGACCAGCCGACCTCGTTCCTGGCCTGCACCTTGAACGAGTAGGTCTTGCCGTTCTTCAACCCGTCGATGAGACAGGAGGTTTTCTGCCCGCACGAGCGCTCGCCGGACGCGTCTCCGCCCCACATCACCTTGTATTCGGTGATCGGGCTGCCGTTGGCCGAACCGGCCGTCCAGCTCAGATTCACGGCGCCATCCTGCGGGTCGCCGGACACCGCGGAAAGCAGCGGCGCATCAGGCTTGTCCATCACCGAAACGCTGATGGTGCCGGTCACCTCACGTTCCTTTGTTTTGGTGGCGTCGCGCACGGTGACGACCACCTTGTTGGTGTTCGCGCCGATGTCGGAAGCCGCCCTGATGGACACCACGCCGTTGGACGGGCAATCCACCGTCAGCTTCGACGCGCCATCGGACGTGCATCCGGTCACCGTCAGCGGAGTGTCGGGGAACGGATTGTACGCGTCGGACAGCAGATTCACCTGCTCGCTGGAACCGGCCTTGATTTTCACGGTCTTCTCGGTGACACGGGCGAGCGGCCTGTTGGACGCGGTGACGCGCACGGTCATACCGGCGCTCACCGTACCCTTCGCATATTTGATCGAGACGGGCACGCTCACTGTGGTGTCCGGCGTGGCCGTCTTGTCCGCGGACACGGTCAACGTGCCGGAGGGAGACACTCTGGCATCCACACTGCCGGAATTCACGCCGCCGGAATACGAGTACTGCTTCTCATCCTCGTACAGGCCCGACGCCGAATGGGTCAGCGCCGTCAGATCGATGGTAGTGGCCTTCTCGCCGGCCACCACATCGACGGTGGAGGATGAGAACGTCGGCGGCGGAACCTCACGTCCGATCACCGTGATCGGAAGCGTGAGCACCGCCGAATTGACGATCTTCACCTTGTCGTTCTTGTCTCGCTTGCCGTCCACCGCGGTGAAGGTGATGGACGCGGGACCCGCGTAATCCTTCGGCGCGGTGAACCTCAACGTCTGGTCGTTGACGTACAGGTCGCCGTCCGCGGCCTTCGTGGCGCTCACCGAATCGGCGCCGTCCACATACGCGGTCTTGCCCGCGCCCACACGCACGTAGTCGGCGATGTTGATGGTGATGGTCTCACGCGCATTGACCTTCAACGCCGGCGCCTTCGGACGTAGAACCGGCGGAAACACGCCATATGCGGGCACTTGGATGAACGCGGTGGACGTGATGCCGTACGTCGTGTTCGTGACGGTGTACGGCACCGCGCGCGCCTCGTCGGTCAGATCAACGGTGATGATGGTGGAATCCTTGCCGCCCTTGACATGCGCATGGTCGGTCGCGGAAGGATCCACGCCCACCTGAAGCTCGTCGGCGGTGCCGGACGGATTGGCGATCCACTGCGAAACGTCCACGTCCACGGATTTCTTGTCGATCGTGGCGGCGGCCGGAACACGGTAATCGTACGCGGTCGGCGGGTCGATGGCGGCGTTCTCGTCGACATTCACCGTCAACGTCGCCGAATCGGACAGGCCGGCCTTGTCCTTGACGGTGTAGACCACGTAATACGTGCCCGCCTGCTTCGGCGTGGTGAACGACAGCATGTTGTCAACGACCTGAATGCCGCCGATGCCTTGCGATTCCACGTCCTTGGCCACGGTCAGATCAGTATTGTCCCCGGAAATGTCGTTCTGCGCCACCGGCACGGTGGCCGCGGTGTTCGGACGCAGCGTGATCTCGTCGTCGCGCGCGTACACACCCGAATCGGCTCCGGATTTGAACACGCCCACACGCACCTGCGCGGTGGCCCTCTGACCGGTCCAATCCTCCACGGCGTAGGAGAACGTGTCCGTTCCGGACGAATCGGCATACGCCTCATACACCAGATACGTGGCGCCCACCTCGCTGATACGGCCCAGTTTCGGCGCTTTGTTGCCCAAGCCGAGCAGCTGCACGTCATCGCCGTCAGCGTCGATGCCGGTGAGCGTGATCGGAATCTGCACCTTCTGACCGGCCGCCACCTGCGCCTCGACGTCGGACGGTGTCGGAGCCGCCTTGTTGGACGCGTCCTTCTGATGCACGTTGATGGTGATGGTGGCCGAGGCCGCGTTGCCGAGATTGTCCTTCACCGTGTAGGTGACGGGGAAGGAGCCGGTTTGTCTGGTGGCCTGATAGCGCACGGTGTCGCCGGACACGAACACCAGACCCTTGAACGTGTTCTTGTCATACTGCAAATCGTTCTGCAGGCTCACCGTGGTGCCGTCGGAATACGTGACATGGTCGAGCACGTCCACGGACACGATGCCTTCGGTGCGCACCTGTGTGGTGATGTTCTCGGCCTTCGGCACGGAATTCGACGTGGTCAGCGCCGGCGGCTGCAGGACGATGACGCCGGTCGACGATCCGGCCGCGTTGGCCACGGTGTAGGAGATCCGCACCGGCTCGGTAGGCACCTGACGCGCGGTGATATAGACGCGCTTGTTGCTCACCACACCGGTTTTGATGCCGCTTTGCGCGTCCGCGGTGACGCTGGTCACCGACAGCACGCCGCCCATCGGGTCGACGTCGTTGGCAAGCGGCTCCACGATCGCGGTATTGTCCGCACCTAGCAGCGCCACGTCGTTCGCCGCGATTGGCTTGGCGGCGTCTCCGGCCACCGCCTGCACCTCCACACGAGCCAGACCGGTCGACGGAATGGAACCCTGCGTGATGGTGTACGGCACATAGTAGGTGCCGGGATTGGAGGCGGTGAACGTGATCGACATGTCGGTGGCGTTCATGGTGGTGGCCGCGCCGGACGGCGTCTCCACCGCGGTCAATTCGGCCGGTTCGACGGACGTGCCGTGCACGTACGGTTTGAGCGCGATGGTGGTGCGGGTGTCGGGCGTGGTCTGTTTGACCACGGGGTCGATGACCGCGCCCAGCGTGTTCGCCGGCTTCACGGAGAAGTAGATCATGCCGATGCCGGTCTGCTGGCCGTCGGACACCGTGACCTCGATGCCCGCCCTGCCGGACGACATCGAACCGGCGTTGAAGACCAATTGTCCGTCGGCTCGCGTGGACACCGTCACCTGATCGGTGTTCTGCGGCGATGCCGACACCAAGGTCAGCGGATCGCCGTCGGGGTCGGAGAAGCTGCCCAACGCGTTCGCGGTGTACGAAGCACCCTGCTCCACGTCGATTTCCGGCGGAGTGTCGCTCTGCAGCGGCGCATGGTCGTCGCCGCCGGCCAGCGTGAGCGACACGGTGGCGCTGGACGTCTGCCCGCGCCCGTCGGAAATCTCATAGCTGAAGGACACGTTGCCCGCGGCGGCACCGGAGGCGTCGAGCTGCAGATACCGGCCGTCATAGACGGGGGAGACGGTGATGTTCGCGCCATCCGGAGCGCTCACCGACGTGATGCGCAGCACGGAACAGTCGGTCTGCTCGTCGTTGCGCAACACGTCGAGAATCTGCTGCGATCCCACGCGCGCGCCGAACGAATCGTCCACGGCCTTGATCTGCCCCGACTGCGCCGAACAGTTCTTGCTGAAATTATGCTGGTTGTTGGCGCTGTCGTTGTTCTGCTGCTGTTGCTTCGACTGCTTGGTCTCCACCTTGTTCCACTGGATTTTGATGACCTTGGTGGACTCCTGCGGATTCCACACATTGCCGTTGACCACGTCGTTGAGCACCACCAGACGATGGTTGGTGCGGAACACGAGCTGCGAGGTGGGATTGACATCTTCCAACGAGGAAAACTGTGCGTCCTTGTCGTTCGCCGCGCACACCCTGATGTAATTGTTGGCCTTCTGCGCCCACGCGGCGAACACGCAGCCATTGGTGGACACCGGCTGCGCGGCATCGCCCTTGCCGGCATTCGGCAGCTGCGTGACCTTTTTGCTGCCCAAATCGACCATGGCGATGCCCCGCGGCGTGGAAACCGCCACCCAGCCAGTCTGCCTGCCATCCGTGGACGGCGCCTGCAACGTCGCCTGACCCTGCAGGCCGATATCCGCGCTGCCCTTCGGCCAGAACACCTTGCCGGCACCGGCTACGACCGGCGTCTTGCCGACCACGGTGAACGATTCGACATTCGTGGCGCCCTTGATCGTCGCATCCTTGCCGGGTGTTCCCTGAGGTCCGTCGACACTGAGCACCGCGCCGTCGGACGTGCGGTAGCCGTAGACGACACCGTCATGCGTCACCGCGATACGGCCACCCGACCCCAGCTTCATCTTCGGCGAATCGGTGGTCGGATTCATGGATTTCACATCATCGGCGGACCCGACCCACACATTGCCCGTCTTGACGTTGATGAACGCCGCGGTGTTGCCTCCGACGACGGTCCGCATATCCGATTTGATGGTGGTGTTGCCGCTTTCGCTGACGGTGGAGGCCTCGATGTTGCTGGCCTTCGTACCTTCGGAGATCACGGTGGAGCCATCATGCTGGGCCACGTCGAACCGGGCCGCAGTGGAGGCGACGCCCGCGTCGGCGTCCCGGTTGCGCACGTTGAAACGGGCGGCCTTGCGGTCCTTGAGCGAAGTGACCCACACGGTGCCATCGTCGAGCTGCACGTGACGTTGCGTCACCGAACTGACGATGACGGCTCCGGCGACGATGCCCAGCAACAGCAGCAGCATGACGATCGGCGTGATCCACCGGCGACTGCCGGAAGGCAGCAGCTTGCGCAGCATCGACCCGAATCGCAACTGCCGTTCGTACGATTGCGCCGACTGGTTCTCGGCGTTCCTATGCTTGCTCATCGACTGGCTCTTCCCTGATTGTGCCCAAACTTTGCTTGACCGCGCATCCAACCGCATGCGCCTACCTGTTTGCCCGCATGCATGCCGGGCTGTATTGGTTCGTATCGGTTCATGTCACCCGCATCCGGTCGCAAACTCACGGCTTGGCCGCGCACGCGATCATGGGATTCTCGGACATCTGCCGGTCCGCGCGAACCAGACTCACCTGCACGCACGTCTGCGCGCCGTCGGCCGGATCGATTTCGATACTCGTCGACTCCGTGGTGGTGCCCTGCGCGTTCGGGTCGGTTCCCGAATCGCCGACCAGCGACCACGCGTACGAATCGCCATCCTTCGGCGAAGGATTGACCCATGTGAACCGCACTTTGCCGTCGGCGGTGTATTCGCCCGTAAGATCCTGCACGCTCGGCACACTGCCCGACGTGATCGCCGAATCGGGATCGTCCTCGGCATGGTTCTGGGCGCCATGGTTCTGCACCTGCACCTTGCTGTTGTCGGAGGACGCATCCATATTCGGCATGACGACGGTGACGAACGCCAACGCCATCACGACCACGGCGGCCGCCGCAGCAACCGTGACGGCCAACGGCTTCGCCCACCGGGCATGCTGTTTCGCAACCGGGGCGGACTGGTCGAATGCGGAAGTCTGCGCGTACATGTTCTGCGGATAATCCGGCACACCCTCGACGGTGGTCTGCACGGCACGGCCATACAAGGCCTGTTGCACGCGCTGCATGTCGCGCGCGAACTCCAACGCGGAATAGTAACGATCCTCGGGCGTACGGCTCAAGGCCTTACGCAACACCCGTTCCACTTCGGCCGGCACGTCGGGACGGTTGAGCTTGGGCAGCGGATTGTTGAGAATGACGGACTTGAGCCGTTCGGCCCGCACCTGCCGTTGGGAATCGCCCAGCACATCGGCGTAGAAATACTCGTACGGCGATTGGCCGATCAGCATGGCGAACAGCGTGGCGCCAAGCGAATAGATATCGGACGATTCATTACCGCCACCGCCTTGGGCAAGCACCTCCGGCGCGGCCCACGCGATGGTGAAGCCGACACCGGGACGCCCATAGACGGTCCCGGCGATGCCGAAATCGGCGAGCATGGGCATATTGTGCGCGTTGATGAGAATATTGCTGGGCTTGATGTCTCGATGGATGATGCCTTTGCGATGCGCGGTGAACAGCGCGCTCGCCAGATCGATACCGACGGTGAGCATCTGGTCGGCGGTGAGACGGCCATGCTCGAGGAACGTCTTGTAATTGCCGCCCGGAGCGTATTCGAACACGGTGTAGCCGCGCCCGTTGACGGTCACGCCGTTCTCATAGACGGAAAGAATGTAGGGGTGTGTGGAGATCTGCCCCATGAAATTCGCTTCGGAACGGAAGCGGACCGCGGCACGTGGGTCGAGCGTGTTCTTGCTGATTTTGATGGCCACCTGACGGGCCGGGGAAAGCTGCTGGTACAGGTACACGTCGGCTTCGGAACCGGAGCCCAGCCGTTTGATCAGTGTGTAGCCGGGAATCTGAGGGGGAATGCTCCTTGAGGCTTCCATGCTTCCTCTTTCCTGTAGTTCCTGCCCGGTTCCGTGCGTTGCGTCTATGCTTCGACCGTACTCGTCGTCATGGGCAGGCCGTCTGTTCGCTGTTGAACCTTCCCGGGCTGCGCCGCTAGTCAATCTTATTGGTGGCGGTGTCCGAAAAACTTTGTAGAGGGTATCGATGTCCATATATAAAGATGGCGGTGTCCACGATGACGTTTTCAGGACGGCTTCGGACGATGATATGCGATTCGTAGCCGGACCGTTCGGCTAAGCTGGGGAGACATGATGGATGTGGACGATCTCGATGACGTGACATTGGTTGCGGGGGCACCCCGCAGCGGCAAGACCCGGTTCGCGCTGGACATGCTGGTCGCCGCGATGAAGCGGCATGGCGACGCGTACGCCGTGATGACGGTCTCCGGCAGACAGGTGGCCGACCGGCTCGGCGACACCGTGATCCGCGAACTGTCCGCGATTTCGCAGGCGCGCCGTCCCCCCCCTGCCAGCCGTCGCGTTCCGCATCATGACCGCCGTGCGATCGCATGCCGGACAACCCCTGCCGAAACTGCTCAACGGGGCCGAACAGGACGTGGTCATCCGCCGTGTGCTCGCCAGGCATGCCGAACATGCCGAGCACGGTGACGAATGCTCCACCTGCGCGCTATTGCGCACCTACTTCGTGGTCGCCGACTGGTCGGGCATGGTGGTGGACGACGCCACCGACGCCTTCGCCAACCAGCTGCGCGACATGCTTGCCCGCATGAACGAGATCGGCGCGAAACCGGAACTCGAAGACATGCTGATCGCCCGCGCTGCCGACGAGCACGGCACGCTTGACGAACGACGCGAACGACTGCGCGTGCAATGGCGGCTCGCCTTCGCGCTGCGCGCCGAATACAACCAGGCCATCAACGAGGCATATCCGGACCAATACCGTCTCGACGCCTCGCAGCTCATGATCGACGCCGCGGCCGCCGTGAACGAAGCCGAAACGTCCGACCTGCCGAAACTCGTCATCGTCGACGATTTCCAGGACGCCACACTCGCCGGCTTCGACTTTCTCACCGCATTGCGCAACCGTGGCGTGCGACTGCTGCTCGTCGGCAACCCCGACGAGGCGGTGCAGACGTTCCGCGGATCGTACCCTGAATATTTGTTCAACATGGCGCAATCGCGATTGGGCGCGCGACTGGTACGGCTGGAACCGTCCCATATGGCCGAAGGCACGGACCTGGCCGCGGTGGCGAGCCGCGTGAGCCTGACCATCGCCAGCACGGAATCGACCGACGACGCGCTGGCGAACCGCCCCGGCAAAATGCCGGCCATCGCCATACCGGAGACGCACGACGGCAGTCTTGAAGCCGCGATGTACCGTTCCACCGTCGAAGAACTCGACGACGTGGTGTGGAAAATCAAAACCGAACATCTCGAACACGGCCGCGACTGGAACGACATGGCCGTGATCGCCCACGACAACGCCACCGTGCGCACGTTCGGCGAACGGCTACGCGCCGACGGCGTGCCCGTACGCTATTCGAGCGTGACCCACCCCCTCAAGGACGAACCGTTCGTGCAGGGCCTGTTCTCCATGATCGAACTGGCCGAACTGAAACGGCAAGGCATCGCCACCTCGTCCATGAACCTCGACACGGCCGGCGCATACGTGCGCTCACGCGTCGCATCAATCATGAACTCGCCGCTGATCACCACCCCCGGCGAACGTCCGGCTCGGCTGTGCGTGGTCGAATCGGCGATGAACGCGCTCGGCTCGCTGGCCACGGTTTTGCATGACGATACAGCCGATCCGACCACGTCCGACACGTCCGGACGCGCGCTGCTGCCACAGCTGATCGACGATTGGAACGATTACGTCGAAACCTTCCACACCGCACGCGTGGCGGCATCGGCGTCGGACACGGAAAACGCTGCCGACATGGGCCTGCCGGCAATCGACACCGACGACCGGCTGATGACGGGAGAGCGTGCCGCTGAGGACGCGGACGAACCATCCTTCGGCATGAACGCGCTGTACATCCTGCTATTGGAAGGCGACACTGACCGCGTGCTCGACGCGATCGCCTCCGTACTGGGCCGCAAAGACCCCCAAGCGCAAGCCTTCGCACGCCTGTGGAAAACGCTTGACGATACCCTGCGGTCGGAGGCACGCCTGACATCCCACGAACCGCAATACATGCTCGACTGTGCATGGCAGGCGTTCGGCAAAGCCGAAATCTGGCAGAAAACGGCGTTGCGCAACAACGCCGAAGGCCGCGCGGCCAACGACCGGCTCGACACCGCGATGCGCCTGTTCAGCTACGCGTCCGGCGGCGAATCGAACGGCGTGACGGCAGCGCACACCATCGACGCGTTCATCGAACAGGTCCGCGCGCTCGCCATCGAAGCCGACTCCCTGGCGCACACCGCGCCGATCGATCAGGCCGTGACGCTCGCCACGCCCGCCGGAGCTGCCGGAAAACATTGGAAACTAGTATTCATGCCTGCGTTCCAACAAGGCCAATGGCCGAACCTCGCGCCGCGCAACACCCTGTTCGGCGGGGAGGAGCTCGCCGACATCATGCTGCATGGACGACTGTCCGACGACATCGTCACCTCCGCAGGCCGCGAAAACGCGCAGCTCGCCGCGGTGCTCGCCTCCGAACAGAAAAGCCTCCTTGTGGCGCTCACCCGCGCCGATGAGCGCGTGACGGTAAGCGCGGTCCTCAACGAAGACCATGTGCCGTCCGACTTCCTCTACGGCTACCTGCCGGAATGGTTCGACCGCGACCGGGATGCCGATGCGGAAACACGCGTGTACACGGCGGTCGGCGAGGCCGGCGAATACGCGGGACTGGAGGCCGACCCGCGTGGCCTGGTCGCCGCCGCGCGAAGCGTGCTGGCCCATGCGCCGGCCGATTCCCCCCAAGCGCGCGATGCCGCGCAAGCCTTGGCGTTGTTGGCATCGCATGGCATCGCCGCCGCGAATCCCGACAATTGGGCGTTCCTTACGGAACATGCGGGAGCCGACGATATGACGGGAATCGACGGCAAGATGGAATCTGACGGAAAAACGGAGCATGCCGACAAGGCGAAGCTTATCGAACAACCGGAATCCATCGAAAAAACGGACGGCCAATCCGACGTGGTCACCCTTTCTCCATCCGCCGTGGACAGTTTGTGGGCGTGCCCGGTGTGCTGGATGCTGGAGAACCGTTTCGCCGGCCCACGCATGGGCAGCGCGGCCACCAGCTTCGGCTCGCTCATCCACGCCGTCGCGCAACAGGCCACCGAAGCCGGCCTCGACCTGCCCCAAAACCACACCGCGGTAAGCGACGAGGACAACATCGACGAAATCGCCCAATGGATGATCAGCCGATACAAGACCCTACGTGGCGACCTCAACGCCATCGACGACCCCGAGGAACGGTACAAGGCGCTCGGCAAGGACGCGAAAGCATCGGTCGCATTGCGCAACATCGCCACATATTTCGTCAAGTCGAACCGTACGGGATACCCGTCGAACAACACCGAAACCATCACCGTGGGAACATTGGACCATGCCGAAGCGGAACGGCAGTTCGCCGCGCGATTCGACTTCGACGACATCCTCGACGCCTACAACGCCATCGACGGCAACGCTCCGATCTCCCGCGACGAACTCATCGCCATCATGGGCGCGCTCGTCGACGGCTGGCCGGAAACCGGCATGAGCGACCGGCTCACCGTACGCCTGTCGGGCAGAATCGACCGTCTTGAACACCGCCGTACCGCCGACGGCCGCGAACAGGTACGGCTGATCGACTACAAAACCGGCAAAGTGCCGAACGGACGCTCCCTGTTCAGCGACCTGCAGCTCGTCTGCTACCAGCTGGGCCTCGCATTCCCGGAACACGGCGGAAAACGCGGCGCGCAGGCGATCGCAGCCATGCCGGACATCACCCAAAGCGCCCTGTTCCACGTCATGGAATACGCGGCACCCGCGCCACGCAAAGGGCAAGGCGACGAAGCGTACCACCAGCAGGCGCTGTTCGCCGGCGGAAGCATCAACGCGGGCGATTTCATACCCCGCAAATACGTGCCCAAAATGGCCAGCGTCTTCACCAGCGGCCTCGACGACGTCGAACGGCCGGCGCAGGTCAGCGAAGAACATTGGAAGCAACTTCTGGAATCGCGGTCGAAGATGACGGTATGGTCGCTGACCATGATCTCCCGCGTCTTCTATGCGGCCGCGGCGAGCCGGGCCACCCGCATCACCGCGCGTCCGACCGTGGAACACGTCGGATACTGCAGAACGTACGGCAGTGGGGTCTGCCCGGCCTGCCAAGGCGAGCAGAACACCGTATTCGAAAGGACTGTGGCATGAACGGGAGTAACGGTATGAACGGAAGCATGTCAACGAACGGGGCCACAGCAAAGGGCGATGCGATGGGCACTGCGCCGGCCGCCACGCCGAAATTCACCGACAGTCCGGAACAGGCCGCCGTCATCCAAGCCCCCTCATACGAGGACGTGGTCGTGGTGGCGGGCGCCGGCTCCGGCAAAACCTACACCATGACCCGCCGCATCATCACCCTCATCGACCAAGGCATCAGTCCCGAGAAGATTCTGGGCCTGACCTTCACACGCAAAGCCGCCTCCGAACTGCTTTCGCGCGTTTCCGCTGCCGTGACGCGCAACCAGGCCGGACGTGGTACGCGCGTCGCCTTCCTCAAACCGGAAGTCTCCACCTATGACGCGTTCTTCCAAACCATCGTGCGCCAATACGGCCTGCTCGTCGGCTTCGACCAAAACACGCAGCCATTGAGCGAAGCCGGAGCGCTGCAGCTCATCCACACCGTGCTCGACAAGCACATGGACCAGCTCATGGCCTTCGACCAAGGCGGCGACGAACTCGGCAAATTCTCCACCATCGCCGGCAACGTGTTCACCCTATCCAACGCCATCGCAGGAGCCATGATCGGCAGCGACTGCACCAGCTTCGACGAAGCCGTGGAACGCGTGCGCGCATGGGATAAGGCGTTCGTGGCGCAAGTGGCCAAAGCGCTTGAAGACGAGGACGTTCCCGATGACGAGCCGAAAGTGGGCAAGGCTCCGAAACAGAAGAAAAAGGAATCCGACACCGCCTTCGAAGCGCGCAAACGCGAATACCGCGCCCAATGCCACCAACTGTGCGTCCACAACACCGCGAAGTTGGCCGGCACGGCCCGCAAACGCGACCTGCTACTCGACCTCGTGGCCGACTACCACGCCGAAAAACGCGCCCTCAACATGGCCGAATTCAGCGACTTCACCATCGCCGCATTCCAACTCGTCACCCGATTCCCCTCCATCGGAGCCACCTACCGCAAACGCTACACGCACGTGCTGCTTGACGAATACCAAGACACCTCCACCACGCAGGCGGCCCTCCTGACCGCACTGTTCCACGCCGATTCCACCCATCGCAGCGCGGTGAACGCCGTCGGCGACCCCTTCCAATCGATCTACGCATGGCGAGGAGCCAGCCCAGGCGCATTCCGCATGCTGCAACACGACTTCGGCCACGACGCCACCGACAAGCCCTACACGCTGACCGTCACCCGACGTAACTCGCGCATGGTGCTCGAAGCGGCCAACAATCTGACGAAACCATTGCGCCTGCCCGCCAGACGTCGCGGCAGCTCGCTTATGCGCGAAGTGGACGTGCCCCCGCTCGCCAACATCGACAACGCCCCCGAAGGTACGCTCGGCGTGCTCGGCTACGCCACATTCGGCCAGGAAATCGACGCCATCGTACGCTTCGCCAAACAAGCGATCGCACTGCACACGCCAACCGAAAACGAGCTCGCCGACGGAGCCAAAGACAACCGTCCGCACGTGGCGCTCCTGTTCCGCTCCAAAACGCAGATGCCAGCCTACGAGGACGCACTGGAACAAGCCGGCCTCACCACACTCGTCGTCGGCCAGGCCGCACTCCTGGAACGTCCCGAAATCAAAGACATCCTCGCCCTGCTGCACGTCGTATGCGACCACACCGACAGCGCCGCGCTCATGCGGCTGCTCGCCACACCACGATTCGGCCTGTCCGCCGACGATCTGCAGGCGCTCGCCGGCATTGCCGAACGGCTCAACACCGCGCAACGCTACCGCGCGCTCGTGTCGGCCGGCATCGTGGAGGCGGATGCGAATCCGTCCGACGCCGACATCCGCGCCACCGTGCGCGTCTACCGCGACCAAGTGCCCAACGCCGTCTTCCTGATCGACGTGCTGCTGCGCGGCGATCTGCGGCACCTCGTCGACGGCGTATTGAGCCGTACGGGAGCCGCGAGCGTCATCCACGCCGGTCGCGTCATCCAACAGGTGCAGCGCACGGCCGGCCATCCGTTGCCGGAAGTGGTACGCACGGCCATCACCGCGCTCGGACTGGACATCGACCTGCTGCTCGCCGAACGGATGCGGCATCCGGATGCCGGCAATCGTGTCACATCGCATGCCGCTTCGTCACTCGACGCGATGTTGTCTCTGGTGGACACCTACTTGCAGGAAATCGCCGCGCAGGGCACGCCAAGCCTGCGCGCGTTCATCTCGTGGGTGGATTCGCTGCGTGACGCGTCCGACGACAACGCCACCGCACCAGATACCCCCGTCGATGTGGTGCTCATGACCGTGCACCAGTCGAAAGGCCTGGAATGGGACGCCGTGGCCGTGGTCGGCATGCGCGACGGCACCTTCCCGTCCAGTCAAGGCGACCGCCTGAGCGTCAAAACGGACGAAGACCATCCGGGCGGTCGGCGCGACGGCGTATGGGAGCCGCCGGAATACTTCGAAAAAGCCCACACTTGGCTG
>ENA-ORSR01001664-ORSR01001664.1-human-gut-metagenome-genome-assembly--contig:-NODE-1664-length-14720-cov-18.466144_pt1 | contig 14720 bp, 13 predicted proteins | sample MGYA00241901_ERZ509166 | MGnify/ENA primary metagenome ERZ509166 (study PRJEB26280, sample SAMEA2338860) | human gut metagenome | biome: human gut; feature: human-associated habitat; material: faeces... | reverse complement strand
AGGGCTTTTTTATGTTATAGGAACATTACGGAGTAATTTCCTATAACATAAAAAAACTGCACAGACTGTATAAATACAATCTGCACAGTTTATATCTGCAAAAAACTGTCCACGATAGTCCATAAAATGAACAATCATATTATTTCGCATAGTCAATCGCTCTGCTTTCACGTATCACGTTGACTTTAATCTGACCGGGATATTCAAGTTCTGCTTCAATCTGTTTCGCAATATCGCGCGCAAGGAGAACCATATCTGCATCATTAACATGCTCCGGCACTACCATTACACGTATTTCTCTTCCCGCCTGAATGGCAAAAGATTTATCAACACCTTTAAACTGGTTCGTAATATCCTCCAGTTGTTTCAGACGATTGGTATAAGTTTCCAGAGTTTCTCTTCTTGCACCAGGTCTCGCCGCTGAAATAGCATCTGCAGCCTGTACAATACATGCGATCAGAGATTCCGGCTCACAGTCACCATGATGAGATGCGACCGTATTGATAACAATCTGGGATTCCTTATACTTCTTACAGAGATCCACACCAATCTGAATATGAGATCCTTCTACTTCATGGTCAATTGATTTACCAATATCATGAAGAAGACCTGCTCTCTTAGCCATACGGACATCTACGCCAACCTCACCGGCCAGCATTCCGGATAACTGAGCTACCTCAATAGAATGTCTTAAAGCATTCTGTCCATAACTTGAACGGAACTTCATACGTCCAAGAAGTTTCAGTAATTCAGGATGAATACCATGAACTCCAACGTCCATAGCTGCATTCTCACCATCTTCGCGAATCTGCGCTTCTACTTCTCTCTGGGCTTTCTCAACCATCTCTTCGATTCTGGCCGGATGGATACGTCCATCTACGATCAGTTTCTCAAGAGCTACACGTGCAACTTCACGACGGATCGGATCAAAAGCAGATAACACAACTGCTTCCGGTGTATCATCAATAATAAGATCCACACCTGTAAGTGTCTCAAGAGTACGGATATTACGGCCTTCACGACCAATAATCCTTCCCTTCATCTCATCGCTCGGAAGCTGAACAACCGAAATGGTAGTTTCAGCTACATGGTCAACTGCACATTTCTGGATGGCATTGACAACATATTCCTTAGCCTTCTTACCAGCTTCTTCCTTTGCCCTGCTTTCCAATTCCCTGTAAAGTCTGGCTACATCCACTTTTACATCATCTTCAACGGATCTGAGTAATTCTTCTTTTGCCTGTTCGGAGGTCAGACCTGAAACTCGTTCCAGTTCCTGTACTCCTTTTTGCTCAAGTTCTTCTACCCGTTTTTCTTTCTTCTGCACCTCAGCTGCTCTCGCTGTGCATTCCGCTTCACGCTTCTCAACTGCATCTGCTTTCTTGTCAACCGCGGATTCTTTTGCTAATACACGATTTTCATATTTCTGCAGTTCGTTTCTTCGTTCCTTGGTTTCTTTCTCCAGTTCATTTTTTGTACGGAGAGATTCTTCCTTCACTTCCAATAAAGCTTCTCTTTTTTTAGTCTCAGCTGTTTTCAGAGCTTCATCTATGATGCTTCTTGCTTTGTCTTCTGCTGTCCCAACAATCTCGGCATCCTTCTGGATTTTATTGTTCACAGCGACTTTGCAAGTAACAGGAACTGCAATAAGTAGCGCGACTACCACAGCGACAATTGCAACAATAATTGTTGTTGTCACAGGAGCACCTCCTTATTTAGTTTTCATTGTACAAATACAACAATACAAGTTTATCTTTTTTTCATACTTATGTCAAGTTTTTCAGGATAATTGTTTGAATATTTTTCCTATATTTAATTACTGTTCGTTCTGTTCTCAGTAATATATTTTGCAATATACATACAATGGAGTATACTATGATTCATCCGAATATGTATGTACAAGTCTGATATTCATATTCTCAAGAATATCTGCAATGTCTGAATATCCAAATCCTCTTCTCACAAGATAACCATAGAGCCGACGCATTTTTTTCTCATCCAGCTCAGTATCCGGCGGATATTTCTTTTCTATGGTTCGATAGAGGATTTCTTTTTCATCAGGCATATTTAAGGCAGCCTCTTCCTCCCATGCATTTATCGCTGTTTTCCTGTCTATTCCCTTTCCCATAAGTTCCCGGATGATCTTCTGCCGGCTCTTTGTATCCATTCTGTATGCAATATAAGTTCTGGCATATCGTTCATCATCTATATATCCATAGGCTTCAACATATGTCAGAGCATGATCAACCGCCTGACTGGTAAATCCCGCCTGGCGCAACTTCTCTCTCAATCCCTTCTCCGTCCGATCCATATGTTCTAAGAGACGCATGGCTTTACGCCTTGCGTCTCTGTATTCTTCAGGTTCTTCCGTTAAATTTTTCTGTTGTTTCTGTACAGTCTGTCTCTTTAAAGCCTCTGCATTCCTGAGAAATTCTCTCAGATCTCCGGATGAATTCCCCATGATCACTCCTCAGAAGCATCCGGTGCATCACCTGTTGCCGGCACCGGCTCTTTGGCCTGTCCTTCTTCATCCGGAAGAAGATGATAATGGATTCTGACTTGCTTCTCAATCTCATCACAGATATCTGTATGCTCTTTCAGGAAAATCTTTGCATTTTCACGTCCCTGTCCGATCTTATCTCCGTTATATGCGTACCATGCACCGCTCTTATTTACAATTCCGCATTCCGCTGCCAGATCAAGAATATCTCCCTCTTTGGAAATGCCGGTTCCGAACATAATATCAAATTCTGCCTGTTTAAACGGCGGAGCCACCTTATTCTTCACAACTTTGATTCTGGTGTGGTTTCCCACCATCTCACCGCCCTGTTTCAATGTCTCTACTCTGCGGACATCCATGCGGATAGATGAATAAAATTTCAGAGCACGCCCACCTGTCGTTGTCTCAGGGTTTCCAAACATAACTCCAACCTTCTCACGCAGCTGATTGATAAAGATAACTACACAATTAGATTTACTGATCACTGCTGTAAGTTTACGGAGAGCCTGTGACATCAGTCTGGCCTGAAGACCTACATGACTGTCACCCATATCTCCATCAATCTCCGCCTTCGGTACAAGTGCGGCAACCGAGTCAACGATCACAATATCCACAGCTCCGGAACGCACCATCGTCTCTGTGATCTCAAGTGCCTGTTCTCCATTGTCCGGTTGTGATATGTACAGGTTATCGATATCTACACCGATATTCTTTGCATAGACAGGATCCAGAGCATGTTCTGCATCAATAAATCCGGCAATCCCGCCTCGTTTCTGCACTTCCGCAACCATGTGAAGTGCAACGGTTGTCTTACCGCTGGATTCCGGTCCGTAAATCTCGATGATACGTCCCTTGGGAACACCACCTACTCCAAGTGCAATATCAAGACTTAAAGATCCGGTAGGGACTGTCTCCACCTGCATATTTGCTCCGGATTCCCCGAGTTTCATGACTGATCCTTTCCCGTAATGTTTCTCAATCTGTCCAAGCGCTGCTTCCAGTGCTTTCTGCTTTTCTTCATTTATCATTTATTTTAATCTCCTTCAGCCCTTTAAGAACTTATGTTCGTTTTCTATTCATTATAGTATTATACTTCCTGTCAAATGTCAAGCTTTTTATTCATCATAACAGTAAAAGCAGGGAATGTGCTTTTTTTACATTCCCTGCTCTTTCGTAGTTTTTAATATTTCTCTCTGTTTCTATTTATCACCAATCAGCCAGTTGTACATTTCTTCATACTGACGTGCGGAATTACCCCATGAGAAATCAGCTGCCATAGCACGATCAACCATTTTATTCCATTCACGTTTCTTATCATAATAGATTCTTTCCGCATTGCGCACTGTTGCAAGCATCTCATGCGCATTGTAGTTTCTGAAAGAAAATCCGTTTCCGGTTCCCTCATATTCATTATAAGGTACGACCGTATCTTTCAGTCCACCTGTTTCTCTGACGATTGGAAGTGTTCCGTAACGGAGACTCATCAGCTGACTCAAACCACATGGCTCAAATAAGGACGGCATCAGGAACGCATCTGCTGATGCATAGATACGGTGAGACATTTTCTCATCATAATAGATCTGAGCAGATACCTTTCCATGATATTTCCAGTCAAAGTGACGGAACATATTCTCATAACGTTCATCACCGGTTCCAAGAATTACAAGCTGGATAGCATCCTGGCAAAGCTCATCCATCACATATGCGATCAGATCAAACCCTTTCTGATCTGTCAGTCGTGATACAATACCTATCATCATCGTCTTCGGATCTTCCTGCAATCCAAGATCTCTCTGAAGCTGAAGTTTGTTCTTAACTTTCTCTTTTCTGAAAGTTGTTGCATTATAAGTCTTTGTGATATATGGATCTGTTTCAGGATTGAATTCATTGTAATCAATACCATTTACAATTCCACGCAGGCTATTTGCACGCGCACACATCAGACCGTCCAGTTTTTCTCCATAGAACGGTGTCTTGATTTCCTCTGCATAAGTATTGCTTACAGTAGTGACTGCATCTGCAAACACAATACCGCCCTTCAGATAGTTGGCATCTTTATATGCTTCCAGTTTGTCTGCTGTAAAATAATAATCGGACAGTCCTGTGATATTCTTGATTGTCTGTACATCCCATACACCCTGGAATTTAAGGTTATGTATTGTCATGATCGTCTTGATATTCCAGAAAAATTCATTCTGCTGGAAGCTGTCGTGCAGATATACGGGAACAAGTCCGGTCTGCCAGTCATGACAGTGTATAATATCCGGTCTGAATCCGATAACCGGAAGAACTGACAGTACAGCTTTGGAGAAGAATGCAAATTTCTCCAGATCCCATGTTCCTCCATCATACGGTTTGGGTCCGCTGAAATAGTATTCATTGTCAATAAAATAAAACTGAATTCCTTCGTACTCCATGTGCATGATTCCTACATAGCAGTTCTTATATCCAAGATCCATGTAGAAATGTGTGATATAGTTCATTTTATCTTTCCATTCCTGTTTCATACAGGCATATTTCGGTAAGATCACACGAATATCAAAATATCGTTTATCAAAATATTTCGGCAATGAGCCAGCTACATCTGCCAGACCTCCTGTTTTGATAAATGGTACAGCTTCAGATGTTGCAAATAAAATATTTTTCATGCGAAAAACCCTCCTTGGTAGCCTTTATTGAATAATTATACTCCAAACTATGACTATTGGAAAGAGCGATTTTTATATTCCAGTCTGATCTTATCTGCAATCAGAGCAATAAATTCTGAATTTGTGGGTTTTCCTTTTCCTGTACTGACTGTGTAACCGAACAATTCATCTATTGTGTCCATTTTTCCTCTGCTCCAGGCAACTTCAATGGCGTGTCTGATAGCCCGTTCCACTCTGCTGGCTGTTGTCTGATGTTTCTTTGCAATCGTAGGATACAGTATCTTGGTAATGGAATTGAGCATCTCCATGTCATTAACTGACAGGATGATGGCGTCACGCAGATACTGATATCCTTTAATATGTGCAGGCACTCCAATCTCATGAATGATATTTGTCACGTCTGTTTCCAGATTTCTCACAGGTACCGGATTGTCTTCTGTCCTTTCAGGCTGCCGCCCTATCTGACGTATTCTTCTCTCGCTGGCTCTGCGCACATGTTTGATACGATTAAGCAGCATCTGATTATCGAAAGGCTTCAGGATATAATAATCTGCCCCTAAGTTAAATGCATTTTCTGTAATACGTTCCTGACCGACTGCCGAAACTACGATAAATGATGGGATCTTTTTGAGACTTTTGTCATTGGCAAATTTCTCCATTACTGCCAGTCCGTCCATTTTCGGCATAATAATATCCAGAACCACAACGTCCGGTTCCTTTTCACGTATAATATTACAGATTTCTTCTCCGTTATGCGCTTTTCCCACAAGTTCCAGATCTTTGTCTTCTTCTATTATCTGACCAAGTACTTCCACCATTTTCTCATTATCATCTGCAATTGCCACATTTAATTTTTCCATAAATTTCACTCCTCCCCCATTTTTCAATAAATCTCTTTTCTTTTTCGGTTCATCACATATTATAGAGGAATGCTTACGGAAAAATCAAGACACAGAGGGAAATTTGTCCTATTTTATGTCGACAGCTTTGGTGATTCTTTTTTCTTTATTTTCATTTTTCACAGGCATCTGATATATTTCGACAATAATCAGATTTTTGTTTCATAATCCTGATCATCCATTAAAAGAGTCTTTCTGTATTTTTCAGCATATTTTCAATAAAGATTCCATATCCGCTGGAAGCATCCTGAACAAATACATGAGTTACCGCACCAATGATTTTTCCATTCTGGATAACCGGGCTTCCGCTGAGCCCCTGTACAATCCCTCCTGTAGCTTCCAGAAGTTCTTTATCTGTCACCTTTATCACAAAACTTTTGTTGGTATCTTCATGATTCAAATCTATTTTTCTGATCTCTGCATCATATTCTTTTACCTCGCCATCTGTACTGCAGAGAATTGTGGCTGTTCCAATCTTCACTTCCTGCTTATACGCAGCCGGCATTTTCTTTAAAGTGATCGCATCATCTGCAATCCCTGTGAACTGACCATAAATTCCGTTTCTGCTGTTTGCTTCGATAGTTCCAAGAATATTTCTGTCATCATAGCAGATGTATCCTGCAAGTTCGCCGGGATTGCCTTTACTTCCTTTGTTAATCGCAAGAATCCGGGCTTTATACAAAGCTCCGTTTCGGATATTCAGAAGCTGGGCAGTGTCTATATCACTGATTCCATGGCCAAGGGCACCATAATTACCATTCTGATCTACGTAGGTAAGCGTTCCTATCCCCTGCGTGTCATCTCTTACCCAGATTCCAAGTTTATAGTCTCCTTTTTTGTCTTTTACAGGAGTTACAGATACAGGAATACTCTCTCCTTTGCGGCTTATCCCCAGTGTAACTTCGCTGCCATCAAGTTCTGAGATGTCATCTATCAGTTCTCTTTTTGTAGAGATTTTTTCTCCGTTAAATGAGATAATGTAATCTCCCTGTCTGATAATATTTCTCGCAGGCTCCTCTGTCTCACCATTCCGATTCTGAATTTCACCGGTGTCAATCACCAGAACACCTTCTGTTTGCATATAAATTCCTATGGTGCTTCCGCTGACATAAATTTCCTGATCATCTGCAGGTGTCACTTTTATTTCTTTAAATGGAATATAACCCAAAAGTTTACAGGGCAGAATATAGCCTCCATCCTGCGAAACAGTAACTGCTTCTTCAAATGTAACAAATGGTGTTGACAAAACTTCTGTGACATCTTCTGTTTTTTTGCCTCTGGAAATCTGAATTTCGTCAGGTATCTTTCTGTCCAGATATCTGTAACCTGATATCAGCATCACCAACAGATCCAGCACAAGACAACAGATGACAAAAAGTCTGTATTTTCTTTTGTTCATTGTTATGCACATCCTTTCATTCTGTATTTATGAAATTCTGTAACTGTGAAATTGCCATAAAACACTTCCCATCACAGCAAATCCGAAAGGTACAAAAATAAGAGAGAACAATCCGTCACAAAGATTATCCTCTCTTAGTATGTGGTCAATTATTTTATTTAAATCTTGTATTTTTTTGTTTCTGTGCCAATTCTTTCATCTCTTTCGCATTCTCAAGAACTGCAGGTGTAATTTCTGCACCACCTAACAGTCTTGCCAGTTCGCGGATGGAATCATGTTCTTTAAGCACATGAATCTGGGTAATAGTCTCAGTTCCCTGCAGATGTTTTTCAATTTCAAAATGACTGTCTGCCATAGCTGCAATCTGCGGCAGATGCGTGATGCAGAGTACCTGATGATGCTGTCCGATCACTGCCATCTTTTCAGAGACTTTCTGTGCAGTTCTTCCACTGATACCAGTATCGATCTCATCGAAGATCAATGTCTCAATCTCATCTCTGTCTGCAAGGATTGCCTTTAATGCAAGCATGATTCGAGACAACTCACCGCCGGATACGATCTGTCCCAGTGGCTTCAGAGTTTCTCCAGGATTTGTAGAAATGAGATACTGGATATCATCGGTTCCATTATCTGTGTAGTTTTTCTTTTTCCGGAAATCAATGGCAAAATTCACATCCAGGAAGTTTAAATCCTTCAATCCCTGAATAATCTTCTGCTCAAGCTGTTTACTGTATTCTTTACGGATTTCTGCTAATTCATCCGACTTTTTCTCAAGAATATTTTCCAGTTCTCTGAGATGCTCCTTTAATTCCTGTAAATTTTCTTCATATTTATGTAATTTTTCCAGTTTTTCTTCCTGAAGTTTGCGATATGTGAAAATTTCCTCAATGGTACGTCCATATTTTGCCTTCAGTCCATTGATCAGATCCAGTCTTCTCTCTGTCTCATAAAACTCTCCTTCATCAAAGGTCAGCTCGTCCAGATAAGCGGATAATTCTCTGTTAAAATCATTCAGAAGACCGTCTACAGAAGTAAGTGTCTCTGCAAGAGGTGTAAGCTCCGGATCATACTGTGTTACATGAGAGAATTCCTTTAATGCCTCTCCGACAGTCTCTCCGGCGCCTTCCTTGCTTTCATAGCCTGTGAGATTATGTACAAGCTGCAGGGAGTCAACGATGAGTTTTGCATTGCTCATTTTTCTGTACCGGGCTTCCAGTTCCTCATCCTCTCCCGGCTGCAGATTTGCTTTCTCGATTTCTTTGATCTCAAACTCCAGAAAAGCCAGCTCACGATTCCTCTGCTCCTCATTCATATTCATGGAACCAAGTTCTGTTTTGCATTTGCTGTATTCTTTATATGCCAGAGATACTTTCTCCTTTGCAGGAAGGATTTTTTCTTTTCCATATGCATCCAGGATTGCAAGCTGCTTATCCTGATACAGAAGTGACTGATGCTCGTGCTGTCCATGGATATCCAAAAGGCATGCAGCAGCGGCCTTCATCTGACCTACAGTACTTGTCTCTCCATTAATCTTGTTGATGCTTCTTCCATCCATGATTTTTCTGGACAGAAGTACCTGTCCATCTTCCGGACAGATATCCAGTGCTTTCAGTGTCTCCAGTGCTTTCTCGTTTTCTACCTGAAAAAGCAGCTCCACAAGTGCATAGGATGCATTTTCCCTTATCATATTTTTAGAAGTTTTTGCACCCAGGATCAGCTGCATAGACCCCAGAAGGATAGATTTACCTGCTCCGGTCTCACCGGTCAGGATATTCAGTCCGGGACCAAATTCTACTTCTATTTCTTCTATCAGTGCAAGATTTTTCACATGCAGATGAGCTAACATTTATTGCCTCCATAATCAAGTCATTTGTAATGTTAAAAGTTCAGGATCGCAACTGCAAAGGTATTGAGCAGTTACTCGTGGGATCACTTATTCAATCTGACAAAACTTCTCAGTTTCTCTGCTGCTCCCAGTGCCATGTCTGCAGTCTTTGCAACACACATAATAGTGTCATCACCTGCAATACATCCCAGTATTTCCGGCCATTTCAACGCATCCAGGGCTGCTGCCACGCCCATGGCCATTCCGGAAACGGTTTTGATCACAATGATATTCTGTCCCACATCAATAGAAAGCAGGGTATCTTCCAGTACTCTTGTATATTTTTCTCCAAGACTTCCTGATTCATTATTAATAATTGCATAACGGGATTTTCCGTCCTTTCCTGCCACTTTTGTCAGCTTGAGAGCACGAATATCTCTGGATACAGTCGCCTGTGTCACCTTAAATCCTGCCTCATTAAGTCTGGAGGCCAGCTCTTCCTGTGTATCAATATCATACTGATGAATCAGTTCAATAATTTTCTCATGTCTCGCAACTTTCACCTTATTTCCTCCTGCTGATCAGCTGTCTCTCATCTTCCGGCGCAATACCTCAACAAAACTTAAATGGTTCAGCTTCAGAATCTTTGTCTTTACATCTGCCCGCCGGATCTGAATGCAGTCACCGGTGACCATGGGGATAAATGTATCTCCGTCAAAAGATGCGATTCCCTTTTCACAGTCACAGTGTCTTCCTTTTCCTATCTCTACAGTGATCACATCCTGCGCAGGAAAAATAATGCTTCTTGTATTCAGCGTGTGTGGTGCTATGGGAGTCATGATCGTCATGGCGGCATTGGGCGATACAATAGGTCCTCCCGCTGACAGACTGTATCCGGTAGATCCGGTAGGTGTTGAAATAATAATTCCATCAGCATTATAAGAGTTAAGATAAACATCATTTACATAATTCTTAAACCGGACCACGCGGAGATGACCGTCTCTGCCGATCACAATGTCATTCAATGCAATATCCTGTCCGATCAGTTTTCTGCCGCGGTACACCCTTCCTTCCAGCATCATGCGTTCTTCTACCTCGTAATCATCCGCCATTAGCTGATCCAGAGCACTGTACAGAGAGGTCTGATTCACTTCTGCAAGAAAACCCAGATTTCCCAGATTGATTCCAAGAAGAGGAATTTCCTTATGCACCACATCTCTTGCTGCCTGAAGAAGTGTGCCATCTCCTCCCAGAACAATAATACACTGTGTATCGTCCGGAACCTTATCAGGATCTGTATAATGAAAGGAACCCTCATGTTTCCTTTCTGCCTGCTGTACTTCACAGTTTTTGTGATGTGTTTTCAGATAATCTGCGATTTTTTCTGTGATTTCAAGTTTTTTATCCTTGTCACTGTTTGTAATAATATAAAACCTGTCCATAGTTTCTTCCTGACTCAGCCTTTTTAATCCAACTGTCCATGAGCCTCTGCCACAACAGCTTCTACAGATACCTTCAGGCTGTCGGTAACCCCGGTACCTTCCGGATGTTTTTTCAGATGAAGAAGATATTCGATATTTCCTTCCGGTCCTTTAATTGGCGAAAAAGAAAGATGACATGGCTCCATAAAAATACTCATGGCATAATCGCGCACTTTTTCGATTACTTCCTGATGAACAGCAGGATCTCTTACAACCCCCTTCTTTCCGACTTTCTCTCTCCCCGCCTCAAACTGCGGCTTGATCAGACATACGATCTCACCCTCATCTGTAAGGAGATTTCTTACAGGAAGCAGTACTTTTGTAAGAGAAATAAAGGACACATCAATTGATGAAAAATCTGCCGGTTCTCCCAAATCCTCCGGTACCACATAGCGGATATTGGTTTTCTCCATACAGACTACACGCGGATCGTTACGAAGCTTCCAGTCAAGCTGTCCATATCCTACATCAATGGAATAAACTTTTACTGCCCCGTTCTGTAACATACAATCTGTAAACCCTCCGGTGGACGCACCTACATCCATACAGATCTTACTATCCAATGTGACATCAAAGTTTTTCATAGCTTTTTCAAGTTTCAGCCCACCGCGGCTTACATACGGAAGAGTGTTTCCTCTGACCTCAATCTTTACAGTCTCCGGGAACATGGTTCCCGCCTTATCTTCTTTCTGACCATCAACATATACATCGCCTGCCATGATGAATGCCTTTGCTTTCTCGCGGGATGGTGCAAGGGCACGTTCCATCATAAGCATATCCAAACGTTTCTTCATTGCTCTCTTAATTCCTCACTATCTTCTATTGCCTGTCTGATGTCTTCCACTCCAAGTCCAATCCGGCTGCGCAGGCTTTCTACATTTCCCTGGGGTACGAAACGATCCCAGACAGCTGCCGACAACACTCTTATTTCCGGATGACAGGCTTCCATATAAGCAGACACATGCTCTCCGTATCCGCCGCTTTTCACATTCTCTTCTACTGTCACAAACAGACTGTGATCCTTTGCCAGTTCATCAAGAAGATCCACATCCAGTGGTTTCACAAATCTGGCATTTACAAAAGTAGGATCATAGCCGTCATCTTTCAGTCCTTTACAGATTTCCATGCAGGACGGGATCATACTTCCCACTCCCAGCACAGCGATTTTTTTTCCTTTGCGGATAATCTCACTTCTGCCATATTCCACAGGTGCCTGATATTCCCGAAGCCCCTGATGCGCACTGCCTCTCGGATAGCGGATTGCAATCGGTCCGTCAAAGCTTACCGCAAATGCAAGCATCTCTTCCAGTTCTCTGTCATTCTTCGGTGCCAGAACAGTCATATTCGGCATCATGGACAAATAAGACAGATCAAAGCAGCCCTGATGCGTCTCCCCGTCTGCGCCTACAAGCCCTGCCCTGTCAACAGCAAAAATCACATGAAGCTTCTGCATACATACATCATGCAGGATCTGATCTACAGCACGCTGCAGAAAAGATGAATAGATGGCAACAACAGGAACCAGGCCGCCAAGAGCCAGACCCGCCGCAAAACTCACCGCATGTTCCTCTGCGATTCCCACATCAAAAAATCTGTCCGGAAATCTCCTGGAAAATTCCACAAGTCCGGTTCCATCCGGCATGGCTGCGGTAATAGCTGTCAGTTTTTTATTTTTCTCACCAAGAGAGACCAGTGCTTTGGAAAAAACATCTGTATAACCCGGCACTGTTTTCTTCTGAAGTACCCGGCCTGTTTTAATATCAAAAGGACCTGTTCCATGAAACCTGTCCGGATGGGCACTTGCAGGTTCGTATCCTCTGCCTTTCTTTGTCAGGACATGAACAACTACCGGTCCCTCTACCCGTTTTGCTTCATTAAAGAGTTTCATCATCTGACGCATATTATGACCATCAACAGGTCCCAGATATGTCAGTCCCATATTTTCAAACAGCATTCCCGGAATAAAAAGCTGCTTAATGCTGCTTTTCGTCCTTCTCACAGCATCCACCATAGCGGTTCCCACACGGGGAATCTTTTTTACCGCCTTATTCAAGCTCATTTTCATTCCGGTGTATGCTTCTGCAGTACGGATTGCACTGAGATAATTTGACATTCCTCCTACATTTGGAGAGATTGACATATTATTGTCATTTAAAACAATTATAAAATTGGTATCCAATTCGGCTGCATTATTCAGCGCCTCATAAGCCATACCGCCTGTAAGCGCACCATCGCCGATCACAGAAACCACATGATAATTCTCTCCAAGAAGATCCCTTGCATGCACATAACCAAGGCCTGCAGAAATAGAATCTGAGCTATGTCCCGCGTCAAAAGAGTCGCAATTGCTCTCCCCTCTTTTTGGAAAACCACTCAGTCCGCCTTCCTTGCGCAGGGTCTCAAATTCACCTTTTCGTCCGGTGAGGATCTTATGAGTATATGCCTGATGGCCTACATCCCAAATCAGCTTGTCATCTGGAAAATCCAGTACATTATGCAGTGCCAGTGTAAGTTCTACCACTCCAAGATTGGATGCCAGATGTCCTCCTGTCCTGCTGACGGATTCAATCAAAAAGCTTCGTATTTCTTCTGCCAGCTGCGGAAATTCAGCCAGAGGAATTTTTTGAATATCGTTGGGCTTTTTTATTTTATCCAGAATCATTTGTATCCTTCTTTCACTTCCTGCGTCCCACCAGCTCGTTCACCAGAGTAAACAGGAATTCATTTTTCTTATTCAGTCCTTCAAGCAAAGTAACTGCCTCATCTGACAGCTTCTTCACCTGCTGTGATGCTTTCTCAATTCCCATAAGTGTCACATAAGTAGTCTTATGGTTCTTCTCATCACTGTGAATTGGCTTACCCAGCTCTTCCTCGGTGCTGGTCACATCCAGGATATCATCCTGAATCTGGAATGCAATGCCCACATAATGTGCTATCTTTTCGACCTTTCGTACATCCTCTTCTTCTGCCCCTCCGAGAATTGCACCAATCATCATAGCACATTCGATCAGCGCTCCTGTCTTCAACTCATAAATCGTATCCAGAACATCTTTCGGCACAGCATGTCCTGTTTCTTTTACATCGATCACCTGTCCGCCGATCATTCCATAGACACCTGCTTTTCTGCCAAGGACACTAAGGGCACGTCCGATTTTAAGGCTCTCCTGCGGTGCTGTCTCAAACGCACGAAATGCTGTCTCAAACGCATAATTTAAAAGTGCATCCCCTGCCAGTATCCCCATATCTTCTCCATAGACAATATGTGTAGTCTTTCTGCCTCTGCGATATTCATCGTTGTCCATCGCAGGAAGATCATCATGAACCAGAGAATACGTATGAATCATTTCAAGCGCCGCCATAAATGGACAAAGTGCTTCTGTTTCATCGCCAAATAATCTGCTGGTCTCTCTCATTAACATTGGCCGCAGTCTTTTTCCCCCTGCCATCAGACTGTATTCCATAGCTTCCATGATCACCTTCTGATACCCTTCCGGTTTTGGAAGATATTCTTTCAGGATTTCTTCAATTTCGGCTACTTTCCTTTTCATCTGTACTGTAAATTCTTCTTTAGAATTCATGTTCCTCACCCTCTTCATCCAGTAACAGCATCTTCTTTTCTACCTTATCGATTTTACTGTTACATGCTTTCAGCATATCCATACCCTGATGATACAACCGGAAAGATTCCTCCAGTGAAATCTCCCCGTCTTCCATCTCTTTTATCGTCTGTTCCAGATCTGAGAAAATCTCCTCAAGGCTCTGGTCTCCCAAAGATTGTTCCTTTTTTTCTGCCATTGCATTTCTCCCGGTATCTGTCTGTTATCTTAATAATCCTTATATTTTATATGTCTTTTTCTGCACAGCTTTAACAGATGTACGGATGAGTCCATCCGTTACATATACTGTCAGCTCATCACCCTTTTCCACCTGACGGATACTCTTTACAACACCACCGTCTGCTTCTTCCA